>Ga0207868_1000239_pt1 | contig 69394 bp, 57 predicted proteins | sample Passage237B_FD_187370 | JGI IMG/M metagenome (GOLD analysis project Ga0207868, IMG submission 187370) | Cellulose adapted compost microbial communities from Newby Island Compost Facility, Milpitas, CA, USA - Passage2 37B (SPAdes) (version 3) ...
GTCTCGCGGATGTCGCGGCCGCTGGCCACGGGATCCGGGTTCCCATCGGGCCCCTCGGGGTTCACGTAGATCAGGCCCATCTGCACGGCTGCGAGCGGGTTCTCCAGATCGCGGTCGCCGCTGTACCGGCTGTTGGGTTTGTCGCTGGTGGCAAGCCATTCGGTCTCACTGCCCCAGTACACATCCTCCTCGGGCTGCCAGACGTCGGTACGGCCGCCGGCGAAACCGAAGGTCTTGAAGCCCATGGTCTCCATGGCCACGTTGCCGGCCAGGATCATCAGGTCGGCCCAGGAGATCTTGTTGCCGTACTTCTGCTTGATGGGCCAGAGCAGGCGGCGCGCCTTGTCGAGGTTGCCGTTGTCGGGCCAGCTGTTGATCGGCGCGAAGCGTTGGTTCCCGGTGCTTGCTCCCCCGCGGCCATCGGCCGTGCGGTAGGTGCCGGCGCTGTGCCACGCCATGCGGATCATCAGGCCGCCGTAGTGGCCCCAGTCGGCCGGCCACCATTCCTGGGAGTCGGTCATCAGCCTGGCCAGGTCGGCCTTGAGGGCGTGGTAGTCCAGCTGCTTGAAGGCCTCGGCATAGTCGAAGTCGGGCCCGAGCGGGCTGCTGGCCGGTGCATGCTGGTGCAGGATGCCCAGGTTGAGCGCATTGGGCCACCAGTCGCGGTTGCGGGTGCCTCTTCCGGCCACGGGGTTCGGCCGTGTGCCGTGCATCACGGGGCACTTGGCGTTGTTGTTGTTCAAGTCCGCGAGTTCGGCATTGCCGTTCGCGCCACCGGATGTCGGTTCGTTGGCCATGGGAGTTGGGGTGTTGGGTTGGAGCCTCACAAACGTACCTATCAATCTTCCCGATAGGATCACCTCATTGATTGAATCTATCTATGGGCTGATAGGTCCGCGAACGGAACGACGTGCCCGGGCTCGGCGGTCGATCACCGATCAAACCGCCGCAAGCATCCCCAACACCTTCCGCTCCACCTCCTCACTATCCCACTTCTGTTCGATCCCAGGCATCGCCAGCACCTCCTCCATGATCCGGTCGTGGCGCAAACCTTCGCTCCAGGCATCCTTGTAAGGGATATCACTGAACTTCACCTGGCTATAGAGCGGCAGCCACTTATCGGGGTGCTTCGCCTGGATGTGGCCCTCGATCTTCTTGCGCAGGAGGAATTGCGGATCGGCCACCAGATCGCGCATCTCCACGAAGTTGCGCAGGCTCAGATCGGCGATGGCGTCACCGTTCGGCTTGCGCGTCATGGCGTAGCGGTGCAGCACCTCGGCCCAGTTGTCGTCGCCGTGGGCATCGAGCAGATCGTTCAGCACCTTGCAATCCTCATAGCCCGCGTTCATGCCTTCGCCATAGAAGGGCACGATGGCATGGGCCGCATCGCCGATCAGCGCCACCTTGCCATTGACCTGCCACGGATTGCAGCGGATGATCACCAGCGTGCTCTGCGGGTTGCGCAGGTATTGGTCCACCACATCGGGCACCATGGGCGCCACATCAGGGAATTGCTCGGCGAAGAACGCGCGCACCTCCTGCTCGGTACGCACCGTGTCGAAGCCCGGGCTCTGCGCCGTAGCGTTGTGCGGCATGAAGAGCGTGCCGGTGAAGCCGCCGTCCTGGTTGGCCAGGCCCATGAGCATGAACCAGCGGCGCGGCCAGATGTGCAGGCAGTGCGGGTCCATCTGCGGCGTGCCATCGGCATGCGCGGGGAAGGCGATCTCCTTGTAATCGTGCTCGATGTACTCCTGGCTGTACGTGAAGCGGCCCAGCATCATCCTGCCGCGCACCGCGCTGAAGGCCCCATCGGCACCGAAGACCACGTCCGCCTTCACGCGCACATGCTCTCCGGCATGATCGAAGGTGCACTCCGCGTGCTCCAAGTCAACGTCCACGCAGCGGTGGTCGAAGAACAGCTTCACGTTGGACAGCTTCTCGGCCTCCGTGAGCAGGCGACGGTTCAGCTCGCCGCGCGATACCGACCAGATCGCCTTGTTGTCGATGCTGTACGGCACACGGTTCAGATTGCCTTCGCGATCGTGCGTCATGCGGGCGTGCACGGGTACGGTGATCGCACGCACCACCTCCTCCACACCTGCCGCGCGTAGGGCCGTCCACCCGCGGTGAGAGACCACCAGGTTGATGCTCCGTCCGGCGTACACATCAGTGGTCCGCGGGTCGCCGCGGCGTTCGTACACGTTCACGGTGTGGCCACGCTTGGCCATGAAGATCGCGAGCAGGCTGCCGACCAGTCCCCCGCCGACGATGGTGATGTTGCTCATGGGTCGCTCTTGTTTTCAGTTGTCGGTCATCCGCACATCGGCCAAGCTTAAGCCCATGGACATTGTCCTGGGATGACGATCCTCAAGCCTCAGGATCCCGCCGCGATCACCTGCTGCAGCACCTGACCGAAGCGCCACACATCCTCGAAGCTGTTGTACATCGGCACGGGGGCCATGCGCAACACATTGGGTTCACGCCAGTCGCAGACCACCCCGTGCGCGGTGAGGCCCAGGAAGACGCCACGGCCTTCGCCCTTGATCAGGATCGACAGTTGCGCTCCGCTCTGTGCGGGATCGTTCGGTGTGATGATATTGAACATGCCGCCGTGCGCTGCCGAGATGCCTTCGATGATCCAGCGGAGGTAGCCGGTAAGGCGGATGCTCTTCGCCCGCAGCCGCTCCATGCCCGCACGATCGAACTGCTCCAGCGCTACGCGGTGCACGGCCATGGGGAGGACCGGCGCGTTGCTCACCTGCCAGGCCTCGGCCGTGGGCATGGGCTTGAAGACAGGCTCCATCTTGAAGCGCTCGTGCTTGTCGTGGCCCCACCAACCGGCGAAACGCGGCAGGTCCGTGCCGAGGTGACGCTGATGCACGAAGGCACCGGCCACGCTCCCCGGACCGCTGTTGAGGTACTTGTACGTGCACCAGCATGCGAAGTCGGGACCATCGTCGTGCAGCTTCAGGTGCAGATTGCCGGCGGCGTGCGCCAGATCGAAACCCGCGAAGGCGCCCACTTGGTGTGCGGCCGCGGTGATGCCCTTGATGTCGAACGCCTGGCCGGTGAGGAAGTTCACGCCACCGAAGCAGACCAGCGCCAGCTCTTCGCCCAGTTCGTGGATCCTGGCGATGATGTCCTCGTGGCGCAGCGTATGCTCACCCGCACGGGGCTTCATCTCCACCAGGCATTGCGCCGGGTCCAGGCCGTGGAAGGCGATGTGCGACGCGAAGGCGTAGGTGTCGCTGGGAAAGGGGCGTTGCTCGGTGAGGATCTTCACCCGCTTTCCCTTCGGGCGATAGAACGACACCAGCAGGAAATGCAGGTTGCTGGTGAGCTGGTTCATCACCACCACCTCTTCGGGCAGCGCGCCCACCAGGCGGGCGGTACTGGCGGTGAGCTCCTCGTGGTAGCTGTACCAGGGGTGCTTCGCGTGGAAGTGGCCCTCGACGCCGAGCGCAGCCCAATCATCGAGCTCCTGCTTCAGCGCGGCGGCCGCGGCCCGGGGCTGCAGACCGAGCGAATTGCCGGTGAAGTATATGGCGTGGCGACCATCGAACTGCGGGAAGAGGAACTCATCGCGGAAGGCACGGAGCGGGTCGGCCGTGTCCTGGGCCTGTGCAAAGGCAAGTGTGTTCTCGAAAGCGCTCATGTGGATCGGCCAAAAGTAGCCGCCCACCGCGTCAGTAGCCCTCCAGGTTCGGGTTGATCACCAGCTGGCGAACGGCGAGCCCGACGGCCACACCGGCGGCGGTGGATAGCAATGTGCGCACCACACGCTTCCCACGGCCCACCCGGGCATAGCCCATGGCGTAATTGTCCTCCCCCTCCATGTACGGGTCGCGCACGCTGCCGGGCGTTACATGCACGCGCGGCAGTGCCATTGCACCGGCATAGATGGGCGGCAGCATCATGGCGTTCGTCTCCAGGTTGAGCCCGATCGTAAGGCCCGCGCCCGCCACGAAGCCACCGAGCATCGGCCAGAAGGGCTTGTACCCGAGACGCGCGTCCTGCTCGCCCTTGATGTAATAGCGCATCTGGTCTACGGTGAGGTCGTTGCCGAACAAGGTATCGTGGAAATACCAGACACGCTCGCGACCCAGGCTGTCGGTCACGGAGAACACGTGCTCGGTGGGCTCGGAACGCTCCTTCACTTTGCCGTTCCTGCCGAACTCCTTGTAGCGGATCTCCAGCGTGCTCTGGGCGATCACCTTGGCCGGGATGATCTGGCCGTTCATCAGCAGGATGCTGTCCTGCGCCTGAAGGCCCATCGCCAATGCACCAATGGCCAGGGGAAGGGATGCGAAGCGATGGACGATGCCCATGGATGCGGCCAAAGGTAGGCCTGTGGCGCATGGCACGGACAAACGCGAAGACCAACCGCAAGTGCCCGCTGCTCCCGCAGCGCACGCCCGCCCTTGGTCCTCCGGGCCTTGTCCCGGTCGGACGACGGGCTCCGGGTATATTTGCCGCGCCTTTCCGGGCACAACCACCATGTCATCCGTCACCTACCGGGAGCGCCACATCGGCCCCACCCCCAGCGATACCGACGCCATGCTCAAGGCCATCGGCGTGAGCAGCCTCGACGAACTGATCGACCGCACCGTGCCCAAGGGCATCCGGCGCACCACCCCGCTGGACGTCGGCCCGGCGATGACCGAACGTGAGCACTTGGACAACATGCGTGCGCTCGGTGCGATGAACAAGATGTTCCGCAGCTACATCGGCCTGGGCTACAGCGGCACCATCCTGCCGCCGCCGATCCAGCGCAATATCTTCGAGAACCCCGGATGGTACACGGCCTACACACCGTACCAGGCCGAGATCTCCCAAGGTAGACTGGAGGCCCTGCTGAACTTCCAGACGATGTGCAGCGACCTCACCGGCCTGCCCATCGCCAATGCCAGCCTGCTGGACGAGGCGACCGCGATCGCCGAGGCCATGCACATGCTGCACTCCGCACGTCCGAAGGAACTGACCAACGCACACAAATTCCTCGCCGATAAGGACCTGTACCCGCAGAACATCGATGTGTTGCGCACGCGCTGCGCCCCCATCGGAGTGGAACTGGTGGTGGCGGATGTGAACGAGGTGGACCTGAGCGATGGCTACTTCGGCATCGCCCTGCAATACCCGGCCATCGACGGCAGCGTGCACGATCATCGCGCCTTGGTGGTCAAAGCGAAGGCCGCCGGTGTGCGCACGGCCGTGTGCGCCGACCTGCTCTCCTTGGTGCTATTGACCCCCCCGGGCGAATGGGGCGCCGACGTGGTGGTGGGGAACACCCAGCGTTTCGGTGTGCCCATGGGCTATGGCGGTCCGCACGCCGCTTACTTCTGCACCACCGAGGAATTCAAGCGTTCCATCCCCGGCCGGATCATCGGTGTGAGCCAGGACCGCCGCGGGAAGCAGGGCCTGCGCATGGCGCTGCAAACGCGTGAGCAGCACATCCGCCGCGACAAGGCCACCAGCAACATCTGCACGGCCCAGGCGCTGCTCGCCGTGATGGCCGGCATGTACGCCGTGTACCATGGTCCCGAAGGACTGAAGCGCATCGCCATCACGGTGCATGCACACGCCCGCAATGTGGCCGATGCCGCCAAGGCCATGGGCTACACGGTGGTGAACGGCAGCTTCTTCGACACCGTGACGCTCGGTGGCGTGAAGGACGTGAACAAGGTGAAGGCGGCCGCCGAGAAGCGGGGCATCAACTTCCGCTACGATGGTCACAAGGTGAGCATCGCGCTGGACGAGACCGTGCGCGACAGCGACGTGGCCGATGTGGTGGCCGCGCTGGCCGAGGCCATCGGCACGAAGGCGCCCGCCATCAACGCCGGTGGCGATGCGCTGGCCGTGCCCGCCGACCTGCAGCGTAAGAGCGCCTTCCTCACACACCCGGTCTTCAACACGTACCACACCGAGCTGGAGCTGCAGCGCTACATCAAGCGCTTGGAGAACAAGGACTTCAGCCTGATGCACGGCATGATCCCGCTGGGTTCGTGCACCATGAAGCTGAACGCCGCCAGCACCCTGCTGCCGTTGAGCTGGCCCGAATGGGCGAACATCCATCCCTTCGTGCCGGCGGACCAGGCGGCCGGCTACCATGAGCTGTTCCGCCAATTGAGCCACGACCTGGCCCAATGCACGGGCTTCAGCGCGGTGAGCCTGCAACCCAACAGCGGCGCGCAAGGCGAATACGCCGGTCTGCTGGTGATCCGCGCCTACCACGCAGCGCGCGGCGACCACAAGCGCACCGTGGCCCTGATCCCGAGCAGCGCGCACGGCACCAACCCCGCGAGCGCGGCCATGGCGGGCATGACGATCGTGGTGGTGAAGGCCGATGCCGAAGGGCATGTGGACGTGGCCGACCTGAAGGCAAAGGCCGAGCAGTACAAGGACACGCTGGCCTGCCTGATGATCACCTACCCCAGCACGCACGGGGTGTACGAGGAGAGCATCAAGGAGATCACCGGCACCATCCATGCGAACGGTGGTCTGGTGTACATGGACGGCGCCAACATGAACGCGCAGGTGGGCCTGACCTCGCCGGGCGACATCGGCGCCGACGTTTGCCACCTGAACCTGCACAAGACCTTCGCGATCCCGCACGGCGGCGGCGGCCCCGGCATGGGCCCCATCTGTGTGAACGACAAGCTGAAGCCCTTCCTGCCCGGCCACCCGTTGGTGAAGGCCGACAGCGAACAGGCCGTTCCAGCGGTGAGCGCAGCGCCCTGGGGCAGCGCGCTGATCTTGCTGATCAGCTACGGCTACATCAAGATGCTCGGCGGTGAAGGCCTCACCGATGCCACCCGCTATGCGATCCTGAACGCGAACTACCTCCGCGCCAAGCTGGAGAAGCACTACCCGATCCTCTATGTGGGCAGCCAGGGCATGGTGGCCCACGAGATGATCCTGGACTGCCGCAGCTTCAAACGCACGGCCGGCGTGGACGTGACCGATATCGCCAAGCGCCTGATGGACTACGGCTTCCACGCGCCCACGGTGAGCTTCCCGGTGGCCGAAACGCTGATGGTGGAGCCCACCGAAAGCGAGAGCAAGGCCGAGCTGGACCGCTTCATCGAAGCAATGATCGGCATCCGCAAGGAGGTCGCCGCGCTTGAGAAAGGCGCAGCCGACAAGGCCGACAACGTGCTGAAGAACGCACCGCACACCAGTGAGGAGGTCTGCGCCAACGAATGGCACCACACGTACTCCCGCGAACAGGCCGCCTTCCCCGTGAACGTGAGCCGCGAATGGAAGTACTGGCCCACGGTGAGCCGGGTGGACAACGCCTTGGGCGACCGCAACCTGATCTGCACCTGTCCACCCGTGGAAGCGTACGCCACGGCGGAAGCGTGACCTTTACGCCGATGACCCGCACGATCCTGCGCCACGCTGCCGCCTTGCCCATGCTCATGCTTGCCGGTACGCTTTCCGCGCAAGGAGCGGCGAAGGCACAGGCCTGCTTCTTCTCCGAGGACTTCTCCAACGGACTCCCTGCGGGCTGGGACATCGGCCCGGCGGTGGAGCGGCAGACCGCTGATGGGACGGGGCTCGGCGAGTTCGTTCCCGCGTGGATCGTGGGCACGGCCTCCGAAGCCAACGCCAACGGTTTCTTCCCCGTGCCCGACGTGCCGGCGAACGAACGCTTCGCCATGGCCAACGACGATGCGCCGCCGTGCAACTGCGACATGGCCGACGTGGCGCTGACCACGCCCGCGATCGACCTCAGTGGCCGCGCCAACGTGGCCCTGCAATGCAGGGTGTTCCACGAAGGCACGCTCGGAAGCGGCAATGCCCTGATCGAGGCCGGTACCGACGGCGGCACTTGGACCACGCTGGCCACGATCACCCCGGCGACCGGCCGTTGGCAGGACCTCTTCCTGGACCTGTCGACCTACGACGGCGAGGCCGACTTCCGCCTGCGCTTCCGCTGGAGCGACGGCGGCAACTGGGCCAGCGGCCTCGCCGTGGACGATGTGTGCCTGCGCGAACGCCACACCACCGACCTCGCCGTGGTGCGCGCCTTCACCCACGATGCGTCGGCCGACGCCTTCCAGTTGGACGACCAAGGTCTGCGCTACAGCCGTATCCCCTTGGACCAGATCGCCCCGATGACGGTCTCGGCCCTGGTACGCAACATGGGCACCGTCGCCATGGACGGCACCGTGACCGCCGAGTTCGTGCTGAACGGCACTTCGGTCCACACCACCGATCCCCTGCCCCTGGGCCAGCTCACCATGGGCCACGACACCTTGATCGCGATCCCCACCGAGTGGACGCCCGACCAAACGGGCCAGTTGGAAGTGCAAGTCCACGTGGCCTCCACCGCCACGGACGATGACCCCACCGACAACACCGGAACGGCCACCCTGCGGATCACGGGCGAGGGCTGGGATGGCGACTACTTCAGCATGGCCGCCGACGAAGGCGACCCGCAGGGCCGGGTGGGCGGCCACCTGCCGTTCATTGCCGCAGTACGCCTCGAGACCCTGCCGGGCAGCACGGCTCAAGGGATCTCGGCCGCGATCACGCCCGGGTCCACCGTGGGCGCCGTGGTGCGTGCGGTCCTTTTCGATGTGAACCTGGCCGTGGTGGACACCTCCCTCCGCTACACCTTGACCCAGTCCGATCTGGACAGCGCCGCGCACGGTTGGCCGCTGTACCTGCCGCTGGTGCACGCCCCGGTGCTGGGGGCCGGCGACCACTTCGCGGGCTTCCAGCTTTTGCTCGATGGCGCGGATGGTCCCGTGCACGTATCCACCAGCGGCCACCGGCCAGCGGGAGCCGACCTGCTGATGACCGGCGTCACTTTCGATGTGACCTACTTGAGCGCCACCCCTATGGTGCGGATGCACTTGGGCGCGTACGGGGTGGGCATCGAGGAGAACATGGGGCATGCCGGGCAGGCATTGCGCTTCCACCCTGTTCCCACCACCGGCCCGCTGCAGTGCCGGGTGGAAGTACCGGCCGCGGGACGTGTCCAATGGACCGTGCGCGATATGAGCGGACGCGAATTGCAGCGCTTGGAGGGTGGCTTCGTGCCCGCCGGCGGCAACGACACTTTCCTGGACATCAGCCACTTGACATCGGGCACCTACCTCATCGAACTACAAGCGGGGGGGGCGCGCTACTGGGGACGAGTTGTTGTCGCTCATTGAGCCGGAGGGGTACCGTTCCCCTTTCAAGAACCGCCGTTCCTCCGATCGGGGATCGCCCGGGCAGCGTCCATTCTCATTTCGACCGTCGGATACATCGGAGGCAAGTACTACCTTCGGCACCTTCCATCAGGAAATCAACCAATCATCACGATGAATCTTCGATACACCCTACTCGCCACGACCACTTTCATGGTGGCCGGTGGTGCCATGGCCCAGCGCATCACGCAGCGCCCCGCCATGATGGACTTCCGTCCGGCCGTGCAGCAGCACGTGCCGGCCAACCTGCCCGCCAGCGGTGACCAGCGTGGCGGTGGTCCGGTCTTCAGCGAGGACTTCGCCAACGGCTTGGCCGGCAACAACGGTGTCGGTCCTTGGACGCTGGAAGGCCCCAACGGCAACATCTGGAAACGTGCCACCAACGGGCCCAACGGTGCCTACACGCAGACCAGCCAGCGCATCGCCAGCACCACCGTGGCCAACGGCTACATGCTGTTCGCGTCGGACTCGGCCAACACCGACTGGTCGGTGAACCCGCCGGTCATCGTGGCCAACCCGGTGAACTGGGAGGGCTCGCTGGTGTCGCCCCTTCTCGACCTGAGCGCCACCCCGTACGTGGAGATCGAGTTCCAGCAGCGTCAGCGCTATTGCTGCCAGAGCGCGCCCCACTACCTGGAGATCAGCACCGACGGCGGTACCACCTGGAGCACGATCTTCCCGACCACCGCTGGTATCGCCGGTAACCAAGACCCCGGCACGCAGACCAAGAAGTTCAACATCAGCGCGGCGATCGCTGCCAACCCGGCCAACGTGAAGTTCCGCTTCCGCCACAGCGCCGATGCCGGTTCTTCGCACTACCACTGGCAGATCGATGACGTGAAGATCAACGAACTGGCCCCGTACGACCTGCGCGTGGAGTCGGCCGCCATCACGTCCTGGAACGCCTCCACGGCCGCTACTTGGGATTCCTGCCGCTACACGGTCTTCCCCCACTCGCAGCTTCGCCCGCTGGGTTTGAACATGACCCTGCTGAACAACGGCTCCGAGGCCCAGGACGATGTGGTGGCCAACTTCACGGTGACCCGCGATGGCACCACGGTGCTTGACCAGGATCAGGACGTGCCCAACTTCGAGCCCGGTGAAGCGCGTACGGTGTTCGTGAACCCCTCCTTCACCCCGCCCGCAGTTGACGGTACCTACAACGTGGACTTCTCGGTGACCTCGGGTGCCGAAGATCCCACCGCCGACAACACCGGCAGCGATTCCTTCAAGGTGGAGGAATTCGTCTACGCCCGCGACAACGGTTCCTACGCCGGCTTCGAGGACGGCAACGCCGACGGCACGACCCTGATCGTGGGGAATGCCTTCTACGTGAAGAACAGCGCCCTGCTGTACAGCATCGACGTGGCCTTCGGCAGCCAGTCCGAGCTCGACGCCGTGGTGCAAGGTGAACTGCGCGATGGCTCCGAGTTCGAGGTGTTGAACACCACCGAGGAGTACTACATCACCAGCAGCATGCTGAACGGCACGGGCGGAAGCAACTTCACCCGCATGATCTTCCCGACCCCCGTGCAACTCAACGCCGGTACCGACTACCTGGTGACCGTTCAAGTGTTCGGCGCCGTGCGCATCGGTCTGAGCGGGACCAGCCCGGCCCAGTCCTCGTTCATCTACTACATCAGCCCGACCCAAGGCGAGAACTGGTTCTATACCACCACCACCCCGATGGTGCGCATGGGCTTCGACCCCAGCGTGGGCATCGAGGAGAACGACCGCACCAATGGTGTGGGCCTGGGCCAGAACCTGCCCAACCCCGCCACCGGTGTGACCAGCATCCCCTACGAGCTGAAGGAGGCCGCCAACGTGAGCTTCCAAGTGCATGACATGAACGGCAAGCTCGTGATGGAGCGCTTCGAGGGCAAACGCGCCGCTGGCGCCTACCGTATGGAGCTCGACACCGAGTCGCTGCCCGAAGGCATGTACACCTACACGCTCGTGGCCGGTGACGTGCGCCTGACCAAGCGCATGGCCGTGATCCACTGATCAACGATCTTCTTGCGCGAAGGCCCGCCGGATGTCCGGCGGGCCTTCGTCGTTCATGGCAGAACACACGGTCCGCCATCCCGCATGTCGCGGCTCGGAACAGGGGCCCTATATTCGGAGTGCAACCATTGCCCCATGCAACGAACAATTACCCTCCTGTTGCTCGTTGGCCCCTTGCTCGCCAATGCCCAGCACGCACGCCCCAAGGCTTGGCCGATCGAACGCGACGGCCATCGGCTGCCGCCACACCCGGTCGAACTTGGCGCTCCGAAAGGAAGCTCCTTCTTCAGCGAATCGTTCGACAACGACCTGAACGGCTGGGAAGTGGTGACCACCACCGGTCAGGTCCATTGGAAATGGACCGACACGGGCCCCGGTCCCACCTCGTCCATCTATCCGGTACCGGTGTTGAACACCAGCACCCCGAGCGGATGGGCGATCATCGACGACGACCATGACGGCGTGAACGGCCAGGCCACGGATGCCTCGTTGGTATCGCCCCTCATCGACCTGAGCATGGCCCCGCCCAACCTCAAGCTCGAGTTCGAGCAATACTTCCAAGAGTTCCAGCAGGACGCCTGCTTCATCGGGGTGAGCACCGATGGCGGCATCACTTGGCAGGAGATCGAGGTGAACGCCGGCGTGGGCCGCGATGGAAGGCCCAACCCCGAGCTGATGGATGTGAACATAAGTCCACTGGTGGCGGCCAACCCGGCCACGGTGAAGATCCGCTTCCGCTACACCTCGGTATGGGACTACGGCTGGCAGGTGGACAACATCCGGATCACCGAGCTGGAGGACAACGACATGGCCATCGTGCAGGCGCACCTGACCGACTACTTCTATGACGAGGACGGTGCCACCAGCAACATCGAGTACAGCATGGTCCCCACGGCCCATGTGGCACCGATGACGATGAACGCCGTGCTGCGCAACCGTGGCTTCCTGCAACAGACCGGCGCCGCGCTGCACGTGGGGGTTGCAGGGCCGGGCGGGACCAGCTTCTCGGCCTCATCGCCCACCGCCACCTTCGCGCCGCTGGAGACCGACACCGCCTACGTGCAAGCCTATACACCGAACGCCGGCACGGGCGAGTACGTGGTGACCTTCACGGTGGACCAGGACCAGGAGGATGACGTCCCCGCGAACAACAGCGTGACCCGTTCGTTCCACGTCACCGACGGCATCTATGCGTCGGACGATGGGGTGATGGACGGCTACATCATGCCCACCGGCAACAACGTTGGCGCCCAGATCGAGGTGGGCAATGTGTTCCACATGATGACCAACGATGTGGCCCATGGCATCCAGGTGGCGCTGCACGAGAACACCACCGTGGGCTCGTTGATCTATGGTGCGATCTACGAGGAGCATATCACCGCTCCCACGACCCACCCGGTCCCCGTGGAATTCTCCCTTGACCATGTGGTGAGCGAGGAGGACCTGAACAGCATCGGTGGCTCGCACTTCATCACCCTCCCCTTCCACCTGCCGGTACCGCTGCAAGCAGGTCGCTCCTACATGGTGGTGGCCGGTTCCAATGGCGGCAGCGACGACGCGGCGTTCGGTACCAGCGGATCGAGCGCTGCATTGGCCTCGAACGTGTACTACCCCTCGGGCTCCGTCGGCACGAGCAACCTGGTGTTCTACACCACCAGCACGCCCATGGTGCGGTTGGTGCTGTCGGGAGCTGTGGGCATCGAAGAGGCTGACGGAGGTCCTACCACGCTCGGCCAGAACAGGCCGAACCCCGCCGATCACCGCACTACCGTCACTTACACCCTTGCCGATGCCGCCCCGGCCCTGATCGAGGTGCACGACCTGAGCGGCAAGCTCGTGCTCCGGCTGCCCCAGGGCCGACGCGCTCCGGGCCCACACAGCGTGGACATCGACACGAGCGGTCTTGAAGAGGGCATCTACCTCTACAGCCTGCGGGTGGGCGAACACCGCACCACACGACGCATGTCGGTGATACACTAACCCCCTGGCATCAGCAACGGAACGGGCGCCCGAGGGCGCCCGTTCCGTTGTGGCCCGAAGCCGTCAGTCGCGACGCATGTTGTCGCGCACCTTGCGCATCAACGAGCCCGCGAAAATGAACTCGTTCAACTCCTTGTTGTCGCTGGCCAGCAGGTCCTCGCTACTGCCCTGCCACCACTTTCGGCCCTGGTGGATGAACAGGATGTTCTCCCCTGTCTCCATCACCGAGTTCATATCGTGGGTGATCACGATCGTGGTGGTGTTGAACTCCTCGGTGAGCTCCTTGATCAGATCATCGATCACGATGCTCGTTTGCGGATCGAGGCCGCTGTTGGGCTCGTCCACGAAGAGGTAGCTCGGGGTCATGGCGATGGCCCGTGCGATCCCCACGCGCTTCTGCATGCCACCGCTGAGCTCCGCCGGGTACAGGTGGTCCTTGTCCACGATGTTCACCCGCTTCAGGCAGGTATGCGCGCGATCGAGCATCTCGCTCTTGGGCATGCTGGCGAACATCTTCAGGGGGAACAACACGTTCTCGAGCACGGTAAGGCTGTCGAACAGCGCCGAGCCTTGGAAGAGCATGCCGATGCGCTGGCGCACCTCGCGCTTCTCCTCGGGCCCCATGTCGTGGAACGACACACCATCGTAAAGCACCCGCCCTTCATCGGGGCGGTGCAGCCCCACGATGCACTTCGCCAGCACGCTCTTGCCCGAGCCGCTCTTGCCGATGATCATGTTCACCGTGCCCTTCTTGAACACGGCATTGATGTCGGTGAGCACCTGCGTGCCGCCGAAACGCTTGCTCAGTCCCTTCACTTCGATCATATCAGCAGGATCTGGGTCAGCGCATAGTTCGCGATCAGGATCACCACGTTGCTGTACACCACCGCACGGGTGCTGCTGATGCCTACCTCACGGGTGCCACCGCGGGTGTAATAGCCCTGATAGGCGCTTACCGTGGCGATCACGAAGGCGAAGACCACCGTCTTGATCAGGGCGTAGGTCACGTGGTAGGGAATGAAGCCTGTTTGGATGCCTTGGAGGTAGTCCACGCCGCTGATGATCCCCGTGCCGATGGCGGCCAGGTAGCCTCCGAAGATGCTCAGGAACATGCTGATCATCACCAGGAAGGGATTGATGAGCATGGAGGCGATGATCTTCGGCAGGATGAGGTAACCGGCCGAATTCACCCCCATGATGTCCAGTGCATCGATCTGCTCCTTCACGCGCATGGAGCCGATCTCGGCGGCGATGTTGGACCCCACCTTCCCCGCCAAGATCAGCGAGATGATCGTGGGGCTGAACTCCAGAATAGTGCTCTGTCGCGCCGCGAACCCCACGATGTAGGCCTGGATCAGGGGGCTGTCGATGTTGGTCTTGGTCTGGATGGTGACCACAGCCCCCATGAACAGGGAAAGCAGGGCGACGATACCCAAGCTCTTGACACCCAGCAGGTCCATCTCCTCGATGGTCCGCCGCGCATAGACGGAGGCCCGTTCGGGACGGGAAAAAGTCTCCTTCAGCAGGAGGAAATAGCGGCCGATGTGGAAAAGGACGTTCATGAGGCCGGATGGCCGACTAAAGTAGCCTTTGGCAGCGTTGGGCAGGGCACGCGCCACTTCCGTAATTTTGGGGTCCCCATGGCACGCTGCACCATTATACCCCCTGTTTTTCAAATACTTACAGGACTCTTGGCGGCCATGATGGTCCTGGGCTGCAACTCGCACCCATCCAAGTACAAGCGGAAGGGCTGCGATTGCCCCAAATGGAGCATGCAGGAGGCACCGAAGGAACCCGGCCAACATGCTATTTTCGGCGTCGCTCCCGCCCGCTGGACCGCACCGGACGGGGCCGCAGCTTGGAACGGATGAAGATCACCTCACACATCGACCGCCTGCGGGACCATCTGCCTGCGGCCGCTTATCCGGTGGTCGTGCAGTGGTTGCGCCGCAATCCCGTGGAGTTGCGGATCGTGCGACCGCGGACCACGAAGCTCGGCGACTACCGCAGCGCCACGCGCACGCAGCCGCACCGTGTGACGGTGAACGAGGACCTGAACAAGTACGCCTTCCTGGTGACCTTGATCCACGAGTTCGCGCACTACACCACCTACATCCGCAACAAGCGCTGGACCCAACCCCACGGCAGCCAATGGAAGGCCGAGTACCATCGGTTGATGAGGCCCTTCATGAGCCGGGCGGTGTTCCCGCAGGACGTGCTGAACGCCCTTGCGCACCACCTGGAGGATGCGCCCTCCAGCACCTGCACCGATCACGACCTGATGCGCGTGCTGCGCAAGTACGACCGTGATCCACGCCCACATCTGGAAGAATTGCCGGACCGCTCCGTGTTCCGGTTCAACGACCGCATTTTCGTGAAGGGGCCCCAGTTGCGCAAGCGCTTCAAGTGCCATTGCCTGAACGATCGCCGCGTCTACTACATCGACCCCCTTGCCGAGGTGCATGTGCACGGCCCCTTGATCGTGCGCAAAGCCTCCTGACGGACCGCCGTCCAGTCCACTATGGTGAACCAACATACGTATTGCGTGATCATGGCCGGCGGTGTCGGAAGCCGCTTCTGGCCCATGAGCCGCAGCTCCTACCCCAAGCAGTTCCTCGATTTCCTCGGCCTTGGACGCACCCTGCTGCAACAGACCTACGACCGTTTCCTGGCCATCGCCCCACCGGAGAACATCCTGGTGGTGACCAACGAACGGTATGCGGGCATCGTGCGTGAACAGCTTCCCGCCCTGGCGCCGCATCAGGTGCTGGCCGAACCCGACCGCAGGAACACCGCACCCTGCGTGGCCTACGCCAACCAAGTGATCGCCGCCCGCGACCCGGAGGCCCTGATCATCGTGGCCCCGAGCGATCATCTCGTGCTGAAGGAAGAGGCCTTCCAGGAGACCATCCGCATCGCTTTGCAGGAAGCCGCGAGCGACGACCGGCTGGTGACCCTGGGCATCACACCGAGCCGCCCCGACACCGGTTACGGGTACATCCAGTTCACCGAAGGTGCGGCCACCGTGCATCCGCGTGTGAAGCAGGTGCGCACCTTCACCGAGAAGCCCGACCACGACACGGCCGTGCGCTTCGTCGAGAGCGGCGAGTTCCTGTGGAACGCTGGCATCTTCGTGTGGAGCCTGAAGAACATCCGCAAAGCCTTCGCCCAACATCTGCCCGAGATGGAAGCCTTGTTCGCCGAAGGCCAGGGCAGCTATGGCACCGACGCCGAGCAAGCGTTCATCGCCCGTGCCTACGCCACCTGCGAAAGCGTGAGCATCGACTACGGCATCATGGAGAAGGCCGGGAACGTGTTCACCGTGGTGAGCGATTTCGGTTGGAGCGATCTGGGCACCTGGGGCAGTTTGTACACCCACTTGCCCAAGGACGACCATGGCAACGCCGCCGTGGGCCGCGATGTGCGGCTGTACGACTGCTCGGGCAACATGGTGCACGTTCAGGACGACCGTCTGGTGGTGCTGCAGGGTCTCGACGAGCACATCGTGGTGAGCACGACCGACGCCCTGCTGGTCTGTCGCAAGCAGGATGAGCAGCAGATCAAGCGGTTCGTGGAGGACCTCACCGCGGAGAAGGCCACGAAGTACATCTGAGCCATCCGGTAAGATGGCCATGATCACCTTCGCCACAGGCAGCCATGCGACCGGCCCGATCCCGGTCGGCCCAAGCGGCCTTTGGGCGCATGCCACATCGGTCCGCTACGCAAGCCCCTTCTACCTTGCGGCACCGAGGTCATGAGCACGACCACCCACATACCGTTCGAGCTGGTCACCACGGCGGAAGCGCTCACCGGCATGACGGAATTCCTCACCGGTGCCGATGTGATCGCGCTCGACACCGAGGCCTCCAGCTTCCATAGGTTCAAGGAACGTGTTTGCTTGGTGCAGGTGAGCGGCCGGGGACGCACATGGCTCGTCGATCCACTGGCCCTGCCCGTGCTCGACCCGTTGGGTCGGCTGCTGGCCGATGCACGGATGGAGGTGGTGATCCACGATGCGGATTACGACCTGCGCATACTTGCGCGCCACCATGGGATCCGGGTGGAGAACGTGTTCGACACGCTGGTGGCCGCCGAACTGCTGAACGAGCCCGAGATCGGCCTGGCCGCCCTGCTCATGAAATACCAAGGGATCCAGGTGGACAAGAAGTACCAGAAGGCCGATTGGAGCAAGCGCCCGCTCCCCGCGCCCATGTTGGAATATGCGGCCGGTGACACGGCGCACCTCGAGGCCCTCCGCGATGAGCTCAAAACACAGTTGGTCGCGAAGGGCCGGTGGGATTGGGCCCAGGAGGAGTTCGCCCTGCTGAGCGATGCGCCCTTCAACCAACCCGTGAACGAGGAGCCGGCCTTCCTCCGCCTGAAAGGGGCGAAAACGCTGAAGCCGCACCAGCTTGCGATCCTGCGCGAGGTACATGCCTGGCGCGAGTCGGTGGCCGAGCAGATGGACCGTGCACCCTTCATGGTGCTGGGCAACGATGTGCTGATGGGCTTCGCCACTCTGCCTCCTACCACGCTTGCCGAGATCGCGGCCCGGCCCGGGGTGGGCGAGCGCATATTCGAACGTTATGGCCGTAAGATCCTCGCCGCCATCGAGCGTGGACGCGCCCTGCCCAAGGACCAATGGCCGAGGATCGAGCGCCCCAAACGCTGGCAGCGCGACGACGACTACGAGGACCGCTTGAAGCGGCTCAAGGCCAGGCGCGACGAGCTCACCAAGGCCCACGACCTGCGGCCTGGCATCGTGGCATCGAACCAGTTGCTTGCCGATATCGCCCGCACATTGCCCGGTGATCTGGAGGCCTTGGCCGCGATCCCGGGCATGCGGCGCTATCAGGTCGAGAACTTCGGTGACCGGCTTCTCTCCGTGTTGTAGGCATCATACCCCGATCCCATGGGAGCGAATTCAGGTCCGGCCCCTTCGCATCATTCGCCACATTCCTGACCGAACACCTCCCGGTACGATTAGCTTAGCGACCAAACCCATGACATCATGAAGATCATCAAGCGCTCCCTTTTTGCCATGGCAATGGGCAGTCTCCTCGTGACCCAGACCGGATGCTTCGGCACCTTCGCCCTCACCCGCAAGGCTTATGAGTTCCACGACGGTATCACCGACAGCAAGTTCGTGAAGTCGCTGCTGTTCTGGCTGGTCGGTGGCATCGTGTACGGGGTGACCGGCTTCATCGACGCGGTGATCCTGAACCTGATCGAGTTCTGGAGCGGGTCCAACCCGCTGGCCATGAACGAAGGAGACTATGAAATGCAACTCGTCACCATGAAGGGCGATAAGTACAAGATCGAAGCCACCAAGGACACCTTCACCACCACCCAGCTCACGGGCGAGAAGGCCGGCGAGGTGCGCGTGATGCGTTTCGACCGCTGCGACAACACATGGAAATACAGCGACAGCCGCGTGAGCGACGTGGCCGTGTTGAGCTTCCCCAACGGTGACGCCGAGCTGGTGCGCGTGTACACCGACATGGGCACAATGGACCTCACTGCTGAAGAGTTGGCCAATACCGATCTGCTCGCCGCCCGCATGAGCGACTGCGGCTTGGCTTGGGCCAAGTAGGCCACCACCGGTGAGAACGAAGAAGCCCGGCCTCATGGCCGGGCTTCTTCGTTCTCACAAGGTCTTGGGCTCAGCCCTCCTGGCACATCCTGGCGGGATCCACCCACTTGTCGAAGTCCTCGGCGCTCACGTGGCCCAGGGCCAGTGCGGCCTCCTTCAGCGTGGTGCCCTCCTTGTGCGCCTTCTTGGCGATCTCGGCGGCCTTGTAGTAGCCGATGTGCGGGTTCAGGCTGGTCACCAGCATCAGTGAATTCTCCAGGTGACGCTTGATCACGGGCTTGTTGGGTTCGATGCCCTCGGCGCACTTCTCGGTGAAGCTCACGCAGGCATCGCCCAGCAGACGGGCACTTTGCAGCACGTTGGCCGCGATCAGGGGCTTGAACACGTTCAGTTCGAAATGGCCCTGCATGCCGCCCACGCTCACCGCCACATCGTTGCCGATCACCTGGGCGCATACCATCGTCAGCGCCTCGGGCTGGGTGGGGTTCACCTTGCCGGGCATGATGCTGCTGCCGGGCTCGTTGTCCGGGATGATGATCTCACCGATACCGCTCCGGGGGCCGCTGCTGAGCATGCGGATGTCATTGCCGATCTTCATCAGCGACACGGCCAGGCGCTTCAGCGCACCGCTCAGCTCCACCATGGCGTCGTGCGCAGCGAGCGATTCGAACTTGTTCGGTGCAGTGACGAAGGGCAGGCCGGTGAGTTCGGCGATCTTCTTCGCCACCAGCACACTGTAGCCCTTGGGCGCATTGAGGCCGGTACCCACAGCGGTGCCGCCCAACGCCAGCTCACGCACCATCTCCAGCGCGTTGTTCACGGCACGCAGGCCATTGTCCAACTGCTGCACGTAGCCGCTGAACTCCTGGCCAAGGGTGAGCGGCGTGGCGTCCATGAAGTGCGTGCGGCCTGTCTTCACGATGTCCTTGAAAGCCTCGGCCTTCCTGGCCAGCGTATCGCGCAGCTTCTTCACGCCGGGGATGGTCACCTCCACCGTGAGCTTGTAGGCCGCGATGTGCATGGCCGTGGGGTACGTGTCGTTGCTGCTTTGGCTCTTGTTCACGTCGTCGTTCGGGTTCAGCACCTTCTGCTCGTCCGTGAGCTTGCCGCCATTGAGCACATGGGCGCGATAGGCCACCACCTCGTTCACGTTCATGTTGCTCTGGGTGCCACTGCCCGTCTGCCAGATCACCAGCGGGAACTGGTCATCGAGCTTGCCTTCGAGGATCTCGTCGCACACGCGGGCGATCAGGTCGGCCTTCTCCTGGGGCAGTTTGCCCAGCTCCAGGTTGGTGAGCGCCGCCGCCTTCTTCAGGTAGGCGAAGGCGTGGATGATCTCGCGCGGCATGCTGCCCGGAGGGCCGATGCGGAAGTTGTTGCGGCTGCGCTCGGTCTGCGCGCCCCAGTACTTGTCGGCGGGCACTTTCACCTCGCCCATCGTGTCCTTCTCGATCCGGTATTCCATGGTGGTGTTCGTGTGTTGTCGACCCTGGGGGGGTCGACGGTACAGGTGCGTTTGTTCAAGGCCGCCCGGGCAGTGACGCAGGCATCGCCGCTAGACCTTCTGGCTTTGCCCGTGCATCATCAAGTAGGCTTTCAGGAATTCGTCGATCTCGCCGTTGAGCACATCGTCCACGTTGCTGGTCTCGTGTTCGGTGCGTACGTCCTTCACCAGCTTGTAGGGCTGCAGCACGTAGTTGCGGATCTGGCTGCCCCACTCGATCTTCTTCTTGCCCGCCTCGATCTCACTGCGCTTGCTGCGGCGTTTCTCCAGCTCCATTTCGTACAACTGCGACTTCAGCAGTTGCAGCGCCTTGGTCTTGTTGTCAAGCTGGCTGCGGGTCTCGGTGTTCTCGATGATGATGCCCGTGGGCGCGTGGCGCAGCCGCACGCCGGTCTCCACCTTGTTCACGTTCTGACCACCGGCACCGCCGCTGCGGAAAGTGTCCCAGGTGATGTCGGCAGGGTTGATCTCGATCTCGATGGTCTCATCGACCAGCGGATACACGTACACGCTGACGAAACTGGTGTGTCGGCGTGCGTTGCTGTCGAAGGGGCTGATGCGCACCAGGCGGTGCACACCGTTCTCGCCCTTGAGCATGCCGAATGCGAACTCGCCGTCGATCTCGATGGTGGCCTGCTTGATGCCAGCGCCTTCGCCGTCCTGGTAGTCGAGGGTGCGCACCTCATAGCCGCTCTTGCGCGCCCACATCTGGTACATGCGTAGCAGCATGCCGGCCCAGTCGCAGCTCTCCGTGCCGCCGGCACCGGCGGTGATCTGCACCACGGCACTGAGGGGGTCCTCCTCGGCGCTGAGCATGTTCTTGAACTCGAGCTCCTCCAGCGCGTCCGATGCCTTCTTGAACTGGGTCTCCAGCTCCTCCTCGCTCACCTCCTTGGCCTTCCAGAACTCGAACATCACGCCCACATCGTCCACCTCGCGCTTCACACCCTCGTACAGTTCGACCCAGCGCTTCAGTTCGCGCAGCTTCTTCATCACGATCCGGGCCTTCTTCTGATCGTTCCAGAAGTCGGGGTCCTGGGTGTACTTCTCCTCCTCCCTGATCTGGCCACGCTTCTCCTCGATATCAAGGTAGCCCTTCAGGGCATCGAGCCTTTCCTGGAGGCTTTCGATCTTTTCGATGGTGATCATGGGGGCGGGACCTGAGTTCGGGCCGCAAAAGTAGGCCGCACGGCCAGTTGGGACGGCGTTCCCGATCGCAGGGACCACCCTGCCTGCCGCAAAGGGCCGACCGATGCATCGAAGCAGGGCCTATACGGCCACCTCCTTGCCCTCGCTGTCCAGCACCTTGAACTCGAGGTATTGGCTGGATCCTTCGGGCACCACCTTCACGCTTTTCTTCCAGCGCCACCACCATTTCATGCGGATGCTGGGGAAGCCTTGGGTGAGGTAGGCATGCAGGAAGGGGTGCACCTTGAGGGTGAGGCCGCTCATGTCCTTCTCGCTGTGCAGGTAGTTCAGGGCGTTCTCGATCTCGTCCACGATCAGGATCGGTGCGCCCACCTCGCCGGTGCCGCCGCAGGTGGGACAGCTTTCGCTGGTGTCGATCTCGGTCTCGGGGCGCACGCGCTGGCGGGTCAATTCCACCACGCCGAACTTGCTCGGGGGAAGCACGTTGTGCCGGGCTTTGTCATCGGCCATGGCCTCCTTCAGGGCCTTGTGCAGGGCGCGACGGTTCTCGGGCTCGTACAGGTCGATGAAGTCGATGCAGATGATGCCGCCCATGTCGCGCAGGCGCAGCAGGCGGGCGATCTCCTTGGCGGCCTCGAGGTTGATGTCGAGCGCATTCTTCTCCTGGTCCTGGTTGCCCCCCTTGCGGCTGCCGCTGTTCACGTCGATCACATGCATGGCCTCCGTCTTCTCGATGATCAGGTAGGCCCCGCTGGAGAGCATGACCTGCCTGCCGAAGGCCTGCTTGATCTGGCGGTTCACGCCGAACTGGTCGAAGATGTCGAGTTTGCCGCGGTAGTGCTTGACGATGCCCTTCTTCTCGGGGGCGATCTTCTCCAGCGTCTGTCGCACCTCCTCGGCCAGCAGCTCATCGTCCACGTGGATGCTCGTGAAGTCCTTGTTCAGCAGGTCGCGCAGCACGGCGCTGGTGCGGTCCAACTCACCGAGCACCCTTTTGGGTGGCTGGGCGTTGCGCAGGTTGTGGAACATCACATCCCAGCGCTTCAGAAGGGTCTGCAGATCGGCCTCGAGGTCCTCGGTGTTCTTGTCGGCGGCATTGGTGCGTATGATCACCCCGACGTTCTTGGGCTTGATGGCCATCATCAGCTCCTTCAGCCGCTTGCGTTCCGCCTCGTCGGTGATGCGGCTGCTGATGCTGATCTTGTTGATGAAGGGCACGAGCACCATGTAGCGCCCGGCGAGGGTGATCTCGGCGGTAAGGCGCGGCCCCTTGGTGCTGATGGGTTCCTTGGCGATCTGCACCAGGATCGTCTGGCTGGCGCTGACAACGTCGGCGATCTTGCCGTCCTTGGGGATATCGGGATCGAGCTTCCAGCCGTCGAGCGCCGAGGTCTGCACCGTCCCGGTGACGGCGCCCTTGGAGAACTTGTAGCTGTTGCGGTACTGCGGACCGAGATCGAAGTAGTGCAGGAAGGCGTCCTTCTCGTGGCCCACGTCCACGAACGCGGCGTTGAGCCCCGGAGCGACCTTGCGCACCTTGGCCAGGTGGATGTCGCCCACGGCGAAGCCTCGGTCGGTCTTCTCGCGGTGCAGCTCGGCCAGCGTCTTGTCCTTCAAGAGGGCAATGGACACTTCCGAGGCGCTCGCGCGAATGATCAGGTCGATGTTCACGAGATGTCCCTTGGGGTTACGAAGGGGACGATGCCATCGCGCACGGCCATTGCCGCAAAGGCCCGTGGCGAACGCCACGGGCCGTGCGATGACGGTTCACCCGAAAAAGGAACCTACCGGTTCTTCTTCTTGTGACGGTTCTTCCGCAAGCGCTTCTTGCGCTTGTGCGTGGCCATCTTGTGACGCTTACGTTTCTTACCGCACGGCATGTGCTCTACTGTTTTTCGTTCCTCAATTCAAGCAGGAACCGGTCCACACCTTCGATGATCGCCGTATCCTGTACAATACTCCTGTACTTCTCCAAACTCGCGATGGCCTGGGGGATGCTGTCCAGGGTCGCGTAGGTCCGCCCGAGATAGAACCAAGCGTCGGGGATCATCCCCTCATCCAGTTCCACCACCTTCTTGAAACGCTCGAGCGCCTTGTCGTACTGGCCGCTCTGTACCGAGAACAGGCCGAGCTGCCAATGGGCCTCGATGTTGGCGGGGTCCTCCTCCACGATCTGGCGCAGCATCATGATGCCGCGCATCGGGTCCTGGCCGTTCACCAAGGCCACCGCCTCGGCCGTTCTGGCGCGGGCGGGGTCCATGGAGGCGACCTCCTTGCGTTTCCCGGAAGGTGTCCGGGGCACCAATACCAAAAGAACGATCGCCACCAACGCGCCCCCAAGGGCCAACCATTGTGGGCGCTTAAACCCCATCCTCACTGACCGCTGCGGGCCCGGTTCTTCACCTTGTCCACGAACGTATCGGCCGGTTTGAAGGCAGGCACGTCATGGGCAGGGATGATGATCGTGGTGTTGCGGGACAGGATCCGCCCGGTCTTCTGCGCCCTGTGCTTTACCACGAAACTGCCGAACCCGCGCAGGTGCACGTTCTCACCCTTCTCGAGGCTCGCCTTCACCTCTTCCATGAACGCCTCCACCGTGGCCAACACCACCTGGCGCTCCACGCCGGTGCGCTTTGAAATGATCCCGACCAATTCCGCCTTCGTCATATCCCTTGCAGTTTGGGGCCGCAAAGATAGCCGTTCAAGCGGATCGCGCAACCGATCTTTGTGCCTGTATGTCAACCGCTTCTTGGTTCAGCAGGGCACTGCTCCCGTGGTATGCCGAACACCGCCGCCCCCTGCCGTGGCGCCTTACCACCGACCCGTACCGCATCTGGCTCAGCGAGGTGATCCTGCAGCAGACCCGTGTGGACCAGGGCATGGCGTATTGGCACCGCTTCGTGGACCGCTACCCCACCGTGCAGGACCTGGCGGCCGCCACGGAGGATGAGGTGCTGCGCCTGTGGCAGGGCCTCGGCTACTACAGCCGGGCACGCAACCTGCGCACCGCCGCCATCCAGGTGGTGCGCGACCACGGCGGGCGCTTCCCGGCCGACCACCGGCAACTGATGGCGCTCAAGGGCGTGGGGGACTACACGGCGGCGGCCATCGGCAGCATCTGCTTTGGCCTGCGCGAGCCGGTGGTCGACGGCAACGTGTACCGGGTGTTGGCCCGCGTGTTCGGCATCGCCAGCCCGATCGACAGCACCGCGGGGCGCAAGGAGTTCAGGACCCTGGCCGCCCAGCTGCTCCCCGACACCCATCCCGGCGACCACAACCAGGCGGTGATGGAGCTTGGAGCCATCGTTTGCGTGCCACGCGCCCCCGCCTGCCACGCCTGCCCGCTGGCGGCGAAGTGCGTGGCCCGCCGCACGGACAGGATCGCGGAACTGCCCGTGAAGGCCGGCCGGACCACCATGCGCACCCGCCATTTCAACTACCTGCACATCGAGGAGAAGGGCGCGCTGTACCTGGTGAAGCGCACCGGCCAGGACATCTGGCACGGGCTGTACGAGCTGCCTCTGCTGGAAACGGCCCGTCCGGCCACGAGGGCCTCCCTCGCCAAGGCAGTGAAGGACCGCTTCCCCGTCGTACCCGGTTCATTGGCCCAGGTCGCCGACCATACACACCTGTTGTCGCACCAACGCATCAAGGCGGTGTTCTGGAAAGCCGCCTTGGACGGGCCACCGCCACGCGATTGGCTGCGCGTGCCCAAGGCCCGGATCGGCCAGCATGCCCTCCCTCGCCTGATCGAGCGCTACCTGCACGGTTGAAAAGATCCGGTTGGCGACTCCTGCGCACGGTGCTACCTTAGGCATCCATCCAATTCCGAATTTTTCGTCATGGCCGGAGTGAACAAAGTGATCCTGATCGGCAATCTGGGCGCCGATCCCGAAGTACGCCACCTGGAGAACGGCGCGAGCGTGGCCAATTTCCGCCTCGCCACCACTGAAAAGTTGCGCATCCGGGTGACCGGCCCCGACGGGCGCGAGAACTGGGAGTCGCGTGAACAGACCGAATGGCACAACGTGGTGGCCTGGCGTGGTCTGGCCACCATCGTGGAGCGGTTCCTGCGCAAGGGCAGCAAGGTGTACGTGGAAGGCAAACTGCGCAACCGGCAATATCAGGACAAGGACGGCAACACGCGGTACATCACCGAAGTGGTGGCCGATGAGATGATGATGCTGGACCGCGCCTCGGGCGAAGGACAAGCACCCCGGCCAGCCACAGCGTCGGCCACATCCACGGCCCCGGTGTCGGGCCCTGCCGATCCGAACAGTGTGGACGACGACCTGCCGTTCTGATCCGCGATCGTTGACCGTACGGATTGGAGCCTCCCTCCGCATACCCGCTGCTGGCGATCGTTCTGCCGATCACGGCGTTGCTGCTGCTCTCCGCGGCCATGTCGGCATGCGAACTGGCCTTCTTCAGCTTGGACCAAGCGCAGCTCCGGCAGCTCAAGGAGCGCGGAGCACGGCGCGATGAGCGCGTGCTGCGCCTCTTGGCGAAGCCACGCCGCCTGTTGGCCACCATCGTGATCACGGGCACCATCGCCAACCTGGGCATGGTCCTGATCGCGGCACGGGCCGCCAGCATCCATTCCCTGCCCCTGCCCTACTGGGCCGGTCTTCTTGTGCACGTGGCCGCCGTGGCCTTCGTGATCGTCCTCTTCGGCGAGGTGCTGCCCAAGGCCTATGCGGCCGGCTCACCGCTGTTGGTGGCCCTGCGCATGTCGGGCCCGGTGGAGGTGCTGCGCCGGGTGCTCGCACCGGTGACCGAACTGATGGTACGGGGAACGGACCTGCTGGGCGAACGGTTCGCCGGTCGCGCAGCGGCACGCAGCGCCATCTCGGTGGACACCCTGGGCAAGGCGCTCGAACTCACCGACGACCCCGCCACCACGGCCGACGAACAGCGCATCCTGCGCGGCATCGTGCAGTTCGCCCACATCGAGGTGCGCCAAGCCATGCGGCCCCGCACCGAAGTGGTGGCCTTCAACGAAAAGCTCGACTTCCCCGCCCTGATCCAAGCGATCGTGGCATCGGGCTTCTCCCGCGTTCCCGTGTACCGCGACGACCTGGACCACGTCGTGGGCGTGCTGCACATCAAGGACGTGCTGCCGCACCTGGGGAAGAAGGAGTTCGACTGGCACAAGCTGCTGCGCCCTCCATACTTCGTGCCCGAGAGCAAGAAGCTGGATGTGCTGCTGAAGGAGTTCCGCGCCGGGCGCATGCACATGGCGATCGCTGTGGACGAGTACGGCGGCACCAGCGGGATCATCACCTTGGAGGACGTGATCGAGGAGATCGTGGGCGACATCACCGACGAGTTCGACGACGACGACCTGGTGTACAGCAAACTCGACGACCGCACCTGGCTGTTCGAGGGCCGAACCCCTCTGACCGACGTGTACAGGATCATGGGGATCGACGGCCAATTGTTCGAGGAGAACAAGGGCGACAGCGGAACCTTGGGCGGCTTCCTGCTGGAACTCACCGGCCGCATACCGAGGAAGGGCGAACGTACCGACCTTCGCAACTTCACCCTCGTGGTGGATTCCTCCGACAACAAACGCGTGCGGCGGGTGAAGGTGATCATGCACGATGAGAACGAGGCTTGAACCGCTGTTGTGCGCCGTGGCCCTGCTGGTGGGGTGCGGTGAGGATCCCGTGCCCAAGCCGCGCGGCTACTTCCGCATCGACCTACCCGAACAGACCTACCAGCCTTGGGACAGCGGCCATGGTCTGCGTGCGGAAATGCCCACCGCCGCCCGTGTGGCCGAGCGCAAGGCCGAAGGTGACGCCCGCTGGTTCGATGTGCGCTACAAGAGCCTGCGCGCAACAGTACACCTGACCTGGTCGCCAGTGAACGGTCAGATGGCCTCGTTGATCGAGGACGCCCATGTGTTCAAAGGCACGCACGGCGTGAAGGCGCGCAGGATCGGCCATGAACGCGTGCTGCGCGACAGCGCTCGTGTGTTCGGGACCATCTTCGATGTGGACGGGGACGTGGCCAGTCCGATGGTGTTCTACCTCACCGACAGCACGGACAATTTCCTCTACGGCGCCCTCTACTTCGATGCGCGCCCCAACGCCGACTCGCTCGCGCCCGTCACCGAGCGGATCCGTGCCGATATGCGGCACATGGCAGCTACGCTTCAGTGGAGGTGACGGGGCGCCCCGTGCGGTGCAGCACCACCAGCGTCACGGCCAGGAGCAGCAATGCACCGAACTGGTGCAGTACGCCCAGATCGATACGGACCTGGGTGAGCACCGTGAACACGCCGAGCACGAATTGCAGCAGCACCAAGGCGATGAGCCAGCCCGACAACGTCCCGATCGAGCGGAAGCGCAACGCATAAAGGATGTACGCGGCGGCAACGACCATGGCGAACCAGCGGTGCACGAACTGCACCCCGTCCTTGTGATCGGTCAGGTCGGTGAGCAGGTTCCCGTAGGCCAGCACGTTCTCCGGCATGAACTCGCCGTTCATCAGGGGCCAGGTGTTGTAGATGGTACCGGCATCGAGCCCGGCAGTGAAGGCGCCCCATACCACTTGGACGAACAGCAGCGGGAGCAGGACACGGCCCCACTTGGCCGCAGGCGTACCGTCCGAAGCGAAGGCACGTCGGCCAACACGCAGGTCGAGCATCGTCCACCACACCAGCGAGAACACCGCGAAGGCCGCACAGAGGTGGATGGCCAGGCGGTAATGGCTCACATCGGCGCGATCCTGCAAGCCGCTCGCCACCATGAACCAGCCGAGCGCGCCCACGGCCCCTCCAGCCAGCAGGATCCACAGGGAGCGTTCGAACAGCCAACCCTGCAACAGCCCTCGGCGCCAGAACACCACGAAGGGAATGGCGAAGACCAGCCCCATCAAGCGCCCCCAGTTACGGTGCAGATACTCCCAGAAGAAGATCCGTTTGAAACCGGCGAGGTCCATGTGCGGATTGGTGAGGGTGTACTCCGGGATCTGCTTGTACTTCTCGAACGCCTCGTTCCACTGCGCCTCGTTCAAGGGGGGGATGGCCCCCATGATGGGCTTCCATTCGGTGATGCTCAGACCGCTGTCGGTCAATCGGGTGATCCCGCCCAGTACCACCATGCAGGCGATCAGGATGCATCCGGCAAGCAGCCAGTTGACCACCGGCCCGACATTTCGGAACGTCGTCCCCTCCATCTCGGCGCGAAGGTACCGCGCAACGCCGGTCAGAGGCCGGTCCGTGAACAACGAAGGCCCGCTCGAGCGGGCCTTCGTTCATCTCATCATGAGGAACTCAGAAGTTCCACAGGTCATGTTCGAACTCGAACAGGGCCTGCTTGATCTCCTCGCCTTCCAGCAGCGCGTCGAGGCCGGTCTTGTACTCGGCGATCCGGCGGTCGTACACGTTGCTCCATTTGGTGATGTAGCTGCTGAACTGGCGCTTCCAGAAGATGTCCTCGAAGCTGCGGCGCTCTGCATCATTGCTGCGGTTGAAGGCCTCCCAGTTCGCGAACACATAGCGGCACTCGGGGTAGTAGAGCCAGAACAGGGGCGCGTAACCACGCACCTCACCGTCCTCGCCACGCATCTCCTTCATGGGCGCCAGACCGATGATCCGGATATCCATCGTGCTGCGCTGCTTGTCGAAGATCCAATCCTCCTTCACCTGGTACATCAGGATGTCGCGGCTGGAGATGGTGATCGGCTGGATCACGGGCACCATGTCGCCCGTCTCAAGGTCCTCGGTGTACGAGGTGTCCATCCGGGTGAACATCTCCTCCAACTGCGCGGTGGTCAGGGGCACTTTGAACTCATCGTCCGTCAGCAGTGCACCGGCGCTGTAGGCCGTGATGGAACCATCCACCAGCAGGCCCTGACGGATCACGTCGAACAGGCTCTTGCGATCGTTGATCGGCTCGGTGGGATAGTACAGCGGGTGGTTCATCTTCTCCCGCAGGTCGATCGTGCGCCACACCCGACGCGCCCACATCACGTCGGCCTCGCGGATGTGCGTATAGGGCACCACCCGTTTGGTCTTCGTGTGCTCCTTGATGTAGGCCCCGTCGAGCACGTTCTGCGCTGTTGCGTCAGGCGCCACGGCGAAGGCCATGACCGTGGTCACGACGGCCGCTGATATGTTCTTCCAGGTCCTCATCATGGTGGGCTTGCAGGTTACACCACTTTGAACGAAAGCGAACCGAGGTTCCGTACGGTACCATCAGGACCACGGGCCTTGATGCCTTCGATATACACCTTCTGGCCGGGCTTGGCCTTGTTGAGCATCTCCTTCATTTCGGAGCTCACAGCCGCGCCCTTTGTCATCTTCTCGATGGGCGTACCGCCGACGATCATGGTGATGCGGTACTCCACCACCTCGAACTTCAGGTCGAAGTCGAAGTCCACCATCTTGGCTATCACACCGGCCGCGGCGGTCAACTCCGTCTTCTTGATGGTCTCATCGTTCACGCTCTTGCCACCGAAATAGGGCTGTGGGTTGGGCACGTTCTTCACACGGAACTTCATGCCCTGCATGGCCTTGGTGCTGCCATCGGGGTTGGTGACAGTGGCCGACACGGTGGCCTCCGACTCCTTGCCCGGGCGTACCACCCAGCCTTCGCCGGTCTTCGCCAGTTGGCCCGAGGAGATGCTCGGCCGGATGTCCTTGTCGCTGTAGCCCGACACACTGATGCTCACCGGGTTGTCCACACCTCGGTAGAACACGTTCATCTTGGTGGGGCTCACCACCAGGTTGGGTTGAGCCACCTCGTACTCGGTGAAGAACGGCTCGATCTGCTCCTCGCCACCCACCGGGGTGAACTTGATGATCCCGCTCACCGTTTGCAGACCAGCACCACCGGCCGTACGCTCGAGAATGGCCTTGGCGCCCTGCATGGGCAGCTTCTCGGCCTCACCGATGATCTTCGGCGGTTTGGAGGTGGTGTCCACCCGGGACCCCGGCTTGCACACCCACACCTCGGGGGCGTTCTGGTTGTCATAGGCCCCCAGGAAGATCTCGGCCGTGTACTTCGAGCCCACGGTGACATAGCTGCTGCGGGGCTTCACGATGGCGGCGAGCGTGTTGAACTTGAAGCTGGCGCTTTCCACATCGCCGAGCATCCAAGCCACCAACTCGCTCTCGGCGTTCCGGATGTCGGTCTGGATCTTCGACAGGATGGTGACACCTGCGGCCAAGGGCACATGATAGAAGTTCAGCGCCTCCCAGGTCACCGGCTTGCCACCGGAGTCCTCCATGCCTTCGAAGGTGAACATCTTGTCGAAGTTCGCCACCAGCACGGGGTTGTCCTTGGCGGCCTCCTTCAGCTTGTCGCGGAAGGCCTCGAGCTTCTGACGGAGCTCCACGGCGCCATACTCCTTCTCCACGGGCTTGCCGGGATCGCCCATGCCCATGAAGTGGGTGAGCACCTGGTAGTTGTCCTTACCCTTCATCCTGCCCAGCGGGCGCAGCATCGGACGGCCCTGCTCATCACGCAGCACCACCGAGTCCATCGGAAGCTTGTCGGTCTCGGCCATGACGTGCGCCTTGATGGTGTCGATGTAGTTGAAGAGCGCGTCGGCCTCGCTCTTCACGGCCTGTGCCTTGCTGAATGCCTGGCCGTACTTCTCTTGGCTTTGGCTCGCGTACTGGCCGAACACGTCGTACGTCTCGCTCATCTTCTGCGACAGGGTGTGTTTGGTCACCTCCAGACCATTGTTCACCGTCACGAAGCTGTCGAGGATCTCCTTGGACACGTTCAGCGCGAGCAGCGCCGTCAGCACCAAGTACATCATGTTGATCATCTTCTGTCGCGGGGACAGATTACCTCCTGCCATGATCCTTGCGGTTTATATGTCCGTTGTGCAGGCCCTGGCCTTAGCGAACGGTCATGGCGTTCAACATGTTGCCGTACACCGTGTTGAGCTTGGCGAGGTTGTCGCTCAACTCGGCGATGTTGTCCTTGTAGCGCTTGGTATCGTCCACGCTGGCGCGGAGGTTGCCGAGCAATTCGCCCACACCCTCGAACATCTGGTTGGCCGCCTCGAGCTTCTCGCGGCTGCTGCGCAGTTGCAGCTCGTACAACTCGTTCAGCTGGCTCAGGTTCTGGCTCATGCGCTGCAGGCTCTCGCCGGCGCTGCGGCCCGCCTCCACGTTCTGGGTGAGGCCCACCAGGCTCTCGCTGGCCTTGGCATAGCTCTCGCTGAGCACGCTCACCTTGGAGGAAGCCTCCTTCAGGCTGGAAGCGTACTCGTTGGTGGCCGCGGCGGCACCGGTGATCTCGCCCATCTGGCGGGCCTGGTCGCTGAGCGAACGCATGCCCTCGCCCAGGCTGGCGATCAGTTCGGGCTCGATCTTGGCGCTCTCCAGCATATCGTCGAGCTGCTCGGTGATGGAGCGATTGTCCTCCTTCTTGAACTCATCGCCCTCGGCGCGCTCGCCCGTGGCAAGCTCGGGGTACACCAGGCTCCAATCGGGATCCTCATGCGGCGGTTCGAAGGCCGAGAAGAAGAAGATGATGGCCTCGGTGCTGAGGCCGATCACGAGGAACACACTCGCACCCGGCCAGTGTTCGATCTTGAACAGGGCTCCCACGATCACGAGGGCCGCGCCCCATCCATAGAGCTTGGCCATGAAGTTCTTCCACTTCTTGCTGCCTGGTTTCATCGGTCTTCCTTGCGTTTTGAGGTTTGGTTCTGAAAAGCTGACTGGTCCGTGGTCAAGTAATGCGATCGTTCTGGTCCTGTAACGCTCGCTGGTCGTTCTTTTAGAGATCCTCGGCGTTCACGGCTTTGCCGCGGCCCAAGAAGGTCATCACCGAGCGGAAGCCGATGTAGGCCTTGGCGGTGTCTTGGTACTCATAACTCCGTGTGCCGGTCTGCATGTAATACCCGATGTCCTTCCACGAGCCGCCACGGATCACCTTCCGCTTGAGCGAGGGGGGGTCGTTCATGAGGGCGTCGTAGCTGTACTCGGGGTTCAGGTCGTGGTCGAAATCGTACACGCTCTCGTCGAAGGCGGTGCTGGTCCACTCGGCCACGTTGCCGGCCATGTTGTACAGGCCGTAATCGTTCGGGGTGTAGCTGTCCACTGGCACGGTGTGGAAACCGCCATCGTCCACGTAGTTGCCATGCAAGGGCTTGAAGTTGCCCAGGAAGCAGCCTTGGCGGTTACGCACGTAAGGACCGCCCCAAGGGAAGGGGGCCAAGTCGAGACCACCGCGCGAGGCGTATTCCCACTCGGCCTCGGTGGGCAGACGGAAACGGTTGATGAAAGCCTCCTCGTTGCTCTGCAACCAAGAGTTCATCAACTGGGTACGCCACACGTTGAAGGCATTGGCCTGCTGCCAGGTGATACCCACCACGGGATAATCGTCGTATGCCGGATGCCAGAAGTAGTTCTCCGTCATCGGCTCGTTGAACGAGTAGGTGAAGTCGTGCACCCACACCAAGGTGTCGGGGTACACGTTGATGATCTCCTTGATGATGAACTTGCTCCGGTCGCTGTGCCCGCGGATGGCGTTGTTCTGGCCCTTCACGTTGGTGTAGCTCAGATCCAGATCGCGCGCGTTGTTCGCCTTCCGGGCGGCCTCTTTGAGGTCGATCCAGTAATACTCGAACATGAGCTTGCGGGTGTCGATCTCCTTGCGGCGGTAGAAGCGTTCGCTCTCGCTGAGGAACATGTCCATCAGGGCCTCGCGCTCCTCGTCGCCGTACCAGTCGATCTTCTCGCGCCAGTTGAGCACGGGCGGGTCGATCTCCTCGCCGAACTCGTCCTCGGTGAACACGTGTTCGCCGATGTCCTCATCGCCCAGGATCCGCTTGGCGATCGAGTCGCGTACGTAGTACACGAACTGCCGGTACTCGTTGTTGGAGATCTCGGTCTGGTCGATGTAGAAGGCCTGTACCGATACGGTCTTGCTCTTGGTGACCAGCGCGTAGGGTACATCCTGGTCGCTGGGCCCCATGACGTAGGAGCCCATGGGGATGTAGTTCATCCCGTAGGGGTCCACATCATACCACCCCGGACGGCCCTGGACGCCGATCAGCTGCCCCTGACCACCCCTGCCACAGCTCGCCAGCAAGCCGATGGCACAGAGATACATTATGGGACGTTCCATGTTCTTCCTTTTATGCCGTTCCGTTCTTCCTTGCAGGGACGACGAAAGTGCCCGGGTAAGCAGACACTCCACGTCGTTGCCGTATACGGCAGTTCTGGTTGTTTGGTTTCGCGAGCCTTTCCGTTAGAGGAACCTTACGTTCCGGTAGATCTGGACGCTGGGCGGTTTCACGAGCAGCACACAGTAGTTCAACATCACCTCATGGCTGCCGCTGCTGTAGTTGCGCAATTGCGAGGTGGTCACGTCGTAGCTGTAGCCCAAGCGGACCATCGACTTCTCGTTCGGTGCGAACTGGTAGCCGATCATGGGTGCGATGGCATCCTCGGTACGGTACGAAACGCCCAGCCACACCATGTTATTATAGAGCAGGGTGGCGTTCAGGTCGAACTGCGTGGAGGTGCCGTCGGACTTGATCAGCGTGGAGGGCTGGAGGACGTACTTCTTGTCACCCTTGATGTCCCAGTTGTAGCCGGCCTGTATGAAGTAGTGGCGGGCCATCTTGATGCTCACCTCGTCCAGTTCGGTCTCAGGCAGGTGCGTGCTGCTGATACCGACCCACAATTTGGGCGAGGTGTAGTAGATGCCGGCACCCAAGTCGAAGCCGCCCTGGCTTTGGCCGTTGGCGGGGATGGCTGCGTCATCGGCCACCGGGTCGCGGGCGATCCAGTTGCGACCCAGCGCATGGCTGCCCATGCCGGCGTACAGACCAATCCCCAAGGTGCCCGCACCGATCTTCCGATGGAAGGAATAGTGGAAGCGCGCGAAGGTGCTCTTCTGCTGGCCCAACTCGTCCAGGTACACGGACAGGCCGACGCCGCTACTGATCTTGTTGATCGCCATGTGGGCATTGAGCAGGCCGGTCTTGGGCGCTCCGTCGAAGCCGCTCCATTGCTGGCGCAGCAGGGCCGTGGCACAAAGTTGGCCGGTGGTGCCGGCAACGGCCGGGTTCACCGATAGGCGATCGAACATGTACTGGGTGAACTGCGGGTCCTGCTGGCCGAATGCAGTACCAGCGATCGCAACGCCGCACACGATTGTAAGTATCCCCCTCATACGCTTCGTCTATTATGGACCATGGAGGGAGTTGAACACCATACCCCCCAAGAACCCGGCGCCAATATAGCAAAGATCCGATCCGACCAAATCCGGCCGCGATCCACCGGGGTTCCCGGGCTCCGTACGGGCTATGCGAGCTTCTGGAAGGTCCTCCACCAGAGGTCGGGCACTTCCTCCCGACAGGCCATGCGGTAATCCTCGTATGAGCACGGCACAAGGTGGTGGCGTTCGAAACGCGCCTCCTGCTCGGCCTTGTACGGGATGTCCATCCACCAGCGGTCACTCACGTTGCTCTTGTAGAAGACCAGTTCCTGCTCGTGCCCTCGGATGGGGATGCGGAAGCGCGTGAAGCGCTTGCGGTCCAGCCAGGGCAGATCGTTCGTGCGGCTCCGGTACCCGTCGAGGAAGCACCACACCATCTGCGCGGCTAGCTGTGCGGTGATCCCGTCCTGGTCGCGGGTGGGGTCCATCTCGTAGATGCCCAGGGAGGTGATCTTCTCGCTGATGCCGGCGTAGCGCATCAGTTGGCAGATCTCCTCGCCGTGGAAGCCGTTGGGGCCCGGGCGCGAGGTGCCCGGCGCATCGCTGCGACGGACCGCGCTCAAGTCCACGCTCAGGGTGTCGCCATTGCGCAGCACGGGTTCGGCCTCGGCCATGGCACCCCGGAGCTCGCCGAGGCGGTGAGCGTCGAAGAAGAGCTTGTCCATGAGCTCGATGCCCGGCTGGTCCACCAGGTAGGTCTGGTAGCCCAGGTTGCTGTAGTTGAAGAGGTAGTTCGGCTGGCGCAGCACAATGTGGCTCAGGTAGCTGTCGTCGGAAAGCTCCTGACCGGCCTCGCCAAGATCGAAGCGGGCATCGATGCAGACCAGGTTGGCCGTGCGTTCCAGCTTCTCGTAAGCGAGGTATTGGGTGAAGGTATGCCCCTGGCCACCACCGAGGATGATGGGCATGATGTTCATGCGTATCAATTCGGCCAGCGTCTCCACCACCGCATGCCTGGTGTCGGCCTCGGTGGCGCCCGGCCGCAGGTCGCCGATATCCACGAGCACGAGGTTGCCTGCGGGCATGAAGAGCTCGTAGAGCTCGGCACGGATGGCATCGGGTGCCTTTACGCAGGCCCTCGGAACGGAGTGCCCGGGATCGTCGGGCAGGCCGAACAGCACCACTTGGGCACCCTCCAATGAGGGGAAGCCCTTGGTCGTGTGGAACGTGGTGTTGTCCCCGAGGGTATTGGCCCCCCAGGCATGCGTGCCCGATCCGAAACGCTCCGACGGCGTGAAGTAGATGCTCAGGTCCATGGCAGGTCCTGGCGAAGTTCAGACGCATGCAAGCGCCCGCTGCGGCCCGTGGCCGGTGAATGCCCACAGGGCGGTGTTGGCAAACGACAGGGCGTTCCTCCGGCCGTAGGGATCAGGACTTCTTGGCTGCTTTCTTGGCCGCTTTCTTCGGTGCGGCCTTCTTCGCGGCCGAACCCCTCCTCCCTTTCCGGTCGGGTGCGGCGGCCAGCAGGGCGGTGGCTTCCTCCAAGGTGATGTCCTCGGGCTTCTTGTCCTTCGGCACGTTGGCGTTCTTGCTGCCATCGGTGACGTAGGGACCGTAGCGGCCATTGAGCACCTGCACCTCCGAGCCGGCGAACTCCTTGATGATGTTCTGGCGGGTACCGGCCAGTTTGGCCTCGACCAGCTCGATGCCACGCTCCAAGGTGACGGTGGCGGGATCCTCGCCACGCGGGATGTTGGCGTAGACCTTGCCGAACTTGACGAAGGGTCCGAAGCGACCGCGGCCCACCACGAGCATTTCGCCCTTGTACTCGCCGAGGTCGCGCGTGGCGGTGGCGGCCTTCTTCTGATCGATCAGCTCGATGGCCCGGGCCAGGTCGATGGACAAGGGATCGTCGTCCTTGGTGAGGCTGGCGTACACGGTGCCGAACTTCACGTACGGTCCGAAGCGGCCCACGCCCACGGTGACCGGCTCACCATCGCGCTCGCCGAGGGTGCGGGGCAGCTTGAAGAGGTCCATGGCCTCGTCGAAGGTGATGGTGGCGATGCTCTGGTCCTTGCGCAGTGAGGCGAACCTCGGCTTCTCCTCATCGTCGGCCTCGCCGATCTGGATCATGGGACCGAAGCGGCCGATGCGGGCGTACACCTTGCGGCCGGATGCGGGATCCACGCCCAGCTCGCGTGCACCGGTGGCCTTCTCGGCCGTTTCCTGCACGTTGCCGATGGTCTGGTGGAAGGGATGGTAGAAGCGACGGATCATCTCCCGCCAATTCTCCTTGCCCTCGGCGATCACGTCGAACTCCTCCTCGACCTTGGCGGTGAAGTTGAGGTCGACGATCGTGGGGAAGTGCTCCACCAGGAAATCGTTCACCACCATGCCGATGTCGGTGGGGAAGAGCTTCTGCTTCTCGGCCCCGGCGATCTCCGTGGCGGTGGCCTCGGTGATCGCATCGCCGGCCAGGGTAAGGATGCGGTAGGGACGCTGGATGCCGTCGCGGTTCTCCTTCACCACGTAGCCGCGTTTCTGGACGGTGCTGATGGTGGGCGCATAGGTGCTTGGGCGTCCGATGCCGAGCTCTTCGAGCTTCTTCACGAGGCTGGCCTCGGTGTAACGCGGGGCGGGTCGCTCGAAGCGCTGGGTGGCGGTCATCTGCTGCAGGGCCAGTGCATCTCCCTGCCTCATGTCGGGCAGCAGGCCCTCCTGCTCCTCGTCGCCTTCATCATCGCGACCTTCGAGGTACACCTTGAGGAATCCATCGAAGAGGATCACCTCGCCCTGTGCCTTCAACGCATCGCCGGGACGCGTGCTGATCGCGATGTCGATAACGGTCTTCTCCAGTTCGGCATCGGCCATCTGGCTGGCGAGCGTGCGTTTCCAGATCAGGTCGTAGAGGCGCTCGGCATCGCTGTCTGCACCGGCGTTCCGCACCATCATGTCCACCGGGCGGATGGCCTCGTGTGCCTCCTGCGCGCCCTTGGTCTTGGTGGCGAAGCGGCGCGGCTTGCTGTAGCGCTCGCCGTACTGCGCGGTGATCTGCTGCGCGGCCGCCGCGATGGCCTGCTCGCTGAGGTTCACCGAGTCGGTACGCATGTAGGTGATGTGCCCCTGCTCGTAGAGCCCCTGCGCGATCCGCATGGTGCGGTCCACGCCGAAGCCCAGCTTGCGGCTGGCCTCCTGCTGCAAGGTCGACGTGGTGAAGGGCGGCGCCGGCGAACGCCTGCCCGGCTTCTTCTCCACGGCCTGCACGGTGAACGCGGCGCCGAGACAGCTCTGTAGGAAGGCCATGGCCTCCGGCTCGGTGGCGAAGCGCTGCGGCAGGTCGGCCTTCACGCTGCGGCCATCGGCGGTGTTGAAAAGCGCGGTAATGCGGAAGGCGCTGGTGCTATTGAAGTCGAGGATCTCGCGCTCGCGCTCCACGATCAGACGCACGGCCACGCTCTGCACGCGGCCCGCGCTGAGGCTGGGCTTCACCTTGCGCCACAGGATCGGGCTCAGTTCATAGCCCACGAGACGGTCGAGCACGCGGCGTGCCTGCTGGGCATCGACCAGGTGCGTATCGATGGTGCGGGGCCGCTCCATCGCTTCGAGCACGGCCTTCTTGGTGATCTCGTTGAAGGTGATGCGTTTCACCTTGCTGTCGGGCAGTTCGAGCGCCTCTTTCAGATGCCAGCTGATGGCCTCCCCTTCGCGGTCCTCATCGGTCGCGAGCCAGACGGTGGCCGCCTTATCCGCCTCCTTGCGGAGTTGTTTCAAGCGGTCCTTCTTATCGTCGGGGATCACGTACACCGGCTCGAAACCGTTGTCCACGTCCACGCTCAGGTCGCGTTCCGGCAGATCACGCACATGGCCGTAGCTGCTCAACACGGTGAAGCCTTCACCGAGGTACTTCTCAATGGTCTTCGCTTTGGCGGGCGACTCCACGATGACCAAGTCTCCTGTTGCGTTCTTCTTCGCCATAGGCCGCGTTTTCGGGGTCAGCTGCTCCGTCCGTCGTTCCGCTCCTCGTCGAAGCGTCCCCACGGACGAGGGGCAAAGAAAAGGTCATCACCGCCGGATCGCCATGGCCGCGGACCGCGCCATTCCTACTTCCCCTATGGGGAAGGAAATTTTCCACGATGGGCTTGTCGATCTTTGTACCACCGATGGTACGCATGAGGTTCCCAACGCTGCGCGATCTGCTCTGGTCCACGATGATCATGACAGGTTGCGGACCCAGTGCGGGGCAACCTCACGATGGCGCCACGACCACCGGTACCCAAGCCATGACCCAATACGATCACAGCGGCAATCCGCACTACTCGCACACCGACACCGCCAAATTGGAGGTAGCCTTGGAGGAGTGGAGGAAGTTGCTTCCACCCGAGCTGTACCACATCGCCTTCGAGAAGGGGACCGAGCGGGCGTTCACGGGCAAGTACTGGGATTTCGAAGGGATCGGTACGTATGCCTGTGCGGTGTGTGGCAACATCCTGTTCCGCGCCGACAGCAAGTTCGCCAGCAGCTGCGGCTGGCCGAGCTTCTTCGAGCCGGCACGGAAGGACGCGATCCTCTACCACGAGGACCTGTCCTTTGGCATGCAGCGGATCGAGACCACCTGCGGGCGCTGCGGCGCGCACCTGGGCCATGTGTTCAACGATGGGCCACCGCCCACGGGACTACGGTACTGCATCAATAGTGTGAGCCTGGAGTGGCTGGAGGGTCGATGAACGCTCCGTTCCTACCTACTTCGCTGGCCCGAACCTGCCCAACCATCGGCTGAAGGGCTGGCGCTCCACGCGGCGACACAGCCCCACCTTGAGACCGATGTCCGCGGCGCGCAGACCCGGTTCGCCGCGCAACAAGGAACCCATGCCCAAGCTGGCGCCCCCTGAAGTCGGCGGGCCGTACCGAGCGGATCTGGGTCTCCACGTTGTTCGGCCCGGACACCCGCCCCACGTCGGTCACCCGGCCACCGACCAATACCCCGCCCATCGATCCGAGGCGGACCACGGCATTGCCCGTCGGCCCCAGGTGCACCTCGGGGGCGACGACCAGGTGCGCGGCCGATGCATCGATCGTTCCGTTCTCCCGAACGCCACCTTCCGACGGTGGGTACATGGACCATGTCCGCCAGGAGCCGGTCACACGTCCGCTCACGAGCCAACCCACCTGCACGCCGGTACGAACGGTGAACGCTCCGCGCCCCCATTCTGGCTCCAGGGTCAGGTACACATGGTCACCTCGGCCTCCATGTCCGTGTAGGTCCCTCCTCCTCTATTGCCCTCGTCCAGATGGAGAGAGAGGCGCTGTCGGCACCACCCAGTTCAGTGAAGAAATTCCCGTTGACAGGCAGTCGGTCACGGTATTGCAGGGCTCAGGAGAAGGCCACCGTGGGTCGGGACCCTGCATCGGGCTGGGCGTTCACCCGACGCGCCACCAGCTTCGGCACCACGCCACCGCCCACCACTGCCACCTCGAACCGGGCCGCGCGCCCGTGGCCAGCAACAATCGCGGTGCGCATGGTTCTAAGAGAGCGACCCACTGCCACCCTGTCAGCATCCCTCGGGATCGGGTACCTTTGCACCCCATCGCGCAATGCGCCCCCTCGGCCAGTGGGCGAAGGCGAACCACCGGACACGTGCAGAAGAAGGTCTACATCGAAAGCTACGGCTGCCAGATGAACGTGAGCGACAGCGAGGTCGTGGCGAGCATCCTGGCGAAGGAAGGCTACTCCCCTGTAAAGAGCGCCGAGGAGGCGGACCTGGTCCTGCTGAACACGTGCAGCATCCGTGAGAAGGCCGAATACACGGTATTGCAGCGGATCAATGAGATGAACAACCTGAAGGCCCGCAACAAGGACCTGAAGGTGGGCGTGCTGGGCTGCATGGCCGAACGCATGCGTGAGGACCTGCTGGAGAAGAAGAAGGTGGTGGACCTGGTGGTGGGCCCCGACGCCTACCGCACGCTACCAGAGTTGCTGGACAAGGTGGGCACGGGCCAGAAGGCAGTGAACGTACTGCTGAGCCGCGAGGAAACCTACGGCGAGATCGAGCCGGTGCGGTTGGACACGAACGGGGTGACCGCCTTCGTGACCATCATGCGGGGCTGCGACAACATGTGCGCCTTCTGCGTGGTGCCCTTCACCCGTGGACGTGAGCGCAGCCGCGACCCGTACACCATCGTGCGGGAGTGCGAGCAGCTGGTGGCCCAAGGCTACGGCGAGGTGACCCTGCTGGGCCAGAACGTGGACAGCTACCGCTGGAATATCGACGCGCGTGGGGTGGTGAAGGAGCCCTCCCTGCCCGTGACCGACTTCGCCGACCTGCTGGAAATGGTGGCCCTGGCCTGCCCCGGCCTGCGGATCCGCTACAGCACCAGCCACCCCAAGGACATGACCGACAAGGTGCTGGCGGTGATGGCGCGGTACGACAACATCTGCAAGTACATCCACCTGCCCGTGCAGAGCGGCAGCAGCGATGTGCTGAAGCGCATGAACCGCGGTTACGACCGGGCTTGGTACATGGAGCGCATCGCCAGCATCCGCCGACACATGCCCGACTGCGCGATCAGCACCGACATCATCGCCGGATTCTGCGGCGAGACAGAGGAGGACCACCAGGCCACCCTGGACCTGATCCGAGAGGTGGGCTACGACATGGCCTTCATGTTCAAGTACAGCGAACGCCCCAAGACCCTGGCCGCCCGCAAATACCCCGACGATGTGCCCGAGGACGTGAAGGGGCGCCGACTGGCCGAGATCATCGCATTGCAGAAGGAAATGAGCGCGGCGCGCATGCAGGGCTATGTGGGCCAGGAGCACACGGTGTTGATCGAGGGCGTGAGCAAGCGCAGCACCGAACATCTCTACGGCCGCAACAGCCAGAACGCGGTGGTGATCGTGCCCCGCATCATCGGAACGACGCGGACCGAACTGCGCCCCGGCGCCCTGGTGCGTGTGCGGATCACGAGCTCGACATCGGGATCATTGCAGGGCGAACCGCTCGCTGTGCTGAGCAGCACTTCCATCGACCAAGCGAAGGCCGCGGTGAACGGCACATACGCATGACCATCCAACAGATCAAACAACGCTACGGCATCATCGGTGCCTCGCCCGAACTGGACCGGGCCTTGGAGATCGCCTCCGTGGTGGCCCCCACGGACCTGTCGGTACTGATCACGGGCGAGAGCGGCACCGGCAAGGAAGTGATGGGGCGGATCGTGCACGAGAACAGCGCGCGCAAGCACGGCCCCTACATCGCGGTGAACTGCGGGGCCATCCCCGAGGGCACGATCGACAGCGAGCTCTTCGGCCACGAGAAAGGCTCGTTCACCGGCGCCCACGAGGCGCGCAAAGGCTACTTCGAGGCCGCTGACAAGGGCACGATCTTCCTGGACGAAGTGGGCGAACTGCCCCTGGCCACGCAGGTGCGCCTGCTGCGCGTGCTCGAAACGGGAGAGTTCATCCGCGTGGGCAGCAGCCGCAGCCAGCGGATCAGCGTGCGCGTGGTGGCGGCCACCAACGTGAACATGTGGCAGGCCGTGCAACGCGGCACCTTCCGCGAGGACCTGTACTACCGCTTGAGCGCCATACCGATCTATCTGCCGCCCCTGCGTGAGCGCGGCGACGATGTGCTGCTGCTCTTCCGCAAGTTCGCCGTGGACAGCGCCGAGCGCCACCGCCTGAAAACGCCGGTGAGCCTGACCCCTGACGCGCAGCAACTGCTCAAGAGCTACCGCTGGCCCGGCAACGTGCGCCAACTGCGCAACATCGTGGAGCAGATCAACGTGATCGAGACCGACGAACGGACGATCGACGCCGCCAAGTTGAAGCTGTACCTGCCCACGGTGGACGCCAGCCTGGTGCCCGCCGTACGTTCGGGCGACGCCACTGACATACAGGGCCCCAACGAACGGGAGATGCTCTACGCGGTGATCGCCCGCCTGCAGCAGGACGTGAACGCCCTGAAGGAGCACTTCGCCCTGATCCAGCAGAGCGGCATGCCGCTGACGGCACCAGCCGCTCCCACCTACCACGAAGGGATCATGCTGCCGCCATCGGGGCCCGCGCAGGGTTCGGTGCGGATCGAACGTGCCACGCATCCCGATGAAGACCTCCACGACGTGGACCACACCGAGGTGGAAGAGACCCTGAGCATCGAGGAGAAGGAGAAGGAGTTGATCCGGAAGGCGTTGGCCAAGCATCGGAACAAGCGGAAGAGCGCGGCGCAGGAGCTGGGCATCAGCGAGCGTACGCTGTACCGCAAGATCAAGGAGTACAACATCCCGTAGGCCCTTGCTCTCTTCGCCCATGCGCCCGACCACGCATGCACGGCGCCCGAACCGGTGCGCCGTGGCCCTGCTCCTGCCGCTCATGCTGGCCCTGGGCTGCACGGTGCACTACGGCTTCTCCGGCGGCGACCCGGGCAATGCCAAGACCATGAGCATCGAACTGTTCGAGGCCCATGCCCCGTTGGCCACGCCCCAGAGCGCGCAAACCTTCACCGAGACCCTGCGCGACCTGCTGCTGGCCCAGACGCCGTTGAAGTTCGCCACCACCGCCGGCGATGTGCAGTACAGCGGTGCGATCGTGGGCTACGACGTGCAGCCGGTGAGCATCCAGGCCAACGAGACCGCGGCCTTGAACCGGCTGACCATGACGGTGAGCGTGACCTATGTGAACACCCTGGAGCCGAAGAAGAACGCCGAGTTCCAGGTATCGCGCTTCGCGGACTACGACAGCAGCCAGGACCTGGTGACCGTGGAAGAACAATTGGTGCAGGAGATCGGCAAGCAACTGGCCCAGGACATCTTCGAACGTACTTTGGGCAACTGGTGACCGCCCCATGGAACGTGAGCAATTGGCACGAACGGTACGCGAGCCCTCCAAGGTGGGCCGCGAGGACCTCGTGGGCCTGAAGGCCATGGCCGAGCGCTATCCCTGGTTCAGCGGGGCGCATCTGTTGCTGGCCGTGGGCGAGCATGCCAGCGGCGATGTGCTGTACGACGACACGCTGGCCCGGGCGGCCGCGCACATCCCCTCGCGCGAAGTCCTCTTCAACCTCACCGAAGAGGCCGCTGCCGATCGGTCGGGGACGGTGTCCCCGACGGCGGCCACAGCACGCCCAACGGTGCCCGCCACCCCACCCCTGCCGCACACCGTGGAGGAACCGGCGACACCTGAGCCCATCACAACGCCGCAGGGAACTCCGGCGGCCGAGGCAACGGCAGTCGAACCTGCCACGACGGAGGAGGTCCGCACCGACGACCGCACTGTAGGCGCCGAGGAGGACATCCTGGAGCGCCAGATCCTCGAAGCTGCCCTCAGCAGCGCCTACGACCTGACCTGGCGGGAGAGCCTTCATACCCCTCCCCACGAGGTGCCAGCGCCCCCTGCGAACACCCCAGCTCCCCCGCCTGGCGAGCCCCTCCCTCCCCACGTTGCGGAGAAGGCCCCGGAACCCGTGACGGCCAAGGAGCAGCAGCCCAACGTCACACGCGCATCGCGCCTGCGGTTCACCGATTGGTTGTCCGTGGAGCCCGGTCCCGAGGCAACGCCCGCACCTGTTCTGCCCGCTCCTTCCCCTGCGGCGCAGGGCACCGCAGCGGAGGTGCCGCCCCCCCGCGCTGCTGCGCCTCCGGCGCCTGCCGATCCTCAGGCCCTGATCGACCGGTTCATCCAGCAGGACGCGCCCCCGCCCCCACCGAAAGCCACGTTCTTCACACCGCAGCAGGCGGCCAAACGGAGCTTGGACGACCAGTCCGGACTGGTGACCGAGACCCTGGCCCGCATCTATGAAAAGCAGGGCAACCTGGTCAAGGCCATCGATGCCTATCGCCGACTGGCCTTGAAGCACCCCGAGAAAAGCGCTTACTTTGCCGCCCTTCAGAAAAAACTGGAGGAGCAGTCCAACAAGTAGACAACGCCTGCATCGCCCCACGCTCACTGCAGGCTTCACGTACGATCACCGCCTCGCGTTCGAACCATGACCGCCATCTACATCATCATCCTGATCATCTGCGCACTGCTGGCCCTCGTTGTGCTGGCCCAGAACCCCAAAGGCGGCGGCCTCGCGGCCGGCTTCACCGGTGCCCAGCAGATCGGCGGGGTGCAGCGTACGGCCGACTTTCTTGAAAAGAGCACTTGGACCATGGCCGGCGCCCTGATGGTGTTGTGCCTGGTGGCCGCCGGCATGCAAGGTCCCGGCATCGGCACCACCGAGTACGACGACCTGGACGTGCCCGTGGTGACCGAGGATGTGTCCGCCACCCCCGATGCAGGCGAGGCCATCCCCGGCGAGGACGACTAAGCACTTACCAGTGAGGCCGATCAGCCACACGGCCTTCCGCCCCGCCTCCCTCACGAAGGCTGGTCTTCCCGCTTGTCAGGTTGTCAGCCCGTCGCTGACGATCCATGCCCCCGCCCCCTGCGATCTTGGCAGTGCCAGGCACTGGCATGTGTCTTGATCGGCGCGGGCCGACCCTACCTAGGTAGAAACCCAAATCGATATCCCAACATGGCAAGCAAAGTGAAGCCGTTGGCCGACCGCGTGCTCGTTGAAGCCGCTCCGGCCGAAGAAACCACGAAAGGTGGCCTCTACATCCCGGACACCGCCAAGGAGAAACCCCAGCGCGGCAAGGTCGTCGCCGTGGGTACGGGGCGTGTGTCCGAAGACGGAAAGGTGACCCCTCTGACCGTGAAGGTGGGCGACGAGGTGATCTACGGCAAATACAGTGGCACCGAGCTCAGCCTTGAGGGCAAGGACTACATGATCATGCGCGAGAGCGACATCTACGCCATCCTCAACTGAGCGAGGCGATCCCCTGCCCTTACCACCATTCCTTAAAAACCCAGAACTGCAATGGCAGCCAAGAACATCCAATTCGAGATCGACGCCCGTGACCGCCTGAAGCGTGGGGTGGACCATCTCGCCAACGCCGTGAAAGTGACCCTCGGGCCAAAGGGTCGCAACGTGATCATCGACAAGAAATTCGGTGCACCCCAAGTGACCAAGGACGGGGTGTCCGTGGCCAAGGAGATCGAGCTGAAGGACCCCGTGGAGAACATGGGCGCCCAGATGTTGAAGGAGGTGGCCAGCAAGACGGCCGACATCGCCGGTGATGGCACCACCACCGCCACGGTGCTGGCCCAAGCCATCGTGACCGCCGGTCTGAAGAACGTGGCCGCCGGTGCCAACCCGATGGACCTGAAGCGCGGCATCGACAAGGCCGTGAGCGCCGTGGTGGAGGAGCTCAAGAAGATGAGCAAATCCGTGGGCGACGACAACGCCAAGATCAAGCAGGTGGCCACCATCAGCGCCAACAACGATGAGACCATCGGTTCGCTGATCGCCGAGGCCATGGCCAAGGTGAAGAAGGAAGGTGTGATCACCGTGGAAGAGGCCAAAGGCACCGACACCACCGTGGAAGTGGTGGAAGGCATGCAGTTCGACCGCGGCTACCTGAGCCCCTACTTCGTGACCAACGCGGAGAAGATGGTGGCCGACCTGGACAACGCCTACATCCTGATCTACGACAAGAAGATCAGCACGATGAAGGAGCTGCTGCCCGTGCTGGAGAAAGCCGCCCAGACCGGCAAACCACTGCTGATCATCGCCGAGGACGTGGACGGTGAAGCGTTGGCCACCCTGGTGGTGAACAAGATCCGCGGCGCCCTGAAAGTGGCAGCTGTGAAGGCCCCGGGCTTCGGCGACCGTCGCAAGGCCATGCTGGAGGATATCGCGATCCTCACCGGCGGCACCGTGATCAGCGAGGAGCGCGGCTTCAAGCTTGAGAACGCCGACCTGAGCATGCTTGGCAAGGCCGAGAAGATCAGCATCGACAAGGACAACACCACGATCGTGAACGGTGCCGGCAAGAAGGCCGACATCAACGCGCGCGTTGCCCAGATCAAGGCCCAGATCGAGACCACCACGAGCGAGTACGACAAGGAGAAGCTGCAGGAGCGCCTGGCCAAGCTGGCCGGTGGTGTGGCCGTGCTCTACATCGGTGCCGCCACCGAGGTGGAGATGAAAGAGAAGAAGGACCGCGTGGACGACGCGCTGCATGCGACCCGCGCCGCCGTGGAAGAAGGCATCGTGCCCGGTGGTGGCGTGGCCTACATCCGTGCCCAGAAGGTGCTGGACAAGATGGAAGGCGCCAACTCCGATGAGACCACCGGTATCGGCATCGTGCGCCGCGCCATCGAGGAGCCGCTGCGCCAGATCGTGGCCAACGCCGGTCTGGAAGGCAGCATCGTGGTGCAGAAAGTGCGCGAAGGCAAGGCCGACTACGGCTTCAACGCCCGCACCGAGGAGTACGAGAACATGCTGGCCGCCGGCGTGATCGACCCGACCAAGGTGACCCGCGTGGCGCTGGAGAACGCCGCCAGCATCGCGAGCATGCTGCTCACCACCGAGTGCGTGATCAGCGAGGAGAAGGAGGAGAAAGCCCCTGCCCACAACCATGGCATGGGCGGTGGCATGGACATGATGTAAGCCGCTCCTTACGAACACCGCAACACAAGCCCCGGCCAGCAATGGTCGGGGCTTGTTGCTTTCAGGATGAACGGATCACCGCCAGCGTCGCCACCAGAACAGCAACCCGAACAGGAGCAAGCCACCCAGGGCCCACCAAGCCCAGCGGGACCTGGCAACGTCCACGGGACCGACATCGCCCACCACCACCAAGCCGGCCCAGTAGTAGGGCAAGGCGAGCTCATCCTGAGCCCCATCCAGGTGGTCCAGCTTCGCCTGTCGCAACGCCTTGTGCTTGGGCATGCCCTTGGCCAGATACCGGTAGAACCGTTCGATGATCTCGGAGCTCACCTTCTCATCGATCTTCCAGAGCGACATCACCAGGCTGGGACATCCGGCGTAGGCGAAGGCATGGCCCAGCGAACGCACGCCCTCGCCATCGTCGTTCCGACCGGTGCCCGTTTCGCAGGCAGTGAGCACGGCGAGCTGCGCGTTGAGGTCAAGCTCGTAGATCTCGTAGGCGTGCAGGTATCCGTCCATGCCGGAGGTATCGTGGTCCTTGCTCAGCACCAGACGCGAGTACATGGGCGCTATCGGGTTCATCTCGGCGTGGGTACCGAGATGCAGCACACCATGCTCCCTGGCGCGCTCGCGGAAACGCCCCTCGCTGGCCTCCGCACCAAGCAGCACCATGGCCGATAGCATGCGCCCCAGACCTTCGGCGGCCCGCACGGCGAAAGGCTGGCGCACGAGGTGCAGATAGGAGCGGTCGATGTGTGCCGTGTCCTTCACCCCAGCGAGGTACTGCTGCTTCAGTTCATCGGTGAAGCCCGGCGCCACGGCGAGCACATCGCCCTTGCGCGGCGCATCGAGGCGTGCGAACTGCACCGCGGTGGTGACCGAGAGCAGGTGGGCCATCGCGTAGCGCCCGAGCAGAAGATGGTCGCGGAAGTCGTTCGGTGACGAGGGGGCATCGAGCAACACCTCGAAGTTGATCGTGTGCAGCGGGCCATCGGGCACGATCAAAAGCTCGTCGCCCGTGAGCCATTCACGCACCGGACCGAGCAGACGCCGGTACAGGTCATGCGCCAGGTTCACGTAGGAATGCGCGGACCGGTCGGCCACGGCCGTGTTCAGGTCCCGCACGGCTTCGGCCATGCCCTGACTGTCCAGCGCGCGCAGCACCGTGGTATCGTGCCTGACCACGAGCGCGAAGAGCTTGTCCTCCGTTCCCGCATAGACCAACAACTGTCGCGTGGGCGTGACGAGCCGCTCACGGGCCTCCTTCAAGCTCACGGGCTCATCGCCGTAGCGCAGGGCGAAATAGCGCGGATGCTCGCGCGACAGGGTATCGAGGAAATCGGCGTAGGCCTTCTCGTTGGTCAGCAGGTTGCGCGATGCATCGGGCGCTTCGGGATCGATGTCGAGCGCCTTGATGAGTTGTTGCTCGCGTGCGATCACCTCATCGGGAACGCCGGCGAACCGCAAGCCCGAGAAGGCATTGAGGCGGCCCTTCAACAGAATGGAGCGATCCGCTTCGGAAAGATCGAGGAAACGCTGGAGGTCGCGTTGATCGTGCGTGCGCTGGTAGCGCTCGTAGGCGATCTCCAAGGCGAGATCGAACAGCCGCTTCTGGGCCCCGATCAAGAGCAGGCGCGATGCCTCATCAGCGAGGGCCGTCTTGTTGCGCTGCAGCGAGGTGATGGCGAGATCAAGCTCGGCGAGCCACCTCTCCTCCTTGACCGCCGATCGCGGACCCGCGCGTTCGGCACGGACCTTCCAGTAGATCGCATCGGGCAGCAGATGGGGCTTGGCGAAGAGGCGTGGCACGGAGGTCGCGCTCAACGCATCTACACGGTCGTGCAGGTTGCGCAAGGCGGTGGCTGCACAGGTACGCGCACCGGTGGTGTCACCCGCGATAAAGGCGGCGCGAGCGAGCATCACATCGGCCTCGGCCACCTGATGGCTGGTGGGACCGTGCACCTGCTCGAGCATGGCCCGGGACCGCACGATATCCTCCATGGCCAGCGCGGTCCAGCCCCTGTCCAAGTACATGGCTGCGCGGACCCGATAGGTCTCGGCCAGCTTCGGGTCCGTGGAGCCGCCCACCACTTCCCTGCTCACGGCGATGCTCATGCTGAAGAGCGAATCGGCCTGTTGCACATCGCCCTTGGCGGCCAACACTTCGGCCAGCTTGGAGATGGCCAGGGCATAATGCGCGGTGCGACGTCCATAGCGGTCCTCGCACCCCTTGATGTACATGCGCAGCAACTGCTCGGCCTTGTCGTACTCCTGCGCGGCCGCCTCCAGATCGGCGAATCGCTCGTGGACCCGCAGCACCTGTGGATCGTCGGGCTGCAGCACGGTGAGCCGGTCCTTCATGGACCGCTCGAGCAACTCGCGAGCACGCTTGCGGTCGCCGGAGATGTGGTAGACCGTAGCGAGGTTGAGATACCCCTTGGCCCGAACGAAGATGGCCTCGTCACGCTGGAAGGGGTCCTTGGTGGTGGCGATGATGCGGGATCCAAGATCGATGCTCCGCTGATAGTAGGCCTTGCTCTGCGCAAGATCGCCGGCATCCTGCCAGAGGATGCCCATGTTGCCGTAGGCGCCTGCCTTCCGGACCAGGCCGGCACTGCTGCTGTCGGCGGCGAGGAGTTCCAATGCCTCACGGTAATGGTGCTGGGCATCGCGGGTGCGGCCCATCCGCCAGTACGACACACCGATCCCGGTATGGGTCTCGGCCTGGCTCGCGATCGGCGCATCGGAACCCTCGTAGGTCCGGAGGGCGGCTTGGAAATAATGCAGGGCACGGGCGTGGTCTCCGAGCGCATCGTGATCGTAGCCCAGATAGTGATAGGCCTTGCCCAACATCGAGGACGGGATGGCGGAGGTATGGCGTTCGGCGATGTTCAGCGCCAGGGAATCCACGCGCACACATTCGCGCAATCGTCCCAGTTCATAATAGATCCAGCTCAGATCGCCCAAGGCCAGGATGCGGTGCCGGGGGTCGCGGTCCAACCGATCGATAATGGACCACAACCGCTCGGCGGCCGCCACGCCCGCCTCGGCCCCGTGGGTCTTCCACTGTGCCCGACCGTACTTGTAGAGATAATGATGGAGCGAATCCTGGTAGGGTGTACCTTCCACCTCGTTCAGCTGCGCGTCGGTCTCGCGGATCATCTCCGCATAGCGCTCCTGCCCATAGAGGTCGTGGATGCGCGTATGGCGATCGCTCAGCCGGTCGTGCTGGCCGTGTGCGGCGAAGGCAAGGGCGATCGCCAGGATCGGCAACACCACCCCACGCACGATCATCGCAGGCTCGACTTGATGGCACGCACGCGCTCGCCGTAGAGGGGATCGTCGTCCAGGCCCACCGCGTTCATACCGGCGGTATCACCTGTTCGCAGGCACGAAAGGAAGATGTACCAGCGCGCCTTCCGGTTGAACACCGATGCGCTGTCCCCCGCCACGGCCTGCAGCAAGGGCACGGCCTGCACGGGATCACCGGCGGCGAGGGCGGCGCTGCCCATGTAGTAGCGCAAGGTGTCATTGGCCGGACGAGATGGAAGCAGCGTGGCCCATTTGGTGCGTGCCTCCTGATAGTCGCCCAGCTTGTACGCGACCATGGCATCGTGGAAAACGGGATCGTTGGAAATGCTCATCGGCACCGGCAGTCCAGGGTCGGGGCTGAAGTGCTCGGCAAAGAGACGCTCGTTGTCGGCAGGCCGTGCGAGCCACCACAGGCCCACGCCCAGCAGCAGCACAGCCGCCGCGGCATACTTGAGGAAGCCGGGCCAGGCAGTGCCGCCCGAACGTTCGTTGGTCGCTTCCTCGCGCGCGATCGTCCGGAGGGTCTCCTGCAGGCCGCCCAACTCCACGGCCAGCATGTTCTCACGCTGCAACGCCACTTCGGCGCGCAGGTCTTCATCACCGGCCATTTCCTGTTCGAAACGGCGCCGCTCCTCGTCGTTCATGGTGCCGAGCAGATAGCGCTCGATGGCCTCGAAACGCTCCTGATGCAATGCGCTCCTCTTCATGGCCGATCTGTATCGTCACCGCCATCGATGTGGGCGCGGAAGGCGCGGAGCTTCATCATACAGCGGTATTTGATGGTACGAATGCTGTCCTCCTCCACCCCCATGGCGGCGGCCACCGTGGCCAGGTCCTGCCGCTCGAAATAGAATCGTCCCAGCACGTCGCGGCACTTATCGTCCATCCGGGCGTACACCTCGCGAAGGCGCGCGAGGCGGTCCTCCACTGCGTTGCCTTCGTCCGCGACGGTCTCGGGCATGTGCTCAACGGGGACCACGCGCATGCGCCTGTGTGTTGCGGACCGCAGCTGGTCCAACCATTTGTTCCGCGCCACACGGAAAAGGAAAGCCCCCGGGTCGGAGGCAGCCTGCAAGGCGTTCTCCTTCGCCTTCAGCCAGAGAACGGCCATGGCCTCTTGGAAGATGTCCTGGGCATCGTCCGCCGTGCCGTTGTTCTGCAACACATGGCGCCGGATGACGGGGAAATGCTCCTTGTACAGGCGGCGCACCACCGCGGGATCGTTGCGCCGCAGCCCGTCCATCCAATCGAAGGGTGCGATCGTGCGGTATGCCGGTCCTTGGCGATCCACGTCGGGAGAGCAACGAGGTACGATGATACGCAAATGCGCGGTGGGGGTCCATCTGTGACGGTATTCGAGTGCACATCGGAACGGGGTGCGGAATGTGAACAGCACCACCACAAGTAGATGGTTCGCGCACCTGTACCCGGGGCGCAAGCAGGCCGTGAGCGCGGCTTCATCCCGACGACGCTTTCCCACCGCGGCTGAAAAAGTTCCGTCCCCGTGTTCACATCCTGCACCCCGTTCCGATGTATGGGCGAAACCAACGTTCCGCCATGCCGCTCGACCACCCTGCGACCAGCACCCTGCCCCGCACACTGATCATGTTCGCCGTGATGGAGGGGCATGGTATCACCGCCGATGACATGCGCCAGGGCACACCCGGGATCCTGCTGAGCAGCGACGACCCCGAAGTGCTGATGCAGGCCATCCGCGACATGGGCCGCGGCCACATGCCTTCATCGAGCGATATCGCCCGCCGGGTGGTGCTGCAGGTGAGCGACCCGGTGATCGAGCAGCGCGCGGCGATGCTGGTGACCGAATTGAGCCCACGCGAGAAGGAGGTGCTGAACGCGCTGGTGGAAGGCCTGAGCTACAAGATGATCGCGGCACGCCTCAGCATCAGCTTCGAGACCGTGCGCAGCCACATCAAACGGATCTACGAGAAACTCCGCGTGCACAACAACACAGAGGCCGTGGCCAAAGCGCTGAAGATCGGCCTGGTGGCCTGAACCCGTCATTTCACTTCACCAACACCTGAGAACATGACCTTGACCCGTATCCTCCCAACTGCCCTCTCCCTGATGCTCTCCGCATCGGGCATGGCACAAAGTCCGCGCATCGTGGTGCAGGGCGTCGGCGCACCCACCGTGCACACCGATCTGGCCACGGCCCTTTCCGCTGCCCAAGCAGGCGACAAAGTGTACCTGAGCGGTGGTGTCTTCCCCGTATCGAGCAGTTTGCTCATCGACAAGCAGCTGCACATGATCGGCGCGGGCATCCACCCGGACACGGCGAACGTGACGGCGACCACCCGCATCTCCATCACCGGCGACCTGCGCCTGCTCACCAGCTGCTCCGGCAGCACCTTCACCGGGATCTCGTTCAACCCTTCGGGCCACACCTATTTCGGCACCAACGCGAACGACGATGATCCGGTCGGCCTGGTGTTCCAGCGCTGCGAGTTCGTGCGGGGCTCCATCAACCTGCAGGGCTCCGGCGGCTCCACCGGATCGGCCACCTTCGATGAGTGCGTGCTGCACGCCACCGGCACCAACCAGAACCTGAACGGAGGCCTCGGAGAGGTGGTGATCACCCGATGCATCTTCAACAACCGCACCATCAACTCCTTCTCCCGGCTCTTCCTGAAGAACTCCGTGATCCTCAATGCGCGCCTCACGAACTCCAGCAACGCCATCGTACAGAACTGCGTGTTCACCTACAATGGCGCTCCATTGTGGCAGGTGAACGGCGTGCAGATCAGCAACTGCCTGGTGGCCGGCAGCACGATGTTCAGCAACTCCAGCAGCAGCTCCGAAACGAACAACATTTACAATGTACCGGTGGCATCGATGTTCGTGAACGAGACGGACAACGTGTATCAGTATTCGGACGACCTGCACCTGGCCCCGGGCAGCGGTGGCGTCGGCATGGGCAACGATGGTTCCGACATCGGCGTGTATGGCACCCATGCGCCGATGAAAGCCGGCCTCAGTCCGTACAACCCGCACTTCCAACAGGCGCAGATCGCTCCGAGCACCGACTGGAACGGCGCCCTGCCCGTGAACATCCGCACGGCCGCCCAAACCCACTGAGCCATGCGTTCCACACTTCCATTGAAACCGCTGCTGGTGGTATGCGCACTGCTGCTGATGGCGGCCGGGGTGCAGGCGCAGAACCTCACGGGCTACCGCTATTGGTTCAACGACGATCTGACCACGATGACGGTGGTGGACATTGTGCCCACTCCCGTGCTCGACACCGAGCTGACGTTGAACAGCGCATCGCTCCCCACCGGGCACCACCTGGTGACGATCCAATTCCGCGACGCGGACGGACACTGGAGCGCGCCTTGGACGACCACATTCGCGCAGCGTGGTACCGCGGTGAGCGCCCTGGAGTACTGGTTCAACGATGATCCCGCGAGCACCGTCACAACGAACCTCACACCGGGCACCGCGCCGCAGTATGCCGGTGCATTGAACACGTCCGCCATGCCCCTGGGCTTCCACACCATCACCTTGCGCGCGGTCGACTCGCGCGGTGTGCGCAGCGTGCCCTATACGGTGCAGTTCAGCCGCAACGGGGGGGCCATCACCGGCTATGAGTACTGGATCGATGATGCCATCGCCGACCGCATGAGCGGCAGCATCGGCCCGGACGGCACGGTGGACCTGATCGCCAGCCTCCCCGTTCCCACCACCGAGGGCGATCATCTGTTCACCATTCGCTTCCGCGATGCGGAGGGGGGATGGAGCGTGCCCTTGAGCAGCACCTTCAGCTTCGTGGTCGGCATGGATGAGATCCCCGGCGTGAGCAACTACCTGCTCTTCCCCAACCCGGTGGTCGAGCACATCGCGTTGCGCGTTGACGCCGACACCCCCCGCACCCTGCAGGTGGACGTGCTCGACGCCACCGGTCGCACCGTGCAGCAACTGGGCAGCTGGAGCGTCACCGGCGTGACCCAAGGCACCTGGCAGGCGAGCTCGCTCGCACCGGGCCGCTATCTGCTGCGCATGACCAGCGGCGAGCACCTCATGCAGATCCCCTTCGTGAAACAATGAACCCGATCACGGCCATGACCAAACACATCCTTCTTCCCCTGTTGATCGGGTGCGCCATGCACACGCAGGCACAACATGCCCGCATCGTGGTGCAGCACGCCGGCAACGTGCTGGTGTACACCGATCTGGAAGCGGCCATCATCGCCGCACCAGCCAACAGCGACCTTTACCTCAGCGGCGGCACTTTCCTGGTGCCGGGTGGCTTCGCATTGGACAAGACCCTGCACTTCATCGGTGCGGGCATCAACAACGACAGTACCAACGCCACCGGTGCCACGATCCTCACCACCAATGGCACGGCCCACTTCCGCCTCACCAGCGGCGCCAGCGGAAGCTCCTTCACGGGCATCCGCTTCAGCACCCCGGGCAGCAACAACTGCCTGGTGTTCGGCACCGCCCAGGGCGATCAGAGCGTGGTGAGCGTGGAGTTCCTCCGGTGCGCGTTCAACCAGCGTGTGATGCTCGGCGTTCAGGCGCCTTCCGAGGCGTCCTCGGCCTTCACCGAGTGCATCTTCCACAACCTGCTCAATGGGTACAATGGCACGGCGCAGTTCACCCGGTGCATCTTCGACCATCAAACGGGCACCGGCGCCGAGGTCAGCGGCTTCCTCGATGGCGGCCTCACCATGCTCAACTGCGTGGGCCTCGGCACGCGCGTGGGCGACAGCCCGGGAGCGATGATCACGAACAGTGTGTTCACGCGGAACAGCGCGCCCTTCTGGCAGAGCAGCGGCTCCACCTTGCTGAACAACCTGCTGGTGAGCAATGAACTGGTGATCAACATGAGCGGACACGTCCATTCGGGCAACATCTTGAACGTGCCCGTGGGCGCGATCTTCGTGAGCGAGGGCGACGGGAAGTACCAGTTCAGCGACGACCTTCATCTGCAGCCCGGCTGTCCGGGTGTGGGCGCCGGCAACGACGGCACCGACATCGGCATTTTCGGCACGAGCAGTCCGTTCAAGGTCGGCATGATCCCCCACACACCGCACTTTCGCCGCGTGAACGTGGCCCCGGCCACGGACGCCAACGGCGACCTGCCCGTGCAGGTGAAGGTGGCGATCCAGGCCAATTAGTGGCTCTCCCCGCACGCAGGCCCTCTCCCGTAGCCTCGGGAGGGGGCTTCGTGCTTTCCCCAAGGGCCCCACGGAGCGAGGATCTTCCACGCAGCATGTGCACATCGATCCGCTGGTGATGTGGGGGCTGTTGCCAACGATGGCCCAGCCGCTGCGTTCCCGACAGGTGTCGGTGGCCGATGGCCTGAGCGAAAATGCGAACACCGTGCTCCACCAGGACCGCTCGGGCTTCCTGTGGGTCTGTACGGAATACGGGCTGAACAAGTACGACGGCCACCAGGTGTGGACCTGGCACGCGACCGACGGTCTCGGCGAGCTTGTGCCAGCGATCGTGAGCAAGGCGCAGAAGGACAGGCTGGTCTTACAAGGAGCCCGGCCCGATATGTGCACCGGATGAACCGTTCGCGTCCTTGCGTGTACAGGTGGCCGCCACCACGCTTCCTTTGCATCATTCCCATGTACATCCGTTCCCTTCTCCTGATCGCTGGCCTCCGATCCGCCATGCCCTCCATCGCGGGCAACGAGACCGAGGTCACCTCCCGGATCACGGCCGTCAAGGTCTTCATGCAAGGCGCACAGGTGAGCCGATCGGCCAGCACCGGCATCCCCGCCGGGGCCAGTACGCTCGTGTTCACGGGACTGGCCTACCAGCTCGACCCGCAGAGCATCCAGGTCAACGGAAAAGGCGGGTACACGGTCCTCAGTGTCAACCACCGGGTGAACCACCTGAGCGAAAGCCCGCAGAAGAAGGAGATCGACGAGGTGCAGGCCAGGATGAAGAAGCTCGAGCGGGAGCTGGCCACCGAGAGCGGGCTGAAGCAGGTGTGGGAGCAGGAGGAACAATTGCTGCTGAAGAACACCAGCATCGCCGGGCAGCAGCAGGGCGTCACGGCCGGGCAGTTGCAGGCGGTGAACGACTACGTGCGTGAACGGCTGAAGGCGGTGAAGGCCGGTATGCTCACGCAGCAGGAGAAGATCGACACGATCAACGAAGAGCTGCAGAAGCTGCGGCAGCAGATGCAGGAGTTGCAGGCCTTCGCACCGCGCCCCACGAGCGAAGTGGTGGTGGAGATCACCAGCGCGGTTGCCACCAGCGCCACGTTCACGCTGGACTATTTCGTGCAACAGGCCACCTGGGCACCGGCCTACGACCTGCGCGCGGTCGGCGTGGGCAAGCCGATCCAGTTGCTGATGAAGGCCGAGATCACCAACAATACCGGCGAGGATTGGGACAAGGTGGACCTGTCGTTGAGCAGCGGCAACCCCACCCTGGGCGGCGTGATGCCCACCCTGAACCCGTGGGTGCTGTACAGGCACCCACCCGCCCAACAGCGGTACCACCCAGCCATGGCTCCGGCTCGCGAGGGCCGCTCCGAAACGATGAGCTTGAAGGAGGTCGAGATCACACGGGGGGATATGCCGGCCCGTTATGCGGAAGTAACGTCGCAACAACAGGCCACCACCGTGGAGTTCATGGTGAGCACACCGTTCAGTGTGCCCAGCGATGCGCACCCTCGCACCATCGGTGTGCAGGAACATGCCCTGGCCGCGAGCTACAAGCACTACGCCACCCCGAAGCTCGACAAGGACGCCTTCCTCTATGCCCGCACCACCGGTTGGGAGGAGCTCGCCCTGTTGAGCGGCGAGGCCAACGTCTTCTTCGAGGGCACCTTCGTGGGCAAGAGCTACCTCGACCTGGATGTGCCCAAGGACACCCTCGACATCAGCCTGGGTCGCGACAAGGGCGTGGTGGTGGAGCGCGTGAAGCGCAGGGCCGGCAACGAGAAGGCGCTCATCGGCGGCAACCGTACACGGTCCATCGGCTGGGACCTCACCGTACGCAACACCAAGGGCACCGCCGTGGACCTTGAGATCCGCGACCAATACCCCTTGAGCCCACAGAGCGAGGTGGAGGTGAAGCTCACCGAGAAGGGCGGCGCCACCGTGGACGACAACACCGGCCTGCTCACCTGGACGACCACCCTGGCACCGAAGGAGACGAAAAAGCTGGGCTTCGCCTATACGGTGAAGCATCCCAAGGACATGCCCGTGGTGGTGGAGTGAGGGGCTTGATCGGTCGTCGGTGGTCGATCGTCCGGCCTACCAGCCAACAACTGCCAACTGCTCCACCCTCGACGAAACACGTCGCGCATGGTACTACGCATGCCATCGCCTGCCTGATCAGCCTCGCCCTGCCGATACCGCTGGCATACGCTCGTTCGTGGAGCTACGAGCCGAGCTGTAGTCAGCGACCGGTCCGCCCGGACAACTGACAGCCGGCACCTTGGATGGTCTATGCCGCCATGCCCACCTGACGCAGGTGCACCAGGTGGCTCCACAGCGCACTGCGCAAAGTGGGGAACTCGCGGTACCGCACGCCGAACTCGGCGCACACCTGCTTCAGGCGCTTGTTCAAGGCCGGGTAGTGCACGTGACTGATGCGTGGGAACAGGTGGTGCTCCACTTGGAAGTTCAAGCCGCCGAAGAGCCAGTTCCACACCTTGTTGTCGGTGGCGAAGTTCACCGTGGTGTGCACCTGATGCACGGCCCATTCGCTCTCGATGCGGTTGCCATGCACGGGCGGATGCACGAACTCGGTGTGCTCCACCACGTGGGCCAGTTGGAACACCACGGCGATGAAGAGGCCGGTGACGAAGACCATCACCCCGTACCCGATCAGCGTAGGCACCACGCCCGCGAAGAACATGGGAAGCACGATGAAGATCGACACGTAGCTCACCTTGGTGGCCCAGAAGATGATGTGCTCCTTCAGCTTCATCGGCTTCATCCGCGTGTTGTCGGCGATCTTCCCGGTGAAGTACTTCTTCATGTCGTTGTAGAACACCCAGAAGAGGTAGGTGAGGCCGTAGAGGAGCAGACCGTAGATGTGCTGGAAACGATGGAACCAGTAGTGCGGCTGACCCTCGTGCACACGTACCCAGGGTTTGATGTCGATGTCATCGTCCATCCCCTCCACATTGGTGAAGGTGTGGTGGTTCTCGTTGTGCTTCATTTTCCAGAAGTGCACACTGCCACCGAGCAGGTTGAGCGAATGGCCCATCAACTCGTTCACCCATTTGCGGCTGCTGTAGCTGCCGTGGGCGCCGTCGTGCATCACGTTGAAGCCGATGCTGGCCACCACGAGGCCGAGCAAGGCGCACAGGCCAAGGGCCACCCAGCCATTGCCGGGGGTGAAGAACACGAGAACCACGTAAAGCCCTACAAGGGCGGAAAGAAGGATCGCTGTCTTCCAGTACAGACGGCTGTCGCCTGTCCGTTGCAGGTTGTTCTCCTTGAAGTAGGCTTCGGTTACCTCGCGAAGGCGTTGGAAAAAAACGGGCGGGGTGTTGGCGAAAGTGGTCGTCTGGGTCATGCTTGCAGGGGCGAAGGTACGTGCGCCTGAACGCCGCCACTGTCACCCGGTCTTGTTATCGCGCCACCGATCAGGCCGCCTTGGCCTGCCACACCTCTTCCGACACACGCTTCAGGCCCACCAAGCGCTCGACCCAGAGGTTGCCGGCCTCGCGCGTCAGGCGCGGCGCATTCGGCAGTCCGGCGAAATCGCCCTGCCAGAACTCCACCCGCGTGCCGGGGCCATCCGGGATAAGGTGCAGGTCCACGGTGGTATGGCTGGCGGGTTCGTCAGGCAATGGTCCGTTCAGGTTGTAGGTCGTGTAGCGCAGACGTTCGCCCGGATGCGCGGCGAGCAGGGTGCCCTTCGCCACCAGGGTGCGGTCGCCGTTCTGCTCGCGAACGAACCACTGGAGGGGCTTGCCCGGACGCAGGTCGAAGCTCGGCCGGGCGCCCATGTACAACCGTGCCAGTTCGGGGTCCGTCAAGGCCTTCCAAACCGCATCGGGTGGGGCTTCCACCAGCAGGGTGCGCATTACGTTCGTCTCGGGATCGTGCGTGTTCATGATGCTCCTGGCGCGGCATGTACCGTGCCACGGCCATCAACGCGGGCCAGCCTCCGTTTTCGCATGGCCCATGTGTTAAGAAAGCCCAACAGCGCTGCCAGGCTGACACCCGCCCCTGAGCCTCCGACAGGCCGGATGCCATCTTCGCAGCCCCACACCACCCGACCCCACCCGCTTCACGCAGACCTCTCCCTGGCAGCGCTGTTCATCACCCTGTTGGTGATGGTGCTCACCGTTCCGGCGCAGGCGTACCGATCAGCAGTGGCCGATCCCCTGAAGACGCTGCGATACGAGCAGGCGGTGAAGTGAAAGGGTGATGGAGTGAGAAAGTGGAAAAGACCGCCCCCCTTGCACCTTCTCACACTTCCCGCCATTTACACTTATCCACTCTTTCACTCCCCTCCCACTGATCAATTCGCCAAACGCAGACGCACGCCAGCGATGGCATATGCTTGGTTCGATCGCGGGTTGGTGCTGAAAGCATCGCCCTCGAAGACGTTGCTCATGGCCACGTTGTATCCACCTTCCACGAAGAGGAAGCCCAACGACAGTCCGCCCCCGAAGCCCAGGTACCATTGCGCCGCGCTCGTTTCCACATCGAGCTGGTCGTTGTCCAGGTCGGCATCGAGCTTGAACAGGGCCGTGGGACCGCCGAGCAGGTAGATGTTCAGCGCGGGATCATCGGCCGGGTCCATGAAGCGCAGACCGAGCATCACGGGCACGGCCAGCGAGCGGCTGGTGTAGCGGAACTCCTGCGCCGGCACATCGGCGAGGCCCGTGTACGAGTAGTTGAGGTTGCGCACCATGAAGTGCACGCCGGGCTTGACGAACCAATGGCCGCCGAGCAGCAGATCGGCACCGAATTGATAGCCGGCCTGACCGACCCAGCGTTCGTTACCGGCCTCGGTGACGTTCGAGCCGTTGTAGCCGCCGGAAAGACGGAACTCCTGTGCGCTGCAGGGCAGCACCGCGACCAGGAGGGAAAGGGAGATCAACTTGTGCATGGTCCTGTGGTTTTACCCATGCCATGGCAAGCCACCGGCCACGTGGGCCCGACATCGGAAAACGCCGCTGGGCCAAGGCGGACGCACTACCGCGCGCTTTACACGTAGGCAGGTCCCGCGCCATGCGATGCCCCACGCGTGTGGAACCGTTACCACGCGGCGCTATGCTCGCTTGCGGAGCGTGATCACCACGCCCTTGCTGGCGGGCGTGCCGCTCTTCGCCGCCTTCAGCTCCAGCGGTACGAGCACGTTGGCCTCGGGGAAATAGGTGGCCACGCAGCCTCGCGCCGTGTCGTAAGGCACTACGAAGAAGTCCGTGGCCACGCGCTCCTGACCGTAGTGGCTCACCAGGTCCACGCGGTCCCTGGGGCGCAGGCCCTCGGCCGCCATGTCGTCGGGGTTCATGAGCACCACACGGCGCTCGCCGTGCACGCCACGGTAGCGGTCGTGCAGGCCGTAGATCGTGGTGTTGAACTGGTCGTGGGTGCGGATGGTCTGCGCCATGTACTCGCCCTTGCGCAATTTCCATTCGGGCGTGGGTGTCACACTGAAGTGTCCCTTGCCGCTGGGCGTGGTGAAGGTGGCGCCATCGCGCGGACCGTTGGGCAGCACGAAGCCTTCGGGCTTGCGCACACGCTTGTTGAAGTCGTCGAAGCCGGGGATCACGGCCTGGATCTCCTCGCGGATAAGATCATAGTCGCGCGCCAGTCCGATCCAGTCCACACTGTGCGCATTGCCGAGGGTGGCGTGCGCGATGCCGGCGACGATCTCGGGCTCGCTGCGCAGATGCGGCGAAGCGGGTTCGTGCATGCCCTGGCTGCGGTGCACCACGCTCATGCTGTCCTCCACGGTGACGAAGCGTGGCCTGCCATCGGGCCGATCGTACGGGATGTCGCGCTCGGTGCGGCCCAGGCAGGGCAGGATGATCGCCTCGGCCCCGGTGATCACGTGGCTGCGGTTCAGTTTGGTGCTGATCTGCACCGAGAGGCGGGTGTTCATCAATGCCCTGGCGGTCACCGCGCTGTCGGGCGTGGCACTGATGAAGTTGCCGCCCAAGGCGATGAAGACCTTGCCGTGACCATCACGCATGGCCTGGATCGCCTCCACCACATCGTGACCGTGCTTGCGTGGCGCCGTGAAACCGTAGCGCTTGTCGAGCGCGGCGAGGAAGGGCTCCTTGGGCTTCTCGTAGATGCCCATGGTGCGATCGCCCTGCACATTGCTGTGTCCGCGCACCGGGCATGCCCCGGCTCCCGGCTTGCCGAAGGCACCGCGGAGCAGGAGCAGGTTCACGATCTGGGTGATGTTGTCCACCGCGTTGGTGTGCTGCGTAAGGCCCATGGCCCAGCACACCACGATGCGGTCGGTGGTGGCCGCCGCATCGGCCACATAACGGAGGTCGTCGAGGGTGAGACCGCAGCGTCCGGCCATGGCCTGCGGATCGATGGTGCGCAGGTCGGTGATGAACTCCTCGTAGCCCTGGGTCTTCGCCTTGATGAAGGCATGGTCGAACACGCTGCCCGGAGCGGCCTCCTCCTTGTCGAGCATCAGGCGCATCACGCCCTTGAGGAAGGCCACGTCCATGGTACCGCGGATGGGGATGTGGCGATGGGCCAGCCCCACGGGTCCCATCAGCATCGGCTTCATGTGCTGCGGGTTGCGGAAGCCCATGGTGCCGGCTTCGGGCAACGGGTTGATGCTGACGATGGTCCCACCGTTGCGCCTGCATTTTTCCAGTGCGCTGAGCATGCGCGGGTGGTTGGTGCCGGGATTCTGGCCCATCACGAGGAGCAGCTTGGCCTGGTGGATGTCCTCCAGCGACACGGTGCCCTTGCCGATGCCGATCGTCTGGCTCAGGCCTGTGCCGCTGCTCTCGTGGCAGAGGTTGCTGCAATCGGGCAGGTTGTTGGTGCCCAACATCCGCGCGAACAGTTGGTAGAGGTAGGCCGCCTCGTTGCTGGCTCGTCCGCTGGTGTAGAAGATGGCCTCGTCGGGCGAAGCCAAGGCCTTGAGGTGCTCGGCGATCCGTGCGAAGGCTTGGTCCCAGCCGATCGGCTCGTAGTGCGTGGCGCCCTCGCGCAGGATGAAGGGCTCGGTGATGCGGCCCGCCTTGCCGATCTCGTAGTCGCTCCAGTGGCTCAGCTCCTCCACACTGTGGCGGGCGAAGAAGTCGCGGTCAACGCGCTTGGTGGTGGCCTCCTCGGCAATGGCCTTCACGCCGTTCTCGCAGTACTCGCCGAGCCTGCTGCGGCGGTCGGGATCGGGCCAGGCGCATCCTGGGCAGTCGAATCCGTCCTTCTGGTTCAGCTTGTTCAGTATGCGCAGACCGTCGAGGACACCCGTCTCCTCTTTCAGGTGCGCCAGTGACGAGGTGAGCGCGGGCATTCCGGCCGCCCAGGTCTTGCGATCGGAAAGGGTGAGCCCGGTATGCCGGTCCGGCGGGAGCAAGGCGAGGGTGCGGCCGTTCCTGGTGGCGTGCGGTGTCGCGGTGTCCATGCCCGTCAAAAGTAGCAAGGCACCGTGGTGGCGCTAACAAGAAGGGCCGCCCGACGGGCGGCCCTTCTTCGAAAGCGGATGTCCGATGGCTTAGCGCACCACGAACTTCTTGGCGATGGTGCGGCCTTGGTTGTTCAGGATCAGGTAGTAGGCACCGGCGTTCAACGAACCGGTACCGAGGGCCTCGCGGTAGGCACCTGCGGAACGCGTGCCGAGGCTGCGCTCGACTACGCGCTTGCCGGTGGCATCCACCACGATCAGGTCCAGCTTGGAGGCCTGCTCCAGGGCGTAGCCGAACTCCACACCTTCCGGGGAGTCGTAGATGGTGAGCTGCATGCCGTTGAACCAGTCGTTCTCACCCACACCCACGATGCCGGGGGTGAGGATCAGGGCGATCAACAGGTCGAAGTCGCCGCCGCTGGCCAACAGGGCCTGGCTTGTGCCCCAACCGGCCGCGAGCTTGATCCAGGTGCGGTCATCGTCCTGCGCGTAACCACCGGCGGTGGCCGCCAGGTTCACCGAGTCGCCCGTCATCATGTTGGCCATGCCGAAGCCGGCCACGGCAGCGGTACCGGTGAAGGTGATCGCAGGGTTGAACACGGCCGAGGTGAAGCCGGTGGCGGTAACGTCGGACATGGGGATATCCACGTTCGCCAGCGGCGTGCCGGGGCAGGGTGCCGTGCCGATCGTGGTGCTGGTGGTACCGGTCGTACCGCTCAGGTCGTACAGCTTGGCGGTGATACGCGAGTTGGGGTTGCCCGAACCGTACACGGCCTCGGCGAAGAGAAAGAGCACCTCGTCCACCACCGTGTTGGGGGTCACGGTGAATTGCTGCGCCACCTCCTGCACACCGTATTCGTTGTTGCCAAGCAGGTTGCCGCCGCCGGGAGTGTCGTAGTAGGCGATCTGGCCGGCGAGGAACGCGGCGTCCACACCAGCGGTCACCACCGTATCGGTGCCCCGGTCGGCACCCATGGGTGCGGTGAAGTGGTGCGCCTCACCGATCTCGAGCTGCGCCTGGGCAGGCAGGGCGAGACCCGCCAGAGCGAGCGCACCGATCGACAGGCGAATGGCCCTGTTATTCCGGAGTAATGTCCTCTTCATCATGTTGTTCCGTGTTTTTCGTTGCAAATCCTTGTGTTCTTCCAGTTGCACCCGAACGGTCCATCGGCAGAGGGTCCGCTTGCGGGCACACAAGTATAGAAAAGTACCCGATCGGTCGATAAACCCGTGGACCGGGCTCCTCGGGCCGTCTCACTCCCGTACGAAACGCGCGGTCCGCGGCCCCCCCTGGCGATCGATCGCCTGCACCAGGTAGAGGCCCGGTGCCCGGCCCGCCAGATCGATGCGACCGGGCCTACCGGCATGCACCACACGGCCGATCGGATCGAGCACACGCACCCAGGTGATCCCCTCGCCCTGCACCTCGATCCATGCGTGCGCGGGGTTCGGCACGACGCGCAGCGGAAGGTCGCCGATCGATGCCCCGATGCCGGTGGTGGAGCAATTCAAGGTGTGCTGCTGGAAGAGTTCCCACATCAGGTCGTTGGCCGACACCGCCGTGCTGGGCGGGTCGCCGATGCCGGTGCCGTTGCCCCCGTGCCAGCTATGACCACCGTCCTGTGTACGGTAGGTGATCACCTCCGCGTTGCATGCGCATTCGTGCCAGCGGATCACGGTCATCACATTGTCGTGCTGCAGCGTGTCGTTCAGCACGGTACACCCGGCATGCGCGGCGAAGGCGTTGAGCACCGAATCCTGCGGCGAATTGTAGTGGTTGCTTATGCCGTCGCCCACACCACCCTGGTAAGGCACGCTCGTGTCCTGGTAGGAATGGAAGGAGATCACCGGCACGGGCCGCACGGGCTGGCACGCCGCGATCGTCATGCTCGCCGACACCGGCGCGATGGCCGCGATCCTGTTGGCCAGCTCGCAGGCCAGGCGGTAGCTCATGAAGCCGCCATTGCTCATGCCCGTGGCGTAGATGCGCTGGGTATCGATGGCGTAATCGGCGATCAGCGTATCGAGCAGGGCGTTGATGAAGCCCACATCATCGATGTCCTGGTTCATGGCGTAGCCGCAGCAGCCGCCGGCGTTCCACGTGCGGATGCCCAGCAGGCTGGCCACGCCATCGGGATAGACCACGATGAAGCCCGCCTCCTCGGCCTTGACGGTGAGTTGCGACTGGTTCTCCAGCTGCGTACCGCTGCCGAAGCCCCCGTGCATGGCCACCACCAGCGGCATGGGCGTGGTGCCCGTGTACGACGATGGCAGGCGCACGGTATAGGTGCGGTCGCGGCCACCCACATGGATGGTATCGGGCTGGGCGATGAGCGACGTTCCAGCGAACAGAAGAAGAACTGCGGGAAGTGAGCGAAGCATGGACGTGTGAGCGATGCGTACCCTACAAAGGTCGAACAGCGGGGGCACAAGCCCCAACCATTCGTCCCTCTCCCAACGCCAGCGCACCATTCGTCACGCGCATGGCCGTATCGGGTCGACCTTGGCAGTGACGCTCCCGACCCCATGCTCAAGAACCTCCTCCTCACCGGCCTGCGCAGCCTCTGGAAGCAGAAGCTCTACACCCTGATCAACCTGCTGGGGTTGGCCACGGGCATCGCCTGCTTCGTGCTCATCGCCCTGTACGTGCGCCACCAGCGCAGCTTCGACCGCTTCGTGCCCCACCACGAACGTGTGTTCCGCGTGGTGGGCAAGATCGAGATGGAAGGACAGGGCGAGCACAGCAGCAGCATGGTCTTCGGCCTGGGTCCCACATTGTACCACGACCACCCCGAGCTGATCGAACGCTATTGTCGCTGGTTCGACTTCCAAGACCCGCAGCACACCCTGAAGGTGGGCGACAGCCTCAGCACCGACCGCATGTTCACCGAGAGCGGCCTTTACCTGGTGGACAGCACCGTGTTCGACATCTTCGGCTACGAGCTCATCCAAGGCGACCCCAAGACCGCACTGAGCAGGCCCGGCAGCATCGTGCTCTCGCAGGAACTGGCGCGGAAGTACTTCGGTGATGCCGATCCCATGGGGCGGATGATGAAGTGGGACAACGCCATGGACCTGCAGGTCACCGGCATCCTGGGCGAGATCCCGCGCAACTCGCACATCCGGTTCGAGGGGCTGGTGTCGTTCTACACCATCACGCAGTTCTGGAAGAACATCGAGCGCAACAACTGGGTGTGGAACCCATGCTGGACCTACGTGCGGCTGAAGGACGGCGTGACCGAGGCCGATGCCGAACGCGTCTTCCCCGACTTCATCCAGAAATACTACCCCGACTTCCTCAAGGACCAGATCGCCCACGAGCTACAGCCGCTCGCCGACATCCACCTCACCAGCAAGCTCGACTTCGAGATGCGGCAGAACGGCGACAAGGGCAGCGTGAACATCCTCTGGGCCATCGGCTTCTTCATCATCGTGCTGGCCGGTGTCAACTTCATGAACCTGGCCACGGCACGCAGCGCCTACCGCGCCCGCGAAGTGGGCGTGCGCAAGGCGGCCGGCGCGGCACGCGGACAGCTCATCGGCCAATTCCTGCTGGAGAGCGTGCTCATGAGCGTGCTCGCCGCGCTGATCGCCCTGCTGCTGATCCATCTGCTCATGCCAGTATTCAACCAACTCGCCGGCGAGGCCGTGCCCCTGCCCGGTGGCCTGATCCCTGCGGTGCTCGGCATCGCCGTGGTGGTGGGCCTGCTCAGCGGTCTCTACCCCGCCTTCTTCCTCAGCGCCTTCCAGCCTGCCACCGTCCTCAAGGGCAACAGCGGCGGCAGCACCCGCGGCCAGGCCCTGCGTAAGACCCTCGTGGTGGTGCAGTTCGCCATCGCCCTGGTGCTCATCATCGGCACCGTGTTCGTGAAGAAGCAGCACGACCACCTCCGCAGCGTGGAGCTCGGCTTCAAGAAGGAACAAGTGATCCTGATCCCCGTGCGCGCGCCCATGGCCCAAGTGTACCTGAGCGTGTACCCCGAGCTGAAGAAGATCAGCGGCGTGAAGGCGGTGAGCTGGAGCAACGACATCCTGGGCAAGAAGCACAACACGCACGAGTTCAACTGGGGCGACATGCAGCAGGGCCAGTGGACCTACCTGCCCTCGCTCTACGTGAACCCCGAGTTCCAAGAGGCCATGGACATCGAGCTTATCGCCGGACGCTGGTTCAGCCGCGACTTCCCCGGCGACGATTCGCTCAGCGTGGTGATCAACGAGACCTTCGCGCGCCAGCTGCATCCCGATGATCCCACGCAGGCCATCGGCGACCGCATGCACACACCCCACGGCAGCGAACGCGTGATCGGCGTCACCAGGGACTTCGCCTTCGATCCGCTCTTCAAGGCGGTGCAGCCTTTCGTGTTCGACATGTGCGGCCCGCAGGATGTAACGCAGTGGCTGCGCTACATCTACATCCGCACCGAGGGCGGCGACCCCACGCCCGTGATCGAGGCCGCGCGCCTCGCGTGGAACGCCCGCACCACCAATTTCCCCTTCGAGTACCAGTTCCTCGACGATCAGCTCGATGGCCAGTACGAAGCGCAGGGCCGCCTGGCCAAGCTCGTGGGCATCTTCTCGCTGCTGGCGGTGTTCATCGCCTGTCTCGGCCTTTTCGCGCTGGCCTCATGGACGGCCGAGAAGCGCACCCGCGAGATCGGCATCCGCAAGGTGATGGGTGCCGACACGCTGCGCATCACGTGGATCGTCACGCGCGACTTCCTGCTGCTGGTGGTGATCGGCGCGGCACTGGCCATGCCTCTGGCCTGGCTGGGCGTGGGCCGCTGGCTGGAGAACTTCGCCTTCCGCACCACCATGGAACCGCTGGTCTTCGTGCTGGCCGCACTGGTGGTGCTGCTCATCGCCACATTCACCGTGAGCTTTAGGGCGATCCGTGCAGCACAGACGGATCCGGTAAGGGCGTTGAGGCATGAATGAATGGCACGGGTGAACGTGGCGAGAACGGTGAAAAACCCCTCCGCTTGTCTTTGTGCCTCTGCGTGGAGATCAATGGAGAGGGTCTGAGATCGGATGAACCACCCTGCGATAATTCCAACCCTGGACTTCTGCAGGCTCTGCCGATCCACGAGGGGATCCAGCTGTTGGAACGTATGTGACTTCGAAGCGTCGTCCACCATCGCTTCGCACCACCTTGCGTGGCTTGGTGGAGACGACCTCGCGAGCGTGAACAGCCCTGCGCACGTCCCCAAGGCGGATCTTGAAGGGGCACAAAAGCCGAGGCGGACCCCACAAGCCCAGTGAGCCTGCGGTGGTCCGCCCCGCGTTCGTGTACTGTCGGATCAGGCCTTGCTGAAGCGCACGGTGCGACGCGTAGTGCCTTCGCCCAGCACCAGCATATAGCTGCCGGTGGCCAGCGAGGCGATATCGATCCGCTGCGTGCCACGGCCCATGAAGGCGCCGGTGGCGAGGGTGCGGCCTTGGAGGTCCATCAGCTGCCAGGGAGCGGCGGCGTTCACATCCACGTAGAGCACGTCGGTGCAGGGGTTGGGATAGGTGATCGCGGTGAGGCCTGCCTGCTCGGTGATCCCCGTGGTGGCGGGCCCGAACACCAGCACCATGCCGCCGCTGTTGAACACCATGGGGTAGAGCGGCGTGGTGTGCCACAACACCATGTCGCCCTCGTCGCTCGCCACCTTCACCACATCGCTGAAGGTGCCCAACGGGGTGATGGCCGTCCCATGGCCCGCGTACATCCAAGTGACGGTGTGGGTGCCGTTGTTGTTGGTGTAGGTGTCCGTGACGGTCTCCCCCAGGGAGAAGGGGAACTTGAGCACCGTCTTCGGATCGGTGTATGCGTGCGTGTCGAAGGGTACCTCGGTGGCCCACACCTCCACCAGGCTGTTGGTGAAGCTGAGGTACATGTATTGCGTGCCGAGCCCGTCGATGTTCTGCTGCCACACCCAGTTGGCGTTGGGCCAGGTGTCGGCGTACGGGGTACCGGCGGCCGACTTGAACTCGAGCGTGCCCATGGGCTGCAGGGTCACCGTGGTGAGGTCCCAGGTCTGGTTGGCGCCATTGGACGGCTCGCTGGCCGAGCCCGGGTCGGTGAGCACGTACATGGACAGATCGAGGCCGTTCTGGTCGAGCATGCCATACTGCAACGTGACCTGCGCCTGTAGGACGGCCGTGGTGAACAGAGAGCAAAGCGTAAGGTTCCTGATCATGGATGGGAGAATTTTTGCCGTCCAAAATATCCGGTCGCCGCACCAGCCGTCAACTGTCGCGAGCCGTGGTTTTCAGCGATCCTCGGTGCATCGTTCGGGCGTAAATACGGTGTTCACCGTATTGCCAGGAACGAGAAAGGGCGGCCCCGAAGGACCGCCCCTTGATGCCAGGGGTTACCGCCTCGCTCTTATAGATCCGGCACCATTCCGTTTGGATCCTGAAGTTGGGCTTGGTTGATTCGCGTCATGATCCGGAACGATGCACGCAAGGACAGTTTGGGAGTG
>Ga0207868_1000240_pt1 | contig 69378 bp, 65 predicted proteins | sample Passage237B_FD_187370 | JGI IMG/M metagenome (GOLD analysis project Ga0207868, IMG submission 187370) | Cellulose adapted compost microbial communities from Newby Island Compost Facility, Milpitas, CA, USA - Passage2 37B (SPAdes) (version 3) ...
GAGCCTTTTTCGTCACGGCACAAGCGGGCGGCTGTGGACGCCTCTCCGGGGGAAGGAGAGACGTCCACGTGCTCGGCTGCGGTAAGCAATCGCTTGAGGAATAGCGCAAGCATGCTACTGACCATGCAACTTAGCCACCCGCAGCCTCGCTGAGCCCTTCATTAACGCTTGTGAAAACGCTGACAAGATTTCCACCAATGCCCTCGTCACCGCCCACGATAGCCCAGATACCGACGACAATACCGGCGGCAAGCAGGCCGTATTCCACGGCAGAGATGCCGCTGTCATCCTTCGCAAAACGGCGCATGAACGCCTTCATAACAGTCACAGACATATCAACCTCCACAATCAAACGCCGTTTCCGGCACCACTCCGGATCGCTCCCTCGATCCGGTCCTCACTTGCCTCCTGACTTCAGTCCTTCCGTTACCCGCATTCAGCGGGTAGTCGTGGACCTGCTTTCCATCGGTTCCCCGATATTCTCGATATAGTTTTCGTAGATGCGGGCAGCCTCTTCCGCCTGCATGGGCGGTGTCTTGGCCGTCGCCGCATATTGCGCATCGAGCACCGCCTTTGCGCGTGACTCAACAACGGCTTCCTGCGGCACCTCGCAGGCACCAAGCGCAAACAGGGCAAGCATTGCGAGACCGGGCTGCATCTTCAGCGGCAGGGCTTTCATTACATTTCCTCCTGTTCAGATGATGCGGTGCCGGCTTGTGCGTGGCGCTTCACCCAGTCCATCGCAAATTGCTGCACTTCGGCGCGCTCATGGGCGGCGGGGATGCCTGCGAGCAGGCGGCGCGCCTCGCCTTCCTTTCCGGCGAGCAGAAGCGCGATCACCAGATTGTTGCGAATGGAAATGGAAGCGGGATCAAGCTCCTGCGCCTGACGCAGATTGAACTCCGCCTCGCGGATGCTGTCGCCGCCGAGACAAAGCTGCGCATAGCCGAGATTGTTCAGGAACTCCGCGCTTGAGGGGCGAACAGCAACGGCCTTGCGGAAGTGGGACACGGCGGCAGCCCAGTCCCCCTGCGCGCCGCTCACACGGCCAAGCCCGCTATATCCTTCCGGTGCGAGCGGGCCGCGGGTCAGCGCGGAGAAGGCTTCCGCCGCTTCTTCATATTGCTCCGTGCCGAGAAGCGCCTCGCCATAAAGCTGCTGGAAGAAAGGCGTCTTCTTCTCCGCCACCGCATATTGATCGAGATAGGCAAGCGCGGCGCGGTAGCGACCCTGCTCCAGCAGGCCGTTCACCACTTCGAGATAGAGGCGCGATTTCGCGGCAGCATCCAGCGTGCCAACATCGCTTGCGCGCGGCGCGGTGGACGGAACGGGCTCGAACCCCATCTGCGCGCAACCGCCCAGAAGGAAGCAACAAAAAACAAACGCCGCCCGCTTCATCATTTGCCTCCCCTGTTACCCAATTGCTCGCCGGCCGAGACGAGAGCGCCCTTCAGATTCACAACGGCCGGACCCGCAAGCACCACCAGAAGAACCGGCATGAAGAAAAGGATCATCACCAGAGTGAGATGCGGCCCCTTGCGTCCCACCTGCTCGCGCACAGCGGCCATGCGCTTTTCCGACAGATCAATCGAGAAGCGGCGGAGCGTCGTGCCGAGTTCACCACCCTGAAAAAGTGCTTGCTTGATGGTGGAGGCGAGATCCTGACCTTCATCAATGCCGAGGCGCTGGCCGAACCGGTCTAGCGCCGTGTCGTAAGGCATGCCCGCATCAAGATCGGCGATGTGACGGCGCAGAACACCCCCAGTAACGGGTGCGGTGCCTGCAGAAATGCCGGCAACATAGCGCATGCACTGGTCGATGCTCACACCCGCATCAAGCGCCATCAGCATCACATCAAGAAGCGGCGGAAGCTCGCGGCGGATCGCGCTTGCACGGCGTTCGACATAGAGCTTCAGTGCGATCAGAGCGTAGCGATAGAAGAAGAAGCCGAAGACGAGCGCGAGCGCCACATCTATCGGTCCGAGCCCGTCGCCATCATAGCGCAGGACGAGCACGGTGATGGCAACGAGAAAGCCGATCAGATAGCGCAGCGCCACAAAGATGTAGAAGGCCGATCCCTGGAAGAAGCCAGCCTGCAGAACCAGCGCCCGCAGATCGCGGTTCACCCGCGCACCTTCCACCCAGCGACCAAACCGTTCGAGAAGATGAAGCCCCGCATCAAGCGGCGTGCGGCGGGTGCCGTCAGATATGAAAAGGCGTTCGAAGCGGGCAGCCACTTCCTGCCGGCGGATGATGGCCAGCATGGACATAGCCATCACCGTACCGCCCGTTACGAGCGCGGCAATCACAACCATCCATGTCAGAGCATCAACCACTCCGAAACTCCTAATAATTATTCGCGCGAATGACCTTGCGCATCATGAAGGCGCCGATCACCTGCGAGATGGCGCAGTAAATCAGCATCTGGCGACCAGCCGGTTCGTCGATGAACCAGCGCATATATTCCGGGCTCTGCATCATCACGATGGTGGCAACGAACATGGGCAGAATGCCGAGCACCCAGGCGCTGGCTCGGATCTGCGACGTCGTCACCCTCACCTCGCGCATGACGGCAGCGCGGCGGCGAATATTCTCGATCAGATTGGCGAGGATGGCGGTGAGCGACCCTCCGAAACGCAGATTGGTCTCGATCGCCACGCCGAAGAGACGCAGCTCATAAAGATCAAGCTCGCGCGCAAGCTGGTTGACGCTTTCGGCCACACCTGCGCCATTGGCAATGCGCCGGATGGCGGGCTGAAAGAACTCGATCACGATGGGCGGCGAGGACTGCGTTGCGCGGGCGAGCGCCACCGAGAGGCTGTTTCCCACAACGAGAAGCTGTCGCACGCGGTCAAAATAGCCAAGCATCGCATCGGACAAGGCGTCCATGCGCTTGCGGGCGCGATAATCGACAATTGCGGCCGTGATGAGAAGCACGCTGATAAGCGCGAGCAGGGCGACCATGATGCCGAAGGCAAATGCCGCTGCCGTGACAATGCAGAGCGCGAAGATGCAGATGGAAAGGAAGCGGTCTTTCGAAATCTCGATGCCTGCCTGATAGAGCCGGTTCTTGACGATCTGCGGCAGAAGGGTCGTTACATCCGGCCAGTCGTTGCGGGCAAGGCCGCTCTCTCTCTCACTCTCCGACGGCGTGACAAGGCGGCTGAGGCGCAGCCCCACATCCTGAGCCTGCCGCTGGCGCCAGAGCATGAGAAGGATGCTCGCGCCGCTTGCAAGGCAGAAGATTGTCAGGATCAGGGTCGAGAACTGCATCATCTCCCGCTTCCCTCCTACACGGCGCGCTTCTTGTTCGGCTCGTCGATCTGCGTGAAGATTTCGCGAAGGGCATAGGCCGGCCCCTCCATTCCCACGACTTCACAAACCGAGAGAACCTTGCGCTTGCCATCCGGCTGGCGGGCCAGATGCAGCACGATATCGATCGCGCCCGAGATGAAGCGCCGCACAGCCTGCAAATCTGCCGAGAAGCCATGAAGGCCGATCAGCATTTCAAGCCGTTCCAGCGCATCGCGCGGGCTGTTCGCATGGAGCGTTGCCATGGAGCCGTCATGCCCCGTGCCCATGGCCTGCAGCATTTCAATAGCCTCGCTGGAACGCACCTCACCCAGAATGATGCGGTCAGGCCGCATGCGGAGCACGTTTCGCAGGAGATCCCGCGCCGTCACATCGGCCACGCCATCGGGCGAGGCGGGGCGCGTTTCAAGCCGTACCACATGCGCCTGTTGCAAGCGCAGTTCCGCCGCATCCTCGATCGTGACCAGACGTTCCTTCGCGCCGATATAGGAACTCAGCACATTGAGCAGCGTGGTCTTGCCGGAACCCGTGCCCCCGCAGATGAGCATGTTTTTCTTTTCGCGCACGGCGGTTGAGAGATATTTCAGCACTTCCGGCGTCATGGTGCCGTTGCGCACCATGTCATCGCCGCTCAGCGGGATCTGCTTGAACTTTCGGATCGAGAGGATGGGCCCGTCGAGTGCCACAGGCGGAATGATGACGTTGACGCGGGAGCCATCCGGCAAGCGGCCATCAACATAAGGCGTGCCTTCATCCACACGACGGCCAATCGGGCTGACGATGCGCTGGATGATGTTCATGAGATGCGTGGTGTCGCGGAAGCGCGTCTGCACCGGCTCCAGTTCGCCAAAGCGCTCCACATAGATGCTGGCGGGACCGTTGACGATGATGTCATCCACCGTCGGGTCCTTGAGCAAAGGCTCAAGCGGACCGAAGCCGACGATCTCGTTCTGCACATCTTCGATCAGCTGCGCGCGCTCGCGCATATTGAGCGCAATGCCGCGCGAAAGGAGCACGACCGAAATCGCACGTGCAATCTCGTCCTGCAGGGCGGCGAGCGGCATGGTCTCGCCTTCAACATCCTGCTGGTCGAGATATTCGAGCGTCAGATCGAAAACACGGAACTTCATTTCCTGATAGCTGTCGGAAATGCCGATATCCGAAACCGTGCTACGACCGGAGAGCATATAGGGCTGCATGATCCTCATGAGAGCACCGCCCGCAATCTGCGCGTGAGGTTCCGCAGCGAGGTAGCACTGCCGTGATCTTCTTCGACGCGCGGGGTCAGGTTGAGCGCCTGCATATGGCGCGACATTTCCCGCGCATAATGCGAGGAAGGCACAAGGGCGAGCGGCTCGCCCCGGTTCACGCTCTCGGCAAGCTCCCGCCAGTCTGCTGGCAGCACCAGCGCGCGCGCCGCGCCAACCGCATTGCGGATGCTGACGGGGTCAGGTGCCATGCCGGGTGCAAATTCGTGGATCATCAGGACCGGCTCATCCCGCCCGCCGCGCAGATTGCGCACGAAGCGAAGCATTTCGGCTGCCGCCTTGATGGAGGTAAAGCGCTGGGTGCAAGGGAGGAAGAAGGGCGCGCCCTCTTCCGGCAGGCTCAATATTTCTTCCTGACGCGAGAACGGCCCGCAGGAGACGATCACCACATCATAGAGCGACTGACAGATCTCAAGCAGGGCGCGCAGATCGTGGATATCCATTGCCCAGTCGCTTTCCGCGCCATGCAGGGCAAGCGGCAGGACATAAAGGCCCGACCTGGGGCAACGCGCGAGGGCCGAGTCGAGCAGCGCACGGTCAAGGCGCGACATTTCCTTCACCGCGTCTTTCACGCGGAAGTTCATCTCGAGACCAAGCGCGATGGCGGCATTGCTGGCAGGCAGACCCAGATCAACCAGCAGCACACCTTCATTCGGGCGGGCAGCGGCAATCGTCACGGCCATGTTCAGCGCAAAGTCATCATCACCATCGGCCTGTGTGGCGCTCAGCGCCATGACGAGCCGCGAGAGAGAGGCCGTTCGGAAGCGGCTTTCGGCAATGTGGTGGCGAACCGCGTTGCGGAAATCATCGTCGCGCGCATCGCGGTCGATGAAGTCCTGGGCGCCTGCGCGCATGGCGGTGAGGATGAGCTGGGCACCCGCTTCATTGCCGATCACGATCATCGGAATATCAGCGAACCAGCCGCGCAGCGTGGAGAGCCGCTCGAAAGCGGTGCGCGCGCCCATGCTCACATCGGCATCGACCAGCACACCTTCGGGGCGGAACTGTTCGGCGATCTCGCCCACATTGTCAGCGGCAGGATCGGCAAGCATGACCGTCGCATCGGCATCGAGCGCCCGCTTCACGCGGGTCGCAAGTTCTTTGTCGCCGGAGATGAGGAGGACACGGTTCATCGCATCACCTCATCAATCCGTGGCGGACAATATGGTCTTCGAGCGTTTCCACATTGAGCAGGTTTTTGCCGAGGCTCGCGTCATAGCGCTGGCCCTCGCCGGGAAGTTTCGGCACATCGCCTGCTTCCATTGGCGAGACGAGGCGCGGTGTGGCGACGATGATGAGTTCCTGCCGCTCACGAGAGTTTTGCGTTCTCTTGAAGAAGGAGCCGATGATGGGCAGATCGCCCACGCCGGGAATCCGGTCTTCGATATTGCCGGACGCGCTATACATGAGGCCCGCCAGCACGAAGCTTTGGCCATTGCCAAGTTCAATCGTGGTGCGGGTTGAGCGCGTGCGCAGCGCCGGGACACGGAAGCCCTGCACGATGAGCGCGTTGGTATAATCAAGCTCGCTCACCTCCGGGTTCACCTTGAGGACAATGCGCTCATCATCAAGCACGGTTGCTTCCACGCCAAGCTGAACACCGAAGCGCTTGTACTCGATGGTAACGGAGCCATTGCCGGCGCCGGATTGCGGCACGGGGATGGGCACTTCACCACCTGCGAGAAATTCCGCATCCTCACCGCTGCGCACAAGCAGCGTCGGTTCGGCTAGAAGCTGCGCGAGATTGGCATTGCTCAGCGCGCTGATAACGCCGAGAAGATCGCTTCCCGGCCAGGCGAAGAAGAGATTGAACGCCTGGCTCAGCGGCAGGCTCGTATCGGGATCAAGGCCCGTACCGGGCGTGTAGCCGAAGCTCGAAGAAGAGTTCGGGCCGATGGCGGCAAACTGGAAGTTATTGTCGAGGCTCTGGAAGTTCAGGCCGAGCGCCTTCAGCGTGCTTGTAGAGACGGCGGCGAAGCGCACTTCGACGGCAACCATGCGACGATCTGCGACCTGCACCCTGTCGCGCACATCGTCGCCGACATAGGAACGCGCGATCTCGACCGCCTTCTGCCTGTCCTCAAGGCTGTATACCTCGCCCTTGAGCGTGACACCGCGCCCTGTCTCGACTGCCTTCACACCGGCAAGTGACGGATTGCGCGTGAGCTCATCACGAAGCCCTGTGAGATCCGCGCCGACAACGATGCGGTAGGAGAGCGTGGTGCCGCTTGTGAGCCAGATGGAGAGATCGGTCGTGCCGCCCTGCTGGCCGAGCAGGCGGATTTCGCGGGAGGACACCACCTTCACATCAACCACAGAGGGGTTGGAAAGCGCGATGCGGTCCACAGGCTCGGCGAGTTTCAGCACATGCTGACCGCCTGTAGCAATTTCGAGTGCGCGCGTTGCGGCCATCGCGCCGGAAGGCAGAGCAAAGAGCAGAGCCACAAAGGCAAGCAGAAGCGCTGCCAGCCGGATGCGGCCCCTTCCGTTTGAGCCAGCAAGGAGACGGTGTCCGACCGCTGCCATTGCTGCTCCTCTTTCTCCGCCACTACCCATTCTTCCCTCCGACTTCGTCGTCCCTCACCACATCGCCCCTCAGCGCGATGTCGTCACCGTGGTCTGACTTGCACCTGAATAGATCGTCACACGATGTCCCTGCGGGGCGGCCTCATCCTCCCCCTTCCGGTCGGCAACAGGTGCCGTACCGGGCCTCAGATCGTTCAGATCGACAATTTCCGCGGCCGCCATTTCCTTGTCGCCCGGATTGCGAATGGCGAGCGTGACCTGACCGAGCCGTCCCGCCAGCGCGAGCCGCGCGAGAGCGGCAGGCGGCGCGGCAAGTGTCACGGTGCGGGCGGCGCCCTGCGTTCCGCCATTGCGCGGGGAAAGTTCCGGCCCGACGGCCAGCACCTGCATGTCCTGCAACAGCAGCGCGCTTTTGCTCTGATCTTCTCTCGGTCCGCCAAGCCCTGCCTGCTGGCCATAGACCGCGCCCGGCAATGTCACGAAAACATCCACATGGTCGCCCGCCTGCAAAAAGCCGCCGGCGATATCTTCTTCGGCAACGCGGATCGCGAAGGCGCGCTGGCCTTCGGGCACGAGCGCTGCGATGCCTGCATTGACGGGATCGGCGCTCAGATCCGCATTCAGGACGAGTTGCGAGGCGCGAATATCTCTCGTCGCGACGCGGCCGATAATCTGTTCCCGGTCCGCGAAGCTGCCGCCGGGTGCTGTCCCTTCCAGACGCCGCGTTGTCAAATCACCGGAGGTGATCGCCTGACCGCGCACAATGTCCCGCATCGCGACAATGACTTCGGACGACGCCGGCCGATCGGCGACAGCCGGCGCCTCGGCGGAAGATACAGATGCCTCGTTGCGGGCTGAGAGATTGAGCCAGATCAATACCAGCGCGGCTGCGATGAGACCCACGCCCACCACAACCAAAGCACCAGGATTTTGCTGGATCCGTCTTGCGACGTTCATGCCCTCTTCCTCCTCCCGGATCGCGCGGCGACCCCTGCCCGTCGAGTCGACGGTTCCTCCAACTCGGATCAATTACGAATGGAAACGGTCAACAAATTGCTAACACCCCAATACTAAACCGGTCATTTTAGGTAAAACGCTCGTTTTGTTTGAATTGGCGACAATAATTAAATGAGTACTTCAACTACGCACTTGATGATTACAGAACGAATATTTCAATAAAATTGATGTATTCAACTCACACACCGATGGTGCGAAGCAGAGTTCGTGAAGATGATTTCCGCAGTGGATCGGTGCCTTTCGTTTCCAGCCCGGAAAAGCCGCCAGTCACTCGAACGCAACAAACAAAGCTGCCCTGCAAATACTTCCTGTCTTTCGTGTGATACAGGCTAGGACGCAGAACCAATTGTGTGTGCAAGATATCGATCAGAAATGTGACGCTTTTTAGCCCGAATAATCGACATAACTCACACATCTCGACATTCGTGTACGGAATGCTCCGTGTTACTCAAATTAAATACAGTACTCGTCTTTATTGCCTCTCCCTGACTTGTACGATCAGTTCAGGGAATATCTGGTGAGGGAGAGGACATGTTCCGTAGCAAGAGCATTTTTCTGGCGGCAGCTTCCGGGGTTGCCATGATGTGTCATCCGGCGCTGGCGCAGAGCGTTGGCCCGCTGAACCTGCCCTCGCCCGGCACGGTTCTCTCTCCGCCGCCGCCTGCCCCGGAACTCGAGCGCCGCGAAACACCGAAGCTCCGCGAGGAACTCGGCCTTCCCGATGCATCGGAAAAGCTTCTCGACTTCAAGGTTTCGAATGTGCGCATCGTCGGCGCCACTGTCATTGACGAGCAGATACTTGCTTCCGCTTTCGATGATCTGCTCAACCAGCCGATAACGGCAGGACAGCTCCGCGCGGCGCTTGATCGTGTCAACGCCATCTATGCGAAGGAAGGATATGCGCTGGGCCGGGCTTATATTCCGGCGCAGGTTGCAAAAGGCGGCACGCTGATCGTGCGCATTGTTGAGGGATATATCGGCGAGATCCGCATCAAAGCCGATGATGAAGCCGTGCGGCGCATGGTTGAAGAGTTCAGCCGCCGTATCGTTGCCGAGAACCCGCTCCGTCAGGAAACGCTGGAGCGTTATCTGCTGCTCATCAGCGACATACCGGGCGTGACGCTCGATGGACGTCTGCAATCCATGGATATCTACTCAGGCGCCGCAACGCTCGCGCTTGACGTGACGAGCGAAAAGCTCTCGGCCTCCACGGCTGTGGACAATCGCGCAAATCTCGATTCCGCACCGTTTCAGGCCTATCTTACGGGCTTTCTCAACAATATTTTCGGCTATGGCGACCAGTTCTCGCTGACAGTTTTGGCGACGCCGGAAATCGAGCGGCAGCAATATGTGCGCGGTGCATTTTCGAGCTTCATCGGCACGGATGGACTGCGCGCCTCGGGTGGTCTTTCCTATGCAAGTTCGGAACAACCGGACCTGCCGGCCGGCATCGAGCTTGTCAGCGTGAGCAAGCAGGCGGATTTCCTACTTTCCTATCCGCTCATCCGCGCGACGAAGGAAACGCTCAACACCTTTTTCGGCGTCTATTACACGGATGCAGAAAATGTGCTGAACGGCTTCACATTCAGCAGGGATGCCGTGCGCGCTGCTCATATCGGAGCGAATTACAGCTCGCGTATCGGGCAGGATGTGACAGTCGGCACACATATGCGCCTCACCAAAGGCTTTTCCGTTCTCGATGCGGGGCCGGAGAACACGCCGCATTCCCGCCTTGGTGCGACGGCGAATTTCCTCAAGCTGCAAGCTGGTGCCACGGTGAACTATGCTGCGACGGAACGGATGCTTCTCACTCTGCGGACGGAAGGGCAATACAGCCCTGACTCGCTTTTCAGCTCCGAAGAAATCACCTTTGGCGGCACGCGCTTTGCCCGTGGCTACAATAATTCGGAAGTGAGCGGTGATAGCGGGCTTGGTGCCTCCATTCAGGCGAGCTACCGCTTCGAAAGCGAGGCGCTGGGTGGCTGGTCCATCACGCCCTATACATTCGTCGATCACGCCAATGTCTGGAACACGGATGTGGACAGGCAGGGCGATGCGCGGCTTTTCTCCACGGGCATCGGCGTGAACTTCTCCAATCGCCGCTGGCTCTCCTTCGGGATCGAGCTCGACAAGCCCATCAACCGCGTGCCGCTCTCCCAGAGCGACAAGGATCCGCGGCTGTTCGTCTCCTTCGAGGTGCGCTTCTGAGGCGGCGCCTCGAAGCACCGCACGTCAGCGCAAACAGTCCCTTTGGGTGGTGAATGCAATCCCGAGCCGTGGGCCACAACGTCTGCGGCTCTGGATTGCTTCGCTTTCTTCGCAATGACGGGGAGCTTCTGAACGCCACCTGGCGGCCTCGTTGCGAGAAGTCGCGCAAGCGGCGGCAATGCATTTAGGACTAATCAAGAGCCCGAATACTTCCCGGCGGCCATGGACCGCACGTGAAAAAGGCCCGGCTTTCGCCGGGCCTTTTATTCGCAAGTTTTATTTCAGCGTCTGCCGAGCAATCCGCCAAGGCCGCCCAATGCGCCGGTGACCGGGGCAAGTGCATCGCCCACGACGGGGACCGAGGAAATCACCCCTGTGACCGGTTCCAGCACCCCGCCCTGGGCGGCGCCCGGCGCGGGTGCAGCAGGCGTGCCGAGGAGATCACCCAGAACCGGGGCGGAACCGAGCACCTGTTGCGCGGGGGCGGCGACACTGCCAACCGTGTTGTTCACGCCGCCCAGAAGCGCGCCGAGACCCGGCATGGCAGGCTCCAGTGCGCCCGCAAGCGGCGAAGACTGGCTTCCTGAGACAATACCGAGAACGCCAGCGGCGGCATCGCCAACGACACCAAGCGGCGGCTCGGACACGGGCACAAGATTGCCCACGAGACCGCTGTTTCCGCCGGACAGCGGGTTGTTCGTGCCCACAAGATTGCCGACGAGATCAACGCCGATCAGATCGGCAACCAGGCCGCCCGACCCAGTCACACCAAGCGCCGGGGCGCTCGAGAGACCCTCCGTCAGCGTATTGAGGGGCAGCGTTCCTCCCGGCAGCGCCGCCGTCAGAGGCTGTGTGAGTGATGCGAGCGGCGCGCCGATGCCCTGCGCATCGAGAATGGACCCGAGAAGCCCGTCATTGCCGCCCGCAAGGCTCGCGCCGAGAACACCGCTCGTATCAAGCGCGCCACCAAGAAGGTCCGTGCCTGCTAGATCGGACACAAGCCCGCCCGAACCGAAAATGCCAAGTCCTGTGAGTTCCGCACCGGACTCACCTGCGAGCACAGCCGCGGCGGAAGGAAGGAGGCCGGTTCCGCCGGTTGATCCCAGAATGGCACTGACCAGATTGCCCTGCCCAAGCCCTGCTTCAAGAAGACCGCCGACCGGATCAGTGCCCAGCACGTTGCCAAGTACGCCTTCATTGCCCGTGACGCCAAGACCGCTTGTGCCGCCCCCGCCCGCACCGGGAGAAGTGACGCTGCTGACAAGGCTACGGCTGCCGCTTCCTCCCACTTCCGACGACATGGAAATCTTGTCAGCGCAGCCCGCAAGACCAAGACAGATCACAGAGGCAACAAGAACACGTCCCGACATGGCTTTCTCCCTCACACCCTCCGGCTCCGGCAAGGCGCACGGCCTTTGCCGTTTTCATCCCTTTCCTTTTAGGGGAGTGGTTCGCAATAGCGTGTCGGCTTATGTCCTTTTGTGTGCGCGACCTTAACAATGGTGCACTTGTGATTTTCCATGATGCGTGTGCGGAAGATTTCGGGTTAATCCTCCGCTAACATCTCGAATGCCTAGATAGGCGATCTCTGCCCGATGTGGCACGATCTGCGGCCAAGCTCTGGAGGAAAGCATGACGCGGCTGTCTCAATCCGTTCTCCCACATTTCGGGAAAGATGAGAGCGGCGTCATTTCCGTGATGGGCGCGCTGATGTTGATGCTCGCGCTCGCCGTTGCGATGATCGTGGTTGATACGGGCGCGCTTCTCTATGCAAAGCGCCAGCAACAGGCCGCAACAGACGCCGCCGCGCTCGGCGCGGTACGCCAGCTCGACAATCCTCAAGCCGCAGCGGAAGCGATATTCAGCCTCAATGATTACGCGACGGAAAATGTGCAAGCGAGAGGCATCTATTATGTATCGGATGCCTCACGCGCACCCGCCGAGCGCTATTTCGAGATCGGCGAGACGGCGAGCGACGGAACGCTGGTGAGCGCCGCGAACATCAATGCGGTGCGTGTGCGCCAACTGACCGACTCTCCCACCTATTTCGCGCGGCTCTTCGGCTTTGGCGACATGACGCAAATCGAGACGGTGGCTGTCGCGGCGTTGAACAAATATGTGTCGTTCTCGGCGGGAACGAGAATCGCCTCGCTGAATGAAGGGATTGCCAATCAGGTGCTTGGTGGCCTGCTCGGGACCACGCTCAACCTTTCCCTGATCGACTACAACGCACTTGCCGACACGAATATCGGTGCGCTCACCTTTCTCGATGCGCTTGCTTCTGAAGTGGGGCTTGATGTCGGTTCGGACACCTATGGCGATCTTCTCGGCACGACTGTCACTGCGGGAGATATTCTTGATGCGGCAATCGATGTGCTGAATGGCGAGACGGCGAGCGGCAATCCTTCTGCCGCCAAACTCGCCTTGCAGACGGCACTTAGCCCGGTGAGCAATGCAACTGTGCCCGTGAACCAGCTTCTCGACGCCACACCCTTCGTGAACCGTACCATCGGCTCCGTCCAGTCTGCCGTGGGGAATGATATTCCCTACAATGTCCTCGACCTTCTCTCCGGCAGCGCGATGATCCTTGGCACGGGCAAGGCGGTGGGCTTCAACACGAATGTAAACGTTGCTACACTGGCATCCGTTACGGGATCGGTCAGCGTTGGCGAACCGATGGCCCATATGGCGCTCGGAAAAGTCGGAGATTCGGTCAGCACCGCACAGGTCAGCATTCAGCTTCAGGCTGGAGTTAATGTTCCTCTTCTTGGCCGTATACTGAATATTCCAATCTATCTTCAGGCGGGAAGAGGCACCGCTACCGTTGCAAGCATCCCGTGCATAACGGGGGGCACTCAAGTTATTCTGTCAGGAGAAACTGACGCGGGCCTTCTCAGAATCGGCACGAGCAGTACCAACGAAGCCACTATAAGCGTTCCGATCTTGCTAAGTTTTCGCATAAGTGGTTCGGTACCTGTTGATCCAAACGGACCTCACAACATTCCATTTACGGTGTCTGACTACGGCAAGCCTGTGCCGACACCGAATAACTCAAACATAAACCTGTTCGGACAGCTAGGCAGCGCATTGAGCATCACCAATCTGAGCTTGCTCGGAATACTGAATCTGACGCCTTTAGGAACAGTCTTATCGGCCCTGCTGTCTGCTATAGGAGGTGCGCTTGCTCCTCTGGAAAGCCATATTATCAACCCACTTCTTGACACTCTTGGTATCAAGCTAGGCGCAATGGACTTGATTGTTCATGGCGCGAAGTGCACCGCGCCGACGCTGGTTGGTTAGGCCGCATATGATCGTGGTTCGCATTCCCGTCAGTCCCTCATTTCGAAGCAGAGCAGAGAAATGCGCGCAGTGATTTTCGATGATGATGATGATCTCGCCCAGGAATGTGCGGAAGCATTGCGCATGCGGGGTTATGAGACGCGGACGAGAAACGAAGAGCCGGATTTTGCCGCGCTGTTGGAAGAGTTCGCGCCTGACCTCATCCTGCTTGATGTTCACATGCCCGATTTCAATGGTGTCGAGGCATTGCTGATGCTGGCAAAGAGTCCACGCAAGACGGAGACAGCCGTGATCCTCATGTCGGGTGCGCGCGACGGTTTGCTTGATACAGGCCGTGCCCTTGGCGAAGCGCACAATATTTGCCTGCTTGGCACCTTGAACAAACCCTTTGCGCTGCAGGCACTCGACCGGCTGCTTCAGCAACGCCACCTCCACGCAGTTGCGCCTGCTTCCGGCGACGCTCACAAAACTCGACATTGATGTCCCGCGAGGGAACGCAGGGATTTACCCGAGGTTAAACCCCATGGCGTTTGATGGTCCCATGGTGCGCGGTATCGGCCGTGTGCCCCATGTGAGGACACAAGATGCGTGCCTGTGTGCTGGTGGCAGACGACGATCCCTTTCAGTTGCAGGAAATGGCCGAGTTTCTGCGCGGTCGCGGCTTCGACGTTATCGAAGCATCGGACGGCCATGAGGCAATCGGGATGATTACCCGGATGCGTCCGCGCGCATTGATGCTGGATGTCAACATGCCGGGATGGGATGGCGTGCGCGTGGCCGAAGCGGCGCGCGGCCTCGACCATAAAGTTGTGACCATTCTGATGACGGGCGAAGCGGAAAAATACGATTATGCGAGCCTGGCCGATTGCGGCGCCGTCGCCGTGTTCCGCAAGCCGGTGCCTGTCGCGCAGATCACCGGCTTCCTGCAAAACGCGCTCGGCCGCAGCAACGCGGCCTGAGCACGCTTTCTCGCGCCCTAATCCTGCCCTGTCTCTTTTTCGAGATCGCGCAGCAGGGTTTCGAGCCGCTCCATCATCTCCGGCCTGTCGGCCTTCATCGCCTCGATCCGCCGCAACATGCTCTTCGCGGTGAGGTAAGCGACATTATAGCGGCGACTGACCTGTGAAGCTGTCAGTGTCCGGTTGGCAATATGGGTGAGGTGAAAGAACTTCACCCAGACCGACACAGGCAGTCGCGAGCGATGGAGATGCGTGCCTGATGTGACGCTGTACTGGCAGCGACGGCACGCCTTGCATGTCCATAGCCCCGGCCTTGTGCTCAGGCGGCTTGCGGCATTCTTCGCGCCACAGCCCGGGCAGACCGGACCCTCCGGCCAGCGCGCCCGCTCCAGCAGAGCGCGGCTCGTTTCTTCGGACTCCAGCATGTCCGCCACCGAGCGCGGCCGCTCGGAGCGATGTTCATTCATGCCGAAATGGCGTTCCTGATAAGCCTCATGCACCATTGTCACCCGCCTCTTTGTCACCGCACCCATGCGAAAGTCGCCGCCCGCTCCCCGGCTGCAAGGGCGTAAACGCGCCGGCACATTGCCGGGCATTCACACAGCCGTTGACCAATCTTGATTTGGGTGCCGCTCAAGTCATTGGGAATTAGGTCGAATTGTGTAACCGCGGCTCACGCAGGGCGGGGCGGCACAGGGGAAGCCCCCACGGGGCAGACCGGCCGGTGGGTCGCCGGCCAGCAGGAAGGGGCACGGACGCCCTGATCAAATCAGCTGAAACACACAGTTGTTTGGCCCGCCGCTTTGTTCTACCTTGCGCCCGCTTCGCCGGATCGGGTTCTCCCCGGCCTCAGGCACCCGTAGCTCAGCTGGATAGAGCGCTGCCCTCCGAAGGCAGAGGTCACACGTTCGAATCGTGTCGGGTGCGCCATTTACTCCCGTTAGTTGCGGCAAATCAGCGGAAGGCGAAGAGTTCGTGGCGGATGAGCCGGGCGGGGAAGCCGTGGTTTTCCGCGCGGGCGCGGATCGCGCCGAGCAGTCCCTTCGGACCGCACACCGCTATGTCCAGCGAGGCCTTGTCGGCTCCTGTCACAAGTTCGGCAAAGCGCCTTGTGAACATCTCCGAATTGGGTCCGGCGGAAACGGGTATGAACTCTATGCCGCGCTTTTCAGCCATTTCCTTCAGCACATCCACTTCGGGAAAAGCGCGGCCCGGTGTGAAGAAATAGAACAGCGTCACCCGATCAAAGCCGGTCGCTTCCTCGTCTCTCAGCCAGGCGATAAAGGGCGATATGCCTACGCCGCCGCCGATCCAGATTTCGTGGGCGCAATCCGGCTTTCTCTCGAAGCGGCCATAGGGGGCATAGACATCCGCATGCATTCCCGGTTCGACCCGTGAGACAAGCTCGGTCGTGTAGTCACCGAGAGCGCGGATGACGAAACAGATCCTCCCGTCTTCACGAGGACCCGATGCAATGGTGAATGGATGCGGCTCGCGCAGTCCGTCAACATTCATGCGCAGGAAGCCGAAATGGCCCGGCTGAAAACTTGCGCGATGGCTCATGGGAGCCAGTTCGATTTCTGCCGCACTTGCACCCCGCGAGACACTGACAACCTCGTAGTGACCATGGCGCGCCACCAGCGGGTAGAGCAGCAGCTTGTAGGCAGCAGCGATGACAGCGAGCGCCGAGAGCCCTGCCAGCCACAGACCGGCGGGGCTGACAAGTGCGACGGGTGACTTGATGCTGAGCCAGTGAAAAATCACGATGAGGAAAAGCGGCCCTGACAGGCGGTGCCACCAGCGCCATGTGCTGTAGCGAATGTTCCGGTTGAGTGCGAGCAAGACAATGCTCATCACGGCAACGAAACTTGCCTGCCTGACGAAACGGGTCCATCCGGATGGCAGATCGAGGATCACCCCCACCTGCCACAGAGGATCGCCAGCCTTGAAGAGAAGGTGGATCGAGGCGAGAGAAAGAGCCGCCACGGCAATCCATTTGTGGGCATCATAAACACGGTCGAGCCCGCCGAAGCAGCTTTCAACTACCGCCCATCGCGCCGCGAGAATGGTTGCACAGGCCATCAGCGCCAGTGCGGAAACGCCGCTCGCAAGGCTCAGCGTTGCGATGGTCAGCCATGTTTCTGCCGGAACCGAAATCAAGGTCAGAACGAGGCTGATGGCGATGATCGTAAAGACCGCATGCCACGATTTCATGATGGCAGCTCCATGGTTGCGGCAGTGAATGGCCTGCCTCTCCAGCATGGGACGCAGAATGAGGGGCGGTCAATTCGTTAACTGACCGTTCCTGACACCCGCGCGCACAAGTCGCAGTTTTGGCGCGCCGCCCCCTTGTGAGATAATCGAGATCAACTTTCATTATCATCCGCTACAGCGAGCCATCTCAGCGGGCGGGCGGTCAGGCAGGGTTTATGTCGAGGACGCTTTATCTTATTGGCGGCTTTGTCGCGCTTGGCCTTGGCGGGCTCGGTGTGATCCTGCCGCTGCTGCCGACCGTTCCCTTCATCATCCTTGCGGCGTTCTGCTTTGCGCGCAGCAATGAGCGGCTGGAGCGGTGGCTGGTGGAGCATCCCGTTTTCGGAAAACATATTCGTGACTGGCGCGAGAGGGGCGCCATCTCGCGCAAGGGCAAGCAGGCGGCTCTCATGGCCTTTGCTGTGAGCGCTGTCATCGCGCTCATCTTCGCACCGCTTCCCTGGTCGCTCGCGCCGCTTGCGGCCATGCTGATTTGCGGTACCTGGATCTGGACCCGGCCCGAGGTCTGACCGCCTGAAACGAAAACGCCGCCACCCGTTTCCGGGAGGCGGCGCTCAACGCGAAGCCGATGCGGCTTACTTCGCCACATTGATGATCTTGAGCTGCGTGAACTCGGCAAGGCCTTCCTCGCCAAGCTCCGACCCGATGCCCGAAAGGCGCGCACCGCCAAAGGGAATGTTCGGTGCAAGCTCGGCATGCTTGTTCACCCATACCGTGCCGCTTTCAAGCTTGGTCGCAAGCTCATAGGCCTTGTTGGTGTCGGCCGACCAGATCGAACCGCCAAGACCGTAAGGCGATGCGTTCGCGCGGGCGATTGCATCTTCCGGGTCCGAATATTTGATGACCGGAAGCACGGGACCGAATTGCTCTTCATCAACAAGGCGGGACCCATCGGTGATGTCGCGCACGATGGTCGGGCGGATGAAATAGCCCTTGTCGGACGGCACATCGCCCCCGGCGATCACCTTGCCATCCTTTTTCGCCTCGTCGATCAGTGCCTTCACCTTCTCGAACTGCATACGGTTCTGAAGCGGCCCGAGCTGCGTGCCCTGCTCCAGACCATCACCGACAACGGTATTGTTCGCGATGGTGGCAAGCTCCTCGCACATTTCGTCATAGATGCTTTCATGCACATAGAGCCGCTTCATGGCGATGCAGACCTGACCCGAATTCTGGAAGGCGCTCTGGAAGAGTTTTGGCGCGGCTTCCTTCGGGTTCACGTCATCCAGCACGATGCCTGCGTCATTCCCGCCGAGTTCAAGCGTGATGCGCTTGAGGAGACCGGCTGCGCCCGCCATCACCTTCTGGCCGGTCGCGGTGGAGCCGGTAAAGGAAATCTTGCGTACATCCGGATGCGCAGTGAGCGGAGCACCGAGATCATTTTCATCGGCAAGGATGTTGACGACGCCTGCGGGGACAATGTCCTTGATGAGCGCGCCGAGCTTCAGCGAAGTGAGCGGCGTGGTCGGTGCAGGCTTCAGCACCACCGTGTTGCCTGCGAGAAGGGCGGGCGGCAGCTTGAAGGCCATGAGGATCATCGGGAAGTTCCACGGCACGATGGCACCGATGACACCGAGCGGACGACGATGCGCTTCAACACGCTTGCCCTCGCTGTCCTCGATCACCTTCACCGGCAGATCAAGCGCCGTGAAATAGCGGAAGAAGGCGGCGGTGCCATAAACTTCGCCCGTTGCATCACCGATGGGCTTGCCCTGTTCCTGCGTCAGCAGGCGGGCGAGATCGGAGGCATTTGCCTCGATCACATCAGCGATGGCGTTGAGCACTTTCTTGCGCTCATCGAGCGATTTCGCGCTCCAGGCCGGGAAGGCGGCCTTGGCGGCGGCGACCGCTTCATTGAGCTGCGCTTCCGAGGCGCGCGGACAGGCGGCGACAGGTTCTTCCGTGGCCGGATTCAGGACATTCGATGTTTTCGCGCCATCGACGAGCTTTCCGTTGATGAGGAGCTTGTATTCGCTCATGCCTTCCATTCTCCCTATAAGCTCCGTTCGCCGGAGCGCTCTTATAATTAAGGCCGGACAAAGACTAGCTCCGTCCGGCCTCATTGACGATTCAGAAATTACGGTCGGTCAATGCGTGCCCGTCCGAAGCTCCGGCTCGGAGGCGCGGTGCGACGAGGGGACGGACGCCTTGATGCTCTCGCCGCCAAACCGCTCGCAGGCAGCCTGCAGACGCGTGATCTGGTTTTCGACGCGGCGACGCTGCTCCTTCACAGCGGCAAGCCGCTTGCGGAAGAAGTTTGAGGCAATCCGGTTCTGCTCGCTCAGATCATCCTTGCGGTAGGAATCAAGGATCTGCCTGATCTCATAGAGCGTCAGGCCGAGTTCACGACCATTGAGGATCAGCCGGAGGCGAGCCCGGTCGCGTGCCGAATAGATCCGTGTCTGACCACGCCGTTCCGGCTCGATCAGCCCCTTCTCCTCATAGAAGCGCAATGTGCGGTGCGTAATGCCGAATTCATTGGCGAGTTCGGTGATCGTGTAGGTCATGTGATGCAACCCCCGTAAAGGATCGGGCGGAAGAAGCTCTTCCGCCCATTGAACCACTGTTACTTGAGACGTTCGATGATGACGGCCGGCGCCATGCCACCTGCCGCGCACATGGTGACGAGGCCGTAGCGCTTGTCCTGGCGCTCAAGCTCATCAAGCACGGTGCCGATGAGGATCGAGCCGGTTGCGCCGATGGGATGGCCGAGCGCGCAGGCGCCGCCATTCACATTCACCTTTTCGCGATCAAGATTCAGATCACGGATGAACTTTTCGGCGACAACGGCAAAGGCCTCATTGATTTCGAAGAGGTCGATATCCTCAACCTTGAGACCGGCCTTTTCGAGAACCTTCTTTGCGGCGGGAACCGGCGCGTTGAGCATCAGCGTCGGGCAGTCACCCATATTCGCCGTTGCAACGATGCGCGCACGCGGCTTCAGGCCGTTCTTCTCCGCATAGCGCTTGGAGGCAAGCAGGATCGCCGCCGCGCCGTCCACGACGCCGGACGAGTTACCGGCATGGTGGATGTGGTTGATCTTGGTGAGCTGCGGATACTTCTTGCGGATCAGATCGCCATAGGTCGTGCCTTCCGCATCAACGGGAATGCCCGCCCATGCTTCGAAGGACGGCTTCAGGCTGGCAAGACCTTCAAGCGTCGTCTGCGGACGCGGGAACTCTTCATGGTCGAGGGCGACCGAACCGTCGTCATTGTAAACGGTGACGAGCGACTTGTTGAAACGGCCCTCTTCAATGGCCTTGGCCGCGCGCTGCTGCGAGAGGAGAGCAAGCTCGTCCACCGCCTTGCGGTCGATGCCTTCGAGCGTTGCAATCGCGTCGGCGCAAACGCCCTGCTGCGACTGCGGATGCTTCTTGCGCAGCGAGAGGTTGCCGGCATCCATCATCGGTGGCGTCTTCGGGTCTGCGGTCGCCGAGGTGTAGCTCATCATTTCGGTGCCGCCCGCAATGACGAGATCTTCCATGCCGGACATGATCTGCGCTGCGGCAAGGTTCACCGTCGTGATGCCCGAGCCGCAGAAACGGTCAAGCGTCACGCCAGAGGCGCGAATATCATAGCCCGCATCAAGCGCTGCCATGCGGCCCATGTCACCGCCCTGCGCGCCGCGCTGGGAAGAAGTGCCCCAGATCACGTCGTCCACTTCGGCGGTGTTCAGATTGTTGCGCTCGGCAAGGGCTGCCAGCACGGTGCGAGCAAGATGCTGCGGATGCAGATGGGCAAGCGAGCCTTTGCCCACCTTGCCAATGCCGCGCGGTGTGCGGCAGGCGTCAATGATATATGCGTCGGACATTCATGTATCTCCCTGTTTCGGTAACCTGTTTTATTTCTGTCCCGTGAGAAGAACGACCTTCACACATTTGCCTGCATGCTGGTCGGCAATGGCCTGATTGATCTCGCTCAGCGGATAGGTTTTGACGAGCCGGTCAAATGGCAGCTTTCCCTGACCGTGCAGCTCCATCAATTCGGGAATGAAAGTATCGGGGTCGCTGTCGCCCTCGATAATGCCCTTCACCGTGTGGCCGAAGGTAACGGCCGTCATCAGGTCGCCCGGCATGGGCGTTCCGGGCGGAGCAATGCCGACAACGCCGAGCGTGCCCTTGGGCGCAAGGCAACCCATCGTTGCCTGAAGAAGCGGCGGAATGCCTGTCGTGTCGAAAGCGTAATCGACACCCGCAGGCAGAATCGCGCGAATGGCGGCAGGAAGATCAGTTGCTTCTGCCGGATCAAGCGCATGGGTCGCGCCGAGTTCAAGCGCGAGCTTGCGGCGCGCCTCATGCGGTTCAAGCACGATGATGGTTTCGCAACCCTGCACCACCGCGCCCATCACGGCGGAAAGGCCAACCGCGCCCCCACCCAGCACGAGAAGCGATGAGCCCTTCTCACAGGCAAGCGAGCGCATGATGCCGCCCGCGCCTGTCTGGATGCCGCAGCCAAGGGGGCCGGCAAGCTCCAGCGGGAAGCTCTCGGGCACCTTCACCACATTGCGCTCATAGGTGATGCAATGGGTGGCAAAGGAGGACTGGCCGAAGAAATGGCTCGCAATCTCCTCGCTGCCCGCACGAAGCGCCTTGCTGCCATCGGGCCTCATGCCGGCATAGTTGAGCATCGGCATGGTGTGACAATAGGCGGCGTCACCCGCATCGCAGCGCGGACACTCGCCGCAGGAGCGGAAGGTGATGGCAACCCGGTCCCCCGGCGCGACCTTCGTGACCGCACTTCCGACCTTTTCGACAACCCCTGAGCCTTCATGGCCGAAAACAGCGGGCAGCGCGATGGTCTGGGACGCCTTGAAGACGAGATCTGTATGGCAGAGGCCCACGCCGACCACACGGACCAGAATTTCATCCGGCCTTGGATCGTCGATATCGAGCTCCTCGAGGCTGAAATCCGCCTCGGGGGCGCGCGCAACCGCCGCTGTGACCTTCATGCCTGCCTCCCCAAAATCCGCTTGCGCGGTTATTTTTAATGGCGCATTTAAAAATTTAAATCTACATTTAAATCGAAAATCGCGGTCCTGCAAGGAGGCCTTTCGTGGAGGGGCATGAAAAGGGGAAGGCGCGGGCGGCGCCCCAGCGCCCCGCTGCGCGGGATTTGCTGCTGGATGCGGCAAGCCTGGTCATGAGCGAGCGCCAGACCATTGACGTGCCCCTGAGCGATATTGCGGCGCGGGCGGAAGTGAATGTCGCCCTGGTCAGCTATTATTTCGGGGGCAAGGAAGGTTTGTTGCTGGAGCTTGCCAAGCGGGACGCCACCACGGCGCTCAACGAACTCGACCGGCTTCTGTCTCTCGACATGAAACCTGCCGAAAAGCTGCGGCGGCATATTGCAGGCGTTATCCGCACCTTTTTCCGCTATCCCTATCTCTACCGGCTGCTGACGGTGCTGATGCGTGACAGCTCGGAAGAGCGTGCGCGAGAGATCACAACCTTCTTCGCGGAGCCTCTTGCACGCACCGCGAAGGAACTGATCGAGGCCGGTATCGCCGATGGCACCATCCGGCCGATTGACCCCTCCCTTTTCTATATGGCGGCACTCGGCGCCTGTGAGCAGATCTTCGCCAATCGCGCCATGCTCAAATTCGTGCATGGCGTGGATGGCCTCGATGAAGCACTGATGCGGCGCTATTCCGAGGTGGTTCTGGAAGTCCTGACACGCGGATTTCTTGCACCCGCCGGTAAATAATCCGGACAAATATTAATTTTTGTTTCGCTTTGAGACAGCGCTACGAGTTTTCACAAATCGCCACGCATCTCTCATATCGCACGCGTTGAAAAGTGTTAGGCTTGGCTTACCTCCTTTCTCAGAGGTAAGTGGCATGATCCGGTTTGCGTTGAAGGTTTTGATCGCGTTGCTGCTTGTCGGATATGTGATGCGGCTTGATGAGCCGGCGCCACAGTCGGCAACTGCGAACGGATTCATGCCCACCAGCTATCCATCTGCAGTCACACCTCCTGAAGATGTGACCGGTGATCTTTCCACTTTCACCAATGCCCAGATTGTTGTCTCACGCAGTGCGCGTGATGTGACAGGCTTTTGTGACCGCGAGCCGCTTGCCTGTGATGCCGGACGGGAATTGATCGCGCGTGCCGCTATCGGCATACGCAATATTGCATCGGCTCTCATGGACAGCGCGCAGAAGAACGACGTGCGGGCCACAGAGCCCTCAACCAACGCTCCGGTTACGGATGAATATCGCCCGCTTGAGAATTATCGCGGAGCCTATCCGATTCTGCCGCAGACGCCTCCGACGCGCGCTGCCTCCTTCTGAGGGAAGAAGCCGAAGCCGCCTCAGCCACGGGCCGCGGCATCGCTCGCAAGCTCACGAAGCGATGCCTCAAGGCGTTCCGCCATTTCGGGCATCTCATGCTTCAGCGCTTCGACCCGCTTCAACATGCTTTCAGCCGTGAGATAGGCGACGCCAAAGCGGCGGCTCACCTGAGGGGGGTTGAAGGAGTGGCCGAGAATCTGCGTCAGATGGAAAAGCCGCACCCAGGCTGAAATCGGGATTCGCGTGCGGTGAAGCTGCGTTCCCGAGGTCACGCTGAACTGGCAATTGCGGCAGGCCCGGCATGTCCAGAAACCCGAGCGCGTTGTCAGCTTGCTTGCCGCCCCGGCCGCGCCGCAATTCGGACAAAGAGGTCCGTCCGGCCAGCGCGCCTTTTCGAGCAGGCTGCGACAGACATCTTCGGACCGCAGCATATCGCTGAAGGAAAGACGGGCGGGGCCTGATGCGTTTTCAGTTGAAAGCGGCATGCGCACATGGTCATGCGAGACGGTCTCATGAGACGGCTGGAAATTGGACTGCGTCATGGGGGCCCCCTCACTGGTTTCTATCCCGCCTTAACGCATGGCTCCGGTTCCGGTTCCCGCTCATTCATGCATTTTTTGAAAAATGTCCGTGCAGGGAGCGGATGTTACGATGCGCACATTATGGTGCTTCGTGTGAAGCATCTGCCCGTTTTCTGGAAAACCGGACGAAACGAAAATCCGGACGACACGTTTCAGCCACAAATCAAACAGGAGGTTGGCATGAACGTGATCTCGGAAGTGACCCAGCGAAAGTGGGAGCGGCGTCTTCGGTCGTTCTGGCTGATTGGCGGGTCGTTATTCATCGGCCTCATTCTTGTCGCCCGCCCGCTGACGGAGTCTTTCGAGGCGATGCGGCAAGTGGTTCCGCTCACCATCGTCTGCCTCTTCTCGGCGCTGATGGCGAGCGGCGTGATCTGGGCGATGCTGCAGCTTGCGCTTGCGCAGCGCGGTGACCGCGACCTTCAGATGCGGTCATCCACATTCAGCTTCCGCCGTTTCTGATTTATGGCGACGGGAACCCGCTCACGCATTTTTCGTTGTTCCGGGGAACGGGTCTTCCGCCCGGACACATAACAATCGAGGTGGAGCCATGCTTTACTGGACAGCCGTTTTCTTCGTAATCGCCCTCATTGCCGCCGTCTTCGGCTTCGGGGGTGTGGCTGCAGCATCAGCCGAAATCGCGAAGATCCTTTTTTTCATTTTCATCGTTCTCTTTGTCATCAGCCTCATCTTCGGGCTTGTCGGCAGGCGCCGTCCGCCTCTCTGACGAGAGACCGTGTTTATTCAAGGGCTCCCCTCGGGGAGCCCTTTTTCTTTCCGTCTCTTCCATTTCTCATGCGGAACGATGCAGGGCGCGAGGGGTTTTAGAAGCACGTTCCCGGTCACGAGGAACATCCCCCCGACGACAGAGGAGTGCAGACATGAATTGGGATCAGGTTGAAGGTAACTGGACACAGATGAAAGGCCGGGTGAAGGAAGCCTGGGGTGACCTCACGGACTCCGACCTCACCAAGATCGAAGGCAAGCGCGACCGTCTTGCCGGCGCCCTGCAGGAGCGGTACGGCAAGCAGAAGGAAGAGGCCGAGAAGGAAATTGACGCCTGGCTCGGCAAGCACTGAGCTTCCGGCTGATTACCGAGAGCGCCCGGCGGCACCCTGCCCCGGGCGTTCTTGCATGTCCGGCCTTCCGCTTACAGATGAACCGGGGCGATTTTCTGCCGACCACCCCTAACCCATTGCCTGCATTGTTATTTCACGCAGTTGAACCTTTTTGCTGGTTCACGCGTTGAATGTGCTGACGACCACCAGTGGCGCCTCCTGCTTCGCGCCAGAACAGCAAGTCATATGAAGTCATGATACAAGACAAGCAAAGGGGAGATCGGAAGGAGGATGCCATCACCTCACAAAGAGGACACGGTGCGCGTGGTGCCGGGATCGGACGCCAGCTGCGCGAAGTATATAGTAGTGTCGTCCACGAGCCCGTTCCCGCCGAATTTCGCGAACTGCTCGAACAGCTCAAAAGCGGCGAAGGACACTGAGAGCATGACCGACGAGGGAGAATCGCCAGAAGTTGCTCCACTCAGTGATCGCGAGTTCAAAAAAGAACTTGAGTCGCTTATTCCGCATCTGCGCGCCTTTGCGCGCAATCTGTGCGGCAAGCCAGATATGGCAGATGATCTCGCGCAGGACGCCTTGCTGAAAGCATGGGCGGCGCGCAAGCGCTATCAGGCAGGCACCAATATGCGGGCCTGGCTTTTCGTCATCCTCAGAAATCAGTTTCTCTCCCAGATGCGCCGGTCGCGTTTCAAGGGCGAGTGGGATGAGGGTGTGGCCGAGCGCACGCTTTCAACGCCTGCGCATCAGGACCATCAGATGCAGCTTTCAGACTTGCAGCGTGCCCTGATGCACCTGCCCGCCGCGCAGCGTGAGGCTCTTATTCTCGTTGGCGCTGGCGGTTTCTCCTATGAGGAAGCAGCGAGCATTTGCGATTGCGCTATTGGCACGGTGAAGAGCCGTGTGGCACGCGCCCGCGTGGCGCTGGAAGAAATGATTGCCAATGGTCAGCTTCCGGACCGCTCAGAAAGCCGCCTCAGCGTGGATGACACGACAGCTGCGATCATGCAGGAAATGGACAAACTGACCCAGTGAGCAAAACCGCTCCAACGAAAAAGGCGCCTACCTTTCGGTTGGCGCCTTTTCTTTTTCTGTATGGTGCAGCTGTCAGGCCGCTTCGCTCTGCGCCTCGTTGAAGAAGAGCGCCTGGCCGATTGCCGCTTTCACCGTGCTGTGCAGGAAAGGCTTGGTGATGAGGAAAGTCGGCTCCGGGCGCTCGCCTGTCAGCAGGCGCTCGGGATAGGCCGTTATGAAGATGACCGGCACAGAGAAGCGCGAGAAAATGTCCTTCACGGCGTCGATACCGGAGCTTCCATCGGCAAGCTGGATATCGGCGAGCACAAGGCCCGGCTTTCGCGTCGAGACGGCGCTGACTGCTTCATCGCGTGTCACCACGGTTGCCATCACATCATGGCCGAGATCACGAACGATCTGCTCAAGGTCCATGGAAATGATCGGCTCGTCCTCGATGATGAGAACGGTGGTGGCGATCTGCTGGTCGATTTCCTTCAGCGCGGCATCAATAAGGGCCGCAACCTCGGCTTGCTCGACATTGAGGATGGTAGCGGCCTCGCGGTTGCCGAAACCTTCCATGGCGGTGAGCAGCAGGGCCTGCCGGTTGAGCGGCGTCATGCGGGAGAGGCGGCGGGCCACCACCCCTTCGACGCCTTTTGCCTCTTCAGCGGCAGCAGCATCTATGTCGGCGGTAGACCAGATGGCATGGAAAGCGCGGTAAAGCGCCACCCGCACATCAAGTTGCCGGTCGAGAATGCTGTCATCCGCGATGATCGCCTCAAGAAGCGACCGAACGTAGGCATCTCCCGCTTTTTGCGTTCCCGTGAGCGCCCTGGCATAGCGGCGCAGATGGGGCAGAAGCGGGGCAATCTGATCGGCTAGAGACATAGGTTATTAACTCCATATCTGTCTTTCAGAGGATAGCCGGGTTGCGACCCTCTTGTCCGCGACTTAAATTCGAAAAAAGTCGATCTCTCAGGGAACCCTTGGATCGAGAAAGAGTTTCAGCCTCTAGGAAATATTTTCGCGGCCCGGCAGTGGGCAAAGATCGCGCAGTCTGCGCCAGGAGTCGGGTGTAACGTGGTGGATGACACCAAAAACCGGGGGGATGCACGACCGGAGGGCAAATCGGCTGGCTCGCGGGACAAGAGTGAGCAAAATGCCCGTCGTGAAGCATTGGGCACGGGATTGCGCAGGGCCTATCAGGAGGTTCTGAGCGAGCCCATCCCGGACGAATTTTCCGCACTTTTGGCCAGATTGTCGGATGCAGAGGACGGCACCGGGGAGAAATAGCCCCATGTACCAGCGTCGCGGGCCATTCGTGTCGGGACCAAAGAGACAGGGGCTGATATTTGTCATTCCGGTCGACCTCCCTTGACGGGTTGGAGCAGTTGGGTCAGCCCATCGACAGGCGGCTGACGCTGAAGGCGCGGGTCGCGCTGCGGCTCGCCCTCATTCTCTTCCCGATCTGCCTGCTTGCCGGCATTGCCCAGTATGGTAATTCGCTTCACATCCGTGCCCTCAATGAAGGTGCGGCAGCGGCGAGGGGGGAGGCCCTGTTCGCCCGACAGCGCAGCGCGCTGAACGAAATCGGCATATTTCTCGAAACGCTCTCCACCTTGCTCGCAAAGAGTGTGGACGATCCGGCGCGCTGCGAGGAAATGCTCCGCACGGTTCTGCAGTCGAACCCCAAGGTCATGTCGCTGCGGCTCCTCACGCCGGACGGCAAGACCGTCTGCCGCGTCTCCACCCTGCCAAGCTCACTTGACCTGTCGGCGACGCCGCCCTGGTTCAAGACATCGATGGAAGCGCCCGAGTTCATCCTTCACGCACCGGAAGTCGCTGCAGCTGAACGCGGCCAGCCCGCAGATCAGCCTGGCGAGCTGATTGCCACCCTGCCCGTCTATGACACGGCCCGGCGTGGCGTTGGCATGCTCGCGGCGCGGGTACCTTCGCGCGTCTTTTCCCTGCCGATCGAAGAAGTGGAGCTTCAGGAAAGCTCGGCAATGGCGATCATCGACCTGAAGTCGCGCATTCTTGTTCAGCAGAGCAAGGGAATGCCGCTTGAGGGCTGGATACCGGCGGGCATTACAAGCAGCGAGCGCACTACAGGCACCTTCATCAAGAGGGGGGCCGATGGGGCGCGCCGTGTCTATGTCACCGCAGCCCTGCCCGGCAATCTTATCGGCATTTATGCACAGGACCCGGATGAGCAGTCGCGGGACATGCACATCATCCTTTATCTCCTTCTTCTCTTCCCACTGCTGATCTGGGTGGCGGCGAGCCTCTTTGCCGGATGGGCGACAGACCATATGATCATCGAGCCGCTCAACAAGGTGCGGCAGGCAATTCGCCGCTACATAGCAGGCGACGATACGGCACGCATCGAACGCGATCCGGCAGCACCTGTGGAAGTGCAGGCCGTTGCAACGAAATTCAATGCGCTCGCGGAAACGATCCATGCCCGCAATGATGCGTTGCGCGCATCGCTCGACTATCAGAAGGCGCTGGTGCGCGAGATCAATCATCGCGTGCGCAACAATCTGCAGGTGATGAACAGCCTGCTCAGCCTGCAAAGCCGCCGGGCGCGCACGCCGGAACAGGCGACCATCTTTCTTGATGTGCAGCGCCGCCTGAATGCGCTCGGCATTGTGCATACCGCCTTCTATCAGGGCGATGATTTCCGCTCGATTGATCTGTGCACATTGCTTCGGGATCTGTGTCAGTCGAGCGAGCAGCAATTCTCGAACGAATGGGGCAGCCCCATCATAACCATGCGCTGCCCGACACAGATATTTGCGCTGCCTGATGCGGCGCTGACACTCGCCTTCCTTGTGACGGAACTGATCGCCGAGGTGGCGGCTCAGGCATCGCCGAATGACTATTCCGGCACGCGCTTCGACTTCGAGCTTCTGCCGAATCCTGAGGGCGGTTCCATTCTCACCATGGCGGTGGATCGGCCTGTTCTTGCCGGTCTGATGGAAAACAGCCCTGATGAAAGCCATATCAAGCTTTTCCGCGGCCTCATTCGCCAGCTTCGCGCGAAGATGGACGTGAATGAGGAAAATGGCATCGTCACTGTAACGCTGCCGCCGCTCATCTGAGCCTTTGCGGCGAGGCCGCACCCCTTCCCGCCCGTCCCGCCTGCCACGATGCAACCGCGCCACAGTGCGGCGGTGTCATCTGGCCGTCACAAATCTGGGGCCGAACTGTCATACACGCCTGTTACTTGCCATCGCCATGGGGGTGCTCGCGGCGTGTGTCGCGTCGCCGATCCTGCAACAGAAGCTCTTTCATTGAACACGGAGACGTCCAGATGACGTTGAGAAACATTCTGCTCGCCGGCACGGCACTCGGCGCGGCCACCATATTTGCGGCTCCCTCGCTTGCTGCCAGCACCAGCCAGGCCGAGCTTGACGCTCTCAAGGCGCAGATCGAAGCATTGCAGCGGAAAGTTGACGATGTACAGATCCAGCACGGCACAGCCATCAAGTCGCTCGAAGAACGCAAAAGCGACGTTGAAGTGTCGCTGAAAGATGGCCGTCCCGTCTTCAAGTCGGCTGACGGCAATTTCACCTTCGGTATCACCGGCCGCGCCCATCTTGATGTTGGCGGCTACAGCATGAGCGATACCGACAAGACCAACATGATCGCCGCGACCGGTAATGCGGATGCGCCGCGCGGCAACGCGAACTTCCGCCGCGCGCGTCTCGGCTTCAACGGCACCTTTGCCAAGGATTTCGGCTACAACATCGAATTCAACTTCGGTGACAGCGGCACGGAATCGAATGCGCGTCTCTATGAAGCCGCCCTCACCTACAAAGGCATTGACGGTGTGAACCTCATCTTCGGTGCGACGAAGCCGAAAATGACGCTTGATGACTCGACCTCGTCGAACGACATCACCTTCATCGAACGTGCGACTGCGGTGAACCTCGCCATTTCTCCGGCGGCAGGCGAAGCGCGCATGACGGCGGGAGGCACCTACAATAATGACAATCTTTTCGGCGCGGCCTATTACACGATGGGCTCTGCTGGCGCTGGCACCGGTCAGGACGACTATGATGCGTCCAACGTCGTTGGTCGCCTCGCCTATGCGACCTCGCCGAAGGAAGGCGTGAACGTGCATATCGGCGCATCGGGCTCACACTCCTTCAACCTGCCGGGCGACAATATGCGCTTCCGCGACCGCCCGGAACTGCGCGTTGATGCCGACCGCTATATTGATGCGAACCTTGCCGGGCAGGCCGATACGGTTACCGTCTATGGTCCGGAACTCGCCGTGAACTACGGCCCCTTCCGCGCACAGGGCGAGTACTACCGCTACGATGTAAGCCGCCTTGCTGGCAGCGATGTGGATTTCGATGCCTGGTATCTGCAGGCCTCATGGATCCTCAGCGGCGAGTCCTATCGCTATGACATCAGGAAGGCCGCCTATTCCGGCGTGAAGCCGGCCAATCCGTTCGGCTTCGGTGGTGGCGGTGCCGGTGCGTGGGAAATCGCAGCGCGTTACAGCCAGGCCGATCTCAACGATACTGCCAATGGCATCTTCGGTGGCGAACAGCGTATCATGACTGCTGGCGTCAACTGGTACGTGAACAACAATCTCCGCTTCATGCTCAACTATGTCGATGTGGATGTTGATGATCGCGGTGCTGCCCAGCTCGATTTCGGCCATCAGGCCGTTGCGCTGCGCACGCAGTTCAACTTCTAAGTCTTACGACCGATCCTCGCAGATCGTCAGACGGCAAACCCCGGAAAGGAGAAATCCTTACCGGGGTTTGTTTTTTTGGCGGTGCCGCCACTCAGCCAAGGTGAGTTTTCACTTTTTCCAGATCGTCCTTCAGCGTGCGCGCGGCGAGGATGAAATGAATCCCCGCCCATGGCCACACCACCATAACGGTGAGCAGCGCATAGCGCAGCGACTCCTGCCCGTAAGCGGGCGTGTAAAGATCGCTGATAAGGCCCACTACCTGCGGCCCGAGGCCCATGCCGATCAGGTTCAGGATGAGGAAGAGAAGTGCGGAGGCGACGGCACGCATCCGCAGCGTGACAAGGGCCTGCGTCATCGCAAGACTCGGCCCGATATAGGCCGCGCCCGCAAAAGCCGGAACGACGAAGAAAACCAGCGCCCAATATTTGTCGGCCATCAGATACAAGCCGACAGAAAAGGGGAAGCAGACGAACATGATGATCGCGACGACCCACATGTTCCAGCGCACGTCACGCTTGCCATAACGGTCAGCCAGCCAGCCCGCCGCATAGGTGCCCGCACCGCCGACAAAGCCGATAATGAGCGCAAGCCATGTTCCGATCTCGCCGGGGCTCATTGCATAGGAGCGCATGAGGAAGGCGGGGATCCATGTCACACCGGCATAGCCGGCAAAAGCGGCCATGGCGCAGCCAAAAGCGAGATGGCGGAAGGAGCGCTGCGCCCAGAGAAGTTTCCACACTTCACCGAATTTCGGAGCTACTGCGGAAGCCTGCGCCGTGATGCCATCGGCATGGCCGCGCTGCGGCTCTTTCAGCGTAAAGCGCACGAGAAGTGCAATCAGAATGCCCGGCACACCGACGATGAGGAAGGCCGCGCGCCAGCCATACCACTGACTTACCCAGCCACCGAGCAGGAAGCCGACCAGAATGCCGATATTGATGCCGAGCGAATAAATGCCCATGGCAGCGGCGCGCTTTTCCGGCGGGAACATGTCGGAGATCATGGAGTGCGAGGGCGGGCTTGAGCCTGCTTCGCCGATACCGACGCCGATGCGCGCAAGGGTGAGCTGAATAAAGCTCGTCACAAATCCGCAAAGCGCGGTCATGGTGGAGAAGATCGCAATCGCCGCTGCCACTATGTTGCGGCGGTTTGCACGGTCGGCAAGCATAGCGATGGGCACGCCCAGAGTTGCGTAGAAAATCGCGAAGGTGATGCCGGAGAGAAAACCGAGCTGCGTATCGCTGACACCGAGATCCTGTTTGATCGGCTCAAGCAGGATGGCAAGTATCTGCCGGTCCACGTAATTCGCCGTGTAGCCCAGCATCAGCACGAATAGCGCGTAATTGCGATAGGCAGGGGTGAAGCCCTGCGGAGACGCAAACCCGCCCACGGCGCCCGGTGTGGCGCCAGCCCTGTCTGTCATTCTGTTCCTCCCGAATGATTCTCCGGCCGGCTCCCCCACCCGGATCATCTTGCGCTGTATTGCGGGCGAAAGCGTATCAGCGGGAAACGCGGACTTAAACTGCACAATCACGTGAGAGGCTCGTTTCTTTCGATGACGGCGGCGTCATGGAAAGCGGTGACGGCCATGTCCGATTTTGGCGAGCGGAAAAGGCGCGCCCGTCCTAGACTTCACCCCATGAACATCATCGACACATCGCTCCCGGAAGGCATGTCGCCTGCCGCCCCGCTTGATCCGGAGCGCTGCTACCGGGCGCTGGGCGCGAAGGATGCGCGGTTTGACGGGCGCTTCTTCGTCTGTGTCACGAGTACGGGCATCTATTGCCGCCCGGTCTGCCCCGCCCGTGTGCCGAAGCGCGAGCACTGCCTCTTTGTGCCGTCTGCGGCCGCAGCGGAGGCGGCAGGCTTTCGCTCCTGCTTGCGCTGTCGGCCGGAAACGGCCCCCGGCACGCCCGCCTGGGCAGGAACCGCGGCGACTGTCTCCCGCGCACTTCGGCTGATCGAGCAGGGCGCGCTTGATGAGGAACCGGTGGAGCGGCTTGCAGCGCGGCTCGGCATTGGCGAGCGGCAGTTGCGGCGTCTCTTTCTTCTGCATCTCGGTGCCGGGCCGCAGGCCGTTGCCGCGAACCGGCGGCTTCTCACCGCAAAGCAGCTCATCAGCGATACGTCCCTGCCCTTGTCCGAAATCGCCTTCGCGTCCGGCTATCGAAGCCTTCGCCGCTTCAATGACGCGATCCGAAAGGCCTATGGCGTGGCACCAACGGAGCTGCGTCGCGCCTCGCCCGCGCAGGCAGGTAACACGATCCGCCTTCGGCTCGGCTACCGCCCGCCTTTCGATTTCGCTCATGTGCTTTCCTATCTCGCGGCACGCGCGCTGCCGGGGGTGGAACGGGTAAGCGAGAGGCGATATGCGCGGAGCTTCAATCTTTCAGGCGCAAGAGGCATTCTCACCGTGGAGCCTGCGCGGGACCGCGATGCGCTTGATGCACGGATTACCGTGCTCGAAGCGCGTTCCGCCCTTCCCGTTCGCGCCATTGCCGCCCGCCTGCGCCGCCTCTTCGATCTTGATGCAGAGCCTGCTTCCATCGCCGCTGCGCTTTCAGGCGATAGGCTCATCGGGCCGCGCCTCAAGCGCGTGCCGGGTCTTCGGGTGCCCGGAGCCTTTGACGGTTTCGAACTTGCGATGCGGGCGGTGCTCGGCCAGCAGATTTCCGTGAAAGGGGCGACCACCATCGCGGGACGGATCGTTGCCAGATTCGGCGAGGCATTGCCCGCCAACGAAGAAGGCCTCACTCATTATTTCCCGCGCGCAGAGGCGCTTGCGAGCGGCGACCTGTCCGGCCTCGGCCTTACCGGCGGGCGCATTGCCACGCTGAAGGCGCTTGCCACTGCCGTCGCATCCGGCGAGATCGACTTCACGCCGCGCGAGAGCCTTGAGGCGGCAGTTGAAGACCTCACCGCGCTTCCCGGCATTGGCGCCTGGACCGCGCATTACATTGCGCTGCGTGCGCTGGGCGAGCCGGATGCCTTTCCTGCATCCGATCTCGGCTTGCGCAAGGCGGCCGGGAACGGCACACCGATAGACACGCAGGCGCTCGAAGCCCTGTCCGAAAACTGGCGGCCCTGGCGCGGCTATGCTGCCCTTGCCCTCTGGACTGCTTGAGGAGGAAGACCAATGAAACTTCCCGATGATCCGGCACTTGCAACCGCAACGCTCAACACACCCATCGGCAAATTGCGCCTCGCTGCAACAGAGGCAGGGCTTGCAGCCATTCTCTTCCCCAATCAGGAGAATGTCATTTTCCCTCAACGGAACGGGAGCGAGATCGCACGCGCTCATCTCGCCACCGCCCTGGAGGCGCTTGAGCGATATTTCGCAGGCGAGGAAAAAGAGTTCAGGGATGTCACCCTCGCGCCTGTCGGCACGCCGTTCCAGCTTGGTGTCTGGCGCGAGCTTTCCCGCATTCCCTATGGCGAGACGCGCAGCTATGCCGATATTGCGCGGGCCATCGGCAATCCGAAGGGAACGCGCGCGGTCGGCCTTGCCAACGGCAAAAATCCGCTCCCCATCATCGTGCCCTGTCACCGTGTGATCGGCGCGAATGGCACGCTTACAGGCTTTGGCGGCGGTTTGCCCACGAAGAAATGGCTGCTCCAGTTTGAAGGCATCACCACGCCTTCCTTCGTCTAGCCTCTCACCTTTAGACACACAATCGCACGAAGCAGCGAGAAACAGGGCAATAGCGAACTTACTCCCCACCGCAAATCAGGCTAGGATTCCTCTTCAGGGGGAACATCTGGTCTGGAGGAACTTCATGTTCGGAGACGGCTACACCGGTATTCTCGGTATCATCATCCTGATCCTTGATATCTACGCGATCATTCGCATCGTGCAGAGCGGCGCAGAGCCTCTCTGGAAGGCACTCTGGATCGTGATTGTTCTGTTGCTGCCTGTCCTCGGCCTCATTCTGTGGTTCCTGTTCGGACCGAAATAGGCATCAGTCACATCAGTGAAGAAATGGAGGCGCTTCGCCGGATATGGCGGGGCGCATGAGGGAGGATTTTATGCGGCTCACGGATTTTTTTGGCTTCGAGAAGATGCTTGCGGGAAACATCATCCGCTTTCTCTACTGGCTTGGCCTCATCGTCATCGTGCTTTTCGTCTTCGGCTCGCTGGCCGGATCGATCAACACGATGAGTTACAATGCCTGGCTTGGTCTTCTCCAGTTTGTCGTGGCACTGATCGGCGGCGCGCTCGGCATTCTCTTCTGGCGCGTGATCTGCGAGATGTATCTCGTTTTCCTGTCGATGAATGACCGGCTGAAGGAAATCCGCGAGCGGCTGCCGGAGCGTTGATCGTCAAAAGAGATCGCCGAGAGAAACAGCGCCGCCGCGCGGCACCACGCGTACCGGCACATTGCCTGAAAAGCGTGCAATGGTTTCCGCCGTTTCCTCTGCCGGGACGGGACCTGGCTCGCGCTCGCTCACCACGATGGCGCGCGGCGTGAGCCCTTCGGCCCGCATCACGGCAAGCGTTGTCAGCGTGTGGCTGATCGTACCGAGATAGGCGCCAACCACAAGGACGGGCGCAAGGCCGACCTCGGCCGCCACCGCTTTCATCCAGTCGAGCACGGTGTAGCGCGCATCAAGCGGCACCATCAGGCCGCCCACCCCTTCGATGATGAGGGGATCATGCTTGCGGGCTGCCTCCACGCATTCATCCACAAGCTCGCGAAAATTGATCTCGCGGCCTTCGCGGCGAGCAGCCATGTCAGGCGAGAGGGCGGCGCGGAAACGCCAGCGCGAGACAAACTCCGCATTCTCGAAGCGCACTTCCTCACCCATCGCGGCAAGAAGGGCTGCCGGATCGCTCTCTGCAAAGGTTTCCTCATCAAAGCCGCTCACCAGCGGCTTGATCGCGCGCGCCTTCAGTTCGCGCGTCAGCATGGCCGACACATAGGTCTTGCCGATTTCGGTGCCCGAAGAGGTAACGAAAATGGGTGGCATGATCACTCCGCCGCCTGACGCTTCAAAATCCGTTCACGGACGATGTCGGCAAGCCGCACAATATCCGAATCCTCATGCTCCGCCGTGAAGGTGAAGCGCAGCCGCGCCGTTCCTGCCGGAACCGTTGGCGGGCGAATGCCGGTGACAAGGTAGCCCTCCGCCTCGAGAAGCTGTGCGGCGGCAAGTGTTGCCTCGGCATCGCCAAGGATCACCGGAACGATGGGGCTTTCCGGGTCGGGAAGGCCAAGCGCGCGAGTGAAGCGGCGCGCCTTTTCAACCGGGCGTTTGCAATAATCAGGATGTGCCGCAATGAAATCGAGCGCGGCAATGGCGGAAGCAACCGTTGCAGGCGGCAGGCCCGTTGAATAGATGAGCGTGCGCGCGCGCGTGCGGATGAGATCGGCGACTGCCTTGCTGGCGCAAAGATAGCCGCCATAGGCACCGACCGCCTTTGACAGCGTGCCCATCTGAAGCGGCACATTCGCCTTCTCAGCACCCATGAAGCTTGAGCCGCGCCCTTCATGCCCGACAACGCCGATGCCATGTGCATCATCCGTCATCAGCCATGCATCATGGCGTTCGGCAATCTCTGCCATTTCCGTCACCGGCGCCGCATCACCATCCATGCTGAAAATGCCGTCCGTGAGGATGAGGCAATGGCGCGCGCTTCCGCGATGAGTGGCGAGCAGTTCCTGCAGATGCGCCATATCATTGTGACGGAAGATTTCCGTCTGCGCGCCGGAGAGTTTTGAGCCGGAGAGAAGGCAGGCATGGGAAAGCTCATCAGCAATGATGAGATCACCTTCGCGCATCAGCGTCGGCACGATGCCGAGATTGGCGAGATAGCCGGAGCCGAAGATCACGCAATCTTCTGTCTGCTTCCACTTCGCAAGCCGCGTTTCGAGCGCGTGAAACAGCGGATGATTGCCGGAGACGAGACGCGAAGCCCCGGAACCGACCCCATAGGTTTCCGTCGCCTCGATGGCCGCGCGCTTCACCGCTTCGTTCTGCGAGAGATTGAGATAGTCATTGCAGCAAAAGGAGATGAGGCGGCGGCCATTGCGAATGGCGAGCGCGCCTTCGCGGCGGTCCGTTTCGATCAGCCTGCGGCGCAGCGCCTGTGCTTCAAGCTCGGCAAGCTTTGCTTCCGCGAAGGCATCGAGCCTGTCTCCTGAAACCATGACCGCTCTCCTTTTCCGACAGAGGTATGGGCCTCGTGGGCCGCGCGCGCAACCCCCTCCTGTCCGGTCAGAAGCGCTTCGCCTGCTCGCTCAGCCCCGTGCTCGCCTCGCGCAAGGCTTCGGCGGTAGCCTGCGTCGTCTCCGGCTCTGTCACGCTCCTGTAAACATCGCCGAAAACCTTTCTTGCGGCGGCAAGATCGGCGGCCAGTCCGTCATTCACACCTTCAAGCTTCGGCAGCAGCGCATTGCTGCGGCGCTCGGCGGCCTTCCAGATGCCATAACCACCGGCCCAGGCTTCCTCCGGCCCGGTGGGAGACAGCGCCATCTCATATTGCGTCGCCGCACGGGCAAGCATGATCGCAGTCAGGGTCACCTCGGCCCGGAGCCTCTCCTTGCCGCTTTTGGGCGCAACCTTTTCTGCTGCATCAAGCGCTGCGTAAACCCTGGCAACGGCCGCCTTCACCTCCGCCACCGGCGCATCCTCGCGGGCAAGGTCCATCGCCATGATCATTTCATCGCCGAAAGGGGCGGCCCCACGCGCCGCCAGCACTGGCTCCAGATCGCCATAGCCTTCGAAAAACGGTTCCACGAACATGGAGCCTGCTGCCTTGCGACTGCCTTCAACATCCAGCAACGCTTCGCCCGCCAGATAAAAGGCGCGGATGAGATCAAGCTCTGAGAGATAGAGGAGCGGATCATCCGCCACACGACGGACTTCCGACTCTTCTTCCATGGACACCTTGAGGATATCCGCCCTTGCGGCGGAGGGAGCCAGAAGCCCGCTGGTCGCGCCCGAGGCGGCGAGAAGGATCGCCATGCCGATCCCGGCCCAAAGCTTCCTGCGATATTTCATGGAGACCCCCTGTTCGGCCAGCCTGGACCTGCCCCTGCGCCGGCTTCTGCCGCGTTGTTTTTCGACTACTAGCCCGGGGGCCGGCAGGTTGCAAACAGATGCGCGCCACCCATGAGCTTCCGTTGCGTCAGGCAGAAGCGAGGGGCATCCGCCGGCCCACTGGCCGACCGGGGCGGCGACCGGTCCCCAGGAATCTTGCATTGAGGCCGAAGCCGCCTATGCTGCCCCAAACTGTTCCGATTACCGCATCGAGAGAAGGCGGCCATGACCATCCAGACCCGCATCGAGAAGAACGAAACCCCGGAAAGCGGCAGCACCATTGCGCGGCGAACCAACCCGGATGAAACGCGGCATGACTGGACGCGCGAGGAATTGCAGGCGCTTTATGACCTGCCTTTCAACGACCTTCTCTTTGAAGCGCAGCTTGTGCATCGCCGCTGGTTCAAGGCCAATGAAGTGCAGATGTCCACGCTGCTCTCCATCAAGACAGGCGGCTGCCCGGAAGATTGCGGCTATTGCGCCCAGAGCGCGAAGTTCGATACGGGCCTAAAGGCATCCAAGCTGATGGAAGTCGAGAAGGTTCTGGCCGAAGCGCGCAAGGCGAAGGAAAACGGCGCGACCCGCTATTGCATGGGTGCAGCCTGGCGCGAGCCGAAGGACCGCGACATGGACATGATTTGCGCCATGATTGAAGGCGTGAAGGCTCTGGGCATGGAAACCTGCATGACGCTCGGCATGTTGTCCGGCCAACAGGTGCATCGCCTCGCCCAGACGGGCCTCGACTATTACAATCATAATGTGGACACGTCGGAAGAATATTATCCGAATGTCATCAGCACACGGACCTATCAGGACCGCCTCGACACACTGGAGCGTGTGCGCAATGCGGGCATCAACGTCTGCTCGGGCGGCATTGTCGGCATGGGCGAAAGCGCGGATGACCGCATCGGCATGCTGCTCACGCTTGCCAATCTTGAGGAACATCCGCAGAGCGTTCCCATCAACATGCTGATGCCGGTTGAAGGTACGCCGCTTGGCCGCAGCGAGAAGGTGGACCCGATTGATTTTGTGCGCATGATCGCCGTTGCGCGGATCATTATGCCGAAGTCCATCGTGCGCCTTTCCGCAGGCCGCGAACATATGTCCGAAGAAATGCAGGCGCTCTGCTTCCTTGCCGGGGCGAACTCGATCTTCATTGGCGAAAAGCTTCTCACCACCAAAAACCCGGAAAAGGACAAGGACCGGATGCTTTTCGAAAAGCTCGGTATTGTTTCCATGCCGGCCCATAGCTGCCCTTCGGAGAAGTGACGGGCTGAGAGAGCCAGCACCTACAAGAGGCTCCCATGTCTGTCCCGCCTGCCAATCCGCTGATTGCGAACCCTCCTGCATGGCTGACAGAGGGTGCGCCGCATTTGTGGCTGCCCTATACGCAGATGCAGACGACGCCCATGTCGTTGCCCGTCGTGAAAACGGATGGCGTGCGCCTCACGCTTGCCGATGGCCGTGAACTCATTGACGGCACCTCCTCCTGGTGGACGGCGGCGCATGGCTATAACCACCCGCATATTCGCGAGGCGGTGACGAAGCAGCTTGAGCTTATGCCGCATGTGATGCTGGGCGGGCTGGCGCATGAACCGGCTTGCCGTCTCGCCTCACGCCTTTCGACCCTGCTGCCGGGTGATCTCGGTCATGTGTTCTTTTCCGAATCCGGCTCCGTCTCGGTCGAGATCGCGATGAAGATCGCGGTGCAGTACTGGATCAATAACGGGCAGAAGGGCCGCACGCGCTTTGTCAGCTTCAAGGGCGGCTATCATGGCGACACGCTCGCCACCATGTCCGTCTGCGACCCGGATGAGGGCATGCACACGCTGTTCAAGGGCGCGATTGCCGAACAGTTCATCTGCACCTTGCCGACCGATGAAGAGAAGGAAGCGGCCCTTGACCGCTTCCTTGGCGACCATGCGCATGAGATCGCCGCTGTCCTTACCGAACCGCTGGTGCAGGGCGCGGGCGGCATGCGCTTCCATTCGCCCGAAACGCTGAAGCGCCTGCGCGCGCTATGCGACAAGCATAATGTGCTTCTTGTTCTGGACGAGATTTTCACCGGCTTCTGCCGCACCGGCAGCATGTTTGCCTGTGAGCAGGCCGGCATCGTGCCCGACATTGTCACGCTCTCAAAGGCGCTGACAGGCGGCACCATGGCGCTCGCCGCCACCATTGCCCGCGCACCTGTCTTCGAGGCGTTTCTGGGGGAATCGGGAGCCAGGGCGCTGATGCATGGGCCGACCTATACCGGCAATCCGCTTGCCTGTGCGGCGGCCAACGCATCACTCGATCTTTTCGAAAGCGAACCCCGGCTTGAGCAGGTGGCCGCGATCTCGGCGCAGCTCGCCCGCGAGCTTGAACCTGCCCGCGCGATAAAGGGCGTGAAGGATGTGCGCGTTCTCGGCGCCATCGGCGTCATCGAGTTCGAGAAGATGGGCGACCTCAACCGGATGAAGCACCGCTTCGTGGAGGAAGGTGTCTGGATCCGCCCCTTCGGCAGCATCATCTACACCACGCCGCCTCTCGTCACCGGCGCGGAGGATCTCGCCCGGCTGACAAGCGCCATGGTGAAGGTGACGGCAGAAATGGCTGCCGCCTGAGCGGCCCTTTCGGGGCTTGTGACTGAGACACCACGCTGTTCCGGCAAACGCCAGATTTTCGCCCCTATATGTTGAGCCAAAATGGGTCAGCCGATACTCTCCCTTGGGGGGCTGATTCGGCCTTTGGACATTTCGATCACGCACACGCCTGCGGGTCGGGGCGCGAAAACGCGCTCCCGGATCGCAAGCAGCGTGTCACTTTCAGGGCCGCAATCAAGGATTTGAGCCGGCGGCCGATCATCGGGAATAAGCCATGCACGTCATTGCGTTTGCGTCCCAGAAGGGTGGCTCCGGCAAGACAACCCTCGCTGGTCATATCGCGGTTGAGGCAGAGCGCCGGGGAGCAGGGCCAGTTGCCCTTATCGATACGGACCCGCAGGGGTCTCTTTCTCAATGGTGGAATGCGCGGGAGGCGGAGCGGCCTTTCTTCGTGCGTGCCTCGAATGAGGGGCTTGAAGCCGATCTCCGCCATCTGAAGGCTGGCGGCGTGAAGCTCGTCATCATCGACACACCGCCCGCGATCACGGCCACGATCGGCCATGTGATCAGCCAGGCCGATCTCATCGTCATTCCGACAAGGCCCAGCCCGCATGATCTGCGCGCGGCGGGTGCCACCGTCCGGCTCTGCGAGGAAGTGGGCAAACCCCTCGTCTTCGCCGTGAATGGTGCAAGCCCCCGGGCTCGAATCACCACCGAGGCAGTCATTGCGCTTTCGCATCATGGCGCCGTTGCGCCTACCATCCTGCATCAACGAATCGATTTCGCTTCCAGCATGATTGATGGTCGGACCGTCATGGAAATCGCCTCGAACACGAAATCCCCGGAAGAAATCTCCGAACTCTGGTCCTTTCTGGACAGCCGCCTGAAAGGGCGCGAAACCTCGCCTCTGACGGGCACAATTGCGGCTGGAACCAGCGCTGAGGCCATTTCCAGCACTATTTTGCAGGGCGCGGCCTGATGGCGAAGAAACCTGCCTCATTGACGAGCGACCTCTTGGCGCGCAAGGGTGAAGCCGGGCCTTCCATAGTGGAGCCTGCTTCGCGTGCGACGCTCACGCCGGGGCGGCAACCCGATCTGTCGGGCGTCAGTGCGACGGAAGGCCCGTCCCCCGGGCTCTATACGAGCCCAGCTACCGGGAGGCCGGAAGACATGCATGGAATGGACGAGGAAGAGCGGCCCCGCCCGCCCGAGCCTGAAATCATCTACACACCCGAAGATGAGGAAGGCGGCGGGCGCACAAGGCTGATCGTTGGCGCCTTTATCGGTCTTGCGCTGTTGGGCGGTGTCCTTGTGGCGCTCTCTCTCAATCAGGGTGACTCGGGCGTGGCACCTGTCGCGCCGGAAATTGCCTCGGCTCCTGACAGCCAAAGCGCCCCGGTGACGCCCGCCCCCGCGCGCGAAGAAATCCCGGTCGAGAGGGAAGTGGCAGAAGCCGCGCCCGCAACACAAGCGCCGGAAGCAAGCATTCCCGAGACTGCGCCGAGCGCGGCGGCTGAAGCGCCTGTCGAAGAGGCACCCGTGGCAGAAGCCACTGTTCCAGAAGCGCCTGTGGCGGAGCTTCCTTCAATCGAGGTTGCGCCCGCACAGATCACGTCGCCTGCTGCGGCGCCGAAGGCCGAACCTGCTCCTGCCGCAACCACTGCTGCCGCACCGGCGAGTGGCGGTGCCTATGTCGTGCAGCTCATGGCGCTGCGCGAAGAGGCGGGCGCGAAGAACGCCTGGGCCGCGCTGCAAAAGAAGCATCCCTCGATCCTTGGCGGGCAGGCGCTCGATATCGAGCGCGCTGACCTTGGCGACAAGGGCATCTTCTATCGTGTCCGCGCAGCGGGCTACGCTACCAAGGCGGCAGCGCAATCTGCCTGCACCAGCCTCAAATCCGCCGGGCAGGACTGCATCGTCAAGACACGCTGAGGAAGGCGCCGAAAGGCGCCTTCTCTTTGGCGCTGGCGGCTTGGCGCTTTCCGGCGCGCCGTGTAGGTTCCCGCCCAAACGCAATTCAGCAGGGTGAGGAACGGTATGGTCGAGGCTGTTATCTGGGATTTTGGCGGGGTTCTTACGACGAGCCCCTTTGAAGCCTTCAACCGCTATGAGCGCGAGAAGGGTCTCCCTCTCGATTTCATTCGCAGCATCAACGCGACCAATCCCGACACCAATGCCTGGGCCCTCTTTGAGCGCAGCGAATGCACGCTGGATGAGTTCGACCGTCTTTTTGCGGAAGAATCCGCCGCAAAAGGCACGCGCATTCCCGGCCGCGACATCATCGAGCTTCTTTCCGGCGATATCCGGCCGGAAATGGTGACGGCGCTGAAACGCTGCAAGGAGCAGGTCAAGGTTGGCTGCATCACCAATAATGTCTCAGCTGGCAAGGGTGCCGGCATGGCGCGCAGCAGCGAGAAGGCAGCCGCCGTTGCCGAAGTCATGTCGCTCTTCGACCATGTGATCGAAAGCTCCAAGGTCGGTATTCGCAAGCCCGATCCGCGCATCTATGAGATGGCCTGCGAGGCGCTGGGTGTTTCCCCTGCGGCAAGCGTTTATCTCGATGATCTGGGCATCAATCTCAAACCCGCCCGCGCGCTTGGCATGACCACCATCAAGGTGCTCTCGCCCGAACAGGCGCTGAAAGAGCTGGAAGCGGCCGTCGGCTTTCCCGTTGCTTGAGCCTGCAGGGCGATGAGCCTTAGACTTCTCCCCAATGATAAAAAGGGGAGGATGCGACGATGCTCAGGCCGAAGGCGAAGGCGGTTGATCTGGGTGGCAAGCCCGATCTGAAAGACCCCGATCTCTATCTGCACGAACGACACCATGAAGTGTTCCGGAAGCTGCGCGCAGAAGAGCCCGTGTACTGGAACCCGGAAGCCGATGGTCCCGGCTTCTGGTCCATCACGCGCTATGACGACATAGAAGCGATCTCGAAGAATCCGAAACTCTTCTCCTCCGCAAAGGAAATGGGCGGGCATCGCATCTTCAACGAAAACGAGATCGACGGTAATTCCACCGAGGCCAGCATGATCTCGATGGATCCGCCGGACCATGCCGCCTATCGGCGCATGGTAACGCCGGGCTTTGTGCCGAAGCGCATTTCCGGCATGGAAGACCGCATTCGCGCGCGGGTGACACGGCTTCTCGACAATCTGCCGAAGACGGGCGAGGCGGAGTTCATTTCGGCCGTCGCCGCCGCTCTTCCGATCGAGGTGCTGGCGGAGCTTTTCGGCGTGCCGGAAAGCGATGGCGCGAAACTTTTCGAATGGTCCAACGCGACGGTCGGAGAGGATGATCCGGAGCTTCGTGTCTCCGACGAATATTTGCGTCAGTGCCTTTCGGAAATGGCGGCCTATTCCGCAGGGCTCTGGCAGAAGCGGCTGGCGGAGCCGGGTGATGATCTCATCACCATGCTTGCCCATTCAAAGATCGACGGGCAGACGATGAGCTTTCCGACCTATATCGGAACCTTCATCCTGCTTGTGGTTGCGGGGAATGAGACGACGCGCAACTCGATCTCCGGCGGATTGCTCGCGCTCTCCGAGAATCCGCAGGAGCGGCAGAAGCTCATCGACAATCCCTCGCTCATTCCTTCCGCCGTGCAGGAGATCGTGCGCTGGGTGAGCCCCGTCCTTCACATGCGTCGCACAGCCGCCGAGGATACGGAGATTCGCGGCCAGCGCATCGCGAAGGGTGACAAGGTGGTGATGTGGTACGCCTCTGCCAATCGGGATGAAGAAAAGTGGGATGATCCCTACCGCTTCGATGTCACGCGCTACACGAATCCCGACGTGCCCACACAGCTCGGCTTTGGCGTGGGACAGCATTTCTGCCTCGGCTCGCGGCTTGCCGAGTTGCAGCTTCGTATTCTCTTTGAGGAATTGCTGCGGCGTTTCCCGGACATTCATGTCTCGGGCCCGATACGCCGTCTGCGTTCGAACTTCATCTATGGCATCAAGGAAATGCCGGTGCGCTACACGCCGGAAGCCTGAGAAAAGCAGATCACCCAAATGAAAAGGCCGCCGGAGCGATCCGGCGGCCTTTCTCTTTTCTGCTTGCGAGCACTCAGTGCATGAGCGCCTTGTTGACACGTACCGGCGTCTTGCGCGGCAGCAGCATCTCCAGGATCACCGCGAGCGAGGGCAGCACGGTGATGGCCATGAGCATGTTGACCATGAACATGAAGGAGAGCAGCAGGCCCATATCCGCCTGGAACTTCAGCGCGGAGAAAGCCCAGGTGGCAACACCCACGGCCAGAGTGATGGCCGTAAAGAATGTCGCCATGCCCGTTTCCTCGAGCGCCAGCTTGAAGCTGTCCACGATGTTCTTGCCTTCGGCGAGATGCACCTGCAGGCGGTTATAGATGTAATAGGCGTAGTCCACGCCGATACCCACCGCGAGCACCATCACCGGCAGCGTTGCCACGGTGAGGCCGATCTCCAGCACCATCATGAACCAGTAACCGAAGAAAGTGCCGAAGGTGAGCGGCAGACAGCAGGCGATGACCGCACGCCAGTCACGATAGGTCAGCGACACCAGCGCGATGATGACAGCATAGACCCAGAGCATCATGGGCAGCTCGGTGCGGGTGATTTCATCATTCACCGCAGCCTGTACGCCCATATTGCCCGAGGCGAGACGGATGTTGACGCCTTCCATCTCATGCGTTTCGCGGAAGGTCTTCACCGCTTCGACAACCGTGTTGATGGTCGTCGCCTTCGCATCCTTCAGATAGATCATGTGCGGCAGAAGCGTACAGGTCTGATTGAAGAGCGAAGAGGGATCGGGAACCGTGTTCGCGGCCTGCGCAAGCGCCGGACGGTTACGCGGAATGTCCTTCCATTTCAGGTTGCCTTCGTTCCAGCCGGCCGCCGATGCCTTGATCGCGAAAGGCAGCGAGGACACCAGTGTCACGCCCGGCACGTTTTCCATGTACCAGGAGAAGCGGTTCAGGAACTTCATGTAGGGATAGGTCACGCAGGCATCTGCCGGTGTTTCGACCACCACCGTCAACACGTTGAGGCCGAGCGCGAAGTTCTCGGCAATCGCCCGCGAGTCCTGATTGTAGCGCGCCTCGGGCCGCAGTTCCGGAGCGCCCGCATGAAGCGCGCCGACATGGCGGAACGAGGACTGGTAGAGCGCCACGGCGAAGAAGGCCGTCGATACGACAAGCACCACAACGGCCACACGCGGATTTGCCACCCGGCCGAGCCCGCGCATGATCTTGAGGCGAATTTCACGCGACTTGGTGACACGGCCCACGAACCTGTCGTCGAACTTCAGATAGGAGACGAGCAGCGGCAGCATGATGAGGTTCGTCACGACCTTCAGGATCACACCGATCGAGGCAGTGATCGAAAGTTCGCGGATCATCGGAACCGGGATCAGATAGAGGGTCGCGAAGGTGACGAGTGTCGTCAGCAGCGCCATGGAGCCCGGAATGAGCAGGAGCGAGAAGGATGCCCGCGCCGCCTGTTCCGCGTTGGCGCCCGCACTGATCTCCGCTGTCACCACGTTGATCTGCTGCACGCCGTGGCTGACGCCGATGGCAAAGACGAGGAACGGCACCAGAACCGCCAGCGGATCGAGACCATAGCCGAGCAGATTGAGGAAACCGAACTGCCAGATGAGCGAGGTGAGCGATGCCGCCATTGTCGCCGTGGTGAGCAGCACGGACTGCGAATAGAGATAGACGGCAAGCGCGGTGAGAATGAATGCAATGCCGAAGTACCAGAGCACCGTGGCCGCGCCATCCGCGATATCGCCGATCAGCTTCGCAAAGCCGATGATGCGGACGGTGTAGTTCTCGTCCTCATACTTCTGGCGGATCTGGACTTCGAGTTTCTCGGCCAGATCGAAATAGTCGAGTGTGGTACCGGTAGAGGGGTCGAAGTCCTGAAGTTCGGCAACAACCATCGCGGACTGGAAGTTGTCAGCCACCAGACGGCCCACAAAGCCGCCGCGAATCACGTTGCTCTGAACCTTGACCAGCGCTTCTTCGGTCATGTTATCGGCTGTGACCGTGCCGGAGATTACGTCGTCGGCGCTGATGCCTTCTTCGGTGATTTCCACATAGCGCGCATTCGGCGTCCAGAGCGATGTCACCGTGTGACGGGACACGCCCGGCAGGAAGAAGATGTCGTCGGTCAGTTCCTTGTAGGTCTTGAAGAAAGCCGGCGTCCAGATCGTGCCTTCATTCGCTTCCAGCACGATCATGATGCGGTTCGAACCGAAGAGCTGATCGCGATATTGCTGGAATGTCTGGATATATTCGTGACCGACAGGAAGCTGCTTGTCGAAGCCCGCTGTCATGCGCAGGCCCATTGCGTAGTAGCCGGTGATGACAGTGAAGACCGCCAGACTGATCAGAATGACCAGCCGCAGGCGAAAGACAACATTCTCAAGAAATTTGATCATTGACCCTACCCATCTCCCCTCGCCATCTCGCCTGACGCGGACAGCCCGTTACAGATACTGGTCGCCACCGGTACCCGCGACTGCGCGCGCGTGACCGATGCCTGTTGCAGCCCTTTCGGGCCGCCCTGTTCTTGACCGGAGATTGGCTTCCACGACACATCCGCGCCGTGATAGGCCATGCAGCCGCCCGTGCCCGGACGACTCCTCCCCGAAGCCGGCCCCTGCTTGCGGCCGGCATGACGCATTTCTGTCGAAACGCGTCCGTCTTCATTTTCGGGGACATGCCCCTCCCAATTGATGCCGTTCTTTCTCTTCGTTCGGCGCCCACGCTCCCCGCGCTGCCGAACCGGACCGGTCATCTCCTCATCATATTCAACTATCACATTCGATAGGAAGTTGTAACAGGTGCGTAGCTCCAATCCGCGAAAATGGGCGGATTTCACGCCCTGTTTACCACTGGACACAAAGTTGACGTATGCGTCATTTTCTTCTTGACGCTGCGGGACAGGCCTCTATCCTTCAAGGCAACAAGAAAAGGTGGCATGGCCGGTTTTCACCGCCAGAGCCCGTTTGTCTTTTTCCGGCGGCCCAAAGCCGCCCTCTGGAGGACCCGATGACCGCAATTCGGCAGATCACCAAGGACAACGCTTACGACGCCGTCGCGCCGGAAGATTTCCCGGCCATGATGGAGCCGGAGCGCTATGGCGCCCGTTCCACGGCTTTCGACAAGATCATTTCCGCGACGCATGACCATTTCTGGGATCCGCTCGACAAGAAGTACATCGACTTCGCGGAGCCCTTCGACCTCACCACGCAGATGGTGATGCCGGAAGAGATGATGCCGGAGCTGAAGCTCCCCTCTTTCCAGAAGCTGACCGAAGAGCAGCGTGTTCGCTTCGCGAATGAAAGCGCGCGCTGGATGCTTTCCTCGATCCTGCATGGTGAAGCGGGTGCGCTCGCCCTTTCGGCAAGCCTCTGCCACATCCTGAAGGACCCGGGCGCGCAGGAATATGCCGCGAACCAGGCCCGCGAAGAAGCGCGCCATGTGACGGCTTTCGCCGCCTATATCAAGGCGCGCTGGGGCAAGCCGCTCGCCGTCGGCCCGACGCTTGGCGGCCTCCTCACCGACATCGTGAATGCCCGCGAGGTTTACAAGAAGATCGTCGGCATGCAGATGCTGGTTGAAGGCCTCGCCATGGGCGCCTTTGCGACGCTCTACGCGAAGTCGAACGATCCTCTCCTCGTGAAGCTCACCCAGCTCGTGATGACGGACGAAGCGTTCCATCACAAGTTCGGCAAGATCTGGGCTGACCGCACCATTCCGAACCTTTCGGAAGAAGAGCAGAACATCATCGAAGACTGGGCGGCCGAGTGCTTCCAGACGCTGCTGTTCAACCTCGTGAACCCTGAGCAGAAGCAGGCCATCTATGGCGAGTTCGGCGTGAGCTGGGAACAGGTGCAGCTCGAGATGCTCGAAGCCTTTGGCGATGAAGAGCGCCGTGAAAGCATGAAGGAAGGCACCAACATCTTCCGCGTGCTCATCAAGACGCTGCTCAAGGCCGGCATCATTACCGACCGCACCAAGGCCTTCTATGCCACCTATGTGGACATGGACGAGCTGAAGCACGAAGGCGACCGCATGGTCGGCGACGACATTGCGGAAGATGGCATCCGTTACCTTCAGAAGATCAACTTCGGCACCAATGCCGACGCCCTGAAGGACGTCACCATTTCGGCGGCCGAGTAATACGGTAGCCAAGGCCAGGGCGTATCCCCTCACGCCCTGCTCCCCGCCAGAAAGGGCGGCTTCTTCGGAAGCCGCCCTTTTTGCATGAGCCACACCTACGAGAACGCCGGGCGCGGATTTCTCCGGCCCGGCTTCTTATTGTCCGTTTACGGACAGTGAGGTCAGTGTTTGCGCTTCGGAAGTTCGACCATCATCTTTTCATAGCCCTTCACGAAGGGAGAGTGCACGCGGACCGGCTCTTCCAGAACACGGATCTGCTCATTGGGCCAACGCTTCAGGATTTCCTCCCAGACGATGCGAAGCTGCATCTCGGCAAGACGGTTGCCCACGCAGCGATGGATGCCGAAGCCGAAGGAAAGATGCTGACGCGCCCGCTCGCGATCGATCACAAGCTGGTTCGGATTCGAGATCACTTCCTCGTCGCGATTGCCGGAGACGTACCACATGGCAACCTTGTCGCCCTTGCGGATCGTCTTGCCGCCAATCTCGAAATCCTGCAACGCCGTGCGACGCATATAGGCGAGCGGCGTCTGCCAGCGAATGATCTCGGCCACCATGTTGGGGATGAGCGAAGGGTTCGCCTGCAGCTTGCGATACTGTTCCGGGAACTTGTTGAGGGCGTAGAGGCCACCCGTGATGGAGTTGCGGGTCGTGTCGTTACCGCCAACGATGAGAAGGATCAGGTTTCCGAGATACTCCATCTTGTCCATGTTGCGGGTCGCCTCGCCATGGGCAAGCATGGAGATCAGGTCATTGCCCGGCTCACGCGCATTGACGCGCTCGTTCCACAGGCCGATGAAATAATCCGCACATTCAAGAAGCTCCGCGCGGCGCTGTTCTTCCGATTCGATGATGCCGGAATCTGTCGATGCTGTTGCCACGTCAGACCAGCGCGTCAGCTTGCGGCGATCTTCGAAGGGGAAGTCGAACAGCGTTGCCAGCATCTGCGTCGTAAGTTCGATGGAGATGCGGTCCACCCAGTTGACGGGGCGCTCCGTTTCCATTTCATCAAGCAGGCGTCCGGCGCGCTCGCGGATCGTGCTTTCAAGCTTTGCGAGGTTTGCAGGTGCCACGATGGGGCTTACCACCTTGCGCTGATCGTCATGCTTGGGCGGATCCATCGCGATGAACATGGGCAGCTTGAAGTCTTCATCCTGGTCGCGCAGGGTTATTCCGCCCTCGGACGAAAAGACCTGATGGTTCGTGTCCACCGCCATGATGTCGTGGTAGCGCGTAATCGACCAGTAGCCACCGAAATCCTTGTTCTCAGGCTGGTAGTGAACCGGCGCCTCTTTCCGCAGCCGCTCGAAATAGGGCCACATCGTATCGGTCTTGAAGAGAATCGGATCAGCGACGTCGATTTCCTCGATGGGCATCGAATAGGCCCGCTCGCGGGCTTCATCGATTTCATATTTCACCGCTGCATCGCTCATGGCTTTCCTCCGCTTTGTCGCGCCTTGGGCGCCGGTTTTATTCCCTTGCGTCAATCATAGCGAAAATCGCGGAGTTTTCATACGCAAAATGACGAGCACGTCATTTTTGTGTGACTGGAACTGAACCGGAGGGCGCCCCATGCGCAAAATGACGCAGGCGTCACTTTTGAATTGTTGTGCGGCGCACAAATACCCACAATTCGAATACGGATATTGGCCGGGTGACAGAGCGGCCAGCGAAGCGCCCCAAGGGCAGTACCTGCCGCAGGGGCAACAGGGAAATTGTGGAGAAGACAGATGACCGAACCGCGCCAGATCACAAAGGACAATGCTTATGACGCCGTCTCGCCGGATGATTTTCAGGCGATGATGAATACGGAGCGCTACAACCGCCGCTCCAGCGCCTTCGACAAGATCATCTCGGCAACCCATGACCATTTCTGGGATCCGCTCGACACGAAGTATATCGACTTCACCGAGCCCTTCGATCTCGAGAACGAAATGGCCATCGATCCGCAGCTTGTGCCGGAGCTGAAGCTCCCCTGCTTCGAGGCACTGTCGGAAAAGGAGAAGGTCCGCTTCGTCAATGAGACGGCCCGCTGGATGATGTCGGCGATCCTGCATGGCGAACAGGGCGCGCTGAACCTTTCCGCCTCGCTCTGCCACATCCTGCTTGATCCGGGCGCACAGGAATATGCCGCGAACCAGGCCCGCGAAGAGGCGCGCCATGTGACGGCTTTCGCAAAATATGTCCAGTCGCGCTGGGGCAAGCCGCTTCCCTGCGGCGAGACGCTCGCAAGCCTGCTCTCCGAGATGGTCAATGCCAAGGAGGTCTATAAGAAGATCGTCGGCATGCAGCTTCTCGTCGAAGGTCTTGCGATGGGTACCTTCGCGACCTTCTTCAACACGGCGCGCGATCCGCTGCTGGTGAAGCTCTGCCAGCTCGCCATGACGGACGAAGCCTTCCACCACAAGTTCGGGAAGATCTGGGCCGACCGCACCATTCCGAAGCTGAGCCAGGAAGAGCGTGAGATCATCGAGGACTGGGCAGCCGCCGTCTTCCAGACGCTGCTCTTCAACCTCGTGAACCCCGAGCAGAAGAAGCTCATCTATGCCGATTTCGGTCTCGACTGGCAGCAGGTGCAGGCTGAGATGCTGGAAGCGGTGACGGATGAAGACCGCCGCGAAGGCATGAAGGACGCCGCCAATGTGTTCCGCGTTCTCGTGAAGACGCTTCTCAAAGCCGGCATCATCACGGAGCGGACCCGCGCCTTCTACGCGACCTATGTCGATATGGAAGAGCTGAAGAACGAAGATGACCGCATGGTTGGCGACGACATCGCCGAGCAGGGCATCGAGTTCCTGAAGAGCGTGAACTTCTCCAAGCGCAAGAACCCGATGCAGGTCGCCGCGGCGGAGTGACGTTCAGCAACGCAATTTCCTGAAGGGTCCTCCCCCGAAAGGAAAAACTTGAGGGTGGCTTTCACCGGGGCCACCCTTTTTTTGCGCCCGTCCTCGGGCGCGGCTGCTACAGTGCCGCCCCATGAAAGAAATTCACGCCACACTCTCCGCCGACATTCCCGATCTTCCCGATACAGACTGGACCCTTCTTGGTGAAGGTCTCTGGGGCAGCGTCCATGATCTTGGCGACGGCACGGTGCTGAAACTCGTGCGGCGCAATGGCGGGCTTGGCACGGGCGAGAGCAAGATCTATCGCGAGGCGACGGCGCTGGAACTGCTTGCGCCATTGACCGGCAGCAAGGCTGGCTTTCTTCTTCCGCGCCTTCTCGGCTCCGGTCGCTTTGCCAATCCTTACGGCTTTTCCGGTCCGCCGCTTGCCGGCTGGCTCCGGCTTGAAAAGCTTGAAGGCCGTCCCGTCGATGAGAACGGTCTTTATGTGCTGAAGATGGAGGAGCGCGAAAGGATCGGCGAATATATCGGCGCCGCCCTCGCCCATTTTCACGGCGAGACCGCCCCTCTCGTTGAGGGCGCGGCGAAACTTTCAAGCCCCGCTCTTCGCAGTATTTCCGAGGCGCTGACGCGGATCAATGATCCCTCGCTTCGCGCGCGGCTTGACCGGCTGAAAGAAGCCATTGCGGCGGAAGACGCGCCGCGCGTCCTGCTTCATGGTGATCTCAATTTCTCGAATGTGCTGACCGCGCGCGGCAGGCTTCCGGCCTTTGTCGATTTCGCCGAGGCGGGTGTCGGCTTTGCCGAGGAAGATTTCCGGCATTTCGATAATCCGGGACCGCTGCGTGATGCGATCTTCCGCTCCTATGCCGCCGTCTCCGGCCAGCCGATCGACATGACACGCTTTCGCATGGGCGTTGCGGTCAATGCTGCCGTGTCGCTTGCACTCGGCAGCAATGCAGGTCATCCGCGCGAAGGCATGCGCCGAGTGAGTTTTCTCGATGAGGCATTGCGGCAGGCAGGCATCGAGGGCTAGCCTTCGGCATGGCGAAAGACGAGCTTCCCGACCTCTCCGACATGGACGCAGACGAGTTCCGCCTGTTTGACGGGCGGCAATCCGTCATCGCGGCGGGTGTGCAGCGAGGCGTCTGCCGCCTGCTCGCACAGATGGCCTATGCGCCGGTAACGGAACTCACCCTTGCCACGGGGCGGCGCGTTGACATATTGGCGCTCGGCCCGCGCGGCGAGATCATCATTGTCGAAATCAAGTCGAGCCTGATCGACTATCGCACGGATGCGAAGTGGGAAGAGTATCTGCCCTTCTGCGACCGCTTCTATTTCGCCGTACCGCCGGAATTTCCGCGCGAGGTCATCCCCGAAGAAGTCGGCCTCATTATCGCCGACCGCTATGGCGCGGAAGTTCTGCGTGAAGGACCGGTGACAGCGCTTCCCGCCGCGCGACGCAAGAAACTCACCCTCCACGCCGCCCGCATTTCCGCGCGGCGCGTGCATCGGTTTCTGGAGCCGGAGTGATGCTCTTGGCACGCGACCAGATCGACAAGAAGGAACTCTCGTCGATCAAGTCCATTCGCGTGGCTTGATCCCGCTTACTTAGGCGCTCGCTTGGCGAGGATGCGCTGAAGGGTGCGGCGGTGCATGTTGAGGCGGCGGGCCGTTTCGGAGACGTTGCGGTCGCAAAGCTCATAGACACGCTGAATGTGTTCCCAGCGCACCCGGTCTGCCGACATCGGGTTTTCGGGCGGATCGGCCTTCTCACCGCCTGTCGCGAGAAGGGCTGCTTCGATCTGGTCGGCATCGGAGGGCTTGGCGAGATAATCGACCGCGCCGAGCTTCACCGCCGTGACCGCCGTTGCGATATTGCCGTAGCCCGTCAGCACGACGATGCGGGCCTCGGGCCGGGCGGCTTCCAGAGCGGCCACGACATCAAGGCCGTTGCCATCCTCAAGCCGCATATCCACTACTGCGAAACCGGGCTTTTTTGTCCGGGCGAGTTCCTTGCCTTCCTTGACGGTATTGGCCGTCATCACCTCGAAGCCGCGGCCCTCCATCGCGCGGGCAAGCCGGGTGAGGAAAGGCACGTCGTCATCGACGAGCAGAAGGGTCCGGTCTTCAGGAAGGACAGGGCCGTTTTCGCCGGAAGTGTTTGCAGGCTGGGTCACGTTCAATCCAATCTTCGTCCGAATTACGCAATTTTATGCCGAAGAGATCGGCAAAGCCAAGCGAGCGCTGATCATCATGTTCATTCACCCAAGGCCGGGTAGGCAGGCTCCGCCTCGACGGCGCTGCGCGGCCAGCGCACGGTGATCATGGCCCCTGCCACCGCATCGTCCCGGTTCGCAATATCGACCGTGGCGCCGGTTCGTTCCAGGAATGTCTTGCCGATGAAGAAACCGAGGCCCATGCCCTCGTGGTTCCCGTCATCCGGGTGCCGCTTGATCTTGTCGCGAGGGCGCGTCGTCACATAAGGCTCGCCGAGCTTTTCGAGCACATCGGGAGAGAAGCCCGGCCCGTCATCGCGGATCGTGACCGTCACATAGGATTTGTTGTGACGCGCTGTCACCGCTACTTCGCTACGGGCAAAGTCGGCAGCATTCTCGATGAAATTGCCAAGGCCATAGAGCATTTCCGGGCGGCGCAGGATTTCAGGCTCTTCCAGGCCCTCATCCTCCGCAATCGTCTCGATACGGAAGGTTACATCTCCGCCGCGATAGGGGGTGACGATCTCGTCCAGCAATCCGTGAAGCGGCAAGCGCAGATAGATCGCATCAGCCTCGTCCGGCTCGCGGGAAAGGCGCGAAAGAATATCTCGGCAGCGTTGTGCCTGACTGTGAATGAGCGCGAGGTCTTCCTTGAGTTCCGCATCATCCGTCTGCCCGCGCAGCAATTCCTTCGACACGAGAGAGATGGTGCCGAGCGGTGTGCCAAGTTCATGTGCCGCCGCTGCCGCAAGCCCGTCAAGCGCGGAAAGGCGCTGCGCGCGGGCGAGCACAAGCTGCGTTGCTGAAAGCGCTGCCGACATGCGCCGCGATTCCTGCGAGACACGCCACGCATAGGCCGCCATGAAAAGAAGGCCGAGCATGAGGGCAACCCAGTGCCCGGTCACATAAAGCGGAGGCAGGTCCGGTGTCTCGCCGGGGCGCCAAGGCAGCGGCATATGAAACCAGGCAAGCACCGTCACATAGCTGAGCGCCTGCAGCAGCAGAAGCCCCGTGCTTAGCAGCGACAGGGTGGATGCCGAAATGGCAACGGGCGCCATGAAGAGAAGCGCGAAGGGGTTTTGCATGCCGCCTGTGAGAAAGATCAGCACGGCAAGCTGCGCAAGGTCGATTGCGAGATAGATGGCAGCCTGCCAGTCCGGCAGGCGCGTCGATGAGCGGTAGCGCAGCGTGAGAAACACGTTGAGCCATGCAGATGCCGCAATGACGGCAAGGCAAAGGCCAAGCGGCAGCGGAAAGCCGAGGGCGAAATGCACAATCAGCACCGCCGCAAGCTGCCCCGCAATCGCAAGCCAGCGCAGGATGACGAGCGTCTGAAGCCGCACCCGCCCGCTCGGATCGCTCGGCATGATGCGGCCTGCAAGGAAGTTTCGTTTCAGCCAGCGCATGGCGAAGCGGTCATCAATCGTGTGCATGGATATCTCCGCGCCCATACCGGTTTTCGGGTGGCAGTCTAGTGCCTCGCGGTCGATGCGTCATGTGAAGCCACAAGCATCAGGCGTTGGAGGGCCAGCCTGTCGCGAGCGGGCGCGTCTCGCCGATCCGCATGATCCAGCAGTCCTCGGGGCGGTAGCCCATTTCATCCGCCGCCTTGAGGAAGCGTTCCGGCGGTTCGAAAGGCGGCTCAATGGTGAGAAGCACTGTGCCCCAATGCATGCCGACCACACGGCGCGCCTTGAGGTCGAGCCCCATCTGCACCGCTTCTTCCGGCGTTGCATGGGAGGCCTTCATCATCACGCGCGGCTCATAGGCGCCGATGCCGAGCAGCGCCGTGTCGAAGGGACCATAGGCCTCGCCGATCTCGCGAAAGATCGGGCCATAGCCGGAATCGCCGCCAAAGAAGAGGTGATGGCTTTCGCTTTTCACGGCAAAGCCTGCCCAGAGCGTGCGGTTGGTATCAAAGCCGGTGCGGCGTGACCAGTGGACCACCGGCAGCGCGGTGATCGAGACACCGCGCACCTCATGACGCTCATGCCAGTCGAGTTCGATCACATTGGGAAAGCCGCGCTCGCGGAAGAAGCTGCCAAGCCGAAGCGGCACCACCACCGTCATATGCGACTTGCCCGGCAGCCGCGCCAGCGCGCGCTCATCCAGATGGTCGTAGTGATTGTGGCTGATGGCAAGAACATCGATCCTGGGCAGCGCGGAAATCGGCACGCCCGACTTCACGAAGCGGCGCGGCCCGAGGCCAGCCGGCCCCGCATAGGTGGTGAGATAGGGATCCGTCAGAACGGTGAGGCCGCCAATCCGAATGAGAAAGGAGGCATGGCCGAGCCAGGTGAGAAAATCCTCGCCCTTCTCCGTATGGGCCGCGAGATCGCGCACGGCCTGGGCACGCGGTACGACATGGCCTTCCGGTATCTCGACCTTGCGGGTACCCATCTTGAGCATTTCGAGGAAGAAAGGCCCGGCATGGCGCATCCGCCCCTGACCACGGCTCGGGCACCCCTTGGGGTTGCGGAATGTCCCGTCCGGCAGATGGTGCCACGGCTTTCCGGCCATGGGTTCTGCCTCGCTGTCTTCCGGTTCGGCATCGACCGCACGACCGGCCCGTCCTTTACGATCAGTCATTACTACCCGGGTTCAGGATACATATCCTCAATAGATAGGGTTTCCCGGCATCTGAGCAAGAAGCCTTGTCAATAGGTTCCGGCGGCACGCAGCATGTCGGCGATTTCGCGGAAATGGTTTTCCTCCGCAAGATCGAGCGCGGAACGGCCCGTCATATCGGTTTCATGCACGTCCACGCCATGCCGGATCAGCGTTTCCACAAGGGCGACATGGCGCGCGCGGGTGGCAATCAGAAGCGGCAGGTCGCGATTGGCGCCCGACCTGTTCGGGTCTGCACCTGCCGTGAGCAGGACATCCGCTATATCGGCCCTTCCGAGGATCGACACAACGCTGAGCGGTGTCGAGCCGTCCGGCGCGCGGCGGTTCGGGTCCGCGCCATATTCGAGCAGGAGCTTCACCGTTGAAAGATGACCGTTTCCGGCAGCGAGGACGAGCATGGGAATGCGGTCGCGGCCGGAGTCATTGGGCGATACGCCCTTGATGAGGGCTGCCTTCAGCGCCTCGTCATTTCCCGTGCGCGCGGCGTGAACCGTTTCATTGTCGATGATGTAGTTGCTCGGCCCGCCCGGCTGCATCGCCACCACGGGCGCTGCAAGGCAAAGTGAAAGGGCAAGACATGCCCCCGCCGCCAGCGCGCGGCCGCAGCGTGTCATTTTGCCGCCGGGATGGAATCTCGAATGCCCAAACATTGGTCTCAACGCTCATTTGACGATAGACAGAAGGTGAACCGATGCCCCGCCCGGTTCCGTGTGGGCCACTATAAACGATCGCGCCGGGCAGGTATTCCTTTAACCTCCGCAAAGAATGGCGGGAAGCGGGCAAGCTGCTACAAAAGCCCCCCGAAACATCGGACTCAAGGGAGAGAAAGCATGACGCGGAACGGCAAGATCGCTCTTGTGCTGGGCATCATCGTGGCGATCGTGGTGGGCGTGCTGCTTTCCGAACTGGTGATCGACAGCACGGAAAGCCGCAATCCGGGTGGCAGTTCACCTGCTGCGGCCAGCGTTGGCGGGCCTTTCAGCCTTGTCACCCATGAAGGAAAGGCCGTTACCGAAGCGGATTTCCGAGGCCGCTACATGCTGCTCTATTTCGGCTTCACCTTCTGCCCGGATGTCTGCCCGACCGAACTTGGCGCCATGTCGGCGGCGCTGAACCTTCTGGGCGAGGACGGCGCGAAAGTGACGCCTGTTCTCATCACCATCGATCCCGAGCGCGACACGCCGGAAGTGCTTGCACGCTACGTGAAGCTCTTCCATCCCCGCCTCGTCGGCCTGACGGGTACGGCAGAACAGATCGCGGCGGCGGCAAAGGGCTGGCATGTCTATTATCGCAAGGTGGAGGACGAAACCTCCTCTGCCGATTACACGATGGATCATTCTTCCATCGTTTTTCTGATGGGGCCGGACGGGGAATATCTGAAGCTCTTCCGCCCGATGACAACGCCGGAAGAAATGGCCGCCACCATTCGCCTGTATCTCGAATAGGTCAGTAATACTGCGGTTTTTCGCGGATTTCTGCGCCTTGACGGGCGAGGTCCGCGCTCCTATTTTACCAAGTATGGAATGGAACCGTTACATCGCTTCCGGCCTCGGCCTTGACCTCGCGCTCCTTCGGGGCGCGCTTCTCTGCGCCTGAGCGCAGAAAACATTCCCCTTTCCGACATTTTCCGACTAATTCTTGCGCCCGTGTCAGCGCCGTAAGGCTGCCGTGCGGGCCGACCCCCGCGAAATTGCGAGATCACGTCCATGTTGAAAGATCCTTCCGTCAAATATCGGCCCTTCCCGCCGGTGCAACTGAACGACCGGCAATGGCCGAACCGCACCATTACCAAGCCGCCGATCTGGATGAGCACCGACCTTCGCGACGGCAATCAGGCGCTTTTCGAGCCGATGAATGCGGAGCGGAAACTGCGCATGTTCCAGATGCTGGTGAAGATCGGCTTCAAGGAAATTGAAGCGGGCTTCCCTTCGGCCTCGGACACTGATTTCAACTTCATCCGCGAACTCATCGAAGGCGGCCATACACCGGATGATGTGAAGATCGAAGTGCTGACACAGGCGCGGCCCGAACTCATCACCCGCACGATGGAAAGCCTGCGCGGCGCGAAGAACGCCATTGTCCATGTCTATAACGCGACCGCGCCGAATTTCCGCGAAGTCGTGTTTGGACAGGGCAAGCAGGGCGTGAAGGCGATTGCCACGGAAAGCGCGCACCTGATCCGCGAGATTGCGGAAACGATGCCGGAGACGAACTGGACCTTCCAGTACAGCCCCGAAGTCTTTTCGGGCACGGAACTCGACTTCGCCAAGGAAGTGGTCGATGCGGTCACGCAGGTCTGGGATGCCGGGCCTGAGCGGAAGGTCGTCATCAACCTGCCTGCCACCGTGGAAATGGCGACGCCGAATGTCTATGCCGATCAGGTGGAATGGATGCACCGCAATCTCGAGCGGCGCGACGGCATCATTCTCTCCGTTCACCCGCATAATGACCGTGGCACGGCGGTGGCCGCTGCCGAACTGGCGGTAATGGCGGGTGCGGACCGCGTGGAAGGCTGTCTCTTCGGCAATGGCGAGCGCACGGGCAATGTCGATCTCGTGACGCTGGCGCTCAATCTCTACAGCCAGGGCATCCATCCCGGCCTCGACTTCTCGCAGATCAACGAGATCGCGCGCACGGCTGAATATTGCACGCAACTGCCGATCCATCCGCGCCATCCCTATGTGGGCGATCTGGTTTTCACGGCGTTTTCCGGTTCGCATCAAGATGCGATCAAGAAGGGCTTTGCCGCCTACAAGCCGGGCGATATCTGGGAAGTGCCCTATCTGCCGGTTGATCCGAAGGATCTGGGCCGCACCTATGAGTCGATCATTCGCGTGAACAGCCAGTCCGGCAAGGGCGGTGTCTCCTATCTTCTCGAAACGGAGTATGACCTCCGCCTGCCGCGACGCCTGCAGGTAGAGTTCAGTCAGGCCGTGCAAAAGGTGACGGATGACAGCGGCAAGGAAGTGCGCGCTGCCGACATCTGGAAAATCTTCGAGAAGGAATATCTCACCCTCACGGACCCCATCGAATATATCTCGCATACGCTGTTCGATGAGGGCGGCAAACAGGGTGTGAAAATCCGTGTACGGCGCTTCGGCAAGGAAGAGCAGCTTGAAGGTTTCGGCAACGGACCCATCGATGCGGCCATGGCAGCGCTGAAGCTCGGCATCGAGCTGCGCCAGTATGAGGAGCATTCCATCGGCTCCGGCACCGACGCGAAGGCCGTCGCCTTCATGGAAGTGGCGGACCCCGAACATGCGGGTGACCTTTTCGGCGTCGGCATTGATGCGAACATCATCACCGCCTCCTACAAGGCGATGATCTCGGCTGCGAACCGCGCGGCAGCGCGCCTCGACCCCGCCGACCGCCACCGCCTCTGCGGCGGCTGAAGCCGACCAGACACAAAAGCCGCCATGAGATGTTCATGGCGGCTTTTTTGCTGCCTGGCGCGCGGATTTATTTGCCGTAATGCGCCAAAAAATCTTCTTGGAGAGCGGCCAGTACCGACCTACATTTAATGCTGCGCCGCAACATGAGGCGGCGACAGGGATGAGCCAGAGGGCCATCCGCAGCGAGGTGTTGCGTGCTTTATCATTTCTACGAACTCAATCATGCGGCGGTTGCGCCGTTTCGGGCGGCGGCAGAAGTGGGGCTCTGGGCGCTCCGGCATCCGCTGAATCCCTTTGCCGAAACGCTCCCTCACAAGACGCTCGCGGCAGCGATTGACCTGTTCGAATCCACCACGCGGCGCTACGGGAAGCCGGAATTCGGCCTTCACGAGACGACCATCAACGGCAAGCCCGTGCCGGTGGCGGAGCGGATTGTCTGGAAGCGCCCCTTCTGCAAGCTCATCCATTTCGAGCGGGAAGCCTCTGCAATGAAAGGCGTGGCGCCGCAGCCGAAACTCCTGATCGTCGCGCCCCTTTCCGGCCATTATGCCACGCTGCTGCGCGGCACGGTGGAAGCCATGCTTCCCCATTGCGAGGTCTATATTACCGACTGGGAAGACGCGCGGATGGTGCCGCTTTCCAAAGGCAGCTTCGATCTCGACGACTACATCGATTATGTGATCGAGATGTGTCACCTGCTGGGGCCTGACGTGCATCTCCTTGCCGTTTGCCAGCCTTCGGTGCCGGTCTTTGCCGCCGTTGCGGTGATGCATGACAATGATGATCCGCATGTGCCGCTCAGCATGACGCTGATGGGCGGTCCCATCGATACGCGGGAAAGCCCGACCGAAGTGAACCGCCTCGCCACGGAGCGCGGGACGGAATGGTATGAGCGGCACGTCATCACCAGCGTTCCCTGGCCGCATCCGGGTGCACTGCGCCGGGTCTATCCGGGCTTTGTGCAGCTTTCGGGCTTCATGGCCATGAATCTCGACCGGCATATGGACGCGCATTGGGACTATTTCGAACATATGGTCGAAGGCGATGGCGACAGCGCGGAGAAGCATCGCGAGTTCTATGACGAATATCTTTCCGTCATGGACATGACGGCGGAGTTCTATCTCCAGACCGTGGACGAGGTTTTCGTGAAGCACTCGCTGCCCAAGGGCGAGTTCACCCATCGCGGCCGGCCCGTGCGCCCGGAAGCCATCACCCGCACCGCGCTGATGACGGTGGAAGGCGAGAAGGACGACATTTCCGGCATCGGCCAGACAAAGGCCGCCCACGCGCTTTGCACCGGCCTTCCCGCCGCCATGAAGACCCATTGGGAGCAGCCGGGCGTTGGCCATTACGGGGTCTTCAATGGCTCGCGCTGGAGAAGCGAGATCGCGCCGCGTGTGCGGGACTTTATGGCCAGACACGCCAGCCGCTGATATCTCTCGAGGCGTCACGACCATCCGACGCTGCCGCTTGACAGAACAGGTGCCAGGACGGCGGAATGGAGTCGTGGCATTCATGACATGATTCGACGCGGCGGCCTGCCTGCATCGTAAAAGCCGACGCCGCTTCGTCCGGTCCGTCTCCTGTCGGCGGCCTTTTCGCCGTTCCCTGTAGCTGGTTTTGAATCCGACGATCATGAACAAACCCGTGAAGCCGGCCTCGCTCCATATGGACTATCTCCAGATTGACGGGCGGGCCGTGCCTGTAACGGTGCGGCATAATCCGCGCGCAAAGCGCGTGATCGTGCGTGTCGATCTCGCTGCCGGTTCCGTGCAGGTCACGACACCGTCGCGGCGCAATATCAGTCAGGCGCTTCTCTTTGCGCGCGAGCAGCGCGAATGGATTGCCGAGCGGCTGCATCATGTTCCTCAGCCCGTGCCTTTTCGCAATGGCGCGCATATTCCGTATCGCGGCAGGGAGCATGTCATTCGCTATGTCGGCGTGCGGCGCGAGGACGCGATGGCGCGGGGACCGGTCTGGCGCGTGCGCAGCATTGATACGGGCGGGCTTCCCGAAATTCGCGTGACGGGTCATCCCGATTTTGTGCAGCGGCGCGTGAGCGACTGGCTCAAGGTAAAGGCGCGCGACGAGCTGAACGAGCGCGCGCTCCATTACGCCGATCTCTTCGGGGTGCGCCCGTCGCGCATCACGGTGCGCGACACGACCACGCGCTGGGGCTCATGCTCGCCCACGCGCGCACTCTCTTTTTCCTGGCGGCTCATTCTCGCGCCGAGCTTTGTGCTTGATTATGTGGCCGCGCATGAAGTTGCGCATCTGCGCCACATGAATCACGGGCCGCGCTTCTGGGCACTGGTTGAAGAGGCGCTGCCGCATTACGAACACGCCAAACGCTGGCTGGAAATCAACGGGCCGGAGCTTCATCGCTTTGGCGCAGACCCGGCTGGTCTTTTCGCGGGTGACCGCGGAGACCGCCATCCGGCTCGATGAGGTTCGCACCCGGCACGGCGGCTTTCACCGTGTTCCTCGGCGCGCTGACGGCGGTCGGCCCTCTTTCGACGGATATGTATCTGCCGTCGCTTCCCGCCATTGCGGCAACATTTGGCGCATCCACCGGCGCAACGCAACTTACGCTCAGCGTGCATCTGATCGGCTTTGCCGGTTCGCAGCTTTTCTACGGGCCGCTTTCGGATCGCTATGGCCGCCGCTCGGTGCTGATCGGCGGCTTCCTGCTCTACATTTTCGGCTGTTTCATCTCGCTCTATGTCACCTCGATCGAACAGCTCATTGCCGCGCGCTTCGTACAGGCGATAGGGGGCGGCGCTTCCGTCGTGCTTGCACGTGCCATTGTGCGCGACCTTTATGAAGGAGCCGATGCAGGCGAGATGCTTGCGCGCATGGCAGCGATCATGGGGCTTGTTCCCGCGCTTGCGCCCATGCTCGGCGGCGTGGTGCAGGATATTCAAGGCTGGAAGGCGAACTTCGTTGTGATGGGCGGCTTCGGCGCGGTGCTGCTCTTCCTTGTGATGACGAGCCTGCACGAGACGCTGCCGCCTGCGCGGCGGCAAAGCGCGTCACCCCTCGCCATTCTCATCAATTACCGGCGGCTCATTGCCGATCTCGGCTATCTCAAATATCTCACCATTGCCTGCGCCTGCTTCTCGGGTCTCTTTGCCTTCATTTCCGGGTCGTCATTCGTGTTGCAGGGAGAATACGGGTTGACGCCCGTGCTTTACGGGCTGTGCTTCGGAGCGATGGCAGGCGGCTATGTGGCGGGATCACTCACAGGCGGCAAGCTCGTGCGCCGTCTCGGCATTGATGCAACGCTGAAAGTCGGCGGCGCGTCGGCAGCCCTTGGCGGCCTTCTGATGCTTGTCGGATTTCTTCTCGTTCCCTCCGCGCTTTCCATTGCACTGCCCGTCATCATTTACGGCTTTGCGGTCGGCCTCACCATGCCGCAATCCATGGCGGGGGCGCTGACACCTTTCCCGCATATCGCCGGCACCGCCTCGTCCCTGCTCGGCTTCGTGCAGGCAATAGCGGGTGCCATAGCGGGCATCTATGTCGGACATGCGGTTGATGGCGGGCCGGCGGCAATGGTCATCATCATGGCGGTGATGGGCGTTCTCACACTGGCAATCGCCAGTACAAAGGTTCGCCCCGCCGCGTCTTCCTAGCGACGGCCACCCGGTTGCAGCAGCGGGCGGCTTTCGCTGCTGCTTCGCCCGAAGAAGCGGTCGAAAAAGCCCGGCTCCTCCCACTGATATTCATAGGGCGATGCGGCGGCGGTTTCCGTTGAAGCAGGCGCGGTGACGACTTCTGCCGTCCCGGCGACGGCGGGCATGTCCGGCAGTTGCGCGACGGGAACATTTGCCTGTGTGCGCACCATGAACTCATGCCACATGCGCGCAGGCAGCGTGCCGCCCGTTACATTCTTCATCGGCTTGCCGTCATCATTGCCGACCCAGACACCGACAACGATGTCTGCCGAATAACCGATGAACCATGCGTCGCGGAAATCCTGGCTGGTGCCGGACTTGCCGCCAGTCGGCCTGTCGTCGAGCGCGGCGTTGCGGCCGGTGCCATAGACCATCACGGCCTTCATCATGTTGTTCATCTGCCCGATGGCGCGCGCATCCGCGATGCGGCCAATGCCTGAGCCCTGACGGCGGTAAAGTTCCTCGCCTGCTTCCGAGCGCACTTCCTCGATGCCATGCGGGATGACGCCGTAACCGCCATTTGCAAAGGCGGCATAGGCGGCTGTCAGTTCGAGCAGGCTCACGCTGCCGGTGCCGAGCGCGAGGGAGAGGTTCGAAGGCAGGTCTTCCTGCAGGCCGAGGCGGCGCGCAGTGGCGATCACATTGCGGATGCCGACCTCATGGGCGACCTGAACGGCAATCGTATTCACCGATTTCGCAAAGGCGGTGCGCAACGTCATCTCGCCTTCAAAGCGGCCCCCGTAATTGGCGGGCGACCAGCCGCCATAATTTAGCGGCCTGTCGATGCGCAGCGTATCCGGGGTGAGGCCGCGCTCCATCGCTGTCAGATAGACGATGGGCTTGAAGGCGGAGCCCGCCTGACGCTTTGCCTGCACGGCCCGGTTGAACTGGCTCTGCGCATAGGAGCGGCCACCGACCATCGCACGCACCGCGCCATCCGGTGTCATCGCGACAAGGGCTGCCTGACTTGCATCAACGCGCGCGCCTTCCGTTTCCAGCATGGTGGCAACGACACGCTCGGCCTCGCGCTGGAGATCTGGATCAATCGTGGTGATGACGCGGACATCCGTGTCCGGCTTGCCTGCATAATCGGGCAGGGCCTCTGCCACCCAGTCTACGAAATAGTTGATCGAGCCGCGCGCGGCATAGCCTTGCAGCGAGGCAGGGGCAACAGCCGCCATCTGCGCTTCTTCGGCGGAGATGTAGCCCGCCTCTACCATGTTCTCGAGCACGATAGCCGCGCGCTGGCGGGCAAGATCAATGTCATTGGTTGGCGAATAGCGCGAGGGCGCCTTGAGAAGCCCGGCCAGCATGGCCGCTTCCTGAAGCGTGAGCGCGCGCGCGGGCTTGCGGAAATAACGTTCCGACGCCGCTTCAAGCCCGTAGGCACCACCTCCGAAATAGACGCGGTTCAGATAGAGGGTCAGGATTTCTTCCTTGGTGAAGCGAAGCTCCAGCCAGACGGCGAGCACCATTTCCTCGATCTTGCGCGAGAGCGTGCGCTCCGGTTTCAGAAAGACGTTCTTCGCAAGCTGCTGCGTGATGGTGGAGCCGCCCTGCACATAGGCACCGGCGCGCCAGTTGATGACGATCGCACGCGCAATGCCGATCGGGTCGATACCGAAATGGTAGTAGAACCGGCGGTCTTCCGTGGCGAGTACGGCGGCGGGCACATAGGGCGGCAAATCCGCGACCGTCGTGTAACCGCCCATGAGATCGCCGCGATGACTCAGCACCTCGCCGTCCGTCGCAATGATCGAGATCGAAGGCGTCTGGCGGACATTATAGAGACCGGATGTATCGGGCAGGTTGAGGCCGTACCAGAAGAGCAATCCGCCGAAGAGGATGAAGCCCCAGAGGCCCAGCACCAGAGCGCCATAGGCGATGCTGCCGAGAAGCGAGCGCGCCTGTTGCGCGCGATTGCCCTGCTTGCCCGGCACGATGCGCCGGGCCGAGGGCACGCGGCCCCCTGAAGCGGCACGATGCTTTGCGGTGGCTTTGACGGCGGGATTCTTTTTCGCGGCGGGTTTTTTGGATGCGGATTTCCCGCGGCCGCCCCCGCTTGCGAAGGTCGGCTCTATGCGGCGAAAGCCGCCGCGGTCTTCCCACTCATCATCGTCCCAGCGGCCCATATTCCTGCCGGTATTTTTCCGCTCTTCGGCATGATTGCCGACTTCTTCTCCGGTCTTTTCATCTGCGCCGAAAGCATCATTTGCCCCGACGCCGAGCCGAACGGCCCGCAAGCCCGGCCTGCGGATGATGGTCCAGTCCGCATCTGGCGGCACCGCCTCACGGCCTGTCGATGATCTTCGGGCCTTGCGGAACGACATGCCACCCGATGCCTCGCCTTGTGTCTGACGCTTCCCCCGGCCCGTTTCGAAGCTAGACAGCGATGGTTAACGGCTTGTTAACGGTTGGCCGCCTTCGTGGCTCCTCCCTAAATATCGAGATTTGCCACGCTCAGCGCATTTTCGCGGATAAAGTCGCGGCGCGGCTCCACCACATCACCCATCAGCTTCACGAAGAGATCATCCGCTTCATCCAGTTCGCGGATCTTCACCTGAAGCAGAGAGCGGATATTGGGGTCCAGCGTCGTTTCCCAGAGCTGATCCGGGTTCATCTCGCCGAGACCCTTGTAACGCTGGATCGTATTGCCCTTGCTGCCGGCTGCCATCACCGCATCGAGAAGCTGCGAGGGCGAGCGGATCAGATGCTTGTCATCCTTGCGGCGAAGCGTGGCCGCCTTCACATAGATTTCCTGCAGATGCTCCGTGTAGCTGTCGAGGCGGCGGGCGTCGGCGCTGGCGATGAGCGGCCCGTCGATCAGCACTTCCTCGCGGACACCGCGAACTTCGCGCGCAAAGACAAGGCCGCCATCTTCCGTGGTCTCGCCGGTCCAGCCACGCTCCGTTTCATCCGATAGAAGGTCAAGGCGACGGGCAACATAGGCGGCGGCTTCCTTCGCCTGCGCCTCTTCGGCCAGCGCCTTCGGGTTGAGCGCACCGGCAATCGCTGCTTGCTCCACCACGAAATGGGGATATTTGCTGGGCAGACCGTCCAGCACGGCGCGGATGGCGCGTGCTTTTGTCACGATGTCGTGGAGATCGGGGCCGGCGCGCTGCGAATTGTCATGGAGCGTCAGCACCATGTCCTCAAGCCCCGTCTCGATCAGATAGTCGCTCAGCGCCTTCTCGTTCTTGAGATAGGTTTCGGATGTGCCGCGCCGTACCTTGTAGAGCGGCGGCTGCGCGATATAGAGATGGCCGCGCTCGATCACTTCCGGCATCTGCCGATAGAAGAAGGTGAGAAGCAGCGTGCGGATATGGGCGCCGTCCACGTCGGCGTCGGTCATGATGATGATTTTGTGATAGCGCAGCTTGTCGATGTTGAAATCATCGCGGCCGATGCCCGTGCCAAGCGCGGTGATCAGCGTACCGATTTCATTCGAAGACAGCATCTTGTCGAAACGCGCGCGCTCGACATTGAGGATCTTGCCGCGCAGCGGCAGCACCGCCTGATTGGAACGGTCGCGCGCCTGCTTGGCGGAGCCACCTGCCGAGTCACCCTCAACGATGAAGAGTTCGGATTTCGCAGGATCACGCTCCTGACAGTCGGCGAGCTTGCCCGGCAGGCTCGACACATCAAGCGCGCCCTTGCGGCGTGTCAGTTCGCGCGCCTTGCGGGCGGCCTCGCGCGCGGCGGCGGCTTCCACCACCTTGCTCACAATGTTGCGCGCCTCTGCGGGATGTTCTTCGAGCCAGGTGGAGAGCGCATCATTGACGAGGCTTTCCACCACAGGGCGCACTTCAGAGGAGACGAGCTTGTCTTTCGTCTGCGACGAGAATTTCGGATCGGGCACCTTCACGGAGAGAACGCATGTCAGGCCTTCACGCGCATCATCGCCCGTGAGGCTCACCTTTTCCTTTTTCGCGATGCCGCTTTCATTCGCATAATTGTTGATGACGCGCGTGAGCGCACCACGGAAGCCTGCGAGATGGGTGCCGCCATCGCGCTGGGGAATGTTGTTCGTGAAGCAGAGAACATTCTCGTGGTAGCTGTCATTCCACCACATGGCCACTTCGACGCCGATATCATCCTTCTCGGACCGGATGCAGATCGGGTCCTTGATGAGCGGCGTCTTGGTGCGATCAAGAAAGCGGACAAAAGCTTCAAGCCCGCCTTCATAGACAAGATTGACTTCCTTCGGCTCGACGCCCCGCAGATCAGACAGGCGGATGCGCACGCCGGAGTTGAGGAAGGCAAGCTCGCGCAGGCGGTGTTCCAGCGTCGCGAAGCTGAATTCGGTCTGCGTGAAAGTCTCGGCTGAAGGATGGAAGGTGATTTCCGTGCCGCTGATCGGCTTGCCATTCTCATCAAGCGGCGCATCACCGACTACCTCTAGCGGCGCATCCGGCACACCATGCTGGAAGCGCATGAAATGCTCCTTACCGCCGCGCCAGATGCGAAGCTCCAGCCAGTCGGAAAGCGCATTCACCACCGACACGCCCACACCATGCAGACCGCCCGACACCTTGTAGGAGTTCTGGTCGAACTTTCCGCCTGCATGAAGCTGCGTCATGATGACTTCGGCAGCCGAGACACCTTCACCCGGATGGATCGCGACGGGAATGCCGCGACCATTATCCATGACGGTGCAGGAACCATCCGCATTCAGACGAATATTCACCGCATCGCAGTGGCCGGCCAGCGCCTCGTCGATGGAGTTGTCCACCACCTCATAGACCATGTGGTGAAGGCCGGACCCATCATCCGTATCGCCGATATACATGCCCGGCCGTTTGCGCACCGCATCAAGGCCTTTCAGAACCTTGATGGATTCGGCGCCATATTCTTCCGGCGTTTCGTTGGGCGTGGACATGTCTATCTTCCTTTGAACATTTCAGCGGCTCTCCCGGACGGGTCCGGGTCTTTCAGCCCTGCCTATTCGATCTCTGTGGCGCTGCGGATGATCTTGCCCACGACGCCATATTCCTTTGCCTCTTCGGCATTCATCCAGTAGTCGCGGTTCGTGTCCTTCACGATCCGCTCCAGCGGCTGACCCGTCGCTTCGGCAAAGATGCGGTTGAGGCGCTCGCGCATCCGCAGCACTTCGCGCGCCTGAATGTCGATCTCGGTAGCCGAACCCCGCACGCCGCCGCGCGGTTCATGGAGCAGGAAGCGCGTATTGGGCAGGCAATAGCGATCCTTCAGATCGGCAGCGACATAGATCAGCGCGCCCGCGCTTGCGACCCAGCCTGTACCGAGTACACGCACACGCGGTTTGATGAACTTGATCATGTCGTGGATCATGTCACCGGATTCCACATGGCCGCCCGGCGACGACACGATGACCGTGATCGGATCATCATTCTCGCCCGCCATAGCAAGCAGCCTTTCACAGACAACGCGCGCCAGACGGTCATCAACCTCACCCGTGACAAGCACCGTGCGAGACTTGAAAAGCCCCTGCTCGACCAGCGGCGTGAGCTGCGTCTTGGTCACATCGGTCTGGGGCGTTTCGCTATCGTTTCTCATCGCAGGTTTCCTTCCGTTACGAGACTCATGAGGCGGCCGGAGCGACCATGCCGTGATCGACATGCAGGTTCTGCGCGCGGCTTCCAAGACTGTCAAACAGGGCGGGGTCCGTCCCTGTCATGAAGGCCTGAAGGTTCAGGCCCGTGATTTCATCAAAGAGTGCCGCCCGGCGCTCCGCATCGAGATGGGCGGCGACCTCATCGAGCAGCAGCAGCGGCGGGCGGCCCATTGCCGCCATCAGCCGCGCATTCGCAAGCACGATACCGATGAGAAGCGCCTTCTGCTCGCCCGTCGAACATTGGCGCGCCTCGCGGTCCTTGGCCGAATGGCGCACGAGAAGATCGCTTCTGTGCGGCCCGTCAAGCGCGCGGCCTGCGGCGGCATCCCGCCCGCGCATTTCCTTCAGCGTTGCGCGGAATGCATCTTCCACATCAACGGCAGGCGCCGTTTCAAGCGCCGTTTCAAGCGTGCCTTCAAGCGCCACATCGGCGCGCGGGAAAGCACCATCCTTTGCAGCGGCGAGAGCACCACGCAGCCTTGCGAGCATTTCGCGCCGCGCAGCGGCAATCGCCACACCATGCTCTGCCATCTGCTCCTCAAGGCCCGACAGCCAGGCATCATCAAACACGGCATCGGAGAGCAGCTTGTTGCGCTCTCTCAGCGCGCGGTCATAGGCACCGGCGCGCGTGCCATGCGCGGGATCGAACCCCATGACCAGCCGGTCGAGAAAGCGGCGGCGTTCGCTCGCTCCCTCCATGA
>Ga0207868_1000241_pt1 | contig 68888 bp, 64 predicted proteins | sample Passage237B_FD_187370 | JGI IMG/M metagenome (GOLD analysis project Ga0207868, IMG submission 187370) | Cellulose adapted compost microbial communities from Newby Island Compost Facility, Milpitas, CA, USA - Passage2 37B (SPAdes) (version 3) ...
GGTGGCGCTGGCCCACCAAGTGGCGCAGCCGAGCGCGGTGCCGATGCGGCGGCGCAAACCCTCGAGTTGAGCGGAGGTGCGAACGCCGACGCCCATGAGTTGGGTTTCGTCGAGAACCCAGAGGCAGTCGTTGTTGAGCAGGCCGAAATGCATCGGCCAGCGGGCGCGTGCCATGCCGTAGCCGCGGTTGAGTGCGCGACTGAGCAGCATGTCCTGCGTGCCGATGATGATCGTGTTCGCCTCGGGATAGATGTCCCAGTCCTTGTCTTCGTCATCGAGGATCTCACCACCCATCAGGACAACGACGCGCGGCTTGAGGTCGACCGGGATAAGACCCGCATCGAAAAGATTGGTGATCCATTTGCGCGTTTCGTCCCGCGTCTGCTCAACCAGCGTGCGCATTGGCAGGCAGTAAACGAGGCGGCGGGGCCAGGTGTCGCGGTGGGTGGCGTCGGGGTGCGCGACGCGATTCCAGATCCAGGCCAGCACCACGGCGGCGGTCTTCCCGAGGCCGGTGGGAATGTTGATCAGCAGCGATTGGCACGCGCGGCCGGCGGTGTCGCCGGCGAGGCAGCGTTGATAGCCGTAGGAATCGTTGCCGGTGGCAGTGTGGAAGAAGTTATCAAACGTGTGAGACATGATATCTGGAATGCTTAGAGAAACCTCTTCGAGCTGCGGACATGCTTCTGTGTTATGGTGAATTATGGTGGCCTGCGGTGGCGGCGGTTTCTTCGGCGACGATTTCTTGCAGGGGCTTGGTGAGGTCTGGATCGGCTGCGCCACCGCTGGCGGAGTTGCGTAGGGACTTGATTTTACGGGAGAGCGACCGGGGGCTACTGTGTGCGAAGCTGGGAGTGCTGCACTGTATCGTTGCGGCGTTGGCGGCTTCGATGTTCATCTGTGCAGCGGTCGCAATGGCGTCTTGGTTTGCGCCGAGGAACAGGAACTGCCAGTTATACTTTTCGCGCTGATGCTGGATGCGGCTGGCGACGTCCTTCCAAGTGTATTGAGTGGAGGCGTTCTCAAGCCCGTCGGTGAGAATGGCGACGATGACTTGGCCGGGGCGATCTGCCTCCGGAGTATTAGCGAGTCTCAATCCAATGGTGTCGATGGTGCGCCCGATGGCATCAAGCAGCGCGGTGCAATTGCGGGGCACGTAGGTGTTGGCATTTAACGGGGCGACTTCGTGCAGGGGCTTTGATTCGACGGGAACGAGGTATTCGTCATCAAAGAGAACAAGTGTTAGTCGAGCCTCGCCGGGGTGGTTGAGCTGATCGGAGAGGAAATGGTTGAAGCCGGAGATGGCTTGCTCTTGGAGCGCTTGCATGGAGCCGGAGCGATCCAAGATGAAGGCAATTTCAGAAAGATGGGTTTTCATGGGGCGGGGGCAGAGAAGGTGAAGGCACGGATTTTAGCGGGGCCGAGTGACAAAGGATGACCTTCCGGAAAATTTACCCCTGCGGGAGGTGGATTGATTTTTCTTTTTTAGGGCATGAATTTCCGATGCGTAGGTTTGGGCGAGGGCGGCTATATCAGCGGCGAGGTTGGCGCGGAGTTCGGGTGGGGAGAGGACTTTGACGTGCCGACCGCAGGCGAGGATGCGGCGTTGCACGTCGATCAGATTATTGAGCAGCAGGGTTACTTCGATCGAACCGTCGGAATGCGATTCGATGTGTTGCGAGGCATGCCAAGGGCGCTCCCGAATATAGGGAGCGGCTACGGAGTCGAACTCGAGACGGACTTCGATTTCCTGATCGCCGGTAAATCGGCCGACACTGCCGAGGAGATGGCGGACGATTTTTTCTCGTGAGGGTGGCGTGAAATGTTGTCCGGTGGGAGCGAGTGATTCGATACGGGCGAGCAGGAAGTTGCGCCAAGCCCTGCGGCCAAGGTCATAGGCGATGAGCATCCATCCATGATCCAGATAAGCCAGATGGAGGGGGTGGACGGTGCGGATTTCGTTCTTTTGAGCCCCCGGCTTGTGATAATGGAGGGTCAGTTCGTTTCGTTGGCGAATGTGCTCAATGAGCACTGCGAAGAAGCGATATTCACTGTCGGATTCTGCTTGGGGGTGAAAAAGGATCTCGGCAAGGTCTTCGCGTGGCACAGAGACGGCGGTATGAGCGAAATCGGAAATTTTGCCCAAGGCACTCGCTAGGGTTCGACCGAGCACCGAGCCGCCCCAAGCTGCGAACGTGTGCCGAGCGAGCACAAGAGCCAAAGCTTCACCTACATCGAGACGTAAGTTGGTGAGAAGACCGAAGGTGGAGGTGTAGCGGTAGCTGCAGGTTGCACGATCCCAAGCAATGGGCGCTTGGTAGAAATCGCGTAGTAAAGAGAGGTCGCGTTTGACCGTGCGGGGAGAAACTTCAAGCTCACGAGCAAGTTGCAAGGCGTCTACTCGACAACCTGCCGCCAGTTTCTTGTGGATGTGCTCTATCCGCGAGACGCAGGCGGGCCCGGCCCTAGGGCCTGGTGCTGTCCGGTGCATCAATGGGGTGGCACGCATGACAAAGTGAAGCTGGTGCCGTTGATTAATGTCCGCACATTGAGCACGGGGCAAGAATTATATTATGATATATCAATAATTACATTATATATAAAATTGTGGCTATTGTTTGGTGTTGGAAGACTTGCCTTCTGCAAAGCGTTAGCGGCTTACCTTATCCAGGAGGTCATTGGGCGAGATCGTGATTCCTGCGCAAAACAATGTCCGCAGCGTAGGTATACTGGTTGCCCTAGTATAATTCTTTGCCGGTGGCCGGATATAGAATGGACCTAGCATGATTGTGCGCTTGGGTGGTGTTCCGGGCCGACCGCTCACCGGCCTGTGCTGGGTATACAGGCTTAGGGATTGTATGAAGCTGCGAAGTCACGATTGTGACGCGGTCCTATGTCGCTTTCGCCGTATCTGCTCATTCCACTGGCCTGCGGGTTGTTTTATGTGCTGAGCATGCTCTGCTTGAAGCGCGCGGGGGAGTTGGGCGTGGGATTGTGGCGCACGACGTTTGTGGCCAATTGGGCGTGCACGTTGGTGTTTCTGCCGTGGTGGTTTCACACGGGTTGGGCGCCGGTGGAGTGGACGCTTTACTGGCAGCCGGCGGTGAGTGCGCTGATTTTTCTCGTCGCACAGGTGCTGATGTTTTTGGCGATCACGCGCGGCGACGTGTCGGTGGCCGCTCCGGTGATGGGCGTTAAAGTGATTCTCGTGGCGTTGATCAGCAGTATGCTGTTTGCCGAGGGCGTGCCGCTCAAGTGGTGGATCGGCGCGGGCATGAGCACGGCGGCCGTGGGCTTGCTCAATCTCGGACGCGGCGCGGCGCATCGCCGCGTCGGGCAGACGGTGCTGCTGACCTTGACCAGCGCGGTGCTCTATTCGCTCAACGATGTGCTGATGCAGCATTGGGGACACGCGTGGGGCGCGGGCTATCTGCTGCCGCCGCTGTTTTTATTCGTGGGCCTGTATTCGTTCGTGTTGCTGCGATTCGCGCACGGAGGCATTTTTCAAATCGCGCCGCGCGCGTGGGGCTGGGTTATTCCGGGCTCGTTTTTCAACGCGCTGACGAATGGCGGCATCGCGCTGACGCTCGGCATCTGGGGCAACGCGACAGCGGTCAACATCGTCTACAGCTCGCGCGGATTATTTAGCGTGATTCTCGTGTGGGCCGCGGGCCATTGGTTCGCCAACACCGAACGGCACGCGGGCCGTAGCGTGCTGCTGACGCGTTTGATTGGTGCGGTGCTGATTCTCGCGGCGATTGCGCTCGTGGTGGTGTGAGATCGCGACGACCTGCCTGCGAATGTTCGTAATACGAACATTCCAGAAACGGCGCTCATCTTCCTACGGAGTGAGGTAAGCAAAACGAATGTTCGTATTACGAACATTGGCCTTTGGGAGGCGTGTTTGGATAGTTTTGAAAAGCAGAGGGGGCCGGCGATAACCCCTAACGCCGGCCCCCATGGCTTGCTATGTTTGCGATCCGGAAGGATCGGAGTCATTCTTGCTATCCTAATGGTTCGCACCGAACGACCGGGATAGTTAGAGCACTGCGCGTGCCAACCCCCGGGCGATTATTCCGCGTTGAACCGGGCGATTTGGGCGAGTTCGCCGGCGATGGTGCGATCAGGCCGGCAACGGGGCATTTTGTGATGCCCGCCCCATTTGCCCTTGGTGCGCATCCAGTGTTCAAACACACCGGGTATGACGAGGCGCACGAGTGGCGGTTCAAGTCCGCCGGCTTGGCGCTTGACTTTGTAATTTTCGTTGAGCCGTTGCAGCTCCGCGTCGAGGGCGGTTTCGAGCACGGGGCCGGTGGGCGTCACGACTGTGCCGGGGCGCAATTCGATCCACCATTCGTGCCGGCCGTGCTGCTGACCTGTGAACGAATTGTCGGTGAGCAGGGCGACGTGGAAGTTGGTGATCTGCCAGTCGTGATCGTGGCACACTTTGGTGAGGGCGTCGGTGAGATCTTTTTCGATGACGTGTTCGCCCAATGTATTCAACCGGAGCTGCGTGCGCCCGACATGAATCAAGCGCGGCGGCTTCGTGGTGACGAAGCGAACCACGTCGCCGATCACGTAGCGGCACAAGCCCGCGGGCGTCGTCATCAACAGCACGTAGTTCACGCCGGGTTTCACGCCGTGCAGCGGCACTGCTTTTTCGCCGAGTTGATCGAGTCGCGACTCGTCGTAATCGGCTAGCGGCAGGAATTCATAAAAAATCCCGGTGTCGGTCATGAGCCGCAGACCGCGCGAACTCTCCTTGTCCTGCGCGGCGATGAAACCTTCCGCGGACGGATAAATTTCGTGAAAGATCACGTTCGGTCCGCAGGCTTGCTGCAGTTCCGTCAGGAACGGTGCGATGGATGTGCCGCCGTGCATCACGCATTCGAGATTGGGCCAGATGGCCTGCAGGTTGAGTGGCGCGGCTCGCCCGCGCGTGGCGCGCGTGCGCATGATTTGGGCGAAACTCAGCAGCCAGTTCGGAATGCCGGCGACTAGCGCGATGTCGCGATGCAGCGTGCGCTCGGCGATGGCCTGCATTTTTGCGGGCCAATCGGCCATACTGGCGATTTCCTCACCCGGTTCGTAATGGTGTTTCTCCACCCAGCGCGGCATGTTGAACGCGGAGATGCCGCTCAGGTCGCCAATCCATGCTTCGAAGGGCGCGACTTCAGGAATGGGCGCCAGCGTGGTGATGCCACCGAGGAAAAGTTGGCGGCCTTGAAAAATTCCCGCATGGCCGACGCGCTGCGTGTAGTAATACAGAAAATCGAGACCCGCGCGGCGGAAGTGATGCGCCATGTCGTGGGTGACGGGCAGGCATTTCGCGCGGCCCGTGGTCGTGCCGGACGACGTGATGTAGAAAGAGCATTGCCCGGGCCAAAGCACATCGGCTTCGCCGCGCTTCATGCGTTCGATCTGCGGCACAAAACTCTCGTAAGTGCGCAGCGGCACATTGCGGCTGAATTCCGCGTAGCTCGTGGTCGATTTCAGTCCGCAGGCGCGCCCCTGTTCGGTGAATGCAAGCCGGGCGACCAATTCACGAAACGCCTTTTTCTGACCGGGCAGGGCCGGACGACGCAGACGAAACTCGGCCCAGGCTGACATCAGGCCGGCCCCGAAGGTGATAATGCTTTTTGGCAAGTCCGGCATACCGCGAGCAGCTAGTGAGTCATCAGGCAGTCCGGTGCGAGGCGTGCTCGCAAGTGTATTTACGAGGCGTGCCGAATCTTACCGAATTTTAGCCCGGCGTAAAAAGTTTGATAGCCGCGATAGGAAAGCCGCGGGTATCTGTATGTTGTGTGTTAAAACATGGGCGTGACATTGCCGCCGCTTTGGCGTTCTCAAATGGCATGCCCTTGCCGCCGATTGTTTTTGAAGATGAAGCGATGCTGGTGCTGGACAAACCGGCCGGGCTGCCCGTCGTCGTCGAACCCGGGGTCAAACCAGCCGCGACTTTGCTCGCGCAAGTGCGCGCGGAGCGCGACGACTCGCTGATCAACGCGCACCGACCCGATGCCGAAGCGAGCGGACTGGTCGTCTTTGCGAAAACCAAACCGGCATTGGATTTCTTAAGCGGACAATTTCAGGCGAAAACCGCGGTGCAGATCTGGCACGCGTTTGTCATCGTGCAAACGACGGGGGAGAACTCGCAGTTCTGGCCGCGCGATGCCGGGAAGCGCGTGCCCGCCGAATTCGAGATGGATTGGTGGATCGGCCGCGACGAAGAAAGACCGCAGGCGATGAAGGCGTTTCGTCGCAACGGCGGTCAGCCGGCACTCACACGCTTCACGGTGGAAGAGAGTTTCGGCGATTATGTGTTTCTGCGCTGCCGGCCGGAATCGAATCGTCGCCATCAATTGCGCGTGCACCTCGCCGCGGCGGGTTTGCCGGTGTTGAATGACGAACTATACGGATTGCCGGATGCGCCGTTGCTTTTGTCCAACATCAAGCGTGGCTACAAAGGCGGCGCGAACGAGAAGCCGATGATCCGCCAACTCGCGCTGCATGCGAGCGGTCTGACGCTGATGCATCCTCTGACGCGCGAGCCTGTTACTTTTGAAGCGCCGCTGCCGACCGAGTTCGCGATCGCGTTGAAAAACCTACGCAAGTTTGTGCGCCGCCGATGAATTGTAGGGCGGGATCGCTGATCCCGCCTTGGAGAGTGCGATTTTAAGAGGCGGGATACGGCGATCCCGCCCTACAGTCGCATCAGCTTAACGGCGTGATTGCATACGCTCGAGTATCTGTCTGGCCGGTTCGAAACCGGGATTGATGCGACGCACGGCTTCAAGGTGGGGAATCGCTTCACGTTCGCGACCCGGCCACGAAAGGAGCAAGTGCGCGATGCTGTATTCGGCTTCCCAATAATCGGGCTGCAGAGCTCGCGCGACTTGGAATTGTTTTAGCGCAGCGGCGCGCCACGCGGGCCGAGCTTGCAACGCGTAGCCGAGATTCAGACGCAGCCAGCCGGCGGCAGGCTGCTCGATGACCGCGCGCCAGTAATGCGGCAAGGCCTCGTGCTCGCGACCGGGCGTGGAGATTAGGACGTTGGCTAGATTGGCGCGCGTCTGCCACAGCGAGGGCTTGAGATTCAACGCGGTCTCGAACTCCTTCAGCGCTTCGCTCGTCGGAGTGCCGAGATTGAGGAGCGCGAGGCCGAGATTGGAATGCACCTCAGCATAGCCGGGCTTGAGCCGCAGTGCTTCGCGATAGAGCGGCACGGCTGCAGCGAAGTCTCCGCGATTGGCGTATTCGAGACCGAGATTGTAGGCGGCCATCCAGCACGCGGGATTTTTTTCCAACGTGGCGCGGTAGAGCGTGATGTTGTCGCGATAATCATGCGCCTGTCGCCAACTCAAAACGCCGAGTGTGCACAACAGCACGACGGCGAGTCCTTCGCGCCAGCGCGGCAACGGCGAATTGAGTTTTCGCGAAATGACAGCGATCCCGTGTCCGAGGCCGACGAAGATCGCGATGCTCGCGAGATATTGGAAATGGTCGGCGACGTAGGAGTATTGAAATGGATAAACGTTAAAGAAGCCCAACGCGGGAAACAGTGTGCCGCCGAAAAGCAGCGCGGTGGCGAGCGGGCCGCGCGATTTTCCGCGCAGCAGCCATAGTCCGACGATTACCGTGATCGCGGTCAGCAGCGGCAACCAGCCGATGGCGGTCGCGTCCCAACGCGGATAAATGAAAACGAGATTCGTCGGCCAGAGAAGTTTGCCGAAATAGAACCAGGCGACTTTGCCGGCCAACAACGTGCGTTCGATCAGGCTGAGTGCAAAGACGTCGCCGGTTGCGCCGATCAGATGGCGCTCGACCCATGCCGTCGTCAGTCCGGCGGCAATCGCCAATCCGAACCACGGCAGCAGAGGCGCAACATCGCGCCAGCGAATCGCACCACGACGCCACCACACGATGACCAGCACCGCGGCAGGCAGCGTGACTGTCACGGTCTTGGTCATCGCGGCCAGAATGAACAATACGGTCGCGAGCGCATACCAGCGCCACGCGGTGCGCGCGGCGGTCTCGCGTTTGCCGTCGAAGTTGAGCCACGCGAGCAGCGCGAGCAGGTAGAAGAATGTGGAGAGCGTGTTCTTGAGCTCGGAAATCCACGCGACGGATTCTACGCAGATCGGATGCAGCGCAAAAAGTCCGGCGGCGAACCACGCACCGGCGAGTTGCAGCCGTCGCATGAGCACGACGATCAAGCCCGCGGATCCGGCGTGCAGCAGGATATTGACGACGTGATAACCGGTCGTGTTGTCGCCCCACAGATGATACTGCAACCAGAACGCGCTGTGCATTACCGGATAATATTGCTGCGTGGCACCCATCTCGAACCAGATGCGCGCGAGGCCGAATGCATTGCGCAGTTCGGGTCGCGTCATGTGCGCGTCGTCGTCCCACAACATCGCGCCGTGTAATGCCGGCCAGTAAACGACGAAACACGCTGCGAGCAGTGCGAACCAGCCGAGCCACGACCACAGGACGTGACGTGATTGGGGAAGGGGCTGTGCAACCAAACGCGGCATTACCGAAACGGTTTGCGCTTCTCTTTTCCCGCGCAATGCGGAAAACCGATTCCACCCCATGAACGCCGAAATGCCCGAAGCCTACGCCGCTCGTTTGCAGGCTGCTGCACGCGAGCGAACTTTGGCCGGATGGGAATTGCCGAAAACCGAATTTGCACCGCGCGCGATTCGACGCGTCGGTATTATTGGCGCGGGCGTGATGGGCTCGGGTATTGCGCAGTGGTGCGCGGCGTGTGGTTACGACGTGGTGCTGCGCGATGTGAATGACGAAGTGTTAGCGCGCGGACTGCGCGTGGCGCACGAGGTGTTCGACGGTGCAGTGCAGCGCGGAAAACTTTCCACGGAAGAAGCAGCCACGGGGAAAACCCGCCTCGCCACGACAACTGCGTGGGCTGGTTTTCCGGAATGTGATCTGATCATCGAGGCGATTGTGGAAAACGTGGCGGCGAAACAGCAATTGTTCGCCGAGTTGCTGACCGTGGCACGGCCTGATGCGTTGCTCGCGACGAACACCTCGGCACTGCCGTTGGAGGAAATCACTGCGCAATTACCGGATGCATCGCGCGTGGTCGGGTTGCATTTTTTCAATCCCGTCAGCCGCATGCCGTTGGTGGAATTGGTGCTGGGGAAGGAGACAAACTATGCCGCGGCGGAGTCGGCGCTGCGATTCGTAAAAACGCTGCGCAAGACACCGGTGGTCTGTCGTTCGTCGCCGGGGTTCTTGGTTACACGCGTGTTGTTTTTCTATCTCAACGAAGCCTGTCATTTGTGGGAGGAGGGGGTCTCGACCGAGGCGCTCGACGCGGCGATGCAGGCGTGGGGCTGGCCGATGGGGCCGATGCGGCTGATCGACGAAGTCGGCGTGGATGTGACCGATTTCATCTTCGGCGAGATGGCGCACTATTTCCCTGAGCGATTTGACCGCAGCGCGATTTGCGGACGATTGCTGGAGCGGGGATTGCGCGGCCGAAAGAACGGCGCGAGCTCCGGTTTTTATCAGTATCAAGGCCGCGATGCTTCGCCGAATCCCGTGCTAGCCGCGCGTCCAAATGAATCCACACCCAGCGCCGACGAAATTGCTCGGCGACTTATGCACGTGATGGTGGCGGAGGCGCGACGCTGCAGGGAAGAAGGCGTGGTGCTTTCGCCGGAGGACGCGGATTTCGCGTTGCTCCGTGGCGCGGGTTTTCCCGCGGCGCGCGGCGGTTTGCTGTATTGGGCGCGCGAACAGAAGGCGGAGTAGGCCGTCCGCCGTTAGAAACTCAGATTGTTCGGTCGCGTGTGCAGGGTTTGCACGACGGAGATGTTGCGCAGGGCGAATGCCGCTTCGCAGTAGCAAAGGTAGTAGCTCCACTTGCGAATGAAGCGGTCGTCGAAGCCCAGTTTTTTTACCTCGGGGAGTTTTGCGAAAAACGCTTCGTGCCAGAGATGCATCGTCCGCGCGTAATCGCGGCCCATGTCCTCCACCTCGTGCAGCCAGAAGCCGCCGGCTTGCGTGAGCAGTTCGTTGACGCGATTGAGCGACAGCAGCAGCGAGCCGGGAAAAATGTGCTTTTGAATGAAATCCACGCCTTGGCGAAACGCGTCGTAGCGCGCGTCGGGGCAGGTGATAAATTGCAGAGCGATGAGGCCGTCGCGCTTGAGCACGCGCGCGAGTGTCGCGGCGAAGTCTGGCAGATAACGATGCCCGATGGCTTCCATCATCTCGATGGAGACGATCTTGTCGAATTGCCCTTCAACGTCGCGGTAGTCGCGAAACTCGACCGTGATGCGATCGCTCAAGCCGGCGGCGGCGATGCGTTTTTCGGCGAGGGCTTTTTGTTCGCGCGAAATGGTCAGCGTAGTGACACGGCAGCCGTAGGTCTTGGCGGCGTGCAACGACCAGCCGCCCCAGCCCGTGCCGATTTCCAGGACGTGATCTTCGGGCTTGAGTCGCAGGCGGCGGCAGAGCGCATCGTTCTTTTCACGCTGCGCCGCTTCGAGCGTGAGATCGGGCTGCGACCATTTCGCGCTCGAATACATCATGCTCGGGTCGAGCCAGAGGGAGAAAAAGTCGTTCGAGAGATCGTAGTGCTCGCTGATGTTGCGCTTGGCGATATCGCGATTGTTGGGCCGCAGCAGATGTCCGACACGATTGACGATGCGCAGCAGATTAAGCGCGCCGGCACGGGCTTTCGAGCCGGACATGCCGGGCGTGTATTCGTAATTTTGAACGAACCACGAGATGACAGCGGTGAGGTTGGGCGTCGTCCAATCACCGTCGATGAAGGCTTCGGCGAAACCGATATCGCCGGCCATCACGCACTTTTTGAAGAACACCTCGCGCTTAATGTGTATCTCGGCCTCGGCCGGAATTTCCAAAGGCAGCGCAGCCGGCGTGGCCTCGGCGGGTAGGCCCAACGTGATCGATTCACCTTCCGGCAAGTGCAGACGCAGACGGCCGAGCGGCATCACGCGCAAAGCGGAAAGCACGGCGCGACGGTAGAAGGATGAGCTTCCGGTCGAAAGACCAGTGCTGGAGTCGGCGCTGGTGGATGAGCTGCTCATGGGGATTGAGGGGCAAACCCACCAAAAGCGATTCGCCCGGATAGGCAAGGCCCCCGGGCGAAAAAATGCCGCGTTAACGGCGGGAATAGTGGCGGTGAAAACCGCCGATCAGATTACGCGCGGCGCGTTCGGATCCTTGGCCTTCAACTCGTGGGCGAGTTCGGAAACATCTTTGTGCACGGCCGGACCGCTGTTCTTTTGTGGCATCACGGCAGGATTAGCCGTGGCGGTGGCGACTGCGATGGCCGCAGCGGTGGGCACCACGCGACGCAGCGACGAATGAGCGTGCACGACGGCGGCCTTTTTCGAGGCGGCGACCGAAGCGTGATGATCGGCGTGCGCGCCTTCTTCGAGAATGCTTTGCGGCACGGGCTTGAGACCGTGGATGAAGCCGGTGAACGAGAGCAGCTTCAGCATGTAGTAGGTCGGATCAAATTCCCACCAGTAGAAGCCGTTGCGCGTGCAAGATTGATAGCGGTGGTGATTGTTGTGCCAGCCTTCGCCGAGCGTGATGATGGCGAGAATCGCGCTGTTGCGCGAATCGTCCGACGTCTTGAAACGACGGCGGCCCATGAGGTGCGCCATCGAATTGATGCAGCCGGTGCCGTGGAAGAGAAACGTGGTGCTGATGAAGAAGCCCCACACCAAGAGCTGCCAGCCATTCGTGCCCAGTTGCGGGGCGACGTGCTCAAGTAGCGCGCCCAAGCCAAACAGCGAGGCGGCGAAGAGAATCGGCACGACCAAGTCGAAGCGGTTGAGCCAGACGAGCTCGGGATATTTCGCGAGGTCCTTGATCTTGGTGTAATCGGTCGGGAAGTTGCGGCGGCTGGTGATCCAGCCGATGTGCGACCACCAGAAACCATGCACGTGCGGAGAATGCGCGTCCTCGGGCTGATCGCTGTGTTGGTGATGGTGGCGGTGATGATAAGCCCACCACAACGAACCGCGCTGCACAGTAGTGCCGGCGAAGACGGCCAACAAGAACTGGCCGAAACGCGAAGTGCTGTAGGTTTTGTGCGAGAAATAGCGGTGGTGCACGCCGGTCACGGCGAACATGCGGATGAAATACAAGGCCACGGCAGTCCACACCGCGAACGCGCTGGTGCCCGTCCAAATCACTCCGAGGCAGCCGAGATGCAGGAATACGAATGGCATCACGCGCACCCAATCCACCCGATCCGGCTCGTTACGCATTTTTTCCGCCCCCTCGGGACAGTAATCGGAATCGATCCATTGCACGATGGCCGTAAAGGCGCGACTGAGGAATGAGCGGCGGTGAACTTGAACTGAATCTGACATGAGAAATTGTAGTGCAGGGAACCCTGCCTATCCGCCACATGCAAGCGGTGTTTTAATTTTCCCAGATTAACCACGCGTGGTTGTGCGCAAAAAAGCGCGTAGCCCTTGGGTTGCCCTGTCACTTACCGCGCTTGCCAAGGGTGTTGGCAATGGGTTGGTTGAGAAAGTGGAGAGCCCCGCTAATTCATCCGCCATAACCTCGCCGGTGCGCCGCAGGGAAATTTTCGGTTGGTGCTGCTACGATTTCGCCAATTCGGCGTTCACGACCATCATCATCACCGTGGTTTTCGCGCCGTGGTTCCTGAACGTGATCGCCAAAGGTGATGAGCGCGGCCCGGGTTGGTGGGGCACGGCGTTGGCCATTTCGCAAATCATTGTGATTCTGATTTCGCCACTCATTGGCGCGATCGCCGATGTGACGGCGCGCAAAAAATTATACCTGATGGGCACGGCGTTAGTGTGCAGTGTGGCCACGGCTCTGCTGGCGTTGGCCGGCGCGGGCGACCTCTGGTTGGCGCTCGCGCTTGTCGTAGTCGCCAACATCGCGTTTTCGCTCGGTGAGAACTTGTGCGCGAGTTTTCTGCCGGAAATCAGCACGCCGCAAAATGTGGGGCGTATTTCCAGCTACGGCTGGAGCTTTGGCTATCTGGGTGGCCTGTTGAGCCTGATCTTTGCTTTGGTCATCATCAACAGCGGTCCGGGCCGCGTGCCGTTGACCTTTGTGATGACCGGTGCGTTTTTCGTGTTGGCGTGCTTGCCGACGCTGATGCTGCGCGAACGCGCGAAACGTCGCGCGCTGGCGCCGGGTGAAACGTGGCTGCGGTTGGGTTGGGGACAGTTGGCGACGATGAAGCGTGAGCTGCCGCAGCACCGCACGTTGATGGTCTTTTTCATCGCCATGCTATTCTTCATGGCGGGCCTGACCGCGATCGTGGCTTTTGCATCGGCGTTTGCGACGGAAGTGTTGGCGATGACGCAGGCGGAGATCATCAAGCTCTTCGTGTTGCTGCAACTGGCCGGCGTGGCGGGAGCCTGGGGCTTTGGCCGGGTTCAGGATAAAATCGGCCCCCGGTTCGCGCTGGCGGTTTCGCTCGTGTTGTGGATCGGCGTCAGCGGGTGGGCGGCGGCCTGCACGAGTAAAGTCGAATTCTACATCATCGGCGCGCTGGCCGGCGGGGTGATGGGGTCGCTGCAATCCGGTGCGCGCGCAGTCGTGGCGGTGCTAACGCCGGCGGGACGCTCCGGAGAGTTTTTTGGTTATTGGGGCTTCTTCACCAAGCTCGCAGCGGTGATCGGGCAACCGGTGTTCGGTTGGCTGGCCGCGTATCAAGGTTATCGCGTGGCGGCACTGGCCAACGGCGTGTTTTTCCTCGTTGGGTTGATCATTCTACTCGGTTTGCGACTGCCGCGGAACACGCGTTAGCGATCCTTTCCGGGAGTATCCGGATCGGTGGCCACGAGGGCGCTCAGCAAAACGAGGATGATTACTACGATCAGCATTGGCTTGGTGACTTGGTCAGAGTCAGAACCGTGAAAACATAGCCGGTTCCGGCTCAATGCCAATACGCATTCACACTTACAATAGTTACAGGAATTTTCTATTAATTCCCGTTCTACCCGCGCCGGACGGAGAATTGGTGATATCCTCGATTATTCCTGACGGAAGAAATCGCCGCCTTGGAGCTGCGCTTTGAAGGCGGAGAAACCGCCGTCGATCACGAGATTGCTGCCGGTGATGAACTCGGCTTTGTCGCTGGCGAGAAAAAGGGCGAGTTCGGCGATGTCTTCCGGTTTTCCGAGTCTGGTCAAATGCAGGGCCTCGGCCGCGGCGCGGGCCTGAGGGTTGGCATACCAATCCAACTGACATTCGGTGATGACGTAGCCCGGGCTGATCGTGTTTACCCGCACGCCGTGCTTGGCGTAGTTAAGCGCCATGCCGCGGGTAAGTGCGATGATCCCGCCTTTCGCGGCGGTGTAACTGTCGACGCCGGGCTCGGCGATAAGGGCGTCGATGGTGGCGGTGTTGAGGATGACGCCGCGCTTTTGCTGCATCATCGGGGGCAACACGGCCTTCGCCATGAGAAACGCGCCCTTGAGCGCGACGTCGATCATCGTGTCCCAAACCGCCTCGTCGAGTTCGTGCACCGCGCGGTCCTTCTCGTTGCACAAGCGCGTGGGGGCGGCGTTGTTGTAGAGAATATCGATGCGGCCCCATAACTCGAGCGCGCGGGCCGCGGTGGCCTGCGCGTCGGTGAATTTCGAAACATCCGTGCGCACGAACTCCGCTGTGCCGCCGGCGGCCTGAATGTCTGCGGCGACCTGCTGTCCGAGTTTCTCGTCCAAATCGGCGATGATGACGCGCGCGCCTTCGCGAGCGAACAACTTGGCGGTGGCTTTGCCGATGCCGGAGGCGGCACCGGTGATGATGGCGACACGTTCAGCGAGTTGCATGGTCAGGCGGGGTTGCGGGATTGGCGGTAAAGGCTTTCGAGATCGGCCAGCGCGGCGGTGCGGCTGGATTTGCCGAGCAGAAAATCGCGAACGATGTCGCCGCCGCTATCTTGGAATTGCAGGTAGCCGCTGTAACGCGGGCGCGTCCATGAATCCTCCATCGTGGCAAGGGTGTTGGCAAAGAAGCCGTTGCTGCGGCGGTTGACTTCCGTGTCGGCCCACGCGGTGCAGTGGGCCGGCTGCCCCCCGTTTTCGAAATACAAGGTGCGCTGCCATGACGCGCCTGCGACCAGTGCCGCGTAATCGAGCGCGACTGCGACGTGCTGACAACGCGTCGAGATTGCCAAGCCGGTGCCGCCAAGTGTCGGGCGCAACGCGCGTCCACGAAACGAAACCATCCCGCCGAATTTCAATACGTGCGGCGCATAGCCGGCGCGCGCGTAGTTGGAATAACCATAGGCAAACGGACAATATGCAGGTCCCTTCGCATCCGCCGCTGCGAGCGCATCCCACACGCGGATGGGATTACGTGTCCATGTTTCGGCAGGAAGGATGCTCATGAGTTCGTGCTGCATGGCCAACGCGGCTTCGCCGACCCCGGAGCTAACAAGTCGATCCGGATGGGCCGCCGGCGTTTCGCCATGCGCATGACAGAACATGAAGAAATTCATCAGACAATCGACCGGAATGCCGGCGACGGCGACGAGGCCTGCACGCGCGAGCTCGAGCAGTTCTTCCCACGTTTGCGGCACATTCACGCGGTGATGCGCCAGCAAGTCTTCACGCCAGCCGCTAATTGGCGTCGCCGCATCAATCGGCAGCGCACACAGATGATCGTCGTAATCGTAACTCTCGAACGACGCGCCGGTGGAATGCGCGCGCAGATCGGCGAGAAGTTCGCGCGATGCGATTTGGTTAAGGTTGTGCAATACCGGATGTTGGGCGGCGAATCCCGCGAACGGATGATCGATGACGATGAGGTCGAATTGCTCCGCCAGTTTTTCGATCGGCGCGTCGGCGAAGGCCTGCAGCGAACGCTTCTCCCAAGTGATCTCAATGTGCGGATGCAGTTCGCCGTAGCGCTGCGCGGTGGCGACCATCGGCGTAAAGCCGCGGCTGTGGTTCCACGCGATGCCGCGCAGGCGGATGATGTCGGACGACGTGCTCACAATTCAGAAACTTGGCGCGAGCGGCAAAACTTACTCACGGCCGTTTCGCTCAGCGTGACACCGAGACCCGGCGTTTGCGGCACGTTGACGTAACCGTCGGGTGAAACGAGCAGCGTTTCGTTGGTCATCCGCCAGCGCAGGGGGGAGTCGCTGGTGGAGAATTCCAACAGCTCTTCATTCTGATGCGCGGCGAGGAAGTGCAGGTTGGCCGCGATCTCGATGTTGGTTTTGTAACCATGCGTGATGACGCGTTTGCCACGGGCGAGTGCGGCGTCGGCGATTTTTTGAATGCCGGTGAAACCGCCGACCATTGTGATGTCAGGCTGGCAGATCGACGCGCCACCCTGATCCATCGCCTCGATGAATTCGAGCACATGCGTGAGGCCGAGATCGCCGACGCCGAGCGGAATGCCGTGCTTCGCCATCTCCGCGTGCCCGGGGACATCGTCGAGCGGCAACGGTGCTTCGAGAAACAGCAGGCCGATTTCGCGGTAGGCGGGATAGAGTTTCAACCCCTCGGCGGCGGTGCGGTAGGCGAGCGCGCAATCCACGATCAAGCCGCGATCAGGACCGAGCACTTCGCGCGCGGCCTTGAGCAAACGCGTCGTGTGGGCGACGTCGTCCATCCACCACGGATCAGCGGCGAATTTGATGGCGCTCAAATGCAGTCGCGAAAGGCGATCTGCGACTTGATGCCGCACTTCGTCCTCAGTGCGGCCCATTGGATAAATTGTGCCATAGGCGCGCAGCCGATGGCGTTTCGCTCCACCGAGCAGTGCGTGAATGGGTTTGCCCGCGGCTTGGCCGCGCAAATCCCACAGCGCGAGATCGAGTCCGCCGAGCGCGTGCATGGTGAGTCCGCGCCGGCCGACGTAATCGCAGGCGTCGTAAAGTTCGTCCCACAGCGTCGCGTCGTTTGGATCGCGCCCTAGCAGCACGCCGGCGAGGCCGCGCGCGTGATTGTGCGCGTCGGGTCCGTGAATGAGCGCCTGAATGGCGGCGGGAAAAGATTCGACCTCACCGATGCCGACGTGACCGGTGTCGGTGGTGAGGCGAATGACGCAATCGTCATAGGATCCGTCGAACAGGCTGATGCCCGGATCCTCGTGCCGCATGTGGAAGGTTTCGATGCGAATGATCTTCATGAGAAATCAGATTTAGCGGTGTTTGGTCAGCACCTCGACACCAGTGGCGGTCACGCGCATGATGTCTTCCATGCGCACGCCGCAATCGCCGGGAAAATAAACGCCGGGTTCGATCGCGATCACCATATTCTCCTCCAGCGGCGTGTTGTCACCGGTGACAACACGCGGTGCTTCGTGATAACACACGCCGATGCCGTGACCGGTGTGATGCGGATAAGGCGTGTAACCGGCGCGGCTAATAAAATCACGCACCTGGCGATCAATCTCGCCGGTGATTGCACCAGGCTTGATCAGCGAGATGGCGAAATCGAGCGCGTCACTCGCGACCGTCTTGAGTTCGTGATAACGTGCCGTGGGCTCACCGGCGGGAACGACGTTGCAGATGTCGCCCCAGTAATTGCCGAGTCGCGGCACGATGTCGGCGAGAATCCATTCGCCCTCGGCGATCTGCCGATTGTTGGGCAGGCCGCCGATGTCGCCCGTGCGCGAGCCGCCGACGAAATCGGCGAGAAGCGGCAGGCGGCAGCCAGCGCGTGATTCCAATGCGGTGCGCATCTCGCCCCACATTTCCAGTTCGCTGCGACCGGGCCGCACGATGCCGGGCAAGATGGACTGTGCATAATCGCACAATGCCAGCGAACGGCGCAGCGCAGCGAGTTCGCCCGGGGTTTTAATCATGCGCAACGCATCCAGTTTGCCGTCCACGCGGCGCGCGGCGGCGAAGAGATCGGCCAGATCGGCCGGCAAATGGTTGAGTTCCACGCCGAGATTGGATTGGCCGGCGATGAGCTCCTTGAATTTTTCGCGATAGTGGCGGGCGGGCGCGAACGAATCGTCGGCCGTGTAGCTCGGGTAGGTGAGGCCGGTCAGTTGCAGCGCCGCGCAATCCGGCGCTTCACAATCGGGATGGAGCAGCGTGGCGCGATTGCGCTCGACGAGCAGCACGTTCGGTCCGCCCGCGAATGGATTGGGACCGGTCTCGACCGAGATTTCGTGGCCGGAAGCCCAATCCACACTGGCCGGAGCGGTGAGCAAAACGGCGTCGAGCGACTCGCGATCAAGCCACGCCGTGAGCTTCTGGCGGATGTCGGGGTCCATGGGGTGAACGCAGTGGAGCAGCAATCACGGCAAAAGAAAAGCACCGGACGAGAGCCGTCCGGTGCCGGGGAGAGAATTATGACTTTACTCGAAGCGACGGGTGGTCGCCGCTTTTGCTCAATCGGCTTTGCGCAGCGTGATGTCGCCGTTCATCGCGGCGGCGTAGATCTCGGGACCGTTGCCACCGTTGAGCGTGCCGGAAACCAGTTTACCACCGGTCATAGTCGGCAACGGCGGCATGGGCGGCAACGGCGGAGCCGCGGTGACGCTACGAGATTCGCGCTCGACGCGACCGGCGCGGGCTTCTTCTTCGGCGGCTTCGCGGGCGGCCACGGCAGCTTCGCGCAGGGCGGCGGCGGCTTCACGAGCGGCTTCGACACCGGCTCGCACGGCTTCGCGCACGGCGACCTTGATGTCATCATCCTCGATAAAATGAACCGAAGTGCGCGATGACTTGGGGCCGACCAGATTTTCGGTCGCGGTGACGAGTGTTTTCTCGTCGAAGTCGGTGAGAATGGCGCCGTTTTGCGTGCGGAGGCGGACCTTGGCCTGCGCGTCCTCGGGCACGTGAATTTCAATTTCGCCGTTCATCGAAGTGAAGGAGATGGGCTTGTCGGCGGTGAGCTTGGCGAACTTGGCTTGGATTTCACCGTTCATGGTTTCGACGAGGACGCCGCCGGTGATATCTTCGAGTTCGATCTCGCCGTTCATGCTTTTGATTTCCACGTCGCCGTCGATGTCGGTGACGTCGATTTCTCCGCCGAATCCGTTGGTGATGACGACATTCGTGTTGCGCGGCACCTCGAGGTTGAATTCAGCGTGGCGGCTGACGCTGGACCAGGAATCGCCAGTATCCAGGAAGATGACGTTGTCCTTTTCAACGAAAGTGTAGGTGGCGCTTTCGGAGATGACGCGCAGCCCGCCTTTGCGAACCGGAGTGTTTGCTTGCTCGAAGTCGGTATTAACGAGGACGTCGGTGCGGTCGCTGCCTTCGACGGTGATGTTGCCCATCTTGACGCTGATCCGGACGGTGCCGGGCTTGGACGGATCGGAAAATGCGAGCGTGTTTTGCGCGGCGCGCGCGCTGATGGCGGTGGCAAGCAGCACGAGCGCGAGGCCGGCGGCGAGAAGGAATGAAGGATACGGCCGGGAGGATTTCATGATGATGGCGGTGGATTTGGTGGGTTGGACAGCCAATCGGTTGTGTGTGTTAAAGGGATTCAGAGTTGGGCGATGGCGCGGCGCGCGGCGTCGCGCACGGAGGTGTTCACGTTTTCGCCACGGGTAAGTTGCTCGAAGATCGAAACCGCCTCGCGGTCGCGGGCCGCGACGAGGAAGTCGATCATCGCCACCTGAACGAGCGGGTTTTGTTCACGTTCGAGCGAGGCGAGCACGCCGGCGCGCACGACATCCTTGTCGGCGTGCGGATAAAGCGATTCGAGCGCGGTCAGACGAACGTTGGCGCTGGGATCGAGCGCGAGCGCGCTGATGAGTTGCGTGAGCACCTGCTCGTTCGGCGACGTGAGATCCTGCACGGCCAGCACGCCTTTCAAACGTTCGTTGGCGGGTTGCTGTTGCAACAGCGAGTAGCCGACGAGCTGACCCATCGAATCGACTTTGTGCTGCAGCTCCGCGATCTGGCGTTTGGTGGCGTCATCCGGCCCCTCGGACGGAGCGGGCGTGGGCACGCTGCGTTGACCGGCGACGAAGCCGAGAATGAGCAGGCAGCACGCGGCGATGGGCGAGAAAACCCAGCTCCAGTGGAATTTGCGGCGACGCGGACGAGCAGCGGCGCGCTGCACGCTGGCGGCGAGGTGTTTTTCCTCTGCCAGCATGGCGTAAAAGTTTTCGCGCAGGCGCGGGCTGGGCTTGGCCGCGGGCATCGTATCGAGCGCGACGAGGGTTTGGCGCAGCTCGTCGCATTCGCGCTGGCACTCCGCGCAGCCGGCGACGTGCGACCGGACTGCATCGGTCGTCAGGGTGGTGTTGCGGGGATCGAGCAGCTCCGTGAGACGCTCGCGGACTTGGGTGCAGTTCATGTTACGAATGGTGTGAAAGGTTAACGATTGAGACCGGCCGCGGATATGCGAAGGACGCGGACTTGCGGCTCGTCCGGCGTAGCTCGAAGAGCGAAGTCGGATTCATGACAGATTCTCTTTTTGGATTTTGAAATAGACATCGCGCAGCTCGCGCAGGGCGCGGTGCGCACGAACCTTGGCGGCGCCGACTGAGCATTCGAGGATCGAGGCGATTTCGGCGAATGAGAGTTCTTCGAAACGGCTCAGCAGCAGGATTTCGCGGTCTTCGCGATCGAGCCGGTTGAGTGCGTGGTGCAGCAATTCATGGTCGTCGCGGTGCACGGCGCGGTGGCCGGCGTCGGGCTGATCGTCGGCGTGATGATACAAATCGGACGGATCGGTGGCGAGCGGTGCGCGCTGGCGACGGCGGAAATGATCTGCCGCGCAATGCCGCGCGAGGTGATACATCCACGTGGTGAATTTGCCGTCGTCGCGGTAGGTGTGACGATATTTGAGAATGCGTTGAAAGACGACTTGGACAACGTCCTCGGCCGCGGTGCGATCGCCGGACAGCTTATACAAAAAGCCATACAACTGGCCATGGTGACGTTCAAAGAGCTCGCCGAGCGCGTCGAAATCTCCGTCGCGGACGGCAAGCATCAGGTCATGGTCGCTGGTTTCCATGGCGCGGTCACGAAGGCTTCTATCCGCTGACGAGCGGCTGGAAACAGAGAAATCGGTTAGTTCGGCTATCACGGCGGGAAAAGGACATGCTGGATGCGGGGATAAACCCGACCCGCGCGAAATGGTTACAAACTATTTCTCAAATGGCCGTCTTGCGCTAAACTACGGGCCATGAACCGCCGCACGTTTTTGCAACGTCTCGCCCTGCTGGGGGCCGCCGGTTGGCTGGCCCGCACTCCGGGTTTCGCCCAAACCGCTGCGTCACAGAGCTCTACGGGTCTATTTATTCCCCTGCGCCGGAACGTCGGTTTCTTCACCGGCCGTGGCGGCACCATCGGCTGGTTGGTCAATCCTGACGCGCTGGTGGTCGTGGACACGCAGTTTCCCGAGACCGCCGTGCAATGTCGCGACGGGCTGCCTGGCCGCGACGGCCGTGTGATCGATGTCGTGTTCAATACGCATCACCACCGCGATCACACGAGCGGCAACGGCGTGTTCAAGGAAACCGCCAAATCAATCGTGGCCCACGCCAATGTCCCGCGCCTGCAGCGCGTCGGCGTTGAAAATCCCGCAGCGGTGGTCGTAGCGGACGAGACGTTTGAGAAATCATGGCGGCGCGACTTGGGCGACGAGACGGTGACGGCTACGTATTTCGGCCCGGCGCACACGAGCGGTGACGTGATCGTGCACTTTGAGAAGGCCAACGTCGTGCACATGGGTGATCTGGTTTTCAACCGCGTCTATCCCGTCATCGACCGTCCCTCCGGCGCGAGCATCCGCCACTGGATTACCGTGTTGGAAACGGCCGCGAAAATCTATCCAGCGGATGCGATCTACATTTTCGGTCACGGCAACGAACGCTTCGGCATTCAAGGCACGCAGGCCGACCTGCTCGTGTTCCGCGATTACCTCAGCGGCCTCTTGGCATACGTGAGCCGCCAGATTTCCGCCGGCGAATCCCGCGCGAATCTCATCGCGCTGGAAAACCTCCCGGGCTTTTCCGATTTTCATCAACCGCTGCCCAATCGCCTCGGCCTGAACCTCGGCGTGGCATACGATGAGCTGACGGCCAAGGGGTGACGTTTTGCACACATTGAGTGCAATCATGGTGTGTTTGCTACTTGAGGCGTTGAATTACTGAGCGGATAAACGCTTTAATATAGTGGGTAGAATCACGTTGTAGGTAGAAACAAAACCTGCGGATTCGCCCACAAGAAAGGCGTGAGTAATACAAAGACTCAAAATGCGTCAAAATATCGCCTCGGGCCATGTTCTTGAATGTTGAGCGACGCAATCCGCACCAATGGATTAGAAATGGATATCCGGCGCCATGCGTCAGCTCTGGCAGTTTTAGACCCAATGTATCTGGATCATTCCCGACGCGCATAAAATAGTCACGCTTTAGTGAAATTCGACCGCATGCCGCATTTCTCATTAGCATGTAATTTAGTAATCCTTGTTCGCCTAGCTTGAATATATCCGGGCGGCTTGGCTTTGGTGGATGGCCAGTTATAAAATTTGAAAAATCATCTCGTGTCAGACGATTGCTAATACCCACCCATTGGCCGGTGTTGAAGGTATATTCTGGATAGACGAATCCCGGATCAATTTGGCGGAGCTTTTCGATGTCGAAGTAGTGGCTGTTGGTAAATTGCCGTGAAGGCTCTTCTTTCTGCACCACGAAATCTTCGGAAAATTTTTCCAGACGGCTTAGAATGGGACCTGCAAAAACAATGTCGGAATCGAGCACAAGAAAACGTTGTTCTTGAGGGAGGAACAGGGGCTCAAGCTTTCCAAATCCCCAGCCGAATCGTGTGTTCTCACATTTGAGCGTATTACAGTTATAGTTGTGTTCGATATCTTGCGTTGAGTATGGCCCATAAAACTCATCTTTGATTAGAGTTATTGGAATGCTGGGATACCAATGGCGAATGCTTGCAACGCAGGTTCTGGTGAAATTTATATCATGCTTAAAACCTGCTATGTATATATTATCTATTTTCATGAAACCTGAAGGAAGGCATTGGCTGAATCTTTACCATTAATGAATGGGTGTCGTAGTATGGCAGCTGATTATGCGCCATGGTGCGTGGTCGATTTCGTGAATGCGGCTCACCATGAACCCGTGATGCCGCAGGATTTGGATCAACTCGCGCCCGGTGAGGCGGGGAGCCTTGGGACTCATGCCTCGACGGCGACTCGTTGAATGCCGACGAAGTCAACTGAGTCGGCTTCGACTTTGTTGTCCTCCAGCCAGAGGCCGATCGCTTCAGTGATGCGGATCTGAAGTTTATCCAGACTTTTGGCTTGGGTGTGGCAACCTGGCAGGGCCGGCACGCTCGCCACGAAATAACCATCGGAGTCGCGCTCAATCACCACATCAAATTCTTTTCGCATGGTGAAACGATGTCTCAATCCCAGTCGTTTCGCAATCCTGTCTTTTGCCAGCTCAATGAATAGCCCAATCGCTTGGGTATGAACCTTGGCGTGGCTTACGATGAGCTGACGGCCAAGGGGTAGAATGTTTTCTTCACGAAAAGGCGGGCCGCCTGACGTCTTTTCGACTGCCCCTGTTGGGCATTCAGTAGGTCGTGTCTAGCGAGACATTCTTGAGCATTACAGATCCCGCTTCGTGCGCCTTGTCCCATTCTTCCACTGGCGCCTCGAAAATGAAGATGTATGCCGTGTCGGTCGAATCATTCCCAATAAGGAAGTAGATCATACGGGTGGCATCCGGCCCGTCTTTAGGCGAAATGACACCGAACCATATCATCGAAAACGGTCCTCGCGAATTGATTCGAGCGTCGGAGATCGAATGCCGCCCATCCATCTCGGAGGTAAACGCATGAATATATTCGCTCGGCTTCAGTTGTGATTTTGAAGACACGCCTCGAACACAATTGAGGGTAAGACCGGTCTTGAACTTGCCTGATTCGCTAAAGGCATCCTGCGCCAAAAAGAACGCTTCAGTGCCATCTGCGCGCTCATGCCTGAAGTGCCATCCGTCGGGTGCCAGGATCGCTGCGCGAATGGAATCGAGCGCCTGCCAATGAAAACCAAGAGGCGGTTCTGGCCTAGTGTTTGCGCTCAAAGCGCAAAGGAATATCGCTTGAAGGGTGAGTAAGCTGATAATCGCACGCATAAATTCAATACAGTGGGGTTAGGCATGGCGGCGCGGACGCTGGTCGGGATGGTTGTGGTGCCGGCTTCGGGGCTTCATGAGTTTTCTCGAAGCGGGGAATCCAGGCCCTCGGAAAACTTTGGAATCGCGTCCATGCCGATCAACCATGGCGCACGTTCGTCCCAAAAAATATTCCGCTCAGGTCTGATCTTCGGGTCGTCGTCAAGAAGGCCGGCCGGAACCAGCACAACCTGTTTGTTCCGACTCAAACGGGGCACGGCACAACCGCATCTCCGGCAGAACCAGCGCATATAACCAGGATTCGAATGCTGGTCGGTAAATCGTTCGATTAAGGATTCCCCAGAAATCCATCGGAATTTTTCCGGACGAAAGACCAATATCGTGCCATGCGCCGAGGAGGTCGTCTTACGACACGAGACGCAGTGGCAATAGTGAAAGCGAACCGGGGGCAGTTCGGCCTCGAAGCTCACGTCTCCACACAGGCAGCTTCTTTTGGTAGTGTCTTTCGGGTTCATTCTTTTTTACCCAACAATTTATGGGAAAAGGGGAGGCTGCGTGGTGGCCAGGGCTTCTTTGGCTGCTTGGTTATACTCATGGTCTGAGGTTCATTTCGAATCAGCAATTCGGCCAGAAGATTGTGATGGACGGTTGGAGGTTTGAATGAGGCGGTTGCCGTCCCCGAGGGTGTCCTTGCGCTGCTGGTCGGTCGTGATGAGGAGGATGTCCGGTTGCACGCTGCGGTTCAGGCTCGGAATCGTGGGATAAACCCGCTCCTACAGTTGCCTTGTGGGCACGCGACTCATGTATGAGCGTGACCGCGGACAATTGTCCTGTTGGATTCTTTTCCCGCCCTGCGGGGCAGAATGACAACCCGTCGCAACCCAGTCTCCCCCTGATTATGAGCACCGACATCATTCGCACGTGGAGTGGATTTCAAACCCGTTGGGATGGGGTGACGAATTTTCTGATGGAAGGCGAGTGTGTGCCGTTTGCGTTCGACGTTCCGCCGCTTGATCGCGTGGTGAGCGAGCTGCGCGACGATCCGGATGCGCGCATCACGCCGGGCACGCGCGGCCACCGGCTGGAGCTGGCCGATGTCGCCGCGCAGTTTCGCGCGCTGCCGGTTGAGCGCGCGCTGGAGGGGTCGTTCGGGCTTGCGCATTTCTCGCTCTCGCGCTTCGACGCGCCGGGACGATTCCTTCACGGCTTCAAAGCGAAGATGCTCGATCCATGGCAGAACGCGTTGCGCACGGCAGGCTTCACCTTCGACCGCTGCTATCCGATTATTTTTATCAGCGGCAAGGGCTGCGCGACGAACTATCACATGGATCTTTCGCATGTGCTCGCGTGGCAGATTTACGGGACGAAGCGATTCTGCGGTTTGCGCGATCCCGATCGCTGGGCACCGCGCGAAGTGCGCGTGGCTTACAACCCCGCGAATTTCGTGAAACCCGCTGAGCTCACCGAGGCGGATGCGCTGTGTTTCGAGATGACGCCCGGCACCGTGCTCTGGAATGCGCTGCTCACGCCGCACTGGGTCGAGGCCGGTGACGAAGTCGCGATGAGCATCAATATTTCGCACGGTGGTATTCGCTATCGCGGCAAACTCTGTCGCAACGAACAGGAGCTGGTGGATTTCCGCGCGGCCCATCCCGACCTCGCGCCGGCATCGCCGACCGGGAGATATTGAGGGGTTGAATTCTCACGCAGAGACGCGGAGGCGCAGAGCTAGTTTTGTAGGGCGGGATCGCTGATCCCGCCCCGAAAACCAAGGGTGCGTTTTGGCGGGGTCAGCGACCCCGCCCTACATTTAACTTTCCAAGACTTCGGCGGCGTGGAGGAAGCCGCCGGCGGTCCAACCCATCATTTGCGGCATCTTGTATTCGTCGGCCACGTCAATGCCGCCGGTGAGCGCGTTGTATTTTTCCCAAAGCTTGCCGGTGCGCTCGAGATTGCGCGCGCAGGTGAGCACGTATTTTTCGGCGAGGCGCTTGGCGTCGGCTTTGTAGCCGTGACGCAGGAGGCCGAGGATTGCGGCGGTTTGGAGCGGTGGCCACATATTGGGTGCGTCCCACTGATACCTGTTGGCGGAAGTGTTGCTGCCTTCGGCGCAGGTCATGAGACCGTGCGCGCGTTCGACCAGCGGCAGGTTTTTCGCGAGCGCGTCGGCTTGTGCGTCAGAACACACGCCAGCCCACAGTGCGAAATACGGGGCGGCGGAAACGACGGCGCCTTGGTAACCGTGCGCCCAGTCGTAGTCGAAATAATAGCCCTTCGCCTCGTTCCACAGGTAGCGGTTGATGAGTTCGCGGCGCAGTGCGGCGCGCTCGCGCCAGACGGTTTCCTCCGACGGCAGTCCAAGCGTGCGGGCAAAATCACCGGCGATGGTTTCGAACTGGTAGAGAATCGCGTTGGTATCAACGGGATTGAAGTCGGCGGCGTGCTGGTTGAAGCGCGGATTGAAGTCCCACACTTCGCACTCGGCCATCTTGTGGCGCAGGTATTGCAGGCGCGCGACGGGATCGTTCGGGATATCGACGAGGCGGTGGCTGATGACGTCGTAAAAATTGGCGAGCGTGATCGGGTCGGCGTTCGTGCCACAGGTGTTGAGGCCGTTGGGCGCGAGGCGCAGTGCCATCCAGAACGCGTATTCCTTGATGAGCGCGGCGTAGGCGCGTTTCAGCCACGCGAGGTCGCCGGTGTGGCGAAAGATATCTTCAAACAGCACCGCGGAGACGGGAATCTGCGAGCGGTTGTGCGCGATGCGAACGGAGATGTTGGGGACGAGCCCGAGCTGCTCGATGCAGTGGATGACGTTTTCGGCGTTGTTGATCGCTTGCTCGAGGCGGTTCTGGCGCAGCAGGCCGAGATTGGTGAAATATGTATCCCAATAGAAAAACAGCCACATGGTCGGATCGGTGGACGGCACGGTGTGCGGCCGCGGCAGCGGAAACTCGCGTTCAGCCGGCTCGTGGCGAGAATCGCGGAAGGTTTGTTCCCAATGCGCGTCGATGTGACGACGGGTGGTGGCGATGGCTTCGGTTAGGTTCACGCGGCCAAAGTTAATGCGCGCCAACCGAAATCAACTCCTTCACAAATGAATATTACTGCGGGTGTGAGGCGGAATCGGAATTCCCGTCCTACAGTTCAGAACCAGTCCGTGACCGACTGCAGAGTGCGCTTGACGGTGTAGGCGTCGACGCGAGTCCAGCCGTTGCGCGGAAGACAGGCCTCGTCGGCGGTGTCGATGCGCTTGTGACGAACTTCGAGTTCGAGCGGAGTAGTAAAACTGAAGGGCTTTACGTTCGCGCTATTGGCGGCGGCGACTTCCGCGGCGGCTTCGATTTCCTTGAGCACGCGGCGCGGGTGTTTGCTCAGCGCGGCGTTCCAACTGTAGCCGATCTTCGTCGTGACGGTGGTGATGCCGGGAAAGAATTCGTGCGCCTCGGCCACGGCTTTGTCGTCGCTGGCCATGAAGATCGCGGGCACGCCGTGCGCGCCGGCGACTGCGGCGTCGATGGCGATTTCGCCGACCTCACGGCCGTTGATTTTCATCCATTGATACGTCGCGCTGCTGAACGTGTGGGCCAGCGGCGCGGCGATAGTGTTGTCGCGGGCGTGATAACCGACGAAGAGCAGCCCGGCATAACTCGAATCGAGCATGGCGAGGCGCGGACCGCGCACGCCGTTGTAAATGTCGCAGCGCTCGTCGAGTTCATCGTAAACGAGATTCACGCCGAGGCTGTGTGTGTCGCACACGACGACCTGCGTGGCGCCGGCATTGAAGAGACCGCGCGCCGCTGCACTGGCTTCGGCGGTGGCTTGGCGGCGGGCGAACTCGTATTGGGCCGGCGCGTCATTGAGGCTGCCGCCGGGCGCGCCGACGACCCCGGCGGGACCTTCACAGTCAACGGCGATGACGAATTTCATGGGGATTGGGAAGAAAGGTTTTTAACCACAGATGAACACAGATACACACAGATATAATACCTCCCGGAACCACGGTTCTGAATCTGTGGCCATTTGTGTTCATCTGTGGTTAAAACCAGAGTGTATTCGTGATTGAGGTTCTTTGCGTCAGATCACTTCGAGGTAATCGCGGTCGGGCAGCGCGGGGAAGGGCGCGGTGGGGAGCGTTTGATACCAGAAGGCGGTGGAGCACAGGTCGTCCTGCAATGGCAGGTAGCGGCCGTCGCTGCGCCAGCCGAGGGCCTGGATGGTGATGCGGAGTTCCTGTTCGAAACGCACGGGATCCATCACATGCCAACGATACATCGCGAAGCGGGTTTGCGAGGCATAAAGGCCATCGGGACGCAGCACTTGGTGCAGACCGGCATGAGGCGTGCAGAACTCCTGATACTGCCTGGTGGTCTTGTTTTCGAAGTTGTAGGAGCCGCAGAAGTAGTCCTCGGTGCCGGTGCCGCAGATCGTCGGCCAGTCCTGGTCGCCGTCGAAGAAGAATTTGATTTCGCCCTCGCCCCACCAATTGGCGTTGTTGACGCCCCAGCCCATGACCGTGCCGACGTAGTGGCCGCGGCCTTTAACGCCGTCGAGAATGGTGTAGACGTCTTTGTAGGGCAGCGGATTGGTGCGGCGGAATTGCGCGTGGAAATACGCACAGTCTTCGGGCACGTCGGTCAGCGTGTAGTTGACCTGATAATAGAGCGTCATCTCCTCCGGGCCGATGTTCGTCAGCGTCATGCGGCACGATTTGCGGAAGGGCATTTCCCAATAGCAGTTGAACGCGCTGCCGGGATTGACGCAGACGGGCATCGAGACGAGCGGTGCAAACTTGCCCCACGGCATGCCGAAGAAATCGCCGACCGGACATTCGACGGAGGGATTTTCCTGACCGTCCCAATAAATGCGCAGGATGCTGAAGCGCCACGGGCCGGTGGGCGTCATCCAGATTTGCTGAATCGCACCGCTGCCGGAGATATCGGCGACGGTGAAAGTTTCGCCGGACTTGATCCGGACGGAAGGAGAAATTTTCCAACCGCGGCCGAGTTCTCGCGCGCACGAAGCGCCGGTGCCTTCGGTGGCCATGCCGCCGCCGCCTTTCGCGCCGTTAAAGTTCTCCGCACTGATGGAGCGCGTTTGCGCGGTGGAGAGACGACTGATGTTGCCGAGGTGGAGTCCTAAACCATTGAAAGCATTCATGGGCGGGGAGGGAATGTGGAGACCAAGACTGAACTATGCAGGCAAATTTTTCGTTGGACGCGTTCAATCGAATGAGGGGCGAAGCTGCGAAGTGATTTGGTTGAAGCGCGCAAAACGTTCGACTCGACGGCGGGAATTTGCGCGGTGTTGAGCGTTGAATCTTTCGAAAGCGACAGTGCAGCGGTTTGAGGAAGTGGACGGATTGCGCGCGGTGGCCTGCGCGCTCGTCATCTGGCACCACGTGTCGGATGCGTTTGCGGAAATTTCCAGCAGCGGGTTATGGCTGCGCGATCTGGCGTCGGCGGGTAATGTCGGCTGGATCGGCGTGCTGACGTTCTTTGCGATCAGCGGCTATGTGATTCCCAACTCCGTGCGCGGCACGCGCGGTGAAGGTCTGCGGCGATTCGGTCTGCGGCGCTTTTGGCGGTTGTATCCGCCGTTCTGGTTTGCGCTGGTCGCGACGTGGTTGCTGAACCCCGGCAACTATACCGCAGCGCGCATGGGGTGGAATTTCACGATGTTGCCCAGTCTCGGCGGAGCCGAGCCGGCGGCGGGACACTTTTGGACGCTCGAGATGGAACTGGTGTTCTATTTTCTGGTGGCGCTCTTGTTTCTCGCCTGCGGGCGACTGGGGTGGCGCGTGATCCTGCCGGTGTATCTGGTATTCGGCTTCTGCTACGTCGAATGGTCGCGCTTCGACTTTGAGGATCACTGGCGCTACACGCTGTTGTTCTTGTGGATCATGTTTTGGGGCGCGCTGTGTCGTGAAATCATGCGGCTCGATTTTTCACGCTGGGTGGGCGCGTCGCGCGTCGGCTTGGCGCGGGCAGTGGCGTTGGGTCTGGCGACGGGTGCGCTGGCGATGCGACCGTTGAAATCCGTCTGGTTCGGCGCGCTCGATGGCCGCGAAGGTTCGTTGCAATTCGGCACCGCGACGTCGATCGCCGTGCTGCTGTTTTTGTTTTGGGTCGTGCTCGTGCCGGTGCGCGCCACATGGCTCGCGCGGGTGGGGCGCTGGACGTATTCCACCTATTTGCTGCACGCCGTGGTGTTTTACGGAGTGCTGAAATTAATTCGCGGACTCGAACTAGATTTTCTCACCGGTTGGCCGTTGCCCGTGTATGTGGGCGCCATGATGGTGCTGTGTTTCGCCGTGGGCGGATTGGCGTATCGCTGGGTTGAATTGCCCAGCGATCGCGTTGGCCATCGGTTGACCCAATCGAAATAGGAACCGATCGGCAGAAAGGGGAGCGTCGCGCAGGATCGCTCCCTCCGTGATTGATTACAAAGCGGCCTTGCGGGCTTCGTTGCGAGCCATGCAAGCGTCCCAAAACTGCGACAATTGACGCAGGTGAACGAGTCGTTCTGCCGGGGCGTTTTCCGTCATGGTAGGCAGGTAAGGCGCGCGCAGACCGTAGCCATAGAAGTGGTGATCGCCGTAGGTCAGGAGGTCGTCCACTTCGCGGTCCGTGCGAGCGCGGCGACCGAGATTCATCGTGAACATGCGGCGGGCTTTGCCACCCCCGAACGAGGCGTGCAGCAAGCGGTGATTAAAGAAGAGCACGTCGCCCGGCTCGCTCTCCAACGCCACTGAAGGCAGATCGCGTTGATGGCGGCCCCACTGATTTTCGGAGTCGCGCAACGCCTCGTCTCTCCACTGTTGCAGACCTAGATCGGTGTGTGAACCGGGGATGACGCGCAGGCAGCCGGTGTCACGCGTGACGTGATCAAGATAGAACGCCATCTTGATGTAGCTGTTGCTCGGGAACATCGAGTCGCGATGCCACGTGGTTTCGCCGGTGTAGTAATTGCCGTCGCTGCCCATGTAGTTGAAGTCGGGCCCGATCAGAGTGGACAACGTGGCCTTGATGCCGGGGTGATCGAGCAGCGCGCACAGACCGGAGCGATGCTCGATAAACTGCACGATCATCGTGCGCTTGGTGCCGTCGTGTTTGAGGCCGAGCTGGGGAAACACCGCCTCAAATTCGGCAATGATTCCGGCGAGTTCATTTTTCACCAAACCGGGCATCTTGAGGAAACCGAAGGTTTCGAAGAATGCGCGCTGGTTGGAAAGGGAAGGTTCGTTCATCGCGTGCACTTCCAGCATCGTGGTGAGTGCACGCGCAACCGAGAATCGAAATGAACAATCATGCGCCTGGCGAATCCTTGTATTGCCGGTTCTGGCCGCCCCATTTGTCGCAACCGCCTTGTCCGCTCGGACGGACGCTGGGCCGGTGAATTTCTTCATAACCGCGATGCGCGTAAGGATCGTGGCCGGCGACGACGATGATGTCGCGATGATCGGCATACGCCATGTGTTCGCCTTCTTTCGGCAAGCTCCACGGCAGGCGCGATTCGCAGCTCATGTAGTGATTTACCAACGAACGGCGATAAGTGCCGGCGCTCGCTTTGTTGGGCAGCGAACGATGCAGCAGGTAGCCGTTAAAAATCACCACGGAGCCGACTTCGACTTCAACCGGCACGGCCTCTTCGTCGCGATAGGGAAAACCAAAAGACTCTTCAGCGCAGTCAAAGCGGCGGTCGCCGTGCCATTTCTGTTCCCACAGCACGCCGTGGCGGTGCGAACCGGGCAGAACCCACAAGCAACCATTGTCCATGGTGGCGCGATCAATCGCGATCCACGCGCCGGTGAGTGAACGGTCGCGCGTAGGAATGTAATCTTCGTCTTGGTGCCACGCTTGGCCGGGTTTGCCGGAGGCCTTGATGAAGAGCATTGACTGCATGCACTTCACGTTCGGGCTGATGATGTTCGTGAGCACCTGCACCGTTGGCCGGTTGTGAATCGCGCGCACCATCACATCGGAAATTTTGTGCGGAAAATGAATGCAGAGATAGCGCTGCAAAACGGAATCGTCCGGTTCGTCCGCCGCGGCCTGCGGGTGATCGGGCAACTCCCCGCGATCACCGCGGCAAATCGCGGTCGCCTCGTTTTTGAGCTCCTCGATTGCGGCGGGACTAAAGGCGTTTTCCAAGACGAGGTAGCCGTTGGCTTCGAAGAACGCTTTGACCGCCGCCGGATCGGCGTCGGGCGAAAAATAGCCGGGCGGGCGCACTTTCGGAAATTGGCTGCGGCGCGTGCCGGCAAAGCCACCGGTTTCAACGACCAAGTTGCGAGGCGGGGTTTCGAGAGTTGCGGAACTCATGGGATATATATCCATTAACAAATAAAGATGCCTAGAACTAGCCTCAATAGGCGAAAAAACATATCCAATAAGCCACAGGTCTCAAGCCTGCGCTCGGCGCATTCGTCGCAGGTGAATTTTGGCGATGTGGTTTATGAGCCGGGCGGGCGATTCGGTCCGCGCGTGCAGCCCGAGTATCAACTCGTGGTGTTGGTCGAAGGCTCGATGGAGGTCGAAGTGGATGGCAAACTGCGCCACGTGCCGCCGGGGCATGTAACGCTATTGCGGCCCGGCGGGCACGAAAACTTTACGTTTTCGCCGGATCGCAAAACGCATCACACGTGGTGTTCGTTGCGGCTGAACATCGTGAACGCGGAGTTGCGCGCAGCGTGTGCGCAGGCCGCGCCGGTGTTGCCGGTGACGCATCGTTTCGAGCAGTTGATGGAGCTTGGCTTGGCGATGCCGCTAACCGCGGGCACGCAGGCGCACGGTTTGATCGACGCGCTCGGGCTGGCGGTGATGCAGGCGTATTTGTTTACCGATGCGCGCCAGCAACGTCGCGCGACGGACGAACCGGACACACTGCGCCGCGCACTCGCGTGGGTCGGACAGGAAGGGCACGAGCGCACGGATTTGCCGACGATGGCGACGGCGGCGGGCGTTTCGCCGACGCAACTCGTGAATTTGTTCAAACGCCACCTCGGCACCACGCCGTTGCGTTATGTGTGGGAAACGCGCACGCGCCGCGGCGCGCAGCTTTTGCGCGAGACTGGTCTGACGGTTGGCGAGGTGGCTTTTCGCTGCGGGTTTCAAACGCCGTTTCACTTTTCGCGCTGGATTAAACAGATCTACGGCGTCTCACCGAAAGCGCTGCGTGCGCGCGCTTGGGGAGGTTGAAAACTGCGTGTTATGGCGTAAGTTTGCCTTGTGGCCGGGACCGCCGGTTGCACGCTGGGCAACAATGCCCCGAGTTCCCCTGTTGCGACTAATGCTTGGCGTCTGTCTGTGCGGCAGCCTGCCTGCGGCCGAGCCGCCGACCGAAGTTTGGCGCAAGGTCGCGTCATATCTCTCGAAGGAGGCGCAGATTGAACTCGCGGATCTGCCGGTTCCGACCGATGCGTCGGCGCAACGCGAACACGACTTTTGCGCGGCAGTGGTGTGGCTTGATCAACAACCGCTGACCGAAACGCGGCTCGATGAAGTCGAGAAGCAGTTGAAAGCGTTGTTGTCCGTCGAGGACAACGACGAGATCGGCCGGGCCTCGCGGTTTTTGTTGGGACGCATCATGCAGCTTTATCGCGCCAATCCTGATGTGGTGCGCGCGGCGGATTATTTTCGCGGCCTCGTCACTCAACCGGGACCGGGCCGTTGGGCCGATGCCGCGCGGATTAAACTGGCGGTGCTCATCTTATACGCGCTGCCCGATATGGGCAACGGCGCGACGCGCATTGCGACGGTGGAAGCGATGCTGCCCGAGGCGAAAGATCCCATCGTCGTGCGCGATCTGCACCGGCTCGCGGCCCGCGCCATCATGTTCTATAATCTACCACCCGAACCGGCTCTGCGGCATTTGCTTGCGGCGGATGAATTCGGCGGACTCAGCGGCGCGTTGGGCGCGGATCAACTCGTGCAGATCGGCGAACTCGCGTGGGACGTCGGCGATGTGGAATTGTCGAAGCGCTATTATGAACGGCTGCGCGCGGAGTATCCGCGCGATCCGCGCATTTACGTGATGGATCAGCGGAATGTGGGCAACCCCGTGCCAAAACGTTCGGAGGAACTGCATGGTCGTTAAAAAATATCGCACGCGCCTCGGGGTGACTCTGCTGCTGGCGGCCTATGCCGTGACGATGTTCATCGTGTTCACGCGGCCGGGTGCGGTTTTGTCCACGGACAAGCGCGTGGTGATTCGCCTGACGCACTGGCAGATCGAGGCCGGACCGCGCGAGGCGTTTGACGCTTTGATCAAGCGTTACGAAGAGCTCAACCCGCATGTTCGCGTCGAACAACTCGCGGTGCCGGGCGCGGTTTACAACCAATGGCTGCGCACGCAACTCATCGGCGGCACGGCGAGCGACATCATCGAATTCGGTCAGCACATGCAGGGCATGAACGATGTGCCGCCGCGGTTTTTTGCTCCGATCTCCGATTACGTCGAGGAACCAAATCCCTACAACCGCGGCACGCCACTCGAAGGCGTGCGCTGGCGCGACACGTTTAAGGACGGCCTGAACTCGCCCGACGCTTACATTCCCAATCTGGGCAACTTTTACGCGGTGACGCAGTGCATGCTCAGCATGCGACTCTTCTACAATCCGGAGTTGCTGCGCGAGATCACCGGGAGTCCCGAGCCGCCGACTACCTACACGCAGCTGCGCGCGCTCAAAGAAAAACTCGATCGTTACAATGCGACCTCGAAGGAGACCGTCGCGATGCTCGCTGGCAGTCAGTTCAACAGTTACATCTTGCTCAGTCCCTTGCTCAGTCGCGCGGGTTTTGACATCACCTTCGCCATGGATCGTTTTCGCGATCACGGTCCGCTCGCGATGGACGCAGGGTTGGAATACTTCCGCGGTTTGTGGGACTATCGCCGGCCGGAATTGATCAAGGGCTTGGAAATGATGCGCGAGGTTTCGTTCATGATGCGGCCGGGTTTTCAACAACTCGAACGCGATGCCGCGGTGCAGGATTTTCTGCGCGGCCGCGCGCTCATGATCGCCACCGGCACATGGGATGCCACGAGTCTGCGCACGATGGCGCCGTTCAAAATGGGCGTGGCGGTGTTTCCTTGGCCGACACGGGACGATGGCGAAGTGGGACGCTACTTGTGGAGCCCGTTGAGTGAAGGCGGCGGCACGACGGCGATGGCGTTGTATGTCAACAAAGCGAGCCCGCATCAGGCCGAGGCCATCGACTTCCTGCGCTTCATCACAAGCGTGGAAGGCAACACGATTTTTTCGCACACCAGCGGATGGCTGCCCGCCGTTCGCGAAGTGGAGGTGCCCGATTACGCCAAGATTTATATTCCGCAGTTGGAGGGATTTTTTGCCCGCACCAATTTCTCGCATGGTTTCGGTTCGGAGACCCGCGATTTGTGGGAAAGACAAGCCTATCGGCTGACTTCACCGCAGGGCAGCGTGGAGGATTTTCTCACCACGTTCGAAGCTGGTTTCCCTGTGGCGCTGCGGCGCGACATGCAGACGAATGTGCGCAACATGACCATCAGCCTCCGGCGCGACGTCACCCCGCTGGCGGCCTTGGCGGTGCTGGAACGCTTGGTCGGATTGGACGAACGCGAACACGATTCGCTGACGACGCGCGAAAGCAACCAGACCATGGTTGAGGCCAAACTCTACGAAGCGACCCTCGTGCTCGAACGCGGCCGCGACATAGCAAAATAAAAACGGGAGGGACCGGCTCCATCCGGTCCGCGTTCGTTGCCCATGAACTTATGGGCACTACTCTCAGGCGTGGAAGGATAGCTTGCGGACGGGACGGAGCGCGTCCCTCCCTGCAGACCAATCCATCGTTTCTAGACGGAGGCTTTGCCTGCGGCGCGCCGCAGATTGTCGCACACAATGGCCGCGGCGACACCGGCGTTGAGCGACTCGGCGGCGCCGTAGCGCGGGATGGTGACAAATCGCGTGATGTGTTTTTTTACTGCGGGTGAAATTCCGCGGCCTTCACTGCCAATCACGATTACCGCGTCGCGCAGCGGCGCGAGTCCGTGCACATCGTCGCCGTCTAGATCGCAACCTAAAATCGGAACGTCCTTCGGTGTGCTCGCGAACGTCTCGGTGAGATCAACCGCATGCGCCGTGACGCGAGCGAACGAGCCTTTGCTCGCGTTGATGACCTTTTGTGAAAACAGATCGGCGCAGTCCGGCGAAAGCAGCACGCGGTCGAGCGCATACCAATCGGCGATGCGTAACAGCGTGCCGACGTTGCCGGGATCCTGCACGCCATCGAGCGCGAGCGTGAGTCCGTGCGCTAATCCGTCGGCAGGTAGCGACGCGCGCTGGATGCGACCAACGGCCAGCACGCTCGTAGGCGTGGGGAAATGGCTGGCGCGCGCCATCTCGGCCTCGGTGAGCGTGTGGGTGTGCGGGCCGGTCCATGCCGGTGTCGCGTGAATTTCTTCGAACTGGAATTTCGCCGCGAGCAATTCGCCGACGACTTTTTCCCCCTCAATGACAAACAAGCCCAGTGCTTCGCGATGCTTCTTGTCGCGCAGCGAACGGAGACGTTGCAGATCGGCCTTGGTGGGCATGGCCGGCAGAGTCGGCGGCGAAACGGCGTTTGGCAAAAACTAACTGCAAGACGCACCGCGGTTTGATTTCAGCGTGCGGCGGCCAAGCGAAACTGCCGCGGCGTCTGGCCGCACACGGCTTTGAAGCGCCGGCAGAAATGCGCTGCGTCGGCGTAACCGCAGGTCGCGGCGATTTCTTTGATACGCAACCGACCATCCGCGAGGAGCGTTTTGGCGCGCTCGATGCGCGCGGCGTGCAGAAAGGCATTCGGGTTTTTCCCGTGATGGCGTTTGAAGATGACGGAAAAGTGCGCGGCGCTGAGCGAGTGGTAGCGCGCGACCGCCTGCACGCTGAGTGGCTGTGCGAGATTGTCAGTGAGATAACGTGCGGCTGAGCCCGCGATGCGGGCGGAGTGATCGGTGTCGCGATGCCGCGCCGCGCGCTTGGGCGTTTCAGCGGCGCGCGCGGCGAGGATGAGGATTTCGCGCAAACCGAAGGAGGCGCGTTCGCGCGCGCCGAGTTCGGAAGATTGATTTTCCTCGAACGCGATGAGCAGAAGTTGTGCGAGCGCGTCTGCCCACGCGCCGCCAGATATGGCACGCATGCTCCAGTCGGGCGCGTTCACACGCGAAGCGGGATCGAAATCGAACCCGATCCACGCGAGACGCGTGCGCGTGCCTTCACTTACGATTTCGTGGTGCATGCGACGTGGCGGGAGCAAAATGAAATCACCTTGTTGCAATTCAACTCGCTGCCGGCCGAGCGCCCAGGTGCAACTGCCGTTGAGCACCATGCCGAGTTCGTAGAACGGATGTGCGTGATCGCGAGAATGGTAACCAGTGGGGAAGGGCCGGGGCTGGGCCATCGCCAGACACAGGCGCGGCCGTTGCTGCCAAAATTGAATAAAATTCATCTTAATGCAGAAATGTGACCAATAATCTTGGTTTGAGGCAATAAATGCCGTGAAGGCGGCTTGAGATTGTCGGCCGGCTCGCCTGATAAACGACCCACGCGTTTCACCCCGCATTATCCCTATGATCGTCTCTCAACTCAATTGGGGCATCCTGAGCACTGGCCGCATCGCCGGCATTTTCGCCCAAGGTGTCTCCCGTTCCAAATATGGCCGTCTGGCCGCTGTCGGCAGTCGCACACAGGCGAGCGCAGATCGCTTCGCCAAGGAGTTCAATGTGCCGCGTGCGCATGGCAGCTATGAGGCATTGCTGGCCGACCCCGAAGTGCAGGCGGTCTATATCGCCACGCCGCATCCGCAACACGTGGAATGGGCGATCAAGGCGGCGGAGGCGGGCAAACATATCTTGTGCGAAAAGCCCATCGGATTGAATCACGCCGAGGCGATGGTCATCGCCAACGCCGCGCAGGAACACGGCGTGTTTTTGATGGAGGCGTTTATGTATCGCAGCCATCCGCAAACGCTCAAGGTGCTCGAACTCGTGCGCAGCGGTGCGATTGGCGAAGTAAAACTCGTGCAGGCTACGCTGGGTTTCTTTGCGCCGTTTAGTCCCGAAAGCCGACTGTGGGCCAATGAGCTTGGCGGCGGCGGTATTCTCGACGTGGGTTGCTATCCCGTTTCGTTTTCGCGACTCATCGCTGGTGCGATGTCGGGAAAACCGTTTCTCGATCCGATCGAGGTCACCGGTTCCGCGAAATTGCATCCGCAAACCGGCGTGGACGAAGTCGCTGCGGCGACGCTCAAGTTTGCGAACGGTCTCGTTGCGCAGGTGGCCACCAGCGTAGCCGTTTCGCAGGACAACTCCGCGCGCATTTACGGCACGAAAGGCATGATTCACGTGCCATCGCCGTGGATCGTGCCGAGCGAAGGCGCGGACGCGCTCATTCACGTGACGATCGACGGCAAGACCGAGACGATCAACGCGAAGACACCGGAAAATCTTTACGGCATCGAGGCTGATGTCGTCGCTCAAGCGCTCGCGGAAGGAAAGCGCGAAGGCTTTTCGATGCCCGTGGCCGACACGCTCGGCAACATGGCGACGCTTGATCGCTGGCGCGCGTCGGCCGGTCTCATTTACGAGCAGGAAAAACCCGAGAACTTTAAACACACGCACGCGCGCCGACCGTTGCGCCAACGCACGAGCGGTTTGATTCCGAGCGGCCCGATCGCCGGCCTCGACAAGCCCATGTCGCGTCTCGTGATGGGCTGCGACAATCAAGTGACCCTGCCGCATGGCGCGGCGATGTGGGATGATTTTGTGGAGCGCGGCGGCAACGCCTTCGACACGGCTTACGTCTATGGCGGAGGCTTGCAGGAAAAACTGCTTGGTTGGTGGATGCGTCATCGCGGCAATCGCAAGGATGTGATCGTCATCGCCAAGGGCGCGCACACGCCCTTCTGCACCCCTAAGGACATGATCGATCAATTTCACCAATCGCTCGATCGTCTCCAAACGGATTATGCGGATATTTATATGCTGCACCGCGACAATCTCGAGGTGCCCATCGGCGAATTTGTCGAAGCGCTCAACGCCGAGGTGAAAGCGGGCCGCCTGCGCGCCTTTGGTGGTTCGAATTGGACACTTAAGCGCGTCGCCGCGGCTAATCGCTACGCAGAGCGCAAGGGCCTCCAAGGCTTTAGCGTGGTGAGCAATAACTTCAGTCTCGCGCGCATGGTTGATCCGGTTTGGGCCGGTTGCATCTCGTGTTCCGATACCGAATCGCGCCGCTGGTTGAAGAAACACCAAGTGCCCGTGCTCGCGTGGTCGAGTCAGGCGCGCGGCTTCTTCACTGATCGCGCCGGTCGCGACAAACTCGACGACGGCGAACTCGTGCGTTGCTGGTATAGCGACGACAATTTCGAGCGTCGCGAACGCGCCTACGCGTTGGCGAAGAAGAAAGGCGTCACGCCGATCGCGATCGCCGCGGCCTACGTGCTCACGCAACCGTTCCCGACCTTCGCGTTGATCGGCCCGCGTCTGTTGAGTGAAACGGTCAGCTCGTTGCCGTGCCTCAATGTAACGCTCACGCCGCGGGAAGTGGCGTGGCTGAATCTCGAACGCGCCAAGCCGTAAGCAATGACGAGCAAGGGCGCGTAGATGGCGCGTCCTTGCTCTCTATGGTTCTAGAGATGCCCGTTTGGGCTAAGTAATTTCCCGGTGGGGAAAGCTGTTGTCAGCGTTAGGAGCGAAGTTAGCATCGGTTTCATTCAAACCACCATGAAACGTTTCGCTCCTCTGGTCCTTGTCGCATTGATTATCGGCATGATCGTTACACCGCTTTGGGCGGCTTCCTCCAGCGCATCGACGACGTCGTCATCCAATAAAGCGCCGGGTGCGGCGGTGGCGACAGCCGTCACGACGGTTACCGGCATGGCAATCTCGCCTTTGCTTGGCGCGGGTGGCTACGGCGCATATCAATGGATGGCGGCCAAGAAGAACGACATCCCGGTGGAGACTCTGCCGTGGTATGCGCAGGTCAGTTTCTGGCTGCCTGCGCTCGGCCTCGTCGGTTTTGCGGCCGCAAAAGATTCGCTCGGCACGGTGGTGCCTCCGGGACTCAAAAAGCCGCTCGATGTTTTGGAGACGATTGAAAACAAGGCCTCTGGTCTCGTGGCGGCGGGTGCGGTGGTGCCGTTCACGATGGTGGCGTTGTCCGACATGATCACGGCCAACGTGCCGCAGGAAACGCATCACACCGGACTCGCGATGCTGCATCTTGGTGCGATCGATTTTTCGTGGCTGCTTAACATCCTCACCGTGCCGTTTGGCATCGCGATTTTCGCCGTCGTGTGGATGGCCTCGCATGCGATCAACGTGCTGATTTTGCTCAGCCCATGGGGCGCGATCGACGCCGCGCTCAAAGGCGCGCGCACCGCTCTGCTCGGTTTGCTCACCATCACGGCCACGATGAATCCGTGGATCAGCGCGGCGCTCTCGGTGGTGGTGATCATCATCGCCTATTTGGTGGCGGGTTGGTCCTTCCGCCTCACGATCTTCGGCACGCTTTTTAGCTGGGACTTTTTCACGCTGCGCAGCCGACGCTTCAAAGTCGCGCCCAACGACAACAAGGTTTTTGCCGGCGGTAATCTGCCTGAAGTGCCGCCGCGCACTTACGGACGTTTGCGCAAAACCGAGTCGGGCCTGAGCTTCGCTTACAAGCCGTGGCTCGTGCTGCCGGAAAAGACGGCGATGATTCCCGACGCCGGGCTGGTCGTTGGGAAGGGCCTGTTTTTTTCCACGGTGCTCAACGAGGCCAACGAAACTTATCTCCTTTTGCCGCCGCGGTATCGCGGTCATGAGGATGCGCTGGCGGCGGCCTACGCGCTAAGCGGCGTGCGCCCAGCCGGACTGCGCAAAGCGTGGGGCGTGCTGCGCGAGCTCTTCGGCGGCAGCGCCGGCAAGGTGCAGGTGGTGTGAGCGTGGCGCGGGGTTTCCGAACCCCGCCATCGAATATCCCAAATGCCAAAGGCGGGGATCGGAATCCCCGCCCTACAATGCGCTTACGGTGAACGCGTGCCGGGCCGCCGTGGGATTTTCGCGGGCGGTGAGGCGCAGGCGGTAGAGGTGGTCGCCCCAGACGGCGTGCAGGTTGGGATCGGTAATGGTGACGGCGTCGATTTCGACGGCGTAGGCGTCCGCGGCGTGCGACAGGATGGCCGCGGCGCCGTCGGTCGAGGTCAGGCGCACGGCGCCGTCGGCGGTCGGGACCGGCTCGCGGTGGCAGATGAAATTCCAGACGGCGGGGGCGCGGGCTTCGCGCAGTTCGAAATCGTCGGTGAGCACGAGCGGGCCGTTGCGTTCCAGCCGGAAGGTGCGCGTCCAGCGGCGGACTGCGGCCTCGGCGTCGTAGGCGCCGGCGAGATCGAGGGAGAACGTGGCGGCGCGGTCGTCGCCCGCGAAGCGCACGTCGCGGGCGGCATAGTCGCGGTCCTTGTGCTGCATCGCGCCGTTGATCGTGGGGAGATTGTGCCACTGCGATTGCATGGCCCAGATTTCGTAGCGCCGCGGGCTGAAGGTCTTGGCGGTGTAAACTTCCACGCCGATGTCGATGAGCAGCGGCGAGCCGTCGAGGCAGAGGATGAACGAGCCGACGTCGTTGTGGTTGTGGCTTTCCTCGTTGTGCCCGCCCTTGGCCGCGAGGGTGAACCGTCGGCCGCGGGCAATCGCGAATTGCAGATCGGGCAGCCAGACGTCGGCGGGGCGCGCGGGCAGCGGGCCGGAGGACGGCACGGGCTCGTGCAGCGCGGCCAGCGTGCGGTTGATCGAGAGAATCCGGCCCAGCGAGCGGCCGGCTTGCCGGTGCTCCGCCCACTGGCCGAAGGCGACGAGGTCGCGGTCGCCGACGGCGCGGCCGTAGCGTTGCACCAGGGCGGCGTCGATGACGGGCTGCGCGGAGGCGTCGGCAAAGTTCACATACCAGTCGCCGTGCAGGTGGCCGTGCATGATGAAGCGGCCGAGGTTGGCGATGAGCGGTTCGTCGAACAGGTTGATTTTGCCCGCGGTCGCCTGATGCAGCAGATCAAGGCAGTCGTAGAGGCTGCCGGCGGCGCGGCTCCAATACACGGGGCCTTCCTCGCAACCGCCGTCGTCGGGCTGGTGATGGATGAAGACGTCGAGGCTGCGCATGATCTTGTGCACGGCCCGGGCGCGGCGTTCCGGATCGGTTTCGCACACCAGGACGGCGGCGAGCCAGTTGGAATTCACCCACGGGTTCCAGTTGTTGATGGGATGGCGGCCGCGGTGCCAGCCCATCCACCAGAAGTCGTCGCGTTCACGGCATGGCGTGAGCACGCGCCGCTCGATCTCGTGGCGCAGGCGGGGCCGGAGCAGCGGCGAAACGCCGTCCAGGGATTCGCCGAGCAAGTGCATGGTCCAGGCGAGGAGCGCGGCGGTTTCCCCCGCGAACAAATCGACCGTGGGCTCGGTGGCGTCGGGCAGGCCCGGCCCGGCCGCCTGAAGGTAAAGGTGCGCCGCGATGCCCCAGTAGGTTTCCTCGCAGGTCAGCCAGAGATTGTCGGCGATGGCGTCCAGGAAGCGGCCCCGGCCCTCCGCGCATTCCGCCAGCACGAGATCGTGCAAGCGGGTGCGGCGGCGGTAATACGGCTCCTGATAAGCGTCGCGGCCGCCGTGGCGCACGTAGTTGAGGATGAGGGTGGCGGTGAGGTGCTCCCACTCTTCGGCGGCGCGCGTTTCGCCGCGGGCGATCAAGTCTTGGCGGACGGCCGCGGGAATTTTTTCCCAAGCCTCGCGTTCGCTCGCGGCGGGATAACGGCGCCAGGCGGAAGGGGGCAGGAGGGCGGACTGCACAAAAGCGAGATCGTAACGCGCGGCGAGTTGGGGGCGGGGCATGGCGCGAAACTGCCCGCGAAACGGCAGGTCGCAAGCGCGGATGGATTTGCGCTGGCCGCGCCAGGGGATTTTTCGCCAGATGGTGCGCATGACTTCCGTTTCAACACCGCTGATCGTCGCCCATCGCGGCGCCTCGTGGGATTATCCCGACAACACGCTGACGGCGATTCGCGCGGCGTGGACGCAAGGCGCGGACTGCCTCGAAATCGACGTGCGCCTCAGCCGCGACGGCACGGTGGTGCTGTCGCACGACGACACGTTTCAACACACGGCAGGGCGGTCGGACGCGGTGGCGGCGCTCGATTGGGCGACGATTCGCTCGCTGGATGTCGGCAGTTGGAAGAATCCCGCCTTCGCGGGCGAACGCGTGCCGACGTTTACCGAAGCGCTCGCCGCCGTGCCGGCGGGCAAACGTGTTCTCGTCGAAATCAAGACTGGCGAACACATCGTGCCGGCGTTGCAACGCGACATCGAAAACGGCCCGCTGGCGCCGGAGGCTATTATCTTCATCTGTTTTGATGCCGCAGTGCTGCGGCGCACGAAAGCGGTGATGCCGCATATCAAGGCCCTGCATCTGGCCGGCGGCGCGTGGGAAAACAAAACGCGCACCGATGCTGAACTGGATGCGCTCATCGCGCAGGCCGTGAACTCAGGCTTCGATGGGCTCGATCTCGGCGATGACTGGCCGCTGGATGCGGCGCGGGTGAGTCGCGTGCACGCAGCGGGATTGGAATGCCACGTGTGGACGGTCAACGACGCTGCGCGCGCCCGTCAGCTCGCTGCCGCCGGCGTCGATGGCATCACGACCGACCGGCCGGGTTGGCTGCGCGAACAGCTTGAGGCGTTTCAGGCGAAGGTTTGACGAACGAGAGCAAACCGGCGAATGCCGCCCGCAGGAGCCGGTCAACCCGCCACGGCCAGTTGCACCACGCGCGATAGTAAAACCATGCCGCGTGCCGCGGATCTTCGCGAAGCAGTTTATCGCCGGCCTGCCGGTGGAGATAGCCGAGGAACTTGCGTTGTGGCGCCGTCGGCAGGTCTTTTAACAATCCGTAGTAGTGATAAAACCAAGCCCGGTCCGTGATGCCGGTCTCGGTAAAGCCGGTGGTGGACTCGGCGTATCTGCGGTAGTGAAACGTGCAGCGGCCGGTCCACGCAGGTTTTATTCCGGCATGCGCGACGCGTAGCAGAAAGTTCCGGTCTTCGGAGATGTTGCGCTTGGGCAACCACGCAGGCTTGTCTTCCAGGCCGGCGGCCCAAGGTCCGGTCCGCGCCAGAATATCGCGGCGAAATGCGAAAGTGCCAATTGGCATCCAACTACGGCAGTAAAAGTAAGCCGCTCGCAGGTCGGCGCGATCCGCCGGATCCGGCTCGATGAGGATCGGTTTTGTGTCGATGCCCATGAAGAACATCGTGCTGCTGCTGACCGCGAATTCACAGGCGGGATCGGCAAAACAGTCCGCCACGCTCGCCAAATGATCGGGATCCCAGCGATCATCGGAGTCGAGTGGGTGGATCAACGGCATGGCGGCCTGGTTCATGGCCAGATCGCGCGTGCGCGCGGTGCCTTGGTTCACCGGCGAGGCGACATAGTGCACGCGCTGGGGAACGCTTGCTGCAAAGGCTTCGACAATATCACGAGCTGGTTCCGGACTCGCGTCTTCGGCGATGATTAATTCCCAGTGCGGATAAGTCTGCGCGCGAATCGATTCCAATGTCTCTGCCAAAAAGCGCCGCCCATTGTAGATCGGCATGCAGATTGAAAAACCCAATGGTGGCGAAACTGTCTCCATTCACTCTTTGTCGAAGCTGCGCGACCGGGAAGCAATCGTTTCGGTAAATGGCACGCCCCACAGCACGGGCGGATCTTGGATGCCGTCGTCGGCGCCGGGCGCGAGATGTTCGAACACCTTGCCGAAACTCAGGCTGCATTGCAGGCGGCGCTGGCCCTTGGAATCGATCTTGGGGTTGAGCGTGATGATGCTGGTGTTGAATGGGTGGCTTTTCTTCATCGCCTGCGCCTGCTTGCGCACCTCGCGATAATCGAGCGAGCGATCCTTGATCAGCGAATCGAGCCGCACCAAGTCTTCGCGCGTGATGTCGCCCCAGAGTTTGCGCATGGTTGCCGGCGTGATCACCGGCGCGACGATGTTGACGATGCGCTTCGCGTCGCCCTCCTGCACCCAGTAGCCGATGATCAGGATAAACGGTTCGTCGATGTCGAACTGGCGGAGCGCATCACCGAGATCTACCGAGGAGCGATACTTGGTGGCCTTGGGGTTGACGGGCAGGCCGCCGTGCTCGCGGTTGATGGCGGCGGGGATGTCCCATTTTTGAGTGTAGCCGGGAGGTTTGTAGCCGTTGAAAAACGTGGTGCGCACCCATTCTTCGAACACGAGGCCGTGTTGCTGCACTTCCTGGGCGGTGGCCGAAACCAGCAACGCGAAGGCGAATGCGAGTATTCGTGTCAACCGGCTCATTTCGGCTGACAGGATGGTGTGCCGGCCTCAAGGTGCAATCAGACAATCCTCGTGCTTATGCATACTCCCCGGCCCGAGTCACCCCGCAGCGCCAACTGCCAGCTGCTTTATTTCACGACCTACAGTTCGACGGCGGATGGCAAAATTCTCGCCGCCATCACCAACGCGTATTCCTCGCATCCCGAAGGCGCGAGTCTCGCCCGCATCGATCGCGCGACCGGAGAAATGGAGCCGCTCGCGACATTCTCTGGGCCGGCGATGCAGGCCTACCCGTATTTTGCGCGGCCACGTTCGACTGATCCGAGCGAGGATTATCTCTACAACGGCACCGTCGCCAAACACGGCCTCAACAAATCCAGCCCGTGCCTGCACCCCGCGACCGGCAATCTGTTTTTCGTGTGGGGGCGCGAGGACGGGTGGGGCGTGCTGGATTGCGTCAACCTGATCGATGGCCGTCGGCGCACGTTGCTGGAAATTCCGCCCGAGCGCTGCGTGGGTTACACACATCTCGATGCCTCGGGCGAACACGTGCTGCTCAGTTTGATGGACAGTCGCATTCTTGCGTTCGGCGAAGTGCGAAAGAACAACAAGGAGATGTCGGAGAATTACGCGAAATACAGTCTCACCACGCAGCTGGCTGAGGTTGAAGTCGCGACCGGCAAACTCACGGTGCTGTGGGAAGAGCCGGCTTGGGTGACGCATGTGCAATATCATCCGCGCCGCCGCGATGTCGTGCTCTACAATCACGAGTGGACCTGGCCGCTTGGCACGCAGCGCATCTGGCTCAAGCGCGCGGGCGAACCGCGCGTGCAAATCCGCCGGCCCGGTCGCACGATTCAATTTCGCGAATCGCCCGATCTCGGACTCGACGACGTCGCGCACGAGGTCTGGCAGGAAAATGGCGAGGGCATTATTTATCACGGCGTGCGTTGGGATGCGCCGGGGCACCCGGAGCAATTTGTTGGCCGCGCGCCGGTCGATCCCGATTTGCCGCTGCAGGAAATCACTATTCCGCGCGACCGGCCGTCGTTTTACGGTCACTTCATTCCGAGCCGCGCAGGCGATTTCGTGATCACCGACGCGGTGGCGAACGAAAAGGGTCTCGCGCAGCGCAAGGGCAACCTCATCTCGCGGCTCAATGTTGATTGGGAAAACGGCACCATGGAGGTCGTGCCGCTATGCGAGAGCAACACCTCGTGGCTCACGCAGGACAATCATCCGCATCCCGTGCCGAGCCCCGATCAAAAGGAAGTGCTCTTCACCTCCGACCGCGATGGCGTCCGCCGCATCTATTCCGTGGCGGCGGATGTGTGACGGACGGGTAGGCCCTAATTAAAATTGTAGGGCGGGATCGCCTTGATGCTGAGCTGTAGGGCTGGGTCTCCGAACCCCGCCAAAAAATGACCTTTGCTATTCGAAGGCGGGGATCGGAATCCCCGCCCTACAATTACGGAGCAGTTTCCGTCGTGACCGTGTTGGTGTTGAAATCGAGCACCACGCGTTCGTTGCCGTAGCTCAACGTGATGATGCCGGTGTTGCGCTTGGCGTTCATCCACGGGCCTTCGAACAACGGCCATTGGTCGAGATCAACGGCAACTCCGTCGACGAGCCGCGCGCCATGATGCGTGAATTGCAGCTGGCGCCCGCGCGTGGTCGTGTAGGTCGCGGTCATGCTGGCTTCGTCGAAAGTGGGCGTGTGCGCGAGCCGATCGGCGCAGAACGCATCGAAGCTATCGGCGTCTTTGGCGGCGACGGCTTCGAGCACGATGGCGGTCTTGGGATGTTCGATCGTCAGCCGATCGTAGTTTCCTTCGTTGTGCCATTGGCCGCGCACGCTGGTCCAAACGGCAAAATAGATATCGTCGGCGCGCGCGAAAATCCATCCGTCCACTTCGCGACGTTCGGCGATGATGTGCGGGAAAAATCCGTTGATGTGCTGGCGCTCCGAATCCGCGGGAATGTTGTAGAGATCGATGACCGCCGTGTCGTGTTGGAAGACGTCTTCGTAAGGCGAACCTTCGACCCATTTGTGCGGATCGGCATAGTAGGGACGTTCACGCAAAACGCGGCCGCGAATCTCTTCCAAGGGATCGGCGAAGTAACGATTCAGTTGCTTCGAAGAATAGGAGGGATTGATGAAGAAGCACGTGGAGCCGTCGTGCGGGGAGGTCCACGAGAGATCCCAGCGATGATGTTCGACGTCGGTCAGATCGCCCCACGAGGAGCCGACGGAAAACTCATCCGCGACGTGGGTGTATTTCCACGTGGGTTCGCCGTAAATGATGAGCGGGCCGCGTCGCGGCGCTTTGAGTTCGCGGAGAATGTAGGGCTGGCTGCGATCCGTCGCCATGCGGCCAATCATCGGCAGGCAGGCGAAATTCTGCAGCGCGCCGAGGGCGATGTAGTAATTCTCGGCGAGATCGAGGCGGATGGGTGCGTCGCCGAAATACAGACGGCCGAATTGCGTGGCCGCGCCGGTGTTTTCATGAGTGTGCAGCACTTGGTTGTATTTTTCGCGACTGTGTGAACCGACCCACGTGCCATGCAGGTATTCCGTGGCCCAGTCGGCGAGCAGCACTTGCATGATCATCCACGATTTTTTCCGCAGCACGGGATCCTCCGCATATTCGTGCAATGAGGCGAAGCAGAGCAGGTAGAGGTGATGATAGTTCGGCGAGTCGAACTCATACATGCCGCGCGTGACGGTCGCATCGATCCAGCGGTTGATCCAGCCCTCGGCCTCGCGCTTCGCTTCGCGCATGTCGGAACCGTCGGCGAAATTCGGGCCATCGGGCCAGGTCTGCGCGAACAGATACCGCGCGGTGCGAATCTGCAGCATGTGGTTGTCGGTAAAACCGAAGTCGTCGGTAAAACTTTCCGCGAGCCGTTCGCGGATACGCGCGACAAGCGGCGCAGGCAGTTTGTCGCCGAGTCGCAGCACCGCGTCCATGAACGCGTAATGCTCAAAACTGTGCCATTTCCGGCTTTCGTCCGCGACGGCGTCTTCGAGATAACGCAGGCCCGTGTCGGCATCGATGCCGGTCGCGAGTTTCACCACGCCGAGATAGATGCGCATGCGAGAGTCCACGCCGGCCTCCCATGTCCGTTGCGCCATGCCTTCGAGGATGAACGCGCTCCGTTCAGCAAAGGCTTCGCGATAGGAAGCGTCATCAGGGTAAAGTCCTTGGGCGGAAGCGGTCGGCAGGTTGATTATCAAACTCAACGCCAGCAGGAGGGGAGTTTTGCGCATAGCGATCCCCACCATGGTCCGGTTGATTTCCGCGCCAAGCAAATCCGTGAGCGCGCCTCTTGGAGCGTAACCTAAATCTTCTTTTCCTTCCACTTGCCGCGTTTGAAGAGCACGGCGCTCCAGATCGTGAGGGCGCTGAACGAAACCGGCACCGCGATGTAAACGCCCGCGGGGCCCAATCCACCGGGGTCGGCCAGCAGCCATGCGATCGGCACTTGGCCAAGCCACAAGCAGAAGAAGTTCAAACGCGTCGGTGTCCACGTGTCGCCGGAACCGTTGAAAGTTGCCTCCAAACACATGCCCGCCGCGTAAAGCGGAAACGCGAGGCTGATGATCCACAATGATCGCACCGCTTCGGCTGCGACCATGATATCCGTGGTGAAAATCCCAACCAGCGGTTTGGCGAACACGATAAAGATCAGGCCGAGCAGGCCGAGAAACATCACGTTGTAACGCGCGGCGAGACGCACCGCGGCTTCGGCCCGATCGGGTTTGCCTGCGCCGAGATTTTGACCGACGAGCGTGGCCCCCGCATTGGCCAGGCCCCACGCCGGCATCAGCGCAAACATCACCACGCGAATGGCGATGGTGTAACCCGCGAGCACGTGGCTGCCGAAAGGGGCGAGGATTTTGAACATCACGACCCAACTCGTCGTGGCGATGAGCAGCTGCGCGATGCCGTTGCCCGAGGTTTTCAGAATCGTCATCATCGTGGCGGCCTGCGGTTTGAAATCGGCCCAGTGCACGCGCACGCGGCCGGGCTTTCCGGTCAAGTGCCACAATTGATAAAGCACGCCGACGCCGCGTCCGATATTGGTCGCGACCGCCGCGCCGGTGACGCCGAGCTCGGGAAATGGTCCCCAGCCGAAGATGAAGCACGGATCGAGAATGATGTTTAGCGCGTTGGCCAGCCACAGCGTGCGCATCGCGAGCACGGCGTCGCCTGCGCCGCGAAACACCGCGTTGATCAGGAAAATCAAAAATACCGTGACGTTACCACCGAGCATCAGGCGCGCGTAACCGGTGCCGAGTTCGACGACGGATTCATCCGCGCCCATGAGCCTCAGAATATCTTCGGCCCGCCACGCGAGTATGATGCCCATGCCCGAGGCGATGAGCAGACCGAGCATGAGAATCTGCGCGGCGGCTTGCGCGGCCTTGCGCGGATCGTTTTCACCGATGCGCCGCGCGACGATGGCGGTGGCCGCGAATGAAATGCCGATGCCGATCGCGTAGATGATGGTCATCACCGATTCGGTTACGCCGATGACCGCGATGGCTTCCTTGCCCAACCGTGAAACCCAGAACACATCGGTCACGGCGAACAGCGACTCCATGATCATTTCCAACACCATCGGGATGGAAAGAAGCAGCACGGCGCGCCCCAGCGTCAGTCTCGTGTAATCGTGATGCGCGCCGCGCAGGGCCTGGCCTACGCTGCGCCAGAATGAATCCGGCGGGGGAGGCGGAGAGTCGGTGGTCGGTTCGGACATAAAAGAATGAGGAAAAGGAGAAACGGCACGCGGCGCGGCAAGTTCAAGCCGCCGAGCCGGATTCCGCGCGCTCCAACATGCGTTGCAGGTAGTTCTGCTCGGGGCCGACTTTCGCCAGTTGTAACGCGCGGCGGAATTGCTCCGCGGCCTTCGCGGGTTGGTTGAGTCGCCAGTGCAATTCGCCGACCACGGCAGGCAACAGGTATTGCGATTCGAGTTTTTCGAGCTGCGAAATTTTGGCGATCGCATCGAGGCCGGCCTGCGGCCCGTGCAAATGCGCGACAGCGACGGCGCGGTTGAGCGCGACGATGGGCGAGGGTTTGAGCCGGTGCAGTTGATCGTAGTGCGCGAGGATCGCCGCCCAGTCGGTCGAGGCGTAATCGGCCGCCGTGCAATGCAGCGCGGCGATGCCGGCCTGCAGGTGATACTCGCTCAACTCGTCGCCTTGCGCGGCCTTGGCCAGTTCGTCCAAGCCGCGCGCGATGAGCGACTGGTCCCATTTGCTGCGATCCTGATCGTGCAGACGCAGTAATTCGCCTTGCGCGTCGAGCCGCGACGGGAAGCGCGCGGCGGTCAGCAGCATGAGCGCGAGCAGCGCGTGCGCGCGGGGCGTGCGACCGACCGGATGCCGCGTGAGTTGCACCATCTGCCGAATCGCCTCGTGGCAAAGTTCCTCGCGCAACAAGCGATCACCCGACGACGCCTTGTAGCCTTCGTTGAACAGCAGATAAAGCGTGGCGAGCACGCCGTGGAGCCGCGGCGTCAGGTCCTCGCCTTCGGGCAATTCGTAAGCAATGCCGGCCTCGGCGATGCGCTGTTTTGTGCGCGTGAGTTGCTTTTCAATCGCGGCCTCGCTGCTCAAAAACGCGCGCGCGATTTCGCCGGTGCTGAAACCGCACAACACTTTTAGCGCGAGGATCACCTGCGCGTCCGCGGCGATGGCGGGATGACAGCACACGAACATCAGGCGCAACGCGTCGTCGCGAATCTCCTGCGCGGCTTCCCACGCGACCGCAGGGGTGGCGAGGGTTTGCTCGTGATGCGTGACGATCGCGTCTTCTTTGCCCGCGGCCATTTTGCGGTGACGCAGCGCGTCCTTTGCGAGATTCATGGCTGTGCGCGTGATCCACGCCGCGGGATTCGGCGGCACGCCGCCCATCGACCACGCATGCAGCGCGCGCAGCATCGCCTCCTGCGCGATGTCCTCCGCCAGACTCAGATTGTGCACGCCGAGCAGGCGCACGAGCGCGCCGTGCAAACGGCCGGTCTCGTGACGAAAGAAGTGCTCGACGAGCCCGGAGGGACTGGCGTTGGCGTGAGACACGAATGATTCAATTTCCCGGCCGCGTATTCACGCCGAGGTGACAATGCGGCGTCATCGGCCGCACTTCGACGATCAAGCCGTATTGGAGTCCGGGATGGCGTTGCGCGATGGCGGTGGCTTCGTCGATATCGCGCACCATCAGTTTCACGTAACCGCCGATCGCCTCTTTGACCTCGGGGAAAGGTCCGTCGGTGATGCGAGCCTCGGGGCCGGCTACGATGCGCGTCGCGTCTTCGAGCGGCTGGCCCTCGGTCGCTTTGCCCTCGGCCAAGAGCGCTTCGAACCATGCGTTCCATTTGCCGATGACCTGCTGGCGTTCGTCGGCGGAAAGCTTGCGGTAATTGTCGGGGCCGGTGTTGCGAAACAGCAGCATGAATGGGGCGGGTTGGTCGGAGTTTTCCATGGGCGGGGGTGAGGTGTTCAATGACTACAACGAGCGAGAAGGACCGAAAAGGACAGATTCGGCGTGATTTTTTCGCGATCGGCTTTTGGCTGGCAGCAGCCCCGTTTTCTCATGCCTGAGTCTTCCCCCTATCTCCTGTTGTTCCGCAACGCCGGTCCTGAAGCGCACGCGCATCTCACGCCCGAAGAAAAAGCCGCCAAGGCCAAGCAGTGGAACGATTGGGTGGCGGATCTCGTCGCCCGCGGAAAATTGCAACGCGGTCATCCCTTGGGTTTGAACGGACGCGTGGTTTCGGGCGCGACCGGTGAACGAGTGGTGGACGGACCTTTCGCCGAAGCGAAGGAAGTCGTGGGCGGTTTTCTGATGCTTTCGGTAGCGGACATCGAGGAGGCCACGGCCATCGCCAAACAATGCCCCGGACTGTCCCAAGGCCTGACCGTGGAAGTGCGACCGATCGTGGAGCGCAGTCCCGTCTTGGACGACGTGCAGGCAGTCGGCGAGTGAGGCTCAGTGGTTGATTAATGAGGGCTGGTCGTGTTTCCTGCCACTCATGACACGCCTACGACTTAGGCTTTACGCTGAGGCTGAATAACACTTTTCGCCAAAGAAATGAGATGATGGCACTGCTGGAGTTAATTGTAGGAATCATTGAGCTGTGGTGCTCGTGGCGCTTGTATCTCTGCCTGGCGATCGGCCTAGGAATAGCGGTGTTTTTGCACAGCAGTTTTCCCGAGGATGCTTGGGTTTGGTTTTTCTCAGTTCCATTTGCTGTCGGCTCGATCATTGTCGGATGGCGCTGGCAGCGAGCGGTTGATCTGGAAAGAAGCCGACCCCGCACATGAATCTGGCTTCAACGTTGAGCTCTACACCCATGCAGCGTCATAGAGAAAAGGCGAACTCTGACATCAGAGCCAACAACCGGGCTGGCGCCCGGCCGTGGCTCATCGTGATCGCTAGCTAGATGATTCGCGCGCTCGTCCTGCTCTCGGGTGATGGCTAGAGAGATTTAGAGGGACCTTAAAAATTTTTGTCCGGGCTGTCCGGAAGCGGGGGAGTCGTTCGTTGGGAGGTTGTGCGGGCAATCATGTCCGCCGCCAAAAGTTAACCTCAACGAAAGTCATCCCATGTCCTCCCGTTATGTTGATGGATTTGTCATCCCCGTTCCGAAAAAGAAGCTGACCGCCTACCTTCGCATGGCGAAAAGAGGGGCGAAGGTTTGGAAAGATCACGGCGCGCTCGATTACAAGGAATGCGTCATCGAAGACCCCGCCGCGGAATTCGCGCTGCCGTTTCCGAAGGGCATCAAGTGCAAGCCCGGCGAGACCGTCGTGTTTTCGTGGATCGCCTACAAGAGCCGCGCGCATCGCGATCGCGTGAACGCCAAGGTCATGCAGGACCCGCGCATTGCGGCGATGTGCGACCCGAAGGACATGCCCTTCGACTGCAAACGCATGCTCTACGGCGGCTTCAAGGTCATCGTTTCGCTCTAAACTTCCGCTGACCATGATGTGCGCCGAACTGGAGCAACTTCGCACGGAGCTCGCCGACCGGGCTTACGAACTTGACTGCCGCGGCCAAGCCAGCGCGGCGGATCTCGCGGCCGAGATTGCGGCCCGGTTGGCGCAACTCATCGCGACGCATGCGAACGCCGACGCGAAAGCGCGAACGGCTTATCAAGCGCAAGGGAGGGACCGGCTCCGTCCGGTCCGCCGCACGCTGGCCCTGCGTTTTCCGGATCGGACGACACGGAGGTCGTCCCTCCCATGAACGCGAAATCGATTTCGCCGCATCACTCTTCTGAAAATGAAAAAAACTGAATCCACCGTCCACAATCGCGAGCTCGTCGTCACGCGCGACATCGCCGCGACGCCGGCGCGACTTTATCGCGCGTGGACCGAACAACTGGCGGAGTGGTGGGGCCCTCATGGCATGACCACGCCGTTTTGCGAAATGGATCTGCGTCCCGGCGGCGTGTTTCGCACGGTGATGCGCGCGCCCGACGGCACGGAGTATCCGACCAAAGGCGTGTTTCTCGAAGTGGTGAAAAACAAACGCATCGTTTTCACCGACGCGTTTTCATCCGGCTGGGAACCGTCGCCGGATATTTTTTTCACCGCGATCACGACTTTTGAGCGTTTGCCGGACGGTCGCACGCGCTACACCGCGCGCGCGCTGCACTGGACTAAGACGAGCCGCGATCGGCACGAGCGCATGGGCTTTCACGCCGGCTGGGGCGAAAGCATCGACCGGCTCGCGGCCCTGGTCGCGCGCGGCTGAGACGAACCGCTTTGCCATGCTCCTGCTTTTCATTATTCTTCTGGCCTTGGTGACGTTGACGGTGATCGATGCCGCCGAGGTTTGAACCCCAACCTGAACGCTCCTCATGAACACCCAAAACAAATCCTTCACTCGTTTCATTCCGCCCGTCGCCCGTTGGCTGCTGGGCCTGCCGCTGCTCGTTTTCGGACTCAACGGCTTTCTCAATTTCATTCCGCAACCCGAGGTCGCCCTGCCGGAAGGCGCGATGAAGTTCTCCATGGCGCTGGTGGAGAGCGGCTACATGATGCAGCTCATCGGAATCACGCACCTGATCGTCGGCTTGTTCCTCGTGCTCAATCGCTTCGTGCCGCTGGCGCTGGCGCTGTTTGCGCCGTTCATCGTCAACAGCGTTGCGTTTCACATTTTCCTCGAACGCACCGGTCTGCCGATGGCGTGCGTGTTCCTCGCGTTGGAACTCTACCTCGCGTGGCAATACCGCGCGGCGTTCGCGCCGATGCTCGCCGCGCGCGTAAAACCTTCCGCCGCCGCGTAAATGTAGGGCGGGATCGCTGATCCCGCCTTTAATCAACACGGACGGGCGGGCCGCCCGTCCTACCGGTGCTGCCGCGCCTGAATTTTGCTAGGCATTGGACCGATCGCATTGGCGGGGTCAGCGACCCCGCCCTACACCACCACTCAATACCCGGCGGCGGCGAGGCGCGCGTGGCGTTCCTTGCCGGCGGCTTCGGCCTTGAGCATGTGGGCGTAATCCTTGGCGAATTTTTCATACGCCTCGGTGAAGCAATGCGTGTGCAGCGTCATGCGCGTGCGGTAGGGCACGTAGTTGCCGATGTGCCAGCCGACGTTGCGGTAGAGCCCGAAGTCGCCGGGATTGAGCACGAGCTGGATCGCGCCCGGCATGGACTGGCAATACCGCAGGCAGAAGAGCTCCAGTTCTTCGTTCGTGCGCTGCTTGGCGTCGTCACGCAGCTCCTGCTGCGTGGTCGAGGCGTAAACGCGCTCCTCGGCCTCGGTGTTGTGCACGCGTTTGAAACTGCCGGGCACATACCACGTCGAAGTATCCTCGTAGAGCGGGCAGTTGACTTGATTCCACAGGCGGAAATCCATCGCGATTTCCTGCCAGCGCGCGTCGCCGATCGTGCTTTGAAATTCATCCTCGAGCACGTGGTCGCGCCAGTCGCGGTGCCATTCGGTGGCCCAAGGCCGTTCGCGCGGACCGAACAGAATCGTCGCCTCCTCGGTGGGCTTGAGCGTGTGCTCCTCGGTGAGCAACGCCTTGATCGCGTCGTTTAGTCCTTCGATGTGATCGAATTCGTGAAACGGCTTCAGGTCGAGTTCGTCGGCGTGATCCTTGATGCGGGACATCCGCTGCGCTTGCGGGCCACTGAGGCGGCGCACGATCTCGTAGGCCTTGGCGGCCTCGTGGCGCAGATCCCGCAACAAACTCGCGGGGATGACTTGGCGAAGAATGAAGTAGCCGTTCTCGTGATAGAATTCGCGATCGGCTTCGGTCGGCAGGGTAACAGGCATGATGGTAGGAGAATGGTGGGTGAGTGAACGCGCTTTGGCGTGTTCGAACGCATGTCTGATAAGGCGCGCCGCGCGCTCAATAAACTATCGCGCCGATTATTCATGATAGAGGGCGGAATCGCTGATCCCGCCTCGTATCGCCTCGGTCCGAAAGACAGTTTGCGTGGGCGCGTGGCGTTGGCAGAGTCGGCCGCATGAAACGATTCTTCGCGCTGATCTTGGTGTTCACGTGTGCGGTTCTCGCCCAAGCGACTCAAACCAATCACCTCGATGATCCCACAGGCATTTTGCGTGCCGCGGACGCGACGCAGCTGGAGGACAAGCTGGCGGATTTGGAAAAGGACACCGGTGTTCGCGCCGTGCTGCGGTTTCACGAGCAATCGCCGTCACCCGAGGAAGACAACGCGCCTGGCGTTTACATGCGTGGCTTGTCCAAAAAACTCGGCCTCATCGAGGACGGCGTGCTCGCGGTTTACTTTGCCGACGAAAAGGAATGGCGCGTATGGATCGGCAACAACCTCGCGTCGCGCTTCGCCGGCCGCGCAGGCACATCCGAAGAACTCACCAAGAGCGGCGCGATGCACGACGCGAAAGAGGAGTGGATGGAAAAGGTTTTCGCCCAAGCGGAAGCCGCATGGAGCCAGGCAAGTGAAGCCGAAGACAAAGTGCGTTTCGAAGCGTCAGCGATTGTGGACGGCTTACGCGAAAAGTTTTCTGACGCGCAGGAAAATTAACCACGAAGGACACGAAGGACACGAAGGACACGAAGAACACGAAGCCGTCCTAGCGATTTAGGATGCGCTCTTATAGCCTAGGCCAAGATGCGTCGGGAGCCGCGTATCCATGCACCGCGACTAGCGCAACACGACCGCGAGGTATCACCGGATACAGAAGGAGAGCCTCACGCAGAGTCGCAGAGACACAGAGAAGTTAACTAGAGCATATCTGCGTCACGGACCTTATTCCCGATTGCCCAATATGTTCAAAGGAGCGACGAAATACTCTTTTGAATCTTGGTGATCTTCGTGTGCTTCGTGGTTAAACAGACCCGACCAATTCTCCTGTGCGCACGTCGATTGAGACGAAGGCGGTAGTCGTCACGGGTTGTTGGGCGAGCCAGAGCGTGTGCGGATGCTTTTGCGGCATCGCGACGGTGGCGAAGGAAGTGTGCTGATTATTGACGCGGCCGGGCGTCGGCATGGCGCCGAGAAAGGCGATGGCGTCTTCCACCGTGGCGCGATTAAGCTGCGTGGTCATCCATGCGTTGATTTGATCAAGGCGCTCGATGCTGAAGCCGCCGGGATCGGGGCCGGTGAAACCGCGCGCGCGCAGCGCATCGTCGGCTTCGCCGACAGGATGATTGGTCAGCGCGAAGGTGTTTTGCGCGGAGGCGTGTTTGGTGAAATCACCGCAGTAGTTGGAGCTCGCGAAGATCGCGCCGGTGGCATCGACGGCGATGAGGTTGCAGAAGAATTTGTAACGGCGGCAGCGGTCTTCGATCTCGGCGACGGTGGCGCACGTTTGCAGCATGTCGCGGAAGACGAGGTCCACCGGCACGAGGTTTTCGAGATCGAAGGCCACGCCGGGGCAGATGAGCGAGGAGATGCCGAGCGCGAGTCCGGCCTCGTTCATACCGCGATTGGCCCAGACGGTGCCGGCGATGGGAAAGCTGAGAAAGCGCAGGCCGCTTTTCGGCGCGACGTGCGCGATGGTGTAAAGGAAGCGCGGATCGTCGAGCGTGCCGCCGGTGAGCGTCTGGCCGTTCGCGCCGGGCAGCGCGAAACTTGAACACGCGCCGGCGTGATAAACTTCGTATTGCCACGCGCGAAAGCTGAGCAGTTCGGCGAGTTTGGGAGCGATGCCCGCGCCTTCGGCGATGCCGTGAATCTCTTCCTGCAACCACGGCCAGTGATCGAAACAAAACGCGCGCAGGCGTTTTTGCCACGCGGTGATGCGGTCGAGTTTGTCTGCCTTCGCGCCGGTGAGAAAATCGCCGAGCAGCACGGCGATGTTGGCGTGAATTTGACTGCGAACGGCGGCGCCTTGCTGGCGGCCGAGGTCGCGGGGCGCGCCGTGCAATTGCAGGACCGGGGGCGGGGGAGTGGTCACGGCGGGCGAAGGTGGCGGCTCCATGGCGTGGGTGTCAATCCGCATGGACGTGCGGCCGATTGCCGTTTCGGACCCAAAACACAAACCGCCCGGCGGGGCGAATGTTCGTAATACGAACATTTGGGAGTGGGGTGGCCTGGACGGTGCGAACCGGCTTGATTGGCAACGGCGGTCAGTCAAGCTCCGCGCAACCCCCGCATCCCCCATGCTTACGCTTGAACAAATTACTGCCTACGATCGTGACGGCTATGTGCTCGTGCCTGATCTTTTTTCCGCTGAGGAAATCTCCATTCTGTTGAGCCACGTAAACGATGCGCGCGTGACCGGAAATCAAGGCGCGGCAAAGGATGCGACCGGCAAGGAAAGCAAACTGTCGCTGTGGATGGACACGGGCGATGATGTGTTCGGCGCGGTGTCGGCCAGCCCGCGCGTGGTGACGGCGGTGCAGATGTTGCTGCGCGAAGAAGTTTATCACTGGCACAGCAAAGTGATGCTGAAAGAGCCGCGCGTCGGCGGCGCGTGGGAATGGCATCAAGATTACGGTTATTGGTATAACGACGGCTGCCTGTATCCGCGCATGCTTTCGTGCATGATCGCGCTCGATCCGGCGACGAAGGAAAACGGCTGCCTGAAGGTCGTGCCGGGTTCGCACCTGCTCGGGCGCTTTGATCACGGGCGCGTGGGCGGTCAGGCTGGCGCGGATCAAGACCGTGTGCAGGCGGCGATCGAACGTTTAGGCGAAGTGTATTGCGAAGCGCCTGCCGGCAGCGCGCTGTTTTTCCACGGCAACACGTTTCACTCGTCCGAGGCGAATCTCTCGGACTATCCGCGCCGCGCCTACATTTGCTGCTACAACGCGCTCTCGAATACGCCCTACGGCGGCAAGGGCCACGGCAAAGTCGAGCCGATCAAAATGGCCGCGGACGACGCGATCCTGCGCTTCGGCACCGCCGTGGCTGGATAACGGCAACCTGAGATTTTACTGTAGGGCGGGGTCGCTGACCCCGCCTTTTTTGTTTTCGCGTTCAGCAGGAAGGCGGGATCAGCGATCCCGCCCTACAGTTACCTCTTACTTGTTCGCGGGAGGCAGTTGCGCGGATTGGTAGGAGAGGAGACGCCAGTTGCCGGATTCGTTGCGCCAGACGGCGAGGAAGCGCAGGCGGAAAGTGACGTGTTGTTCGGGAGTGCGTGCGCGCAAGCTCACGCGACCGGTGATGATGGCGACGTCGTCGGACGCGCGATCAATCTGCATCTCCTCGTAATCGTAGGCCTCGTAGCGCATGCGGTTGGATCGCACGGCGGCGAGGAAATCGTCCTTGGTTTGCACGCGACCGTCGGCGTGGCCGTAACGCAAATCATCCGACAGAAAATCCGCGACGCGATCGGCATCGCCGGCGATGGTGGCCATGACGCGGCGCGCATCGGCCTCGCGAACTTCCTCTTGCAGCGATGCGGCGGTCAGCCGCGAAACGCCGAGAACTAACAAAAGCAAAACCAGGTAAAAGCGGGGCATGGGCATTGATTTCAATAGGTCCGGTCGGGCTGGCGATTTATTTCTGCGCGAACGCACTCAGATGCGCACTCAGGGCTGATCATCGGTGAGCGTATAAATCAGCAGCGGCGCGGGCGTGCCTTCGGTTACGACGTAGATGACGCGGCCGTCGGGCGAAAAGCACACGCCCTCGGCTTGTGGCAAACCGTGTGAGGCGAGTTGCACGCCGTCACGCGCGAAGGCCTCGGCCCACGATTCGCCGGCGTGACGTTCATAGAGATAAGGTTCACCGTAAGTGAGCACCACGGCGCGACGACCGTCGGTGCTGATATCGACGCTGCAAGGCGACGCGCGCCACTTGCCCCAAGGCACCGCGAGCATCGCCATGGGGCCGGTCGGTTGCGGGATGCCATTAACGTCGCCCACGCGTTCGGCGGTGATTGGTGCGTCGGTGGCCGCGGGTTCGAGCGGCAGGCGATAAGCGACGGGCGGCGTGGTGCGTTTGGAGAGAACGTAGATCGCGCGCTCGGTCACATCGACCGCGAGGTTTTCGCAATCGCGCGGGCCGTCGGGATAAACGTAGCGGATGACGCGCACGGGATCGACCGTGAGCTCGGCATCGGGTTTCAAATCCGCCGGATCAGGCTCGGCGATCACGTAGAGCACGCATTCGGCGCGGCGCGCGTAGTTGTCGCCCACATCGGCGGCGATCAGGTAGGCGCGTCCGTCAATTTCATAGGAGGTGACATCTTCCCAATCGTAGTTAACCGCGCCGTTGATGCGGACGGCGCCGCGATAAGTGCCGTCGGTGTTTACGGCGTAGAGCACAGGCTCGCCGCCACTGTCGTTGTTGATCCAAAGCAGATCTGCGGCGCGACGCGACGGCGCGAGACCGCTGGCCTCGTTGACCGCTGGTTCCGTAATGGTTCCAACCGTCACCGGTCCGTGCCAGCCGGCGACATCGGTCGTGATCGCGGGCGGCGGCGTGGAACAGGCGGTGCTCGTTACGACGAGCAACAAACCGAAGCATGCGGACAAGAATCGTGGCATGCGAAAAGAGCGGTTCGTTTCCTGCGGCGTCGCAAGAAAAATGCCCCGGCGCGGCGTCGGAATTAGCGTTGTTTTCAACCGGCCCTTGGGACAGGCTCGGCCTCCCATGAAAGCAGGTAACTCCGCGGCTTTGCGCCGGTTGTTTGATGAGGTCGGCACAGTTGACGCCGTCGGCATCGAGGAGCGCGTGGCTAAATACGCGACGCGCAGCATCAAGAAAACCGCCAAGGTCTGGGGTTTGAAAACGGCCGTCTCGATGGTCGATCTCACCACGCTCGAGGGCAAGGACACACCGGGCAAGGTCGAGTCGCTTTGCCAGAAGGCGATGAATCCGCATCCCGGGCTCGATTGTCCGCAGGTCGCGGCCGTGTGTGTTTATCCGTCGATGGTGAAATACGCCGCGCGGCACCTCGCTAATACTGCGATCAATGTCGCATCGGTCGCCACGGCGTTTCCGAGCGGTCAGGCGCCGTTAAAAACGCGACTCGCCGAAGTGAAAGCCGCGGTGGCGGATGGCGCCGACGAGATCGACATGGTGATCAACCGCGGCGCGTTTCTCGCCGGTGAATTTGCGCGTGTGCAGGACGAAATCGCGGCGGTGGTGCAGGCCTGCGGCGAAGCTACGCTCAAAGTGATTCTCGAAGTCAGCGAACTCGAAACCTACGACAATATTCGCGCCGCGTCGTTTATCGCGATGCGCGTGTTGCGCCCCGGCGACTTCATCAAGACCAGCACCGGCAAGACCTCGCTCAACGCCACGCTCGGCAACAATCAGGTGATGCTCGAAGCCATTCGCGATTTCTATCTCGAGACCGGTATTCCAATCGCGATGAAGCCCGCCGGTGGCATCCGCACGGCCAAGCAAGCGCTGCAATTCCTCATCGCGGTGAAGGAGACGCTCGGTGACGAGTGGCTCAACAACACGCGCTACCGCTTCGGTGCATCATCGTTGCTCAACGACCTGCTGCGCCAGCTCGAAAAAGAAAAAACCGGCGCCTACCAAGCCCCGTATTACTTCAGCGAAGCCGCCGAGAGTTACTGATTTTTTCAACCACAGATGAACACAGATGGGCACAGATATAAATACGGTCTGAATCCGTGTTTATCTGTGTCTATCTGTGGTTAAAACATGCCTACTTTGACCTCAAAAAAACGTTCTGCTTCCCGCTCCACCGGTCGTCCGGCGGCCGAGCTGATCTTTGGTGATCTCTGGGAATTCGATCCCGCGCCGGAAACGGCCGATCCGAAACTCAAACCGCGCTACGATCTCTTTATCGGTGGCAAGTTTGTCGCGCCCGCGGCGGGCAAATACTTCGATTCGATTAATCCCGCCAACGAGAAGAAGCTGGCCGAGATCGCGCTGGCTGGCGCGGCGGATGTCGATGCCGCCTACGCGGCGGCGCAAAAGGGTTTTGCCGTTTGGGGCAAAATGCCGGGCAAGGAACGCGCGAAGTATATCTATCGCCTCGCGCGTCTGCTGCAGGATCGTGCGCGTGAATTCGCCGTCGCCGAGACGCTGGATGGCGGCAAGCCGATCAAGGAATCACGCGACTTCGACGTGCCGATGGCTGCGGCGCATTTCTTCTATCACGCCGGTTGGGCCGACAAACTGGAATACGTCGCGCCCGCTCGCAAAGTCGCGCCGCTCGGCGTCGTCGGCCAGGTCATTCCGTGGAACTTCCCGCTGCTGATGCTCGCGTGGAAACTCGCGCCCGCGCTGGCGATGGGCAATTGCGTGGTGATTAAACCCGCCGAGACGACGAGCATCACTGCATTGAAGTTTGCCGAGATCATTCAGGACGCCGGATTGCCGCCGGGCGTGGTCAACATCGTGACTGGTTTCGGTGACACGGGCGCGGCGGTGATGAATCACCCGACGGCCGTGAAGGTGGCGTTCACCGGTTCGACCGAAGTCGGCAAGATCATCATGCGCTCGCTCGCCGGCACCGACAAAAAGATGACGATGGAATTGGGCGGCAAGGCGGCCAACATCATCTTTGATGACGCGCCGCTCGACCAAGCCGTCGAAGGCATCGTTAATGGCATCTTCTTCAATCAAGGCCACGTGTGCTGCGCCGGTTCGCGTCTGCTCGTGCACGAACCTGTGGCCGACGCCGTGCTCGCGAAACTCAAGGCGCGCATCCGCACGCTCCGCGTCGGCGATCCGATCGACAAGAACACCGACATCGGCGCGATTAATTCGAAGGAGCAGCTCACGCGCATCGAGAAACTCGTCGCCTCCGGTGTTAAAGAAGGCGCGGATCTGTTTCAGTCGCCGTGTAAACTTCCGCACAAGGGTTTCTATTTTAAACCGTCAGTGTTTTCTAATGTCACGATGAGCCACCGCATCGCGCGCGAGGAAATCTTCGGTCCTGTGCTCAGCGTGCTCACATTCCGCACGCTCGACGAAGCCGTGGAAAAGGCCAACAACACCGCTTACGGACTTAGCGCCGGCGTGTGGACTGACAAGGGCTCGCGCATTCTCAAGATGAGCACGGAGCTCAAAGCCGGCGTCGTCTGGGCCAACACGTATAACAAGTTCGATCCCACGTCGCCCTTTGGTGGTTACAAAGAAAGCGGCTTCGGCCGCGAAGGCGGCCGCCAAGGCCTGCTCGATTACAGCAAGCTCGTCTGAAGCGGGTTGAACCACAGATGAACGCAGATGCACACAGATATGACGGACCGCACGCGCAGCTGACGTTTGCCATTATTGGCTGTGCGATGGAGGTCCTGAATGAACTGGGTGCGGGGTTGCATGAAAAGCCTTACGAGAATGCGCTGATAGTTGAGTTTGGCCTCAAGGGTCTTGCCTGCGACCAGCAGCGCAGCTTTCCGGTGAACTACAAAGGCGTGCAGGTGGGAGAGTATATTCCTGATATGATCGTAGCCGGCGAGGTCGTGGTGGATGCGAAAGTCATCGATCGAATCACCGATGTGGAACGTGGCCAGATGTTGAACTACCTTCGCATTACCGGTCTGAAGATCGGACTTATTGTTAATTTCCGCCGCCCCAAACTCGAATGGGAGCGAGTCATTCTCTGACTCTATCTGTGTCAATCTGCGTTCATCTGTGGTTAACAATATCTTCACTCCTCCTGGCGAATGTCCGGTCTGCGGCGAGAACGTGCCGCGGAACGCACAGGCGTGTCCGGGATGCGGGGCCGATGCACGCACCGGTTGGAATGAAGAGGATACGCGTTACGACGGACTCGATCTGCCGGACGCCGCTTACGGCGACGAGCCCGCGCCGCGTCGTTCGCGCGATACCCTTGTGTTCGTGATCACGATCATCGTGCTCCTCGCTGTCATCACCATGTTTGTCATTAGCTGAATTCCATGATCCGACTTCCCATCACCAAAACTCCCAAGCCTTACGTCGGCGGCGCGTTCATTCGCTCCGAGAGCGGGCGCACCTATCCTCTCCGCGACGCCAAGGGGAATTTCATCGCCAACATCCCGCAGTGCACGCGCAAGGATCTGCGCAACGCGGTCGAAGCCGCTGCCAAAGCCGGGCCGGGCTGGGCGAAACGCACGGCCTATAACCGCGGGCAGATTCTCTATCGTCTCGGGGAAATGCTCGAAGCGCGCCGCACGGAGTTGATTGAAACGCTCGTTCTTTTCGGCGCGACGAAGGTCGCCGCCGCGAAAGAAGTCGATGCGTGTTCCGACCGGCTCGTTTACTACGCGGGCTGGGCTGACAAATACGAACAGGTGCTGGGCAACGTAAACCCGGTCGCGTCGCCGTATTTCAATTTCACCGTTACTGAGCCGATGGGCGTTATCGGTGTGATCGCGCCCGAAGCGCCGGCGTTGCTCGGACTCGTTTCACTCGTTGCGCCGATCATCACCAGCGGCAACACCGTGGTCGCGGAAGTTTCGGAAACGAATCCGTATCCTGCGATACTGCTTGGCGAAATGCTCGCAACCAGCGACCTGCCGGGCGGCGTGGTGAATCTGCTCACCGGGTTTCGCAAGGAACTCGTGCCGACCTTCGCGACACACACGCACCTGCGCGGTATCAGCGCGGCCGTGGACAGCGCGGATGAACGCAAGACGCTGCGCCTCGGCGCGGCTGAGAGCGTGAAACGCGTGCACTTTGCGGACGGGAAAACCAACTGGTTCGCCGATAGCGCGCAGAGCGCTTACGCCATTCGCGATTTTCTCGAATTCAAGACCACCTGGCATCCGATCGGAGCTTAAGCGTAATGGACGATAATTTCTGGGTCTGGGGAATTCGCTCCGCCGGTTTGTTTCATTTCGTGACTGTGGCACTGGCGATGCGCACGCCGATTCCTCCGGGCTGGAATGAAAATCTCAATCGCCTGCCGGAGCTGCACCGCCGCTTCGCCATCGCGCAGAATGCGGCGATCGGCGCGGTAATGGTGGTGCTCGGCGTCGTGTGTCTGGGCTTCGCCACGGAACTCGTGGCTGGCACGCCGCTCGCCCAACTTTGGTGTGGCGCGATTGCGTTCTGGTGGGGCGGACGGCTGGCCTTGTTGCCGTGGTTGAACGTCAAGCCGGCGCTCGGCACTCCGTGGCTGCGGATCGGATTCGCGGCGCTGCAAACGCAATGCGCGATCTACGCCATCGCGTTTGGCTGGCTGGCGTTGCGCTAAGAAGGAAAGGATGCCGATCACATCAATCGGCATTCTTCTTATTCGCGACGATCAGAACTTTGGTTTACTCGATTTGAGGTAGGCGACCACGGCCTCGGCGTCCGCTTTGGTCATGCGGTATTCGGGCATGGGCGGGCGAACCGGCACGCCGGTGGGCCGCTCGCCGGTCATGAGGAATTTGACCGCTTGCTCAGTTGTGTAGTTGGGCAGACCGGCGATGTAGGGCGCGCTGTCGGCCCAAGCCGGCATCGGCACCGTGGGGGCGAAACCGAGAGGAGAACCGGTGTATTCCTTGCCGACGATAAACTGGCCGGTTTCGCCGCGCGGCGAATGGCAATCGGAGCACATGGCGACCTGCTCGACGATATAACGACCGCGTTCGACGGTAGCCGCGGGATTGGCGTGGAGCATACTGCCAAGGCCACAGGCCAAGGCGAGGAGGGCAGCTGGTTTGATGAGGGTTTGAGGACTCATAGATATGTTGAGGCACCTAATACCCGGCTGACTGCGGGTTAGTTACAAAATAGTTATAAAGGTGGAATTATTTTCCTTTGTCTTGCCCTTGTATATGACCAACAGGAGATAATCACACGTGGTGACCTTCCACCGGCGCATTTATCGGATGGCCTTGCTCGGGTTCATGATTGGAGCCCTGACACTCGAGGTGTCGGCGCAAAATCACGCGCCAGCCGAGCCCGTCACGCTGCAGTTGAAGTGGAAGCACCAGTTTCAGTTCGCCGGTTATTACGCTGCGATGGCGCAGGGCTATTATCGCGAGGCCGGTCTCGACGTGACCCTGGTGGAAGCCAAGCCCGGCAAGGATCCGGTCGAAGCGGTGCTCAATGGTGCTGCGGATTTTGGTGTCGGCACTTCCGAACTCCTGCTGTTGCGCGGCCAAGGGAAGCCGGTGGTCGTGCTGGCCACGATCTTTCAACACTCGCCGCTGGTTTTGCTGGCGCGGCAGACTAATGAGATCACCGACCTGCAAGCGCTGCATAATCAGCCGATCATGATCGAGCCGCAATCGGCTGAGCTTTTTGCCTACTTCGAAAACGAAGGCATCAATCCCGACCGTTTGCAGATCGTGCATCACACCTTTGACGTGGACGATTTGATCGAAGGCCGCGTCGCCGCGATGTCGGCCTACGTGACTGACGAACTGTTCTTGATGGAGCAGGCGAAAATCGGACATCTCGTGTTCACACCGCGCGCGGGAGGCATCGATTTTTACGGTGACAATTTGTTCACAACTGAAGCGCAGATTCGCGCCCATCCCGCGCGCGTGCGCAAGTTTCGCGAAGCCAGCCTGCGTGGCTGGGAATACGCGATGGAGCATCCGGACGAGATCATCGATCACATCCTGCGTGAATTCGGCGATCGCAAGAGCCGCGCGCATCTCGAATTTGAAGCGATGCAAATGGCGCGGTTGATGCACCCGGGGTTGATTGAAATCGGCCATACCAATCCCGGACGCTGGCAGCATATGGCGGCCACTTACCAAGAGTTCGGCATGTTGCCGGCCAATTTTGATCTCGCGGGTTTTGTCTATGATGCCGATCCGCGGCCCAATTATCGCTGGGCCTATTGGAGTCTCGGCGTTGTCGGTGCGGTGGCGCTGGCGGCGATTGCCTGGCTGCTGCCGTTGCAACGTTTGAACCGGCAGTTGCGCGCGGCGAAGGAAGAAGCGGAGGCGGCCGATCTGGCGAAAACGCGCTACCTCGCGTTCATGACGCACGAACTGCGCACGCCGCTCAACGGTATCATCGGCTTGATCGATGTCATGCGCATGCGGCAAACGAGCACCGAGCAAAGCAGCGATCTCGACCTGATGGAGCACGCTGCACAGACACAGCTACGATTAATCGATGGTGTGCTCGACTACGCCAAGCTGGAAGCGGGTCGCCTCGAGTTGGCCCCGGTGGATACGGATTTGCCGGCATTGGTCGCAGAATTGACCAAGCTCTTTCACATCGTGGCGCAACGCCGCAGTGTTACCTTGGAAAGCGAGATTCGGGATGACGTGCCGCGCCGCATAATCGTGGATGTGATGCGCTTGCGCCAGGTTTTGAGCAACCTGATCGCCAACGCGGTGAAGTTTACCTCCCCCGGCAGCGTGCGTTTAGTCGTTTCCACCGAGGGACGCGCAAGCAACGGCGCGATCCGCTTGGTCTTTGCAGTGAGCGACACCGGCATCGGCATGGATGCGGTGACGCAGGCGCGTTTGTTCAAACCTTACGTGCAGGGCACGCCTGAAGTGAGTCGAAAATTCGGCGGCACAGGCCTCGGCCTCTACATTGCGCGACAACTGGCGTTGATGATGGACGGTGACATTACGGTGCAGAGCGCGCCGGGCAAAGGTTCCACCTTCACGGTCAGAATCGCGGTGCCGCAGGCGAATGCCCCTGGCGTTTGATCGAATCGAAACGCGCGCGTTCGGCTTAATTGCTTTGCAAGAGATCCTGCGCACGCAAGGCCGCGGCCAGTCGGGTTTCGACACCGAGTTTGGGCAAAAAATTGACGACGTGCTTTTTGATCGTGCAGAGCTGCGTGTTGAGAATGGCGGCGATTTCGGGATTGGTCTTCCCCTGCGCGATCCAAAACAGAATTTCTGTTTCGCGGGGCGTGAGTCCGAGCGGTCGCAACAATTCGGGACCGACTGTGCTGCCCTTGGGTGAAAGTGTGATCAGGTCGGTGTCCGAGGTGGCGCTGTGCGCGGTGCGGCGGATTTCGAGCGAGCCGCCTTGCGGGTTGACTACCTCTTTGCGGTCCTCGCGCAGCCAACTGGCGAACGCGGCGTCGCCGCCATGAGCGTCGATCAAGTCGCGCGCTTGTTTGGTTGTGAACAGGATCTCGTGATTCGTGCGGCGCACGATGACGACGGCGCGATCGAGTAGGTTGGTCAACGCGCGTTCGGCGGTGATGCTACGCTGCAACGCGGCGTCGAGCCGGTCGTTTTGCTCCTGCAGGTTTTTTTGCAGGCGACGAATCGCGAGGTGTGTTTCGATGCGCGCCAGCACTTCCTCGGGATAAACCGGCTTGGTGACATAATCGACGGCACCTGCTTCGATGCCGCGAACTTTGTCGTAAGGCTCGCCGAGGGCCGTTATGAAAAACACCGGCACGTCCTTGCCGCCGGGCATGGCCTTAATGCGACGACAGGTTTCGAAGCCATCCATACCGGGCATCATCACATCGAGCAAAATGAGATCGGGTTCTTCGACACTGAGTGCTTCCAACGCCGCTTCGCCGTTTTCGCCGACCAGCACCTTGAATCCGCGCTCGGTGAGAAAATCGAAAAGCACGCTGATGTTGTCGGGCGTGTCATCGACGATCAGGAGGGTCGAAGTTGTGGGGGTCATGAAGGCTCGGAAATTTTGAGGACTTTGAGCAGGATGTGTCGAATGGCACTCGAACGATAACGGGTGGCGAGCAAATCCAGTTGTCGGCGGAATTCGCGATCATGGTCGGTCGCATGCTCGGCATCGATGCGCTGGCGCAGCGTGCGCATATCGGCGCCGCGCGCGAGTTCGAGCCACGCCTGCAATTCGGCGACTGGAGGCAATGGCAAGGCTGCGATTTCGTCGGGCGGCAGTGCAGTCACGCTTGGCGCCGCGGAAACCGGTGCGGCGTAAGTCCACTGCAAGTGGAGTTGTTCGCCGATGACGCGAAGGAGCACGGCTTCGTCCACCGGTTTCGGCACGAACGCGTCGCAAGCGGTGTCGGCGGTTGATTCCTGATTGAGCGAAAACACACTGGCGCTCACGGCGATGATCCGAGGCGGGGGAGTCGTTTCGCGCAATTGACGCGCGGTCTCGGCGCCGCTGATACCGGGCAGGCGAAGATCAAGCAGCACGAGCTCAAAAGGATTGGCGCGCTGCATTTCCAAAGCGGCTTC
>Ga0207868_1000245_pt1 | contig 68196 bp, 49 predicted proteins | sample Passage237B_FD_187370 | JGI IMG/M metagenome (GOLD analysis project Ga0207868, IMG submission 187370) | Cellulose adapted compost microbial communities from Newby Island Compost Facility, Milpitas, CA, USA - Passage2 37B (SPAdes) (version 3) ...
CCCCTTGCCGAAGTAGCCGATATTCAGATTTCCGGTGTTAATCCACTGCGAGCCTTCGCCCGTAACCGTAAGGTCCCCGGTAGCGTTGATTCCATAGCCGACGGTGCTGTTTCGGTTGGTCAGCGTACTGCCTGACTCAACGAACACGCTGCCCTTGAGGTTGCTGAAGCCGCCCACCCAGAGGTCCTTGATATCGGAAGTCGTCGCCCCGTTGACAAGCTTGAACACGGAGTGGTCGTCGGTGTTGAAACCCGTGACCTGCAGGTCGAGCCCTGCATAGTGAGTGTAAGTGCCTCCATCAATGATGAGCGTGCCATCGCGGTGGTTGAAAGTTCCCTGCGAGCGGTTCAAAGATCGCGTATGAAGCGTTCCGCCATCCAGGAGGATCGTGTCGTTGGAAGAATACATGCTCGTCTCATTCAAGACGCGTACGGAGCCCTTGTCGGCGATGGTCAGAGTGCCATTGCCCGAGGGGCCAACGAGCAGATTGTTCTGGACCAGCAGGCTCGCGCCCTGGCCAGAAACGGCTAGATTGCCAGTGCTTGACGAGTTGTTGCCGATGCTGACGTTATTGGCCGTGACGCTAGCGTCATTCTGGATGTTGAGTACACCCAAGCCACCAAAGCCAACATAGAGCGTCTGATCGATCTGCCACTGGGTGCCAGTGCCTGTGACCAAAGCCGCGCCCTCATAACCAAGGTTAAAGCCCAGATAAGCGCTGCCTCTCTGATAGTTGATGCCGCCGATCTCTCCCAGGACCACGGGAGAACCTTGATCGTCGACTTTGAGCGTTGCTCCTGAGTCGACTGTCATTGTTCCGACGCCATTGCTGGCATTACCGAGGACCACGGTGTCGGTCACGACGTCGGTCGAGACAGTCGCATCAGCCAGGATGGCCGCGCCTGCCGTGGCAGGCAGGCCGAGCCCTGCCAGTGCTGCGGTAATGCCGGCGATCGCGATGGCCGAGCGGGCGGGCAGTTGTCCCCCTGCCTTTCCTGCGTGGCGTCTGCGGGGAGATGTCATACGAGAAAGCGAACGCCCGAGCGATCGACCGATCAACATAGAAAACCCTTCTCCCCACCCGGTGGAGATAAAAATAAAAAGTCGCTGGATGGACTCGCAGAGTCCCAGCGACCCATAGAAATTGATTGCGTGGTTTAACGATTCCCCGCAAAGCAGGACAGCTGCAAGCTGGCCTACCCTGATCCGCAGGAGAATATAAATAGGTCCATCCAGATAAACAATTAAGTACTTTTACCTGTCTACCTGGAAAATGACGCAATATCGGGGATTGCAATGCCTATGAACAGGAGAAGTAGCAGCGTCAGGACTTGCCTGGCACTACCCTGCTTTGCCTGCAGACATGAGCTTGGATTCACGCCTGGGCTACGGGCCTGATGCGCGCGATTCGGCCGTCAAAGCTCACACGGCCTTGCTCGAAAAGCTTCAGCGCTTCCGGGAAGGCAATACATTCCTGCTCGAACACGCGGGCGGCCAACGTATCGGGCGTGTCGGTGTCATACACCGGGCACGATCGCTGGACGATGATGGCGCCGGTGTCATACGTGTTGTCCGCCAGATGGACGGTGCAACCGGAAATCTTGCAGCCGGCGGCCAGCACCGCTTCATGCACGTGATGACCATACATGCCATGACCGCCAAAGGCAGGCAGCAGCGCCGGGTGGATGTTGATCACCCGCTGGGCCATGTCATCGGGGATGGGCAGCAGACACAGGAAGCCCGCCAGACACACCAGATCGGCCCCGGCCTGTCGGATCATCGGCCAGATCGCGTCCGCGTACGCCTGCGGGCTGCTGTAGTCCTTGCGCGAGACGGTGACACACTTCAGACCCAGATTGGCTGAACGTTGAATGCCAAAGGCTTTAGGGCTGGAGCTGATCACCAGGCTGATACGGGCATGGAGTCGGCCGGCGTTGATTTCCTGCTGAATGTTCTCAAGCGTCCTGCCACCACCACTGAGCAGAACCACCAGATTCATGGGGTTTTGTGCGCTGTAGGTCTTCGGACGGGCGGTGGGGTCGATGTTCTGAGTCATGGTCATTACGATATCAGGAATTCATCGACGGATGGACCATGACCGACGCACAATCCACAATGAACTCCCCTGCTGCCAACCCTTTGCAGCGCATCACCAGGCTGGCGCCATCGCCCACCGGAGCACTGCATCTGGGCAACGCCCGGACCTTCCTCATCAACTGGGCCATGGCCAGGGCCAACGGGTGGAAGATCATCCTGCGGATTGAAGACCTTGACGGGCCACGCATTAAAGCCGGCGCGGCTCAGCAGGCCATCGAAGACCTGCAGTGGCTGGGGATCGACTGGGACACCGGCCCGTTCTACCAGCGGCCGGACCTCGACCTCTACGCCGCCGCCCTGTCCCGCCTTTCAAACGCCGGCCTGGCTTATGGATGCAGCTGCACGCGTCGCGATCTGCAGACGGCCCTGTCTGCTCCGCATGCCGATGAGCATGACCTGCGTTACCCCGGAACCTGTCGCGGGCGGTCCTGGTCCGTGACCGATCTCCAGGGGCAGCCCATGGCCGGTCGTCTTGTGGTCGATCCCGGGTCCATCGCGTTCCACGACGAAATCGCCGGTCCCCAGCGGATTGATGTCCAGGCCCAGACAGGCGACTTCGCCATCTGGACCAAAGCAGGCCTCCCCGCCTACCAGATGGCGGTGGTCATGGATGACGACAGGCAGGGCGTGACCGATGTGGTCCGCGGAGACGATCTGATCCCCTCCACCGCCCGGCAGATATTGGTATATCAGGCTTTAGAAGCCGTGGGTCTGCGCCAGAAGGGCAAACCACTCCCCCGCTGGTGGCATCTGCCGCTGGTTGTGGGCGAAGATGGACGACGCCTGGCCAAGCGTCATGGTGACAGCCGCATCGCCTGGTATCGCTCGCAGGGGGTGTCGGCAGAGCGTATCATCGGGCTGATCGCCAGCTGGAGCGGCGTAATATCTGCCCCTTTTCCGATGTCGGCAGCGGAATTTCGGGATCGACTCGATTTATCCCGCTTACCCCTTGGCCCTGTGGTATTTACGACGGAGATGCACCAATGGCTACTCTCATTCATCCCGTGACCGCCCTCCCTGGCCGCACGTTTTATGCCGCATGCCTGATTTTGACCCTCCTGACCCTCTGCAGCATGGGTTGCCAGAGCGCCCCCACCAGCGAAGCCGGTCTGAAACTTCAGCAGGTGGTCATCGGCGACCGCACCTTCAACCTCGAACTTGCTCTGGATGACGACACCCGCTTCCAGGGTCTGTCCGACCGCAAGAGCATCCCGAAGGATGGCGGCATGCTCTTTGTCTTCCCGCAGTCCCGACAGCTGAACTTCGTCATGCGCCGCTGTCTGGTCCCCATCGACCTGATCTACCTTGGCCCGGGCGGACGCATCGTTTCCATGCACCAGATGCAGGTTGAGCCTTACGACACCCCCGAGCACAAGCTCAAGTACTACAGCAGCGGCTGGCCCGCGCAGTTCGCCATCGAACTGCGCGAAGGCAGCATCAATCAGCTTGAGCTGAAAGTTGGCCAGAAAATTGAACTTCCGCTCTCCGAACTTAAGGCCGCTGCCAGGTGACCCGATAAACCCTCAGGGTAACCGTCATCATTAGTGGCAGGATGCAGCGTGCGGAAAAAACTGACGATTCTCATCGGAGAGGGGCGAGCTCCACGAACCGTCGTGGATCAGACGATGAATTTCTGGACGGATGCCCGTCCCGATATCGCCTACCTGCCTCTGGAACGCGTCATCGAATCGGCTGGCAACCTGCACAACACCGCCGTGGCCTGGGTGGTGCTCGATCCTGAAAACATCCACTGCGCCGAGGAAGTCCTGGACGTCCTTCAGGAACACCACATTCCCACGATGGTCTCAGGCCTGCCCTGCGAACATACGCCCGGCTCGGCCTATCGTGATGGCATCATTCACGGCCCGCTCATCAGCTCGCCTTCCATCCTCTGTGGCATCATCCGCACACTCTGGAGTCAGTCCAGCGTCATCCGCACGCTGCAGACTGAAGTCAGCTTCCTGCGCGCCCATCAGGGCGGGCTGTGTGATCAGGTCCAGAAGATGGACGAAGAACTTCGCCTGGCCGCCCAGCTGCAGCGCGAGTTCCTGCCCACCAAACTGCCTTCGATTGGCGATGTCGATTTCCGTGTGCTCTTCCGCCCTGCCAGCTATGTCAGCGGTGACATCTACGACGTGATCCGTCTGGATGAAAACCACATCGGCTTCTTCATCGCCGACGCGGTGGGTCACGGCGTGCCCGCAGCGCTGATGACCATGTACATCAAGCGCAGCCTGCAGACCAAGGAAGTAGGCGTCAATACGCCGCGAGGCTATCGCATCGTCCCGCCCGACGAAGCGCTGTCCCGACTCAACCACGACATGATCGCCCAGCAGTCAGGCAGCAAGATCCGCTTCGCCACGGCCTGCTACGGCGTGATCAACTGCAAGACGCTCGAATTCTCCTTCGCCCGCGCAGGCCATCCGTTCCCCCTGCTGCTTGGCGCCGATGGCAGCACGCAGTGGTTCGAGCCTGAAGGCGCGATGCTCGGCGTGTTTCCTGATGAGCAGTTTGAAGTACACCATCACCAGCTCAAAGCCGGCGATCGCCTGCTGTTCTACAGCGATGGCTTTGAAATGGCCTTCCCCGAAGTGCAGGGCAAGGAAAGCACCATCGCCAACACGCAGTACACCCAGGAATTCCAGGCCCTGGCGCATGGCACGCTCGACCAGGCCATGGCCCACCTCGAAGCCCGCCTGGACCTGCAGGCCGGCTCCCTGAACCAGCGCGACGACCTGACGGTGGTCTGCCTGGGCGTGAAGCCTGGCGCCAGCTCCTCGGATGAGTCGGTGGCTTCCTCCACCACCCGCGCCATCAGCGCGGCGTGAATGTTTGAATGATTCCAATGCGGCTGAATGCATCGCGCAAAGCGACTGCGTTCACATGCGCGTGGTTGATGCGCGATGTGTCAGCCAACTGCCCCTTGTGTCATCCCCGCGCAGACGGAAAGGGGGAAAATCACGCACACAAGGACACACTACGTCCCCTCACCCACACTTACCTCCTCCACAACCCGGCGCATAAAAAAACCTGGCAGCACCACGGTCGATGCTGCCAGGTGGAATTCAATCTCATTCAATCAGGCGGACGGACCTACGACGCGGAGCCTGTAATCCGCATCGGTGTCGTAATCACCGACACCCGTCAGGTTCTTCATGCTGGTGGTACCTCCCGTCAAGTTCGATCGGCTGTACTTGCCGATGGAGGTCGCGGCGATGCCCATGAGGTCGCCTTCGTTTTCGCCATCAATGAGCTTGAGCGAGACCTGATCAATCCGGTGAGCCAGCACCAGCGAGCTGGCGAAGGAAGCACCGGGCTCGTTCTTGATGCCCTTGACCGTCAGCTTGCCCAGCTTGGCCTGGGCGGTCAGGTCGTCGGAGAAGGTAAGCAGCACATCGGGCGTGCCATCCACGCCCACGAGGACGCGGCTGTTGCTGAGCTTGCCCACGGTGACCGAACCCACATGACCATTCGACTGAAGCAGGAAGTTGTTGGCCTGCCCGGAGACCGACAGCGTTTTGAGCGACTGCTGCTTGGAGCTGTTGGGGTTGACCGGGTCGGTGACGAGCAGTGTGAAATCACTCAAATCACCGAGTACCGTGATGGTGCCAGCCGAGCGAGCCGTCATCTGACCCGAGACATGACCCGCCACGCGGAGGCTGTAGATCTGACCGTTGATGTTCCAGGTCTGATCCACAATGCTGCCAGCAATCCTGGTCGTCCCGAGTGTGCGTGAGACGTCGCTGTCGTTGAGCACCAGGGCCGCGTTGAAGTCGCCCGCCACGCTGTTCTTCTTGTCGCCGGTGGTGGTCAGGGTCTTGATGGAGGCAGCTTCGATGGAACCACTCTGCCAGTCGATGACCTTCAGCGTGCCGATGCTGCCCGGAGCCACGATCGTCGCGAAATCAGCCCGGCCGGCCTGCAGGGTGCTGATGGACACGCCCTTGCTGCTGGCGCCATTGGCGATGATCTGAGCCGTCAGTGCCCCGCCTGTGGTGCGGATCGTGCCAAAGTTCTGCGCGGTGATCTGGCCGGCGATTTCACCCTTGCCTGCGTTGATCGTCTTGACTTCGCCGGTGGTGAGCAGCGACCAGCTTTCATCGAAGCCCGCCGACTTGATGGAGTTGATGTTGCTCTGCGCATTCCACGAACCGCCAGTGACTCGACCGGCGATGGTGGCGGTGTTGATCGAGCGCACCTTGGGATCATTGTTGCTCAGGTTCAAAGTCGCGCCCATATCGCCGGCCACGGCGTTCTTCTTGTCGCCGGTGATCTTCAGGGTGTTGACTCTTGAGGTCGTCAGCTGACCGCTGACCCATTCCACGGCCTGCAGGGTCTTGATCGGTGAGCTGGCCACCGAGATGTTGCTGTTGGCGCCGATGCGGCCGATCGTCAGCGTGACGCCCTTGGTGGCGGTATCGCCGGTCATGACGATATCCGCACCATTGAGCAGGTGGCCGATCTGCAGCGTGGTGATGATGGAGTTGCTGGCAAAGAAGATGCCTTCATCAGTCAGATCGACCGACTTGCCCTTGAGTGACTTGAGGCTGGTATCCGATTCAATGCTGCCCAGCGTGGTCCTGCCATCGCCGGCTTTGTTGGTGGTGATGCTGACGGTGGACTTGGCGGTGGTGTTGTTGAACACCAGCTCATCAAGCTGCAGATTGCTGCCATTGACCGTGACGCTGCTCTTGCCTTCCACGAAGCTGATGTTGTCGCCCAGGAATGTCATCGACGCGCTGCCGCCACCCTTGAGCGAGACGGTGACCTTGGTTCCGTCGGCGTCAATGAAGGTCACAGGCAGCGTGGTGGTGATCGTGTTGCCTTCGATGCTCGACTTTGTCACCGCGCCGGTGATGGTGAAGTTGAACAGCTTCTGTTCTGCATCGTTGGTGGTGAAGCGGATCTCGCCGGTCTTGGTGCCTGCGGTGGTGGTATCGAGCCTGACGGAGAAGCTGGCGCTGGCCCCGGCGGCGATGAAGGCAGGCAGATCATCGACGATGGTAAAGCCCTTGGGCACCTTCAGGTCCGACAGCGACAGCGAGACGTCGCCGGTGTTGTGAATGACGAAGGTGCGCGTGACCGGATCGGTGCCCACAGTAACCGAGCCAAAGTCGGTATGGTCGTTCAGAGCCGGGGAGTTGTCGCCATCGACGATTTCAACGTCATTGCCCCGCAGCTCCACGCGGGCCCCTTCGAAGGACATGCCATTGGCAGGCAGCACGACGAGGAAGCCATCGCTGGTACCACCCAGCGAGGTATCCCTGCCGCCGGTGAGCCAGCTCTTGGAGGAGGTCACGCCCACGACGTAGAGGTTGTTGGATGGATCGATCGCCACGGCCGTGGCGTAGTCGAAGTTGGTCCCGCCCATGTAGGTGGACCAGACGTGCTCGCCCTGGGTATCGAGCATGGCCACGAAGGCATCCGCATCGCCGTTGAAGGTGGTGTCATACCCGCCCTGAGTCCACCCGGTCGATTGGGTGTAGCCGACGATGAAGATATTGCCATCACTGTCCAGAGCCATGGCCTGGGCATCTTCGTACATGCTGCCACCCAGGTAGGTGGACCAGAGATGCTCGCCGGAGCTGGTGAGCTTGAGGACGAAGATATCGGCCTCGCCGCCGTTGTAGGAGGTATCGAACCCGCCCGAGACCCAGCCGCTGGATTCGGTCACGCCGGCCAGGAAGACGTTGTCATTCTGATCCACGCGGATGGCGAAACCCTCATCGTCCAGATTACCACCGACGTAGGTGGACCAGAGGTGCTGGCCATTGCTGTTGAGCTTGACCACGTAGGCGTCTTCCTCGCCGCCGAGGGTATCGTCATAACCGCCCGACACCCAGCCGGCCGATTCGGTCTGGCCGGTGACCAGGACGTTGCCCTGGCTGTCGAGCGCGATGGAGTAGCCTGTTTCATCTTCGATGCCGCCCAGGTAGGTGGACCAGATGTGCTGACCACTGCTGCTGAGCTTGACGACGAAGGCGTCTTCATCGCCGCCATGGGTGACGTCATAACCGCCTGACACCCAGCCTGCTGATTCCGTGGTTCCGGTCACATAGACATTGCCCGCGTCATCGATGGTGAGCGAGCCGCCATAGTCATCATCATTGCCACCGAGATAGGTGGACCAGAGATGCTGCCCCGTGCTGCTGAGCTTGACGACGAAGCCGTCACTTTCGCCATTGAAGGTGGTGTCATACCCGCCCGACACCCAGCCGGCCGATTCGGTGTAGCCCGTGACGTAGACATTGCCATCGTTATCCACCGCGACGGTGTAGGCTTCATCCCAGCCCGAGCCGCCGATGTAGGTGGACCACACATGTTCGCCGGTGCTGGTGAACTTCATCACGAACCCGTCGGAGTTTCCGCCACGGGTCTTGTCATAGCCGCCCGACAGCCAGCCTGACGATTCTGTATCGCCGGTGATGTACACGAAGCCCTGGCTGTCCACCGCGACGCCAAAGGCGCCATCCCACTTGCTGCCACCGAGGTAGGTCGACCAGATGTGGCCGGCGGTGGCCTGCAGCTGCATGTCGCCCGTCACGCCGTTTTCCTCGTAGACGATGGCCTGGGCGTCCTGCGAATCGCCGGAAAGCGAGAGATCATCCGTCAGCGAGCCGCTGAGCAGCGTGCGACTTTCAAGCGTCTCCAGACCTCGGCTGCCTCGCGCCTGCGCACTGCCCGCCACTGCCTGCTGATTCAGCTCATGGCAGCGGATCAGGACACCACGATAGAGCGTAGAGAGCCACCGGGATGCACGGGAATGGATCGACATCGTGTAACTCCTGAATAAATCATTTCCAGAAAACGGAACCACCCGGGGACTTACTCAGGCATGTGCTTAGCGTGACCGCAGGCCCACGGAAATCAGACAGGCCTGATGCACCCTGCGCACACCTGGATCATCATCCCTCGAACCCTGCCGGTGGTTGACAGCAGGTCGATACAGATCGATGACAGCGGTCAGTCTAACCGCCGCTTGAGAGAGGAAAAATAGGATTTCACACGATAGCCGGATTATTTTGCGAAGCCGGCCTGCATCAGCATTTCCAGCGTCACGCCGGTGGAGGTGACCTTCTCCGTCATCCGCCTCAGGTGATGAACAATGGTGCGGCTGAGGATATCGCTTTCAACATTCAATACATCCCCCTGCTTGAGCTGCGCCAGGGTGGTCATCTCCAGCGTGGTGGGAATCAGCGCCACATCGAAGCTGCCGCCGTTGACCGAGGCAATGGTCAGGCTCACGCCATCGAGGGTGATCGAGCCCTTGGGGATGATGTACTCCATCAGCTCTGCAGGCGGGGTGACGGTCACACGCCACTGCCCGCTTTCCTGATTGATCCCCGTGACCACGCCCAGCCCATCGACATGCCCCTGCACGAAGTGGCCGCCCATGGGGGTACTGGCCGTCAGCGAAGGCTCAAGGTTCACGTAGTCGCCGGTCTTGAGCCTGCCAAGCTTGGTCTTTTCAAGGGTTTCGGGAATGACATCGAAGCACAGGGTCTGATCGTTGAACTGCGTAACCGTCAGACAGACGCCGCTGACGCAGATGGAATCGCCATGATTGATCGCCAGGCCGCCAGCCGGCTTCCAGCCCAGACGGTTAACCGTCAGCCTGACGCCCGCGGGAATAGGGGTCAGCGAGGCGATGGAGCCCTTGGCCTGTACGATGCCTGTGAACATGGGTGATCCGATCCTGGGGGAGCAAAAATGCGAAAATCCATGGCTGGTGAAACTACCGGCCAGCCGCAAGTCCTGTTATGATCTTCGCTCTTTGCTAAGGATAGTTCAACCATGGCTTCGATCATTCGTACGCATAACTGTGGCGCGCTGCGCCAGGACAACGTCGGCCAGACCGTCAGCCTCGCGGGCTGGGTGAACACCTACCGCGACTTCGGTGGGCTGATCTTCATCGACCTGCGCGACCGCGAAGGCATCACGCAGATCGTCTTCCACCCCGAAAACGCCGCGGCCCACGCCCTGGCTGACAAGCTCCGCAAGGAAGACGTCGTGTGGATCAAGGGCAAGTGCGTCGCCCGCGAGCCTGGCATGGCCAACCCCAAGCTGGCCACCGGCGAAGTGGAAGTGCAGGCCCTGGAACTGCAGATCCTCAACAAGTCGGAAACCCCGCCCTTCACGCCCGATGACGCGGCCAAGGTCGCCGAAGAAACGCGCCTGAAGTATCGCTACATCGACCTGCGCCGTCAGCGCATGCAGCACATTCTCAAGACCCGTCACCGCGTGACCAAGATCATGCGTGACTACTTCGACGAGAACGGCTTCCTCGAAATCGAAACGCCCTTCCTGTGCAAGTCCACCCCCGAAGGCGCGCGTGACTTCCTGGTCCCCAGCCGCCTGCAGGCTGGCAGCTTCTACGCCCTGCCTCAGAGCCCCCAGCTCTTCAAGCAGATTCTGATGGTCGCCGGCGCTGAGCGCTACGTGCAGATCGTCCGCTGCTTCCGCGACGAAGACCCCCGCGCTGACCGCCAGGCCGAGTTCACCCAGCTCGACCTTGAAATGAGCTTTGTCGATCAGGAAGACGTCCTGCAGATGGTTGAAGGCCTGGCCCGTCGCATCTGGAAGGAAATCCTCAACGTCGACGTTCCCCCGATCCAGCGCATGACCTACGCCGAAGCCATGAACCGCTACGGCTCAGACCGCCCGGACCTGCGCTTTGGCATGGAGCTGATCGACATCGCCGACCTGGCCGACAAGACCGACTTCGGCGTGTTCAAGTCCGCCATCGCCTCCAGTGGCAACGTCAAGGCCATCTGCGTGCCCGGCGGTGGCAGCATGACCCGCAAGGAAACCGACGCTCTGGCCGAATGGGCCAAGGGCTACGGCGCCAAGGGCCTGGCCGTCACCAAGGTGATCGCTGGTAACCAGCTTGAAACGGGCATCGCCAAGTTCATCGCCCCCATCGCCGGCGAACTCATCGCCCGCCTGGGTGCGAAGGAAGGCGACCTCATCTGCTTCGCGGCCGACACCTACAAGGTTGTCCACCGCGTGCTCGGTGAGCTGCGTATCAAGCTCGCCAAGGAACGTGGCATGATCAAGGAAGGCGACTGGAAGTGGCTCTGGATCGTCGACTTCCCCGCCATGGAATACAACGCCGACGAAAAGCGCTGGGACAGCCTGCATCACCCCTTCACCGCCCCGCGCGATGAAGACCTGGACAAGCTCGAGTCCGACACGGCCAACGTGCTCTCCAAGGCCTACGACCTGGTGTGCAACGGCTCGGAACTCGGCGGCGGCTCCATCCGTATCCACAACCCGGAAGTGCAGTCGCGCGTGTTCAAGCTCCTGGGCATCGACGAAGAAGCCGCGCAGCTCAAGTTCGGCTTCCTGCTTGACGCTCTGAAGTTCGGCGCTCCGCCTCATGGCGGCCTGGCGCTGGGCCTGGACCGTATCGTCATGCACCTGTGCAACACCACCAACATCCGCGACGTGATCGCCTTCCCCAAGACGCAGAACGGTGCGGACCTGATGCTCGAAGCGCCCTCGCCTGTGGATGACAAGCAGCTCAAGGAACTGCACGTCCGCGTGGCGCTGCCTCCCAAGGCTGAAAAGAAGCCCCAGGCTTAAGCGCGACGTTATGATGGGCGTCCATGTGCGGCATTGGAGGCATTCTGCGGTATGATGATCAGCCTGTCAGGCCCTCGCGCCTGGAGGCGATGATCAACCAGCTCCAGCACCGTGGCCCGGATGGTCATGGACAGGTGATCCACAGCCGATGCGGCCTGGCTCACACCCGACTGGCCATCCTCGACGCCCCTTGCGGCCATCAGCCCATGGAGCTGCCCGCACGCGGCTCACACAACCCGCTCACCGTTGTCTTCAACGGCGAAATCTACAACCACCATGACCTGCGCAGTGAGCTCACTGACGCAGGTCATGTTTTTTCATCCCACTACAGCGATACCGAAGTGCTCCTGCATGGCTATCGCCAGTGGGGTGATGATCTGCCTGCGCATCTCGAAGGCATGTTCGCCTTCGCCATCTGGGATGAAAGATCACAGCAGCTTTTCCTGGCCCGCGACCGCATGGGCAAGAAGCCCCTGTGGTTTTGCAGGCAGGCCGATGAGCTGGTCTTTGGCTCGCAGCCCGCCACGATCCTGGCGGGGTTGGCCGGGCGAGCGATCCCTGCAATCAATCGGGATGCCCTCAGGCTTTATCTCAGGTTGGGATACACCTTTGAGCAATCGATGTTCCAGGAGCTTGAAGAACTACCTCCAGGCAGCTGCATGACAGTAGATGCCCGAAGTCAGACGGATCTGAACATCTACTGGCCAACGAATCGAACTGACCTTCACAATGCGACTGACGATGACGAGCAGGCCCAGCGCACACTGGCGGAGCTGCTGGGCATCGCCGTGGGTTTGCGGCTGGAGTCGGACGTCCCGCTGGGCTGTTTCCTGTCAGGCGGGATTGATTCGTCACTGGTGGCGGCGCTGGCGCAGCAGACGCTCGATCGTGAAGGCCAGCCGCCACTGCAGACGTTCTGCGCAAAAATGCCCGATGCCCAGTACGACGAAAGCCCGCATGCCAGGCTCGTGGCCGACCATCTGGGCACGCAGCATCACGAGCTGGTGATTGATCCGCGCCCGGGCCAGCAGGTCATCGACGACTTGCGCATGCTCACCGCCAGTTTCGGCGAACCGATGGCCGACAGTTCGCTTCTGCCTACGTACTGGATCAGCCGGGCTGCGAGGGAGCATGTCACGGTCATTCTCTCGGGCGATGGCGGCGATGAACTCTTCGCCGGCTATGACCGCTACATGGCCATGCACCTGATCAGGCGTCTTGGCTCGTCGTGGGCGTCGTACATTCCGGCGTGGATGCTTCGCAGCTCCAACCCGCGCAGCTTCCGCCATCGGCTGGGCCGGTTTGTGGATGCAGCGCGTCACGCCACGCCCGCAGCGCAGTATCAGCAGATGGTTCATCTGTTCTCGCAGGATCAGATGCGTGAACTGGGCGTGCCTGATTACACCTCATGGAATATTGCGCGGTGGCCTTTTGATCCGTCAGACCCCATGCTGGCGGCGATGACGTGGGACGCGACGCACTACTTGCCTTTTGATCTGCTGCGCAAGGTGGACCGTGCTTCGATGGCCGTGGGCCTGGAGGTGCGCTGCCCGCTGCTGGATTCGCTGGTGGTCAGCTACGCACGCAGCCTGCCTTTGAAGACGATTCTGCATCAGGGCAAGCCCAAGGGCATCCTGCGCACGCTGCTGAGCCATCACCTGCCCGAGTCGATCACCCGCAGGCCCAAGCGAGGCTTCGCCGTGCCCATCGGCCTGTGGTTCCGCAGCTCCCTGCGCGACCTGCTGGCCGACCATCTCTTTGATGGTTCGCTGCGAGCCATCGGCCTGGAGGACAAGCCCATCCGCCGGTGGTTTGAGGAGCACACGCAGTCGAAAGCCGACCACACCCATCGGCTCTACGCGCTGCTGTCGCTGTCGCTGTGGTCGAAGTGGATCAGGCAGTAAGCTGCGATTGTGCTTGCTGCGCAGAAGATCCCCCCTCCCGTCATGCTCGCGAAAGCGGGCATCCACAGATCTTGCCCGAGTCAAATGAATTGAAGATGGATCACCGCCTGCGCATGCATGACGCCGCAGAAACCAGCCTGCATCTCACCGCCCCGAACTTTCCACCGCAGGCTGCCCGCCGCTGATCACCACATTCACCCCCATCGACACCAGTTCCTTCGTCAATGGGATATTCGCAGAAGCACCGCCCACCTGGAACGTCAGCGGCGTATTGGCCCGCACGTTCCAGCGGTTGTCTGTCAGCCTCTGGGCAGAGAAGAAGGTGGTCAGTTCGACAGTGTCGCCCGGCGCCACGTGACTGATGCGAAGGACCTTTCTGCCATCGTTGTCCGCGTCAGGCAGCGATTCAGCAGTCAGCGCCCCCTGCTCCAGCGTCAGGCGGTATTCCGTGCCAGGCCAGTTCGCGGTGATCTGCCTGCCCGAAGCCGTCTGCAGAATCTGCCCCACGTAAGGCTGGCTTTCATTGACCACGTTGGAGGTATCGGCGTACTGAACCTGCGGATTTTTGAACCAGAACATCAGCCCGTCGTCGCTGACGCGCGTGACTTCAAGCTCGGCCATCGTCTCGCCCTGGTCCAGCGGGTAGACATCGGCTTTGCCATCAGGCAGCAGGCCGCGGACGCGCCGGGCGGTCTGGCGGGCGATGAGCTTGAACACTACCCTGCCTGCGTCGTTCTTCGCCAGGTCAGCTGCGGTGAGCGTCTGCTTCTGACGCCACGCTTCGGGATAGCCCAGATACATCACGCGATCACCACGGATCACGCGCGTTCTGCCCACCAGCCTGCCTGCTTCGTTGAACAGGGCCAGGCCGTCGTAGTAGTCGTGCTGCTGATCCAGCAGAGGCAGCGGCATTTCCGGAACGATCTGCCCAGTCGCAGAATCAAACGATTCCACCGCCGACTGATACACCGCCAGCGGCTCGCGGGTGCGCAGCTGCTGGCCCTGGATGTCGGCGATGCGCATCGCCAGATGATGGGCTTTGCCCTGACGGATGACGGTGATCACCTGATCGCCCAGCGCCCCCTGCGGCCAGGCCTGATCGAGCGTCAGCGTACTGGTCTGCAGGTCCACCGCCACCACGCGTGCCTGCCACCGGCCGGCGGGCGCGGCGAGGGTCACATCGTCGGCCGACACCTTCTGCGAGCCCGCAGCGGCCAGCTGAACCAGGCGATTCTTATCGCGCGAAATCAGTGCCACTTCCCCCTGCAGCGATCCGCCGCCGGGGAGTGTGAGTGTCTCGCTGGAATCAGCCTGCCCGAGCAGGATCGTATCCTCCCGGCCGATGCGGGTTTCAATCCGCATCGCACGCGGCGAAAGCGCCGTCCGCTTACCACCAGCAACAGGCAGCTCTTCCACCCGGATCACCGCAGGCTGATCGTCGGCATAGCCATTGAGCACCGACAGGAACGAACTGGACAGAGGCTGATTCGCCTCGCGACTCTGACGGCGGACATGCAGGAAGTTGAAGGCATACCGCCTTGTGGAGCTGTCGCCCACGCTGCCATACGCCTGGATGAGCGCATCGTCAGGCTCGCCTGGCATCCACAGACGCAGCGCCACCGAAGGCGGCGAGGCGTTACGCGGAACGTTCTGCGAGCGGCGGACGATATCCCCGGGCACGCGCCACGTCGCTTCGAGCATCGAAGGCATCGGCGCCTGGAGTTTTTTCTCGTAGTTCTCCGTGCCCGGATAGCGCTTGAGCAGATCGGTCAGTCGATCGCTGAGGTTGGTATTGATGGTGATCTGCGAGGCCTCGGTGTTGACTGGCCCGGGCGTGGTCCAGGTGTGGACGCTCCCGCCTTCCACGCGGAACAGGTCGACCACGTAGGCCCCCTGATTGCCTGTGGGAATGAGCATGGCCTGCCTGCGATACACATTCACCTGAGGCTGGCTGGCGCTCCACGCCGAGGCCTGCGTGTAGCCTGCGCCATGCATATCTGCCAGGCTCTGCGTCCAGCCCAGCGCCCCGCGGCCGGGGCTGCTGGAGAAGCTGGCTTCATCCACTTCAACGGTGTGATGCACGCGCGTGCTGCGGGCGTCGGGCGGCGTTCCACGTCGGCCTGTGTCTGGAATCAGGCGGATGCCCTGACTGTAGTAAGTCAGCGCGAGCGCATCGGCGTGACTGCCCGGCTCACCCGCCGAGCCGGTGCGCATGACCAGCGCCTGCTTCTGGAGGTAGTCGGTCTGCCTGGGATTGGTTTCCAGCACGGCCAGTCCGAAGCCAGGCAGCACACGCGAGCGGGCCGCCAGCACAGGGTCGACCTGCAGTGATGATGCAGCGGCTTCGATGGCCTGCCAGAGATCGTCGGGTTCATTCGTCCGCCCGAGCATGCGGGTGTACCACGCCATGGCGCTGTCGCCCGTCGCCAGCCAGGCGTGATGGAACAGCGGCTTGTAGCGGGCCAGCATCTTGCGGCGGTCATCAATCGCATCGTCAGGCTGGCCCGAGCTGTCGCCGATGCGAGGCAGGAACCCGCCGGCCACCAGCATGTCCAGCGTTGTCGCCGCCGCCTGGGTAATCTGCGGGAATTGCTTCACATCATGCAGGGGCACTTTCAATTCGCCGCCCAGCTCCACGTATCGTCTGGCCAGCGCCATGATCTCCGAGATGGTCAGCGCCGGGCTCGTCGAATTGTTCAGGCTGCCCGTGAGCACCGTGCCATCGGTCGAGAGCATGGACACCAGATGGTCCTGCAGCCCGCCCTTGTGGTGCATGCGGATGTTGACGCGCGAGAAGATCAGATCCCACATCCACTGGCTGGCCTGCCCGGGTCCCTGGACAACCGCAGCAGTGGCCAGGATGCGTTCCTGAACGCCATCGTTGCCACGGATCACCTGCCTGTCGATGCAGTCGCGCACATGCTGAAGCAGATACACATCCAGCAGGCGGATCACATCCTCGGGGGTCTTGATCCATTCGATCTTCTGGCCCAGCAGATCGGCCAGCTGCTGATTGTCCTTGATCAGCGGGAAGAGCTGGTCGTAGGCGACAATCAGCTGTTCGATCCAGGCCTCCTGGCCTGAGTTGCCAAACTTGCCAAAGGGGTTGTAGTTGGCTGAATAGCCCTGCCCGAACGGGCTGGAATCAAATTCAAAGCGCTGGGTCTGATAGTCGATGCGGGGCAGGCGGTAGACGTAGGTCACCAGCGCGCACACGCCTTCCCAGCCGACGATGGTGTTGGCGGTGTTCTGATAGCTCCCCGCACGCACCATGGCCAGTCGAGGCAGATCGCGGTACTGCTGCATCAGATCACTGCCCATCCAGTTGATGAGCATCGGCTTTGGGCCGCCAATCTTGCGGGCTTCGAGAATAAAGCCCGTGCCATCATCAGGAATCGCGCAGTCGCCCGCGACTTCACCGGCCAGGTACTGCTCCAGGCCATAGCGTGCTTTGCTGTGGGGATGCTCAAACTGCCACGGCCCGACTGACAGGCGCGACAGCGACGCCGGGCTGATATCCGCAGGCAGCACGAAGGCCCGCTTCTCAAACGAGCGAGGCTTGAACGCCACCTTCAACGCCCACTGCCTGGCGCCCTTGTAGTCGTAAGCTTCGTCATTGATCCACTGCTGAAAATGGGGCTCGAGCCTGGGGCTGCCAAAGTGCATGTTCTCAGGCGGGAGAATGTCCCACATGATATTGAAGGTGGCTTCGCGCCAGGCCTGGGCGCGCTGGTCATCCATCTGCGACAGCCCCGCCAGCGCCTGCGCGGAGCTGAGCGTCTGTGCTTCCTTCATGCTTGCAGGCAGCTTGCGGATAAAGGCCAGCTGCTGATCGGTCAGCAGGTTCTGGCTCTTCTTTTCCGCCACCCCGGGCAGATTGCCCAGCACGTTCTTCAGATCGACATGATCCACCAGCACCGAGGTCTTGGACTGGCCGGTGCTTTCCACTTCCACCCGATACGTCCCGGGCTTATGAATGGAAAAGTACAGATGCCCGGTGTCGTAATACACCTCGTGGCTGGCCACGCGCGTGCGCCACTTCTGCTCCTGCCCCGTTGCAGTATCCGTCACGCGAAGCTGCAGCGTGACCGGCGTAATGACAATCCGCCCGCGAGGCTGAGGCTTTTCAGATCGCAGGACCAGATGCAGGACATATTCCCCCACAGGCAGTTCCTGCTCGAAAGCCAGCCTGCCCTGACCGGGCGCCAGCAGCACGGCTTTGCCCGTGGAGGACTGGGCATCGTCCACCAGCTTCATGTCCACAGAGCGGATGGCTTGAGCGGGGAAATGCGCCACCGTCGGCGGGGTCTTCACCACCTGAAGGTGCGTATCCCATCCTGCATGGACTGAAAAGGCCCCCGCAAGAATCAGAGCAACTGTCAGAATCCATCGAATCGATATGCTGTTCATGCATCCCACTCGGTATCGATGCCACCAGAAAGTTTCAGAGATGCAGGCTGATACTCCTGCCTGTGAGTCGTCTGCAGGCCGCCCGGATCGCCTGCGAGCTTACCACGTCCGAGGACGGGCCGCCCAGTGCAGCTTGCGGGCCAGCAGCTTGAGGTACGACAGTTCCGGGTTCTGGACCAGACGAAGCGCAATAGGATGACGGCGCATCAGCAGCTGCATCTCCGTGGTCATCTTGATGGGAATCTGTCCGTCAATCACCAGCGTGGTGCCCTCGTTGGCTGCGGTCAGGCGGATCAGCGTGGAGGAGGTCCCGGGGATGATCAGCGGCCTGAACGCCAGACTGTGCGGACACATCGGCGTGAAGCAGAAGCCATCGACCTCGGGACTGATGATCGGCCCGCCTGCAGCCATGTTGTAGGCCGTCGAACCGCTGGGCGTGGAGAAGATCAGCCCGTCGCCCGAAATGGTCGTGGGCTGGCCGCCATTGTGGCGCTGAGGATCGATCAGCAGCTGGATGTCGATCATGCGGTAAGGCGGGCCGGCGGTGAGCACCAGGTCGTTGAGCGCCACGGTCTGGAAATCGATCTTCTCAGGCAGCGGATCGCCGACATACCAGGGAATGCTGGCGTCGAAGATGGCGGCTTCGATCATCACGCGGCGGGTGGTGCGACACTGCCCGGAAACAATCAGTGACCAGTGGCGTTTCACATCTTCAATGCTGAAGTCGGCCATGAAGCCCAGCTTGCCGAAGTTGATGCCCAGCATCGGAATTTCAAGCGAGATCAGCTGGCGTGCCAGCGAAAGAATGGTGCCATCGCCCCCGAGCACCACGGCCAGATCGGCTTTGGGCAGCTGATCGACGTGGAGGTTGGCAATATCAGGCTCGGCGACAATGTCGGCCCGCTGGTCCAGCCAGGGACGGAAGGACACCATGGCTTCGTTCACCGACTGCTTGGAACGATTGGCCAGAATAATCAGTCGTGGCTTCTTAAGTGACTCGCTCATGGGCTCTTAGTTTACTCGACAAAGCCGCTGTTGTGGGACATTTCAGGGGTCGCATCATGCCAGGCGGGGGATTTTTCATACAGCAGAGACGCTATTGGGTCGATACACTAGCCAGACACTCGCGTTTCAACCGTGATCAGGGAGTCTGCTTTGCTAGCACTGTTTTATGACGGCCAGTCCGTCAGAGTTGAACCTCGCCATCCTGACCCCCGACCGCTGCCCGATGAAGCTGTCATCCGGCCGCTGCGGATGGGGCTTTGTGCTACGGACATGGAAATCTGCCGTGGCTATATGAACTTCAAGGGTGTGCTGGGCCACGAGTTTGTCGGCGTGGTGGAATCCGTCGGGGACAAGCAGCATCGCAAGTGGGTTGGCCAGCGCGTGGTTGGCAGCATCAACTGCGTCTGCAGCAAGTGTGATATGTGTCTGCGTGGCCTGCGTGAACACTGCAGGCAGCGGACGGTGCTGGGCATCGCCAGGCGCGACGGCTGCTTCGCGCAGCTCTTCACCCTGCCGGTGGTGAATCTGGTTCCCGTTCCGGACAGTATTGACGACGACCAGGCCGTCTTCGCCGAACCGCTGGCGGCGGCGTATCAGATTCTGCGTCAGCTTCGCATTGAAGGCCGGCCTTATATCACCGTGCTCGGTGACGGCCGACTGGGCCTGCTCTGCGCTCAGGTCATGAGCCAGCTCAACGCCACCGTGCGTCTGGTGGGCAAGCATCCTGAGAAGCTGGCGCTGTGTGAAAAATGGGGTGTGAAACACCGCCTGCTGTCGGAAGTAGGCCTGCGTGCGGACCAGGACATCGTCGTGGACTGCACGGGTTCAGCCACCGGGATGCAGACGGCCATGAGCATGGTGCGCCCGCGTGGAACCATCGTGCTCAAGACCACCGTCGCCCCTTCGCCAACGATGCCTTATCTGGACCTGTCGCCGCTGGTGGTACACGAGATTCAGGTCATCGGCTCACGCTGCGGCCCGATTCCCGAAGCCATCAATGCACTGGCCTCGGGCAGGATCGACGTGGTAAGCCTGATCAGCCGACGCTTCAAGCTCGCCGACGGCGTGGAAGCCATGAACCGGGCGCAGAAGGACCGCGCCCTGATCAAGGTCCTGCTGGACCCGTGATCCGTCGGTCAGCTGGCTGACGGAAACCGTCGCTACCCTCCATTCGAGCAGGATTCCCCCTTCGTCATGCCTGCGAAAGCGGGCATCCACAGATCTTGCGCCCATCGCATGAATTGATGATGGCCCCCGCCCTGCGCAGGGATGACACAAGGGCGAATCTGTGCCTATGAACAATCTAAAATACGCTGCAGACCAGAACGATCCGCAGCAGCCCACCGCTGCCCGTATCAATCCGCACTGAGCACGTTGAGCATTACCAGCGCGATCACCACCACCGCCAGGGCGATGCGGTAATAGCCGAAGATCGACAGGCTGTGGCGGTTCAGGTACGACACCATCCACTTCACCGCGATGGCCGCGAAGACACCACTGGTTACCAGCCCCAGCAGCATGTCCGTGCCACTGTAGTGATCGAGCATGATCCGGTAGTCGGTTCCCATCTTGTACAGCGATGCGGCGGAAAGCGTCACCACGCCCAGCAGGAAGCTGAATTCCACCGCAGCCACCAGTCGCAGGCCCACGAGAATGCCCGCCACGATGGTCACCAGACTGCGGCTGGTCCCTGGCCACATGGCCACGCACTGCACCAGTCCGATGATCAGCGCCAGCTTCCAGGTCATCTCATCAAGCGTCAGCCCCGGCGTGCCCTTTTCCTGCTCCAGAACAGGTTCACGACGCTTGCGCCAGGCGTCGGCGGCCAGGATCGCCACCCCGCCAATGAGCCACGCCGCGGTGATTGGCCAGAGCCCGAAAAGGTGCTCCTCGATCTTGTCGTTAAACAGCAGGCCGACAACAGCTGCGGGAATAAAGGCGATAAGGGTGTTAATCGCCAGCTTCAGGCCGGCTTTGTTCCTGCCCAGCAACCCAAGGACCATCCCCCGGATGCGCGACCAGTAAAGGCCCACCACCGCCAGGATGGCGCCGATCTGAATGACCACCACGTAGGCGTCGGCCGCCTGGCTCTGCTCAATACCCAGCATCCGCTGGGCCAGAATCAGGTGTCCCGTCGAACTGACGGGCAGAAATTCCGTCAGACCTTCGACGATCCCGAGGATCAATGCTTGCCACCAGCTCATTTAAACTGCATCACTTTCTCGAAAGACTCCCTCACGCATGCCCTCTGACGCAAAGTCAGAGGATGCAATCACTTCCTATATCGGCCAGAGGCCCCCTCTTCATCGGACCAAAGCAGCAAAACGGCGTCCATTTTTGTGAACAACTTCTCCTTTGCACATCGGGCTTGGCATGAGAGGACGATCTTCCTATCATCTATTCATCCGGATGAATGGATGAATCGTTCCCGGACCATGCTCAGAATCCAACCGCGTCAGTGAGTATTCAATATGGCCAGCCGCTTCGTACAGGAACTTCAGAACCGCGTCCTCATTTTTGACGGCGCGATGGGGACCTCCATCCACAAGATCGACCTGGATCTGGAAAAGGACTATCTGGGCAAGGAAAACTGTACGGAAGTGCTCGTGCTGACCCGCCCGGATGTTATCCAGAGCATCCACGAGTCGTTCCTGGAAGTGGGAGCCGACGCGGTCGAAACCGACACCTTCGGCGCCAACAAGCTGGTGCTCGCCGAGTTCGATCTGACCGAGCGCACCCGCGAGATCAACCGCATCGCCGCTCAGGTAGCCCGCGCGGCCTGTGACAGATACTCCACCCCGGACAAGCCGCGCTTCGTCATCGGCTCAGTCGGTCCGGGGACCAAGCTGGTCACGCTGGGCAACACCGACTGGGACACCATGCTCGACAGTTACACCGAGCAGTTCCGCGGCCTGATTGATGGCGGCGTGGACGTGTTCCTCATCGAAACCGCGCAGGACATCCTGCAGGTCAAGTGCGCCATCAACGCCGCGCTCATCGCGCTCGAAGAAGCAGGCAAGACCACCGACGACATCCCCATCATGGCCCAGGTGACCATCGAGACCACCGGGACCATGCTGCTGGGAACGGAAATCGCCGCCGCAGCCAATGCGCTGGCGCCCTTCCCGATTCTCTCGCTGGGTCTGAACTGCGCCACCGGCCCGACGGAAATGGCTCAACATATCCAGTGGCTGGGCCAGTACTGGGACCGCCACATCAGCGTGCTGCCCAACGCCGGTCTGCCCACGCTGGTGGACGGCCATGCGTCGTTCCCGCTCAAGCCTCAGCCTTTCGCCGAGGCACTGCTCAAGTTTGTCGAAGACTACGGCGTCTCCATCGTCGGCGGCTGCTGCGGGACCACGCCCGAGCACATCGGCAAGCTGGCCCAGCTGGTAGGTAATCGCAAGCCTGCGCCGGTGAAGAAGGAAACCTGGGCTCCGGCCTGCTCCTCGCTTTACTCGGTCACCGAATACCGTCAGGACGCGTCGCTGCTTAACATCGGCGAGCGCACCAACGCGTCGGGCTCGCGCGCCTTCAAGCGCATGCTCGAAGCGGAAACCTGGGACGACATGGTCAGCCTGGCGCGTGAACAGCTGCGCGAAGGCTCGCACGTGATCGACATCAACGTCGACTACGCCGGCCGTAACAACCCGGCCGACATGGCCAAACTCACCAGCCTGTTTGTCACGCAGATCAACGTGCCCCTGATGCTCGACTCCACGCAGCTGGCCACCATCGAAGCCGGCCTGAAGCGGGCAGGTGGCAAGTGCATCATCAACTCGGCCAACCTCGAAGATGGTGAAGAGAAGTTCGCCGCCATGCTCGGCCTGGCGAAGCGATACGGCGCGGCCATCGTGCTGGGGACCATCGACGAAGACCCCGAAGAAGCCATGGCGCGCACCGCCGATCGCAAGATCGCCATCGCCACCCGCATGTACGACCTGGCCGTCAATAAGTATGGCATCAACCCGGCCGACATCTTCTTCGATCCGCTGGTGCTTCCCATCTCCACAGGGATGGACAAGGACCGCCGCAGCGCGCTGGAGACCATTGAAGGCGTCCGTCAGATTGCGCAGAAATATCCACAGTGTCAGATCACCTGCGGGCTGTCCAACGTCAGCTTCGGATTGAAGCCCTATCCCCGCGTGGTGCTCAACAGTGTGTTCCTGCATGAACTGCGTGAAGCGGGTATGACCAGCGCCATCGTGCATGTGTCCAAGATTCTGCCTCGCACCCGCATTGATGATGCCCACTGGGCCGCGGCGCTGGATCTGATCTACAACCGCTGGGACAACGGCGATCCGCTGCAGAAGTTCATCGACCTGTTCCCCGACGATCAGACCGCCGACACTTCCAGCCAGGCCCAGCAGCAGAACCTGAGCCTGGAAGACCGCCTGCAGCGCCACATCATTGATGGCGAAAAGCGCAACCTGATCGAAACGCTCGAAGAAGCCCGCACGAAATACTCGCCGCTGGAGATCATCAACGATCACCTGCTGGGCGGTATGAAGGTGGTCGGCGAGCTGTTCGGCTCCGGCCAGATGCAGCTGCCTTTCGTGCTTCAGAGTGCAGAAGTGATGAAGATGGCCGTGGCCCATCTTGAGCAGTACATGGAGAAGGTGGAAGGCCAGACCAAGGGCAAGATCGTGCTGGCCACCGTCAAGGGTGACGTGCACGACATCGGTAAGAACCTGGTGGACATCATCCTGTCCAACAACGGCTACACCGTCTACAACATCGGCATCAAACAGCCGGTGGACAACATCATCGCCGCCTGGCAGGAACACCAGGCCGACGCCATCGGTCTGTCAGGCCTGCTGGTCAAGAGCGTGACGGTGATGAAGGAAAACCTCGAGGAACTCAACCGCCGAGGCGTGAAGGTCCCCGTGCTGCTGGGCGGCGCGGCGCTGTCGCGTCACTACTGCGAATCGGAGCTGCGCAAGCAGTACGACGGCCGCGTCTACTATGGCAAGGACGCCTTCGAAGGCCTGCGCATCATGGACATGCTGGTCCAGGGCCAGGGGGCCACGCTCGATGCGGAAATCGACGAACGCCTGACCAAGCGGGCCGAAACCGAAGCGAAGGTGGCTGCATCCAAAGCAGCGCGTGGCGAGTCGGCCGATGATGCTGCGCAGGTGGGCGATGTCAACGAAGTGGTCGCGCCGACGGTCGACCAGACGCTGCCTGTGCCCGAAGCCCCCTTCTTTGGCTCGCGTGTGATCGAGGAAATCAATCTCGACGCCATCTATCCCTTCATCAACAAGGTGGCGCTGTTCCGTGGTCAGTGGCAGTACAAGAAAGGCCGGATGGATGAAGATTCCTTCGATCAGCAGATTGAAGATGAAGTCATGCCAATCTTCAACCGCCTGACGAAGCAGTGCAAGGAAGAGAAGATCCTGGTTCCCAAGGTGGTCTATGGCTACTACCCGTGCAACAGCGATGGCAATGACCTTGTCGTCTATGACGCGGTGGACCATGACCGAGAGATTCAGCGATTCAAGTTCCCCCGCCAGACCAGCAGGCAGCGGCTTTGCATCAGCGACTTCTTCAAGCCGGTGAGCAGCGGCGTGAAGGATGTGCTTGGCCTGTCTTGCGTGACGGTGGGCGCGGAGGCTTCGGTGCGCACCCGCAAGCTCTTCGAGGCCAATGAATACAGTGAATACCTCTACCTCCACGGCCTGAGCGTGGAAACCGCGGAAGCGCTGGCGGAGTTCTGGCATAAGCGCATGCGTCAGGAACTGGGTATCGGCGGCGATGACTCGCCGAAGATGCGCGAACTCTTCACGCAGCATTACCGCGGCTCGCGCTACAGCTTCGGCTATCCCGCATGCCCGGAAATGAGCGATCAGGAAAAGCTGTTCGCGCTGCTGCAGCCTGAACGCATCGGCTGTCGCCTGACGGAAAACTGGCAGATTGATCCGGAGCAGTCCACCAGTGCCATCATCGTGCATCATCCGCAGGCCAAGTATTTCAGCATCTGAAATCCACAGCCGCAGTGACCTGCGGAATTGAGTATCAACAACCCTCACCCGGGAATACAATGGACCGGGTGAGGGTTGTTGTCATTCGCAGGCAGTGAAGGATTCTGCCGCTTCAATCAACGAGATCACATATCACAGGAGATCATTCGCATGTTCAAACGCACTTCGTGGGTCGCTGGTGTTGCTCTGGCCGTGGCTACGCTGGTGAGCACTTCCGTCGCCCAGGCGGCTCAGTACAAGGTCGACCCCAACCACAACGGCGTGGTGTTTGAAATCGGCCACCTGAACATCAGCAAGGTGTATGGCAAGTTCACCAAGCTCTCGGGCACGGTCGAGTATGACCCGGCCAACGTGGAAGCCTCGAAGTTCGACCTGACCGTCGAAGCAGCCAGCATCGACACGGGCAACGAAGCCCGCGACAAGCACCTGCGCAGCGCGGATTTCTTCAACGTCGAACAACACCCCACCATCACCTTCAAGAGCACCAGGGTCGTCAAGGACGACAAGGACGAACTGAAGGTCACCGGCGAACTGACGCTGCTGGGCGTGACAAAGACCGTCACCATCGAAATTGAAGTGAAGGGCCCGGCGCAGAAAGGCCAGTACGGCTTTACCACCGATCTGGACATCAAGCGCAGCGACTTCGGCATGAAGTATGGCATTCCCATGATCGCCGACAAGGTTGAACTGGACATCAGCTTTGAAGTGCTCCAGGCCGAGTAATTTCTGACAACCCGGCTCAGACGATCATTTGCCCGGCGTCATGCCGACAGCAGCCCTGTCGCATGACGCCGCTTTTATTTGGGGTTTCCAGCTGTGTTCTGTAACATGCACATAAAGATGTAGATTTTGAAGGATGTCTGGATGGCTCACGCTCGATCTTCGCGCACCGCCTCTGGCGAGGACTGGTCCCGGCGGCTTAAGCAGGCCTGCAGGGCGCACGCGATTGAAGCCTGGGAGGATGCCCAGATTCGCGGCCTGTGTGCACAGGGGGCGTTTGAAGTGGCCATGCAGGCAATTCTCGACACGCCGGTGGAGGACATCATGAGCGCATCATCCGGGCCGTCGTCCATCGTCATCAAGCGCGTCTATGAGCCTGTCTCAGACGACGATGGCCTGCGTGTGCTGGTCGATCGCCTGTGGCCTCGAGGCATCGCAAAGTCAGAGGCTTCGTGGAATCACTGGCTCAAGGATCTGGCCCCATCAGATGAACTGCGCAAGTGGTTCAACCATGACGCGGAAAAATGGAAAGCCTTCGGGCAGAAGTATCGCACCGAGCTCAAAGCCCACCACGACGATCTGATCAAGCTCCTCGATGAAGCCAAGGGCAGATCGCTTACCCTGCTCTACAGTGCGAAAGATACGAAGCACAACCAGGCGGTGATTCTGCAGTCGGTTCTGCAGCAACTTCAGAAGAAAAGAGCCCACCATGCATGAAGTACAGCAGCTTTTGATCTACAGCTGGCAGCGCACAGGCGAACAGATGCTTCGGCTCATTCAGGACATCCCCCCTGCCATCATCACACAGCAGCCTGCGGGATTGCTCAATCACCCGGCCTGGACGGTGGCGCATCTGTGTCATTACCACCCGGCCATCATCAGCCTGCTGCAGGGCAAAACGGTGGATGATCCTGCCAAAGCCCCTAATGCCGAGCGTTTCGATGAAGGCTCCGTGCCCGTTTCCGACCCTGATGCGTATCCTTCGCACGAGGAGTTGATGAAGCAGTACACCACCGGCCACGCGAAGGTCCTGGCGGCGCTGAATCAGACGCAGGACAATATTCTCGCAAAACCTGCTGGCCTGGAGCGCTGGGCGCGTTCGTTTGCCAGCACTGCCGATGTGCTTCACTACCTGATGATCATGCATGAATCGCAGCACGCCGGGCAGATCATGTCATGGCGACGTCTTCAGGGCATCTCGCTTGCCTGACCGCCTGGCGGGCTGAGGCTGCGCGGGGGTATCGGTCTGTCGATAGGCCCGGGGCGACAGACCGATCTGCTGTCGGAAACACCGCGAAAAATAGGCGATTTCCTCGTAGCCCACCATCGACGCCACATCCGTCACGGGCAGGTTCGACGCGCGCAGCAGACGACACGCTTCCTCCACGCGCAGGCGATGGATGAACGACACCACGTGACAGCCCATGTATCGCGTGAAGGATCGTGACAGATGGGCCGGGCTCAGATGCACACGCTGCGCCAGCGTTTCGAGCGTGATGGCTTTGGCGTAGTTGGATTCGATATACGCCACCGTCTCAAGCACGGCCTGGTGGGCGCGGCTGAGATTCTCCATCGACTGAGCGGGCTGCGCATCGGCTTCGCGTTCCCCCGCCAGACGGGCGCAGGACACCAGCACATCCATCGCGCCCAGAATCGCGCTGGCCTGCCAGCCATCGCGGCGCTGCTTGAGTTCCTGATCAATCATGCTGAGTCGATCGAGAATCGGCCTGAACTGCGCAGGCCGCGCCTGGAGCATCGTCGGTGGATCATCATGCGCCCTTGAAGCTCGCTTGCGATAAAGCTCGAAGGCATGAGGAACCTGCGAAAGCAGCGGCCCGAAGCGGGTGATGAGCCGTGAATCCAGCAGGCAGTTGATGATCTTGAGGCCCTGACAGCGTTCATACGCATGCCAGACCTGCGGGCGAAGCACCACGATACTCCCGGGCCTGATCGACTCGCGACCCGCAGCAGAGTGATGCACACCCGTCCCCTCCACCACAAACACCACCTCATGGAACAGATGGTCGTGAGGCTCCATATCCTTCTGGGAATGGTGAAGCAGAACCACCCCCGCCGAGTCCGGGCCGCGCATCTGATGCCAGACGATGGTGTGACGTCCATTTTCCATCATGCGCAAAATTGTACAAAAAGATGACCGTTATTTGATTGCCTTTGGACACACCACACGGGAATATCTGGGCCAACCTTAATTTCTGCCCAGGAGCCTGTCATGCTGCACATCGCCATCGTAGGCATGGGAAACATCGGGAACACGCACGCCCGCTGCTACCGCAACAATCCCAAGGTCAAAATCGTGGCCGTCTGCGACCTGATCAAGGACAAGGCCGACAAAGCCGCTGCGGAATACGGCGCTCAGGCCTTCTACAGCGTGGCTGACATGCTCGCCTCGGGTATCAGGATTGATACCGCCAGCGTCACCACCGCAGGCAAGGAAAATGGCGGCGACCACTACACCCCCACCATGGAACTGCTGGCAGCGGGTATCCCCGTGCTCGGTGAAAAGCCTATCTCCAATGAGCTGGACAAGGCCCGCGAGATGGTCTCCCTGGCCCATCAGAAGAATCTGCCTTATGGCATCAACCTCAACCACCGCTTCACCCCCGCAGCCGAGCGGGCGAAGCAGTGGATCGACGCCGGACGCATCGGCGAGATGAACATCATCAACATGATGATGTGGATCAATAACGCCAACGAAACCAGCCCGCACTTCCACATGCGGGCACTGCATCCGCACTCGATCGACGTGATGCGCTACTTCGCCGGCGAGGTGAAGAAGGTCCAGGCATTCTTCAAGAAAGGCAAGGGTCGCGTCTGCTGGTCAAACGTCCAGGTGAACATGCTCTTTGAATCCGGCGTCGTGGGCCACCTGGTGGGCAGCTACGACGGCGGCGGCCCGGGTCATCAGTGGGGCCTGGAACGCTGCGAAATCGTCGGCGATCAGGCCCGCATCGTCATTGAAGACGCCTGTGAAGTGCTCACCTTCCAGCCTCGCAAGTCGATTGAGTCGGAAACGTACAAGTATCTGGGCGGCATGCGCAGCTTCGGGGAAACCTTCCAGTCCCGCCTCAACGCCTGGGTCGACGATCTGCTGGCAGGCAAGTCGCCCGATCAGGTCAACGCGCCGGGCAGTGATGCGCTCAAGGCTCAGCAGGTGATTGAAGCAGCCATCGAAAGCTGGGAACGCGATTGCGTTGTCACGCTCTAAGCGGGAGATCGGCTATGCAGAAAGTCCTGGTCATCGGCGCAGGCAACATCGGAACCCTCCACGCCACGATCTACCATGAAATGGAAGGCAAGGCAGAGCTCGTGGGCATCTGCGATATCGACACCGCGCGCGCGGACAAGCTCGCCAGGAAGCTGGGCGTCCCGGCGTACTACGACGTTCCCTCCGCTCTGCGAAGCAGCCAGCCAACCATGGTCAGCGTGGCCACCGGCGGCGTGGAGTATGGCAGCGATCACTATGAGCCCACCATGCAGGCCATCGCCGCAGGTGTGCATGTGCTGTGCGAAAAGCCGATCTGCAATGAAATCCCCCAGGCCATCCGCATGGTCAATGCAGCCCGCGAGAAAGGCGTGTGTTTTGGGATCAATCTCAACCACCGCTTCACTCCCGCCGCCGAGCTGGCAAAGAAGTGGATGAATGACGATCGCATCGGCCATCTGCTGTTCATGAACATGAGCATGTGGATTCTCAATCCGCGGGAGTCTTCGCCCTGGTTTCAGATCAAGGCGCTGCATCCTCACACGGTGGACATCATGCGTTACTACTGCGGGGAGATTGAAGCCGTTCAGTGCTTTGCCACCAAAGCGCCGGGGCGCAGCATCTGGTCGACCGCGCAGTTCAACATGAAGTTCGTCAACGGCGCACTGGGCCATCTGACAGGCAGCTACGACATTCAGCGTGGCCATCCGATGGAGCGCTGCGAAGTGGCCGGGCTGAAGGGTCGGTTCGTGATTGATGACATGTTCCGCCAGGCCACGCTCTACCCGGCCGGCGAGATGGAAACGCGGGTTTTCAACAACCCGATCTTCGGCGGCATGCGCGATTTCAACGACACCTTCCGCAATCGACTGGGCAAGTTTGTCGCCCAGCTCAACGAAGGCGTTTCGCCCGATCAGATTGATGGCAGCGGTGCGGATGGACTGGCGGCGCAAAAAGTTCTGGCAGCGGCGATTGAATCAATCAAGACTGAATCGGTTGTGTATCTCGACAGGATGACCTGGTAAAGGCAGCAGGAAGGCAATCTCATGCTCATGGGTTTCAACACAGTTCTCTTTGGCGGCCACGATGTGGAGACGGCCATCCGCTACGCCGCGATCTGCGGCTACGATGGCGTGGAAATCTCCGCCATCGATGGCATGAGTGAACATCTGGTGCTCAGCCGCTGGCAGGACGATGTCCGTCGCATCAAAGCTGCGGCCAGCGAACATAACATCAAACTGCTGGCAATGGAGCAGACCAATCGCAGCCCCGATGCGATGGAAAAAACCTTCCAGGCCGCAGTGGAGCTGGGCATTCCCGTCATCAACACCGGCCCGGGGGGCAAGAGCAACGATACCTCCACCCGCCAGGAGGTGATCGACACCCTGGGCCAGCTGGCCGATCGCGCTGCGACCTACGGCCTGACGCTATGCTTCAAGGCCCACGTAGGCCAGTACGTTTACAACACCCCCACCACGCTGGAAATTCTCCAGGCCCTGCCTCAGCCTTCGCTGGGGCTGGACATGGATCCAAGCCACATTCACCGAGCTAACGAGAACCCGGTGGAAGCCCTGAGCCAGGTGGTGCATCGCATCCGTCACGTGCACATCCGCGATTGCAGAGGCCGCGAACAGGGCCCGGGCAAGCCTGAACTCCAGGCCAACGGCCGGGGCGATATCGATCTGCTGGGCTTCATCCGCGTGCTCCATCAATCGGGCTACAAGGGCGCGGTCGATCTGGAAGTCATCGGCGCCAAGGCCTATGACGTTCCGGCATGCGTGGCCATCGCTGCGGAAAGTCGCGGCCACATGCAGGCGTGCCTGCAGGCCTGCGGCGCAAGGTAAGCGTCAATCGTCACACAGACTCGTTTCATCGCAACTCTACAGAGCAGTACCATGGTGATGCGCATCGGCATTCTGGGTCTGGCACACGCGCACGTAGTGACCTACGCCCAGCAGTGGCTGGCCAATCCTGCGTGGGACGTGAAGCCTGTGCTGGCGTGGGATCATGATTCAGCACGTCTGACCAGGCAGACGCAGTCATTGAAGATCGCCGCAGCTGACAGTTCGCAGCAGCTTGTCGATTCGCCTGAGATCGATGCGGTGGTCATCGGTTCGGAGACTGCGTATCACGCCGATCACGTCGAACTGGCGGCGCGTGCGGGCAAAACCATCATCCTTCAGAAGCCGCTGGCCCTGACGCTCGATCAGGGCCAGCGGATCGTCAAGGCAATTGAGCAGACCGGCGTGCCCTTTACCCTCGCCTGGCAGATGCGCACCGATCCGCAGAATCTGCAGATGAAGCAGATGGTGGATGAAGGTGTGCTGGGCCGGATCTTCATGGTCCGCCGGCGTCATGGACTGCCCACGCAGGCCTGGCCCTGGCTGGCCAGTTCATGGCATGCCAGCCGGGAATTGAATCGCGGCATGTGGGCGGATGATGCATGCCACGCCGCCGACTTTCTGCTCTGGCTGCTGGGCGAGCCTGTGTCGGTCATGGCGCAGGTAGCCACGCTGCATTCGCCTCAGGTTCCTGATGATCAGGGCGCGGCCATCTTCCGCTACGCCGATGGCACGCTGGCCACCGTGGAGTCTTCCTTCACCTGCCTGGCGGCGGAGAACACGACGGAAATCATCGGAGAAAAAGGCAGCATCATTCAGAACTACGGCGATGTGCCCAGCTGCAATCATCCGCGCGAAGCTGTTCCCTCAGGCCTGAAGTGGCATCTGCAGGGTACGCCAGGCTGGACGTATTCAGACATTCCTTCGCCCGCATCGCATGGCCAGCGCATCGCCGGCCTGGCGCAGCCGCTGGCGGAGTTTCTGCATGGCAGGCGGCCTGCAATCGCCACAGCGCAGGAAGGACTGCAGGCGCTTCGCATGATCGCCGCATCGTACGAATCATCCCAGACAGGTCGGCTGGTGGAGCTGGCCAGCCTGTCATCGTGAACACAAAACAACGCGTCTCTACTGGAGAGGAATTCCCTTGGCCATCACATCACCCAAAGCACGTAGACACCCCAACATTCTGCTCATCGCCATCGACTCCCTGCGGGCCGATCACATGAGCTGCTACGGCTACCATCGGCTGACCACGCCTCACATCGATCGCTTCGCGGAAGAAGGCGTGCTCTTTGAGAACACCTACTCGGCTCACATCCCCACCACGCCTGCGTATGCGTCGATGCTCACGGGGCGCGACTGCTTTGGCACGCAGGTGGTGGCCCTGCGTCACAAGGGGCAGATGACCGACCAGGTGCGCACACTGCCTGAGATCCTGCGTGAGCATGGCTACAACACCACGTGCGTAGGCTTCAGTGGCAACGCGGCCGGCCGAGGGTTTGATACCTATCTCAACTACGATGGCTGGGGCAGCTGGGAAAAGCGGCCGCTGCGCAAAGCCGAAAATCTCAATGCGGTGACGATCCCGGAAATCCAGCGGCTTTCGCGTGAAGACAAGCCCTGGATGATGATGCTGCGTCACATGGACCCGCACTCGCCCTACCTGCCGCCTTCGCCTTATGACCGCATGTTCTATCACGGCGACGAGTGCGACCCGGCCAACAAGTCGATGGAGCCGGTGTTCAACTTCCGTCCCTTTGGCGACTACTTCAAGAGCTGGACGCCGCCTGGCCTGACCGACAGGCATTATGTCGATGCCCAGTACGACGGCGGCATCGCCTACATGGACAGCTGCCTGCAGGTCATCTTCCAGCAGCTCGAGACGCTGGACATTCTGGATAACACCATCGTCGTCATCAACGGCGACCACGGCGAAACGCTCTACGAACATGAATGCTGGTACGACCACCATGGCATGTATGACAACTGTCTGCACGTTCCGCTGATCATCCGCTATCCGAAGGAACTGCCCGCAGGCTGGCGCGTGTCGGGCTACAACCAGCACAAGCATCTGGCCCCCACCCTGCTGGAACTGGCGGGCATCAAGGCCAGGGGCCTCCGCTTCGACGGGCCATCACTGCTGCAGCTCATCAGCGGGCAGAGCAGCAGCTTCGAATCGGAGTTCTACATCACCGAATGCACATGGATGCGCAAGCATGGCTGGCGCACGCCGCAGTGGAAGCTCATCGTGGCGCTGGAGCCCGACTTCCACTTCAAGCCTGAGGTGGAGCTATACAACCTCATCGAAGACCCGGAAGAGTTGAACAACGTGGCCAAGGCCAATCCTGATGTGGTGGCGATGCTTCGCAGCCGGATGGATGCGTATATCGCCCGCCGGGAAAAGGAAACGGGTCTGCCTAACCCCATGCTCCATCAGCCTCACTGGCATGGCAACCAGAGCATCGAATATTTCACCAGTAGTCAGCAGGCGTACGATACGCTTTACATCGGCAGCCCGAGCTCGGCCAGCAAACTGCAGGACAAGTCGAAATCCGCAGAAAAGAAAGCCTGATGATCGTCTCCGGGGTGTGTATATTTTCTCCCTCAAATTCATCCGCGCTGCCAGACAGGCATCGCATCCAAGGGTTCTGATTCATGAAAATGGTTACAGTCATCGGCAGAGGTCATGGCGGCACGCGGGCCATGTCTCACACGCTCTCGGCCAGCGGTGTCTTCATGGGCGAACCGCTGAATGTCTCGGGCGACCTGCTGCCACCCGAAGCCATGTACGAAGCCTGTCGGGTGATGTCGAAGCATGTGAAGTATCTGGGCAACATGAAGTGGGATTTTGATGCCCTTCACACCATGCCCATCGACCCGGCCTTCACCCGGCTGATTGAGCAGTATCTTCAGTCGGTCCTTAGCAGCAGCGCCCCCCTGCGTGGCTGGAAGATTCCTGAAACCACGCTGGTGTTTCCGTGGATCGTGCGCATGTTCCCGGAGATTCATTACATCCACTGGGTGCGCGATCCGCGTGACAGCATCCTGGCGGCGCACCTCACGGACGACCTTTCAGTATTCGGTGTTGAGTATGATCGAACCGACAACGTGCGCCTCCGCCGGGCCATCAGCTGGAAGTATCAGGTTGAACTGATCAAAGCCACGCCCAAGCCGCGCAACTGGCACACCGTGCGCTTTGAAGATTTCGTGCTCGATCAGGACCGCACACTGCGCCAGCTGGAGGACTATCTGGGCATTCCGCTGGCGAAGATCGAAGCCCGTCCCGACTCAATCGCCCGCTGGCGTGAAGATGCAGGCGAGCACGATTTCGACTTCTTCCGTGATGACCTGGTGGCCTTCCACTACCCGCTGGACAAGCGCAAGGCCAGGCCGGCCCGCATCCGCAAGGCGTTTGTGATGTCGGTCAACCCCGGCATGGAGGAGGAATACGAAAAGCGCCACCGCCCCATCTGGCCCGAACTGCAGGCCATGCTCAAGAAGCACGGGGCACATATGTATTCCATCTACCTGCATCGCGAGACACGCCAGCTCTTTGGCTACGTTGAAATTGAGGATGAAGCCCGCTGGGCCCAGGTTCCTCAGCAGGAGATCTGTCGCAAGTGGTGGACGTACATGAAGGACATCATGCCTTCGCACCCCGACCACAGCCCCATCGCGGTGGAGCTGCATGAGGTGTTCCACATCGACTAAGCGAATACGGCCCTGTTTTCTGCGGTGAAAAGGCCCTGGCAGGCATCGGGCTCCGAGGGTATCGCATGGCTGAAAAAGACATAATTGCAGGGCGTCTGACACCCCGTTAAACTAGCACCGCTGGGTAAGTTATGGAAAGCTCTCCCACGATGCTTCATGCGATAGAAGCGGGATCAACAGGACGGAAGGACGATGACTCAACGACGCGCCCATTCCTTCGTGAAGCAGGCTGTGCTGCTGCTGACGGTCTGTGCTGCAGGGCTTATGGCCGGCGGCTGCAGACATAATCCAGTTGTGGCTCTGTCAGATGACAACAAGGTGCTCCAGCCTCCCAAGGATGCGGTGCTGGTGGCCAATCCCCGTTCGCCGCTGCCCGACGTTCCGGCGCCGGTGGGCTTTGATCTGATTCCCGCCCGCAGCACCGGTCGCATCAACCCAGGCGGAACGCGCGATGTGCGCCACGTCTACCAGGGCCTGGCCGACTTCGCCGCCACGGTGGAGTTCTATCGCAAGAACGCCGCCCTCAATGGCTGGCAGAGCGTCCACCAGGAAGTGGGCTCGCAGGATACAATCATGAACTTCCGCTCCCAGCGTGAAACGCTGGAAATCAGGCTCACCCGTCCCAGCCGGATTCTGACGGTCACCGTCATCATCCGCAGCAGGGAGTACAGCGTGCTGCCTTAATGGCTGTGCCCTGCGGGATCGGCCGGCTGAACCTCTTACATTACAGATTGAGACACAATGGATTCGCAAGAACGTCAAGACCCTAAGCAGAATGATCAGACCTCCGCAGTTGAGGGCGCCCGCAACATCTTCAACCATCCCTGGGTGGAGAAGCACGGGAACAAAGTTCTGCTGATCCTGGTGCTGCTGATCGCCGCATTGGCGGTGCGCATGTGGGCCAACAACCGCTTCGAGGCCATGCAGGAACAGATTCAGGCTGAACTCGCCAATGCGACCAGCCCGGAAAGCCTGGACAACCTGGCCAGCAGCAACATTTCTGACATCAACATCCGTTCGCTGGCCATGCTTCGCTCGGCCGATCTCTACCTCGATCGCGCCACGGCCGGCCCTTCGGTGCTGACCGTCAGCAACGACGCCAACGAGAAGACCACCACCACGACCGACCCCGCCAGTGATGCGCGTAACGCCGCCCGCCGTTATGAAGGCGTGCTGGAAATGCAGAATGTCCCCACCCTGGTGCGTCTCAATGCCCTGCTGGGTCTGGCTGCGGCGCATGAAAATCTGAAGGAGTGGGACAAAGCCGACCAGGCTTACAAGCAGCTGCTCGAAGCCGCCGGGACGGATTATCCGCTGATTGCCACGCAGGCGAAGAACCGTCAGGCCCTGCTGCCTCGCCTCAAGGAACCCGTGCGTTTCGCTCCTGAAACTCAGGTGGTTGAGCAGGCCCCTGCGGACGCTCCACAGCCCGCCGGCCCCGCGCCGCTGCCTGGTCTGGGCACGCCACTGCCTGCGCAGCCTCAGCAGCCCGCTGCGACTCAGCCCGCCGCGGAGTAACCTTCGTTCCTGTCATGGTGTTGTCGTCTGTCGGGATTGTTTCTGCCCCCGGCCTGTTGTGAACTGGAACGCCCATGTCCCGCCGACGCCCATCTGATGATGAATCCCGCCAGCGCAAGAAGCCGGGCAGGCCAGGCGGTCGGTTCGACCCCAAGCCCGATCCCAAACCTGCCAAACCAGCTCCGCCTGCTGCGCCTGTTGAGCCTGAGGTGGAAGAGCCGATCATCGACCTCGAAGCTGAGCCTGAATCGACAGGCGAGGAAACCGAGGGGCTCGAAGCCGGGCCTGAGCATCGCCAGATCCAGGTGCGTAACGAACTGGCCAAGCGGCTCGACGTCTACCTGCAGGCCAGACTGCGAGGCATCAGCCGAAACCGCATTCAGAAGCTCATCGACCGTGGCGGCGTGACCATCAATGGTCAGGTCCCCAAAGCCAGCACGATCATCCGCAAGGATGACATCATCGACATCATCCTTCCGCCTCGCGCCGTCAGGCGGATTCTGCCTGAGCCCATCCCCATCCTTGTGATGTATGAGGATCAGGACTATGTCATCATCAACAAGCAGGCGAATCTGATTGTCCATCCCGCGCGGGGCCAGCTCTCGGGCACGCTCATCAACGGGCTGGCCTATCGCTTCGCCGAGCAGCAGAAGGAACGTGGCCGCGAAGCGCAGCTGCGCACCACCAGCGGCTTCAATGCCTACGATCGCAACCGCCCGCCTGTCATTCCGGCCAAGACCGGCCTGCCCGGTGCCAGCGGTCAGGTGGAAGGGTTGTCCAACGTCGGAGCCGATGAGTTCCGCCCGGGCATCGTCCATCGACTCGACCGCAACACCACCGGCGTGATGGTCGTGGCCAAGAACGATGAAACGCACTGGGCTATCGCGCGTCAGTTTGAAAACCGCTCAACGCTCAAAGCCTATCTGGCCGTGGTGCATGGCAATTTCGAGGAGGCAGGCGGTGCCATCGAGATGCCCATCGGCAGGCATCCCACGATCCGCGAAGCCAACGCCGTGCGCCATGACAGCACCGCTCGTCACGCGCTGACGCTCTTCCGCGTGCGTGAGCAGTATCAGGGCTACGCGCTGGTGGAGCTGGAACTCAAGACCGGCCGCACACATCAGATTCGCGTGCATCTGCAGTACATGGGCCACCCCATCGTCGGCGACGTGGTCTATGGCGGTGAGCCTGTGGGTTACGCGGAGCTCGATGCGCCGCCCGTGGCTGCGGGCAGTCGCAAGCTTCTGAACTTTGCCCGCGACAAGATCGAAGGCCAGAAGATCGAAGCCGCCGCCGCGGCCAGGTCGGACATGCTCATGGCAACCCCTGCATTACATGCCTCGCTGCTGAGCTTCATGCATCCGCGCACGCATGAGCGTGTGAAGTACACCGCCCCATTGCATGAGCCCATGGCCACGCTAGTACGCGAACTGCGCAAACGCCCGAACCCTTCGGCCCCGGTGGCAAAACAGGGCACGTGGGTCGATCTGGATGCGCTGGTTCCGCAGGGGTGATCGTACGCAATCGCGGCGCGGTTGGGTTTGTCATTGTTTGATTTGTCATTGAAGTGAGATGGGGGATGGAGATGCCCCAGCCGTGCAACGGCTGGGCTTTGTCGCATGCGGTCATTCGATGCTCGCATGCGGTGATGCACGTCTGTGCTGATGCCCGTGTGTGGAAGTTTGCGTGCGCGGGAAGTTTGCATGCGCTGGAGAATGAGTGCGTCGGATCACGCGTGCTTCTATCCAGTAGCCCCCCCATCCTCAACCAAAGCCCATCCATTGCATGGCTGGGCTCTTCGCACTTCTCACTTCCCTTTTCTCTCTTCCCTCTTTCTCTCACTACCCCCAAAACAAAAACACCCGAGGACAATCCTCGGGTGCGGATGATCAGACTGGATTTTCATCTCAGGACTTGGAACGCGTCGACGACTTGGTGGTCTTCTTCACTTCCTTGCCAGCAGCCTTGGGGGCCTTGGGAGCCTTGGGGGCTGCGGGCTCCTTGGCGGCCTTCGCGCCGCCCTTCTTCGCACTCACCGCTGCGGGCTTGTCGGTTGCACGGCGTTTGCCTTCGCGGGCATCGAGCCAGCGCTGGCAGGCCTTGGAGACTTCTTCCTTGGCCTTTTCGACAGGCTCCCAGCCCTGGCTCTGGACCACTGCGGCTTCGAGCTGCTTGTAGGTGCCAAAGAAGTGTTCCACTTCACGCAGGAAGTGAGGAGGCACGCGCCACAGGTCGTGGATTTCCGCGAACAGCGGATCGGTGCTGGGCACCGCCAGAACCTTGAAGTCGTTCACGCCACGGTCGGTCATTTTGAAGATGCCAATCGGGCGCGCTTCGATCAGACAGCCGGAGAACGTCGGCTCGTTGACCATCACCAGCACGTCCAGCGGGTCGCCGTCTTCGGCGAGCGTCTGAGGCACAAAGCCGTAGTCGCCGGGGTACATCAGCGAAGAGTAGAGATAGCGGTCAAGCTTGATGAGCCCGCTGGTCTTATCGATTTCAAACTTGCTTCGTCGGCCCTTGGGAATTTCAACGATGACATTGATGACTTGAGGAATGTTCGGGCCGGGAGGGAGTTGGAGCAGACCTTGTACACTGGACATGTGTCATTACCTTTTTCTTCAGAATCCCTGATCGTTTGTTCTGTCTACACTTTATCGACAACTTTGGTTTATCGCTTGCATTGTGAACGCTTTTTCCAGCTTTGCAAGGCAGACAGCCGGCCATTGGATCTATGCACAATCCCAGTTTTCGGGACAGTCTATCGTCGGACCTTTGCCCGATGCAGACGGTCTGCCATTGTGAATTCTGCGGGAAATGCGCATAAAAAATGCCCCAGGCGGTTATCAGGGGAGGGAGCCTGCCTGGGGCGAGGTTTCAGGTGGAGGGAGGGAGGGGTCCACCCGAACCAAGGGATAGCCGAATTTTGAAGGACGCCACTCCTGTTACTTATCGGAGCCACTTGCAGGGTCGTCATGCTCAGGTGTGTGGGGTCCTGTTTCAGATGACGGCCTGTCGTTCTCGGTGTGGCGTCTGACTCATACTAGGCCCTGTCAAATATATAAATCAAGCCATTGATATTGATTAAAAATCAATATTCATTATTGCCCAGAAACAGACAGTGGCTTTTCAGGATCAAGCCCTGAAGGGTATGTGTGAAGAGGTGAGTCAGACTCTTTTTCACATGAATCGACGGGGAATGCTACGATACGAGGTATGGATCAACTGACGCCACAACAGATTGTTGCAGAGCTCGACCGACATATCATCGGCCAGGCCGCTGCCAAGAAAGCCGTGGCCGTGGCCATGCGAAATCGCTGGCGCCGCAGGCAGCTTGACGCATCGGTGGCCCGCGAAATTTATCCCAAGAACATCATCATGAGCGGCCCTACCGGGGTGGGTAAGACGGAAATCGCCCGTCGGCTGGCCAGCCTGACCGGTTCGCCCTTCATCAAGGTAGAAGCCAGCAAGTACACCGAGGTGGGCTACCATGGCCGCGATGTTGAATCGATGGTGCGCGACCTGCTCGACCAGGCTCTGAAACTCGTGCGCCAGGAAGAATCTGAAAAGGTCCGCGCCAAAGCTAACGACGCCGCCACCGAGCGCCTGCTGGACCTGCTGCTTCCCCCGCCACCTTCACGCTCGCACAGCAGCCCTGCCGCCGGTCAGTCGACCTCGGGATGGGTCGCGCCCGACGAAGCCCAGGAGCGTCACGAGCAGACCCGCAGCCGCCTGCGTCAGCAGCTTGAAGCGGGCAAGCTTGATGATCGTGAAGTGGAGCTGACCATCAGCCGCAAGCCCGGGGCCAATGCCATGTTCGCCAACATGGGTCTGGAGCAGATGGACCCGGAAATGACGCGCATGTTCGAGAAGCTGATTCCTGAACAGCACCAGCAGCGCAAGGTCACCGTCGCGCAGGCCAGGCAGATCCTCATCGATCAGGAAACCGACAAGCTCCTCGACCAGGAAAAGATCGTCGCCCAGGCCATCACCCGCACGCAGGAAGATGGCATCATCTTCCTCGACGAAATCGACAAGATCGCCACCGGCGAAGCCAAAGCAGGCGGGCCTGATGTCTCACGCCAGGGTGTTCAGCGCGACCTGCTTCCCATCGTGGAAGGGTCGGCCGTCACCACACGTCATGGTGTGGTTCACACCGATCACATCCTCTTCATCGCCGCCGGCGCGTTCCACTATGCTTCCGTCAGCGACCTGATGCCCGAACTTCAAGGCCGCTTCCCCATCCGTGTGGAACTCTCGCCGCTGACACGCGAAGACTTCATCCGCATCCTCTCTGAGCCTGACAATGCGTTGACCCGTCAGCAGCAGGCCATGCTCAAGGTGGAAGGTCTGGAAGTGGTCTACGAGCCCGGCGCCATCGAAGCCATGGCCGAGCTGGCCGCCGCGGCCAATGCCTCCATGCAGAACATCGGCGCGCGTCGCCTGATGACCGTGGTGGAAAAGGTGTTTGAGCAGATCGACTTCGACGCCCCTGAGCGCGTAGCCAGAGGCGAGACACGTGTCGTCATCACCGCCGACTTTGTACGTCAGCAGGTCGGGCCGATCGTTCAGAATGAAGACCTGAGCAAGTTCGTCCTCTGATTCATTCCCTGCGTTACGTTTCTCCATTCCGGGCTTCTGCTTCGATGAGTGAACCATCGCCCAATCCGCCCTCGTCTCCCGTAGAAGATGCTGATGCGTCCCCTGCCGGCCTCGGCGTGCAGATTCACAATGTCACGCGCACCTTTGATGGCAAGGTGACTGCAGTAGACGACCTGAGCCTGACGATCGAGCCCGGCTCCTTCGTGGCGCTGCTTGGCCCGTCAGGCTGTGGCAAGAGCACGCTGCTTCGCATGATCGCAGGGCTGGACAAGCCCACCTCCGGGACCATCCAGTTCACGGGCGATCTATCCACACGTGAAGGCCAGTCGCCCATCGCCTTTGTGTTTCAGGATGCCCACCTGCTGCCCTGGCGCACGGTGTCGCGCAATATCGCCTTGCCTCTGGAACTGATGAAGAACCCCGAGCGGGGAACCGTGGCCTACATGACGGCCCGTGTGGGCCTGGCCGACGCAGCCGACCGCTACCCGGCGCAGCTGTCAGGGGGCATGCGTATGCGTGTCTCTCTGGCCCGGGCGCTGGTGACGCATCCGCGTCTGCTGCTGCTCGATGAGCCCTTCGCCGCGCTCGATGAGATTACCCGTCAGAAGCTCGACGACCTGCTGCTGGACCTGTGGCGCGAGACAGGCATCACCGTCATCTTTGTCACGCATTCCACCTCGGAAGCAGCCTATCTGGCGCAGCGGGCTGTGGTGTTCTCCTCGCGTCCCGCCAGGATTGTTGCAGACATGCCCATCGACCTGCCTGCGGAGCGTGATCGCACCGTGAGAGGCCAGGCCGCTTTCGCGCAGGTCACCGCCCAGCTCTACGATGCCCTCGAAAAAGGAGAGCAGCACGGATGAACTGGCGACGCGTGTTGAAACTGACGCTGCCTCCCCTGATCAGCTTCATCGTGATGACGCTGCTGGCCGAGATGCTGATTCGCGGGCTGGAAGTCTCCTCATTCCTGCTGCCCCCGCCTTCGAGCATTCTCAAAGCGCTGGTGCACCCGACGCATCGCGGGCCGCTGCTGGCGGCGATGGGCACCACCGCCCTGGCAGCGGGGACGGGCTTTGTGCTCAGCGGGGTCATCGGCATTTCCGTGGCCATCGCCCTGTCGTCCTCACGCTGGATTGAGCGGGCGTTCTATCCGTTTGCGATCTTCTTCCAGACCGTCCCGCTGATTGCCATTGCCCCGTTGCTGGTGATCTGGACGCGCACCTCGCTGCAGGCCGTGATCGCCTCGGCGTTCATCGTGTCGATTTTCCCGGTGATCGCCAGTTCGCTATCGGGACTGCTGTCGGTGGATCCAAACCTGCGCGATCTCTTCCGCCTGTATCGTGGCAGCCGCAAGGACACGTTGCTCAAGCTGCGTCTGCCCTCGGCTACGCCACAGATTCTCACAGGCCTGCGCGTGGCGGCGGGCCTGTCGGTGGTCGGCGCGATTGTCGGCGAATTCTTCGCCGGCGGCGGGCTGGGCATTTTCCTGCAGACCGCGCTCAAGGAACAGCGCACCGATCTGATCTTCGCCGCGGTGCTGCTGGCTGCGGTGCTGGGGCTGATTCTTTTCGGGCTGGTGAATTTCGCTGGCTATTTCCTGCTACGACGCTGGCACGCCTCGGTTCAATGACGATAATGAAACTTTGCCCTTCGACTCCCAGGAGAGCCTGCATGTCTCACCTTCGCTCGATGCTTACCCTCTGTCTGCTGCTGACCGCCGCCGTGACGCTCACGCTGACCGCCGGTTGCTCGGACACCTCCGAACCTGCCCGCACCGCCGATGGCAAGCAGGCCGTCACGCTGGCGCTCAACTGGGTTCCCGAGCCTGAGTTTGGTGGCTTCTACGCGGCGCTGGAAAGCGGGCAGTACGCCAGCCAGGGCCTGGATGTCACCATCAAGCCAGGCGGCGCCGGCGCCCCGGTGATTCAGCAGATCGCCACGGGCAAGGTTCCTTTCGGGATCGTCTCGGCCGACGAGATCGTCATCGCCCGCAGCCGCGGTGCGAAGGTGGTCGCCATCTTCACCTCCTACCAGACCTGCCCGCAGGGCATCATGGTGCACAGCGATCGCAACATTGAATCGCTCGAGCAGCTCTTCAAGACACCGGGCACCATCGCGATGGAACCTGGCCTGCCTTATGGGAAATTCCTCACGAAGAAGTATCCTCCCGCTTCTGATGTAAAGATCGTTCCCTACACAGGCGGCGTAGCGCAGTTCCTCAATGACAAGACCTACTCGCAGCAGGGCTTCATCTTCTCCGAGCCTGTCACAGCCCGCAGACAGGGCGCGAATCCTCGCTTCTTCCTGACCGCTGAAGCTGGCTACGATCCCTACACCGTGGTGGTGGCCACCAGCGAAGCGTTCCTCGAAAAGCACCCGCAGCTGGTCAAGTCCTTCGTTGCTGCGACGCGCAAGGGCTGGGAGCTTTACCTGGCCGATCCTTCCGCCGCCAATGCGGTGATGGGCAAGCTCAACACCACCATGGACGCTCAGAGCTTCAAGGAAGCCGCCGAGTCGCACACGCATCTGATCGAGAACGATCACACCCGCGCCAATGGGCTGGGCAGCATGACACTCGAACGCTGGGAAACGCTCTCGCTTCAGCTCGTGGAGCTGGGCGTGATTGATACTGCAGTGCCTGCATCGGAGTGCTTCCGCACGCTGGATTGATGATCGGCTGCCCTGTTTTTGAAAGGCTGCATCATGCTTCCTGCGCATCAGATTCACACGTACATTCAGCCTGACCCGCTGCCCCCTGAAGCTGTCGAACTGTTCGGCCACGAGGTCGAACAGGCGTGGCAAGGCAGCAGCGATCAGCCGCCTTCGGTATGCATCGGCGTCACAACCGATGGCCAGTGGCTTGCGGGCATCTGGATGCTGCTTGAGATGGTGGAACAGCCTTCCTCGCCGCCGCTGCATGTGGCATCGATCAGGCAGTTGATTGTATCCCCTGCCGCGCGTGGTCAGGGACTGGCAGGCCGCCTGCTCCGCCGGGCCATGACGGTCGCCAGCAGTAATGGCTGTTCACACATTCGCTCCACCGCCGGCTTCGGCTGCATCGACCACCTGACGATGTACCACCGCCTGGGCTTTGAACGCCTGTCGGGCCAGCGGCCTTATCTGGTGATGAGGAAGCTGCCCACCGCGAGCCAGAACGCGGGGGAATAAGGGCGGGATTGCTTCAGAATGTTGTTACGTCCAAATGACGTGACGAGGTCTCTGTGACTATCGAAGTAAGCTAAACGCGTGCGACATCGCACCGTTTCTCAATTCCCTCACCTCACGCCTTGGGCCCCAGTTCGTAGAACCCGCGGCCGGAACGCTTGAGCTTGCCTTCGTCGGCCAGGGCTTCCCAGACTGCAGTCGGGTAATCACGAGGCGGGACAATGGCCACCACTGCCGACTTCTGGCCACCACTGAGCGGGCTGCGGCCGAGCTTCGATTCTTCATCGAGCTTCGTGAGCTTGAGCCGTTTACGAAACGCCCGCATGGCAGCTTTGAGCACTTCAGGATCGATCGGAGCGCTGGCATCAATCGCTGGAGCAGCAACCGGCGCCGGAGCCGGCGTGGGGGCCGCAGCAGGCTGCTTGCCCGGAACGGACAGTTCACTGATAAGCCTGGCCAGGCCCTCGACACTTCGTTCATCGAGCACCTTACGCGCAGCCACGTTGTTGGCGGCAGTCTTCTCCAGTGCCAGCGCCGCGCTCTTCCAGAGCTTATCGACCTTGGCGGGCGAATCTGCAAGGTAGAGGTCCGAGACGATCTGTCCCAGTTTGTCGAGCATGATCGTGTCGCGGTGTTCGTAGTAGCGATCCACAATCTTGCGCTGGTAGTTCGTCAGGTCCTTGGCCATGGGCTGATCTCCTGTGCGTGTCCGGACTGTCAGGCCTCGCAGGCCTTTTGCGTAAAAGCGCATTATAGCTGCCCGGGCTGCTGTGATTTGAATACAGCGATCGCTCCAGCCTATCCCAGGGTTTTATTGAAATTCACGCATAAATCCGGTAAATTGACGCCCTGTACGAAATGGGATGAGAGATTTCATTTCACGGTTTGTCTGGCTTCAACTGCATCTTCCATCAGCTGAGCGACTTCGCTCAGGCTTCTGCTTTGCCTGTTGTGGGACAGGTCAGGCAGGTCTGATGAATTGCATTTGACAGCCACTGGTTCGTTATCTGATTTCGGAGAAGAGAGATGAGCATCGCTATCGCTATTGCGTTTGTGGTGGGTATTGCCATCGCCAGCATCCTGTGGGCTCGAGATGTGCGCGACAAGGACAGGCGGGCAGCCCTGACCAGCAACAAGCCTGAGCTCGAAGCCAAGCCCCCATTCAAGCGCACGTCCGGCATTCTCAGCGAAGCCGAAGCGCCGCTGTTCAAGATGATCAAGTACGTCATCGCAGACGATGGCCATGTGCTGGCCAAAGTTCCGCTGTCGTCGCTGGTGGCGATGTCGCCTGGCGAAAAGCGTCGCGAGTTCTATCTGAACATCATCCGCTCGCGCCACGTTGATTTTGTCATCTGCCACAACAAGACCTTCGCCCCGGTGCTGGTGGTCCAGGCGATGGATACGGGCGTCAAGATTCAGCCTGACGAGCAGGAACTGCTGCTCAAGGTGCTCGAAGCCATCGGCCTGCCTCTGCTGCAGCTCTCGGCCAAGCAGTCCTATGGCCCGGTGGAAATGAGGCAGAAGCTGCGTGACGCCATGAACCAGCTGCCTCCGGGCACTCAGCCAACGCCCGGAACGCGAGCCCCGGCTTCGACCACCGCAGCGTAAGACGCCTATGATTCCATCCCGGCCATGATGTAAACTGAGCCGGTCGGGAAGGTTTCATGGTCCATGCCCGGTCAGGATTCTGCGTGTCGTCATCTACGCCCAATGTGAACGTCTCCGCGTCAGAAAAGCCTGCCAGCAGGCTGCCTGCCGATACCCTGCCCGAAGGGTATGTGCAGCTGTGGCGCATGGATACCCCGGTGGCTGACGACCGTCTGGAATTTCTGGCGTCGCTGCTTTCGCCGCAGGAACACGCCCGGGCGCAGGGTCTGGCGCTGCCTGCGCAGAAGCAGCGATTCATCACCCGCCGCGGCCTGCTGCGCACGATCCTTGGCCATTATCTGCAGACCCCCGCCCGACAGGTGGAACTGGTTTACGGTCCGCAGGGCAAGCCCCTTCTCTGCAGCAGAACACACGCCGGCCAGTCGCTTCACTTCAACTTCACCCACTCGCGCGAACTGGCCATCCTGGCGGTGACGCGCGACGATGAAGTGGGCGTGGATGTGGAAGCCATTGACACCCAGCGATCCATCGAAGGCATCGCCCGGCGGTACTTCCACGAACTGGAATGGCAGCGCATCAGCGAGATGGATGGCCAGCAGCAGGCGCAGGCGTTCTTCGATACCTGGGCGTGCAAGGAAGCCATCGTCAAAGCTCAGGGCGGCGGGATCATGGCTGGGCTGCAGTCGTTTGTCATTCAAGGTGTATCGGCCTGCCCGGGCCAGCGACAGGTCACCTGCCCGCAGGGTAACCCCATGCCCTGGACACTCCACACCCTGCAGGTGCACGACCAGAGCCAGCACCCCTTCATGACCGCCATCGCCAGGCGAGGCAGCCAGTGGCGCTTCTCCGACCACCTGGCCGACGCTGCGCAGCTTCTGTGAATCACCACTGGCCGATCAACTCAGCTGATTGAGAATGTTCTGCGTCAGTTCCCAGAAGTGAACCTCGCGGAAAGATGTCGCCGTGCCCGACAGCGAACCATGACGCTGGCTGTGCTGCGTCCAGTGGCTCTGGGCGGCGGTGAGACGACGACGACACTGATCCGCCAGCTCAGGGCTGCGCTGCTTCTGATACCGCCTGTACGCCACCAGCCCGGCCAGCAGATCACGCAGCGTCATGAACAGCGACTCGGCATAGATCAAACTGTTGACCAGCGGCTCGATGGTCTGCTTGCTGGAAGGCTCAGCCGCCTGGCTCATGGCTTCCTGCAGGCCAGCCAGACATTCCACCGCCTGCTGTTTCTCGAGCACAATGGCATCGAGCTCTGCTTCAGGCAGACGCTGAATAATCCGCCAGGCCGCCTGTGCGTCAACCTGGTCGTCCTGAATCCAGTCACCATTGGGATGCCACGGATCCATGCGCGATTTCGCGTAAGGCCCAAGGTAGAAGCCCTGAAGAATCAGCTGAGGCGACTTCGCAAGCGTTTCCTTGATGGCTTTGCTCAGCGCAGGCGTAACCGAGCCGAACTGGCGCTCGATCCAGCGATCGGTGAGTTCCGAGGTGTCCAGCCCGGGCTCATCCACCAGATGAGGGACTGCAAACACGTTGACGTCGATCCAGGTTTCCTTGGTGACGAACGGGCCGCCCCACCCGCCGCCGCGAGCCCACGCCCACAGGCCGGCGAAGTTGATCTGTGATGCCACCTGCTTCAGGCCGCCACGATTGGCTTCATCAATCTCAGCAGGGCCATCGGTCCACAAAGGAACCTGCCAGTTGGGGATGCCCCCCTTGCCTTCGAATTCACGCTGGCACTGCAGTTCGTAGATCACCGGCCGACCACCACAGGCCAGGCTTGATGGATTCCACTTCTGATAGCGCCAGAAGTCGGTCTGTGTGAACTTGAAGGAGAGTACCAGTCGCGGATCCTGTGCATCGCCAGGCAGGCGTTCACAGACGCGTCGGCAGAGGTCCACCGAATCGTGCATGCCGTTGGGTTTGACGTTCCAGGCGCGAACAATGAGACGCTTATCCAGCTTCGTCACCACCAGGCGGTGGAAGTGTTCGATGAGCTGGACAATGCGATCCGCCCGCCCAAGCTGGCTGCAGCGTGGGCAGTGAGGCGAGTAAATATCGTTGCCAATCAGGTAAGGCAGTCGGGCGGCATCGTTATCGCCAAAGCGAAGCACCACGCCATCCACCGTGGGCAGCTGTTCGAGCAGACGCCCGAGCGTCTCGACCGACTTGAGCACCGTCTGCTCCGAAGCCGGGCATAGCGCGGTAGGCCTGTTGCGACAGGTGTACTGATCCGCATTCTTGGAAACAATCACGCGGGCCAGGCTCAGGGCATCGAAAAGGATGTAAACCTCAAGCCCTGCAAAGCGGGCCTGATTGATGCGCTGGGCCACCTGATCGTACTGCTGGGCGACCCATCGGCCGATTTCGCCTGAACCCAGCGTTTCGGCCCCTTCGATACCCGATAAGCCAGTCGTCTCATAGATCACCAGACCGGTATAACCCATGGCCTTGAGGTGGGCCGGGTCACGATACTGGGTCTGAGCAAAGGGTTCGCCGGGATTGTCGAGAACGGTTGCCAACTTCAACATGCTGGTCGTTGTAACTCACCACGCCAAATCGGGCAAGCGTCAACCTTCTTTACAGGCTGCTTTAGTCAGATTCCCGAACGTCATCAGCTCTGGGTCGGCGTCACGCGGGCCAGGAATTCCTTGCGATGGGCAGGGTCCAGCAGCGTGGCCGAGCGTTTGCGGTTGATGGTGTAGCAGAGTACGGGAATGAGGATCAGCTGAACAAAGGTGACAAACAGCAGGCCTGACATGATCGAGATCGTCAGAGGCTGCCAGAATTCGCCACCGCCCGACACATTAAGACCCAGAGGCAGCAGGCCCGCAATGGTGGTGATGGTCGTCATCATGATCGGGCGCAGTCGCAGTTGGCCGGCGTAGAGCACGGCCTTCTCGATGGGCAGGCCGGCTTTGAATCGCTGGTTGATGAACTCGATGATCATGATCGCATCGTTCACCACGATGCCTGCCAGTGCCACCACACCAATCATGGCGGCCACTGAGAAGTTAAACCCCAGGATCATCAGCCCCAGCGCCACCCCCACCAGACTCAGCGGAACCGCAAAGAGAATGATCAGCGGCTGAATGAAGCTGTTGAACTGAATCGTGAGAATCATCAGCATCGCCGCCAGAGCAATACCCATGGCCAGCGTCAGATCTTCCAGTGCTTCGTCACGCAGTTCGTTTTCGCCACCAAATTCAATCAGCGCCATGCCATCGGCCTGGAGGGTCATTTCATTCATGACCAGATTGCGCTGCTGGGCAGGCGACAACTCGGGACGCAGTGATGAGACGAGCTGTGCCTTGACCTGGTCAGGCGTCACGCCGGGAATCACCTGCGCACGAATGGTGATGGCACGCTGGCGATCATAATGGCGGATGACGTTGGGGCTCAGTACACGTTCGATGCTCGCCACTTGGTCAAGCGACACCACTCGGCCGCTCTGGCTTCGCAGAGGCAGATCGGCCAGCGACTGCATGGTGTCACGCTGTTCAGGCAGGTTGCGGATACGCAGGTCGATCATTTCATCGCCGCCGAAGTCCACTTCACCCACGCGCACACCTTCGAGCGCGTAGTTCACGCTGGTGTTGATCTGCGCGGCGTCAATATGGAACAGGCTGGCGATGATCGGCTCAGGCGTCACGCGGATTTCAGGCCTGAGGTTGAAATCGCTCGACACGTCATACACGCCCGGGAACGTCTTGAGCAGATTCTCAATGGCCTGGGCCTTGCGGGCCAGCTCTTCGAGAGATGCTTCCTTCTCGGCCAGCACGCGCACCAGCACCGGTGCACCCGCAGGCGGGCCTTCCTGAGGCGAGCGGACGCGCACAATCACGCCAGGCAGCGGATGAGCGTTGATTTCATCGGTGATGGCCTGACGGATCTGGGCGGCTGTACGGTCGCGATTTTCCGCCAGTTCCAGCTCGCAGTAGACCATGCCATACTCAGGTCCGGAGCCTGTTTCGACGTCGAGTCGCACGTTGAGCGCGCCAGGGTCGCCAATGGTGGTCACAGGCCCCAGCGGGCGGGAACTGCCCTTGGGGTGATACCACTCTTCCGGGCGGATCACACGTTTGACGATCTTTTCGATATGCTCCGCCGCCGCCACCGTGCGGGTTTCCATCGAAGCGCCCAGAGGCAGCTCGAAGTACACCTCGACAATGGGCACGTCGGTTTCGGGGAAGAATTCAAACTCGATGGCGCCGGCCTTGAACGCCACCACCGGCGCGGCAGTCACCGCCGTGGCCAGGACCAGAATCATCAGGCGGTGATGCATCGCATATTGAAGCATGCGGCCGTAGCCCCTGCGGATCCAGGTGGACTGGCAGATGGCTTCGGCATTGGCCATCTCCACTTCCGCCGGCGTCAGATTTTCTTCCTCGCCCTTGCGAATCGCGGCGATCACCTTCTTCGGGTTCACCTTCATCACATACACGGACAGCACAGGCAACAGGAAGTGGTCTACCAGCATGGCAGCGCACAGACCAAAGAGCACCACCACAGGCAGCAGCTTCATAAAGTCACCCATGATGCCGCGGACCAGGAACATCGGTCCGAATGCGGCGAATGTGGTCAGGTATGCCCCAGTGAGGGAGCCGCCCACTTCACTGATGCCACGCTTGGCCGCTTCGATGGCCGAGTATCCCAGTTCGCGATAGCGATAGATGTTTTCCGCCACCACGATGCAGCCGTCCACCACCATGCCTGATACCAGGATGGTGGCAAAAAGCGTCATGGTATTGATGGCCAGGTCGGGCATGACCGTGCGCTTGGTGATCCACATGAACGCCGCAGCGCCCAGCAGCGCCAGCGGAATCGCCATGCCCACCAGAATGGCATTACGCCAGCCCATGGTGATCCACAGAATGACAATCACCAGCATCGTGCCATAGATGGCGCTGCTGCCCAGCTGATAGATCATGTAGCTGATTTCGCGCGCCTGCGAACGAGCCGTACCGATGGTCGTCCCCTGGTTCTGACCGGAGCGGACGAATTCCTCCACCACGGCCTGCACGCGGTTGCTGGCCGCCAGCGAGTCGATATCGGTCTTGGCGCGCACCAGCAGCACAGCGGCGTCCTGGCCATCATAGCGGGCCATGGACGTCAAAGGCTTGTGACTCATCTCCACGCGGGCCACATCGTTGAGGAAGATGGGCCTGCTTTCGCGCGTCCCCAGCGGAATGTTGCGGATGGCTTCGATGTCCTTGAGTTTGGCATCGGTGCTGACCTGCGTATTCAGACCACCGGCTGATTCAATCGCCCCGCTGGGCGCGGATGAATTGGCACGCCAGATCGCCCCGGCCACCTGTTCATAGCTGAAGCCATAGATCGCCATGCGATGTGGATCGATGGCGATTTCTACTTCCTGCTCAAGGCCGCCGAAGATATCGACACCGGCGATGCCGCTGTCTGCTTTTTCGATCTGTGTTTTGAGTCGTTCCGCGATGATTCGGCGATGCTGGCCATCACGCCCGCCGGAGACATACACCTGAATGATGGGCATGTCCTCAAAGGCAATATCGTTGACGATGGGGCCCGGATCGCGCTGCGCTTCCGGAGGGAACTGCGTCTTGACGCGGTTGATCAGACTTTCAACGTCGCGTTTGGCTTCCTTGACCTCAATGGCGTCGTCAAACACAAACTGCATGACGGCTGCGCCATGCACGGCCTGCGAGGTAATCGAACCGCGGCTCTTGAGGTGCTCAAGCTGGCCGGCTTCCTTCTCCACCCTGCGGATGATTTCACGCTCGTTGGTGGCCGGGTCGGCGCCGGGGTTGGGCACGATCACCAGAATCACCGGGATGCGCACGCGTGGGTTGCGCTCCTTGGGCAGCGTGAAGATGGCCACCAGCCCCATGAGGACCAGCAGCAGCGATCCAAGGATCACCAGTCTCGGGTATTCAACTGCGCGTTCGCTCAAATGCATGAGACACGGATTCCTGGATCAGTAGGCAGCAGGCAGAACCAATGCTGTGTAGGTAGAAGCTGGAGATTACCTGCCCGGCTGCGAACCGCTGGAGGTCGCACTGGCCTGGGCTGTCTCCGGATCATCGAGAATCATCACAGGCTGACCATCAACCAGTCGGCTCTGCCCTTCCACAACGAGTCGGGACAGGCCTGCAGGCAGATCGGCCACGAGGTAGTAGTCCTTGTCGAAAGCCAGCGGCGTAAACTCAACCTTGCGGGCCACGGGAGCATGCACATCCAGCTCCGCACGCCCCAGGCCGCCAAGGTCCAGACCGGCTTTGTAGTGGTTGGCCACGAAGTAGGCCGTCGCCTGATCGCCGATGCGCTGGGCAGCATCGGCAGGAATCGCCACGACATGGCGTTCCATGACTGTGACGTTGGCTTTCCCGATCATGCCCGGGCGGAGCATGCCATCGGCATTGTCCAGTTCGATTTCCACACGGAACAGGCCTGTCACCGGATCGGCGGCGGGCGAGACGATCGTCACCTTGCCCTGCCGAGGCTGACTCAGTTCACGGGCCTGCGCCAGGATATTGCTCTGAGCCTGCAGCGCCTGAATGTTCACCGCTACATCCTGCCCGCGTTTGAGCAGAGGCAGCTTGCGTTCCACCACGCCCAGCACGAGCTTGACGGTGGTGGTATCCACGATGGTGGCAATCTTCTGGCCGGGCGAAACGGTCTGGCCCATTTCAACGGGAACCATCGACACCAGCCCGCAGATTGGAGCTTTGAGCGTGGCGTCATTGAGGTTGACCGTGGCCATGGTCGACGCAGCTTTGGAGCTGTCATACGCCGCCTGGGCCGAAGCGTACTGCGCCTTGGCAGTATCCACAGCAGCCTGCGCGATGGAGACGGCCAGCTGGGCCTTCTCTTCTTCGCGGGCGTTGGCGACGTTTTCCTTGCGCAGTCGCGTCAGACGATTGAGTTCGTTCTGAGCATCCTGCAGTCGGGCGGTGGCGTCGGCGATGATAGCCTGCGCGCTGGACATCGCCGCCTGCGCTTCCTTCATGCCAGCTTTGGCCTGTTCAACTGCGGCTTCGTAGCGCAGCGGTTCAAGGAGCGCCAGTACATCGCCGGGGTTGACCAGATCGTTGGCTTCGAGCTTCTTGTCCGGGCTTGGGCCAAGCTGGGAAATGCGTCCTGAAATCTGGAACGACACATCCACGGTCGCACGGGCTTCGAGCAGGCCGTAGAAGGATTCGATCATCTGATACTGACGCTGTTCCAGCGGCGCGCATCGCACGACTGCCGGGCGGATGACAGCAGGCGCCAGCCCTTCGTGTCCTGAGACTGCGCGATGGTAGCCCGCCCAGGTCAGCACACCCAGAACCAGTACAGAGACTGCCGCAATGATGATACGTGACTTCATGGTCTATTATTCTGGCTGAAGCATGTCAGCCGTTCTTTCTGGTATGGAGTATCGGACTCATAAAGACCCCAGTTTACCTATCCCGCATGGCTTAGCATGGACCAGGGTGTACTACACTCTATACAGCCGCCACCGATAGCAGGCTCAGTGAATTTCTTTAATTTTTTATTTTTTACCACAAGCCGCACCACCCGAAACACAAACACATTGTTTTCAGTGGTTTAAAATTTTCATTTTCAATCTTCGCCGTCATTGATCAAGCCGGACAGGCGTTACAGGCCGGATAAACGCAAAAACTGGTACAAACCCTATATCTTGTTATCAGCCACATGTCTATGTTGGATTTTGCTGGTTATGCATCTACAGGGATCAGGGGTCCCGCATGGAACGTACGCAGTCAGATTCTTTCTCAGGAATTTGAGCCATGACGTTATTCATGGCTTGCGTTTTGTCTGTCCATTTTCAAAGGGAGGAATGTTCATGAAGACGCTTCTTGCATCATTGGCCTTGGCCACTACCACAGCGCTAGTGGCCACACCAGCCCAGGCCGCCACGACCAGTCTGGTGTTCAACGCCCCAACCCTCGACAGCGGCACGCTCAACGAGGTGGGCTCGGTCTACCGCTACAGCGAGGTCACCACCGGTGTTGACCTTCTGCTGGAAATCACAGGCAGCTCTACCGCCGCCATCATCGACAGCGTGGGTGGTAACGAAGCCTTCTTTGACAGCAGCACCGACAACCTGATTCTGCATATCAGCCGAAGTGATCCCGCTGAAGAAGACACCTTTGTCAACCTTACCTTCACCTTCGTGGAAGCGGGCACGAATACTGCCACCTCCATCAGCGACGTCATTCTGACCGTCGGCGATATTGACAGCAACGGCGGTGATGCATTCTCCGATTACTTCCAGGTGGACCCCACGCAGTTCAGCTCGTTCTCGGCAGGCGGCGACCTGACCGCTCAGGACATGGGTGGCGGCGAAATTCGCTATATCTACTCGTTCCCCGGCGCGCCCAACATTCCCAACACCAGCCCCGATCAGGTCAATGTTTCACTGCTTCTGGGGCTCAATGGCATTTCCACATTCACTGGCACCTGGGGCTACTTCGGGGCCGGGGAGTACAACGACCGTGGTCTGCTGCTTGACGGCAGCAACGAACTGGCCGTGGATCCTGTCCCCGAACCCGCAAGCGCAGCTCTGCTGGGCCTCGGCGGGCTGGCCCTGCTGGCCCGTCGTCGTCGCTGAATCCACTGAATCGTCAGCCTGATGCACGAAGTAACATCGTGACGCTTCATACCAGCCGCATTCCTGCACATTTGAGGGGTGCGGCTTTTTCATGCCCATCACGACCACAGTCTGGGGCGTCTCGTCATCCTGCCTGTCTTGACTGATTTATCACTGCAGTTCCGCTCGCCCGGGCATTTCATGAATACCTTCTGGAGCAGGTCTGCAGAGCCGGCTTGTTCGCCACATGAAATTTAATCTTTTCCATGCCATGACTTAAAGTAAAGCCCGACGAAGAATATCAGGGAATCCCCCAAGCCGTCTATGCAGGTTAAATATTTGCAATTTATGAGTTTATATCAAGAAGTTTGACCTCCAGATCGTTTTCTGTTAAAATGACTGGCTTATGTCACCCCATACATCGACCAAGACGTCCCGCGTGACCGCTCCCTCCACAAACACCAGCAAGTCTCAGGAAGGCAAGAAGTTGTCAACTGCTGCCGCTGCTCCAGCACGAAAGCCGGGCGCAGGCAAGACGGCTCCGGCCCTGACGGCGGCAGGCATCACCAACTATGCCACTGCTACCCGTTGGCTCTATGAGCACGTCGACTATGAACGTCTGCGCATTGTTCCCTACAACAATCAGACCTTCAGCCTGGATCGCATGCGGTCCCTGCTCGACCTCATGGGCAATCCCCACGACGAACTCAAGTGCGTGCAGGTGGCCGGGACCAAGGGCAAGGGCTCGACCTGTGCCATGCTCGCCAGCATGCTCCAGGCCTGTGGCTACACGGTGGGCATGTACACCAGCCCGCATCTGGTAGACATGCGTGAGCGCATCACCATCAATGGTCAGATGATCAGCCACGCGGACATGACCGACATTCTCCGTGGCATCGCCACCCTCGAGCCCAAGCTGGAAGAAAAGGGCCTGAGCTTCTTCGAAATCATCACTGCTGCGGCCCTGCGTTACTTTGCTGACCAGGCCGTGGACATCGTCATCCTCGAATGTGGCTTGGGTGGTCGTCTCGACTCCACCACCGTGGTCACCCCCATTGTCACAGGCGTAACGCAGATCAGCCTGGACCACATGAACATTCTGGGCAAGACGCTGCCTGAAATCGCCCGCGAAAAAGCAGGCATCTTCAAGAAGGGCGTCCCCGCTCTGAGCGTGGAGCAGGACAGCTCGGTGGTTCCGGTGTTTGAGGAAGTGGCCCAGGGTGTCGGCGCTCAGCTGGAATTCACCGGCCGCGATATCGACTTCTCCTACCGCTTTGAAGCCAACCGCGAGCTTGGCCCGCATACTCGCGTGTGTCTGACCACCCCCACCAGCCGCTTCGAGCATCTGCCCGTTCCGCTACGTGGTGAACATCAGGCCCTCAACTGCGGCCTGGCGCTGGCGATGCTCGATAAGCTCCGTACCCATGGCTACAACCTGCCTGAAGAGCAGGTGGTGGCCGGCCTGGCTCAGACGCGCATCCCCGGCCGCATGGAGCAGGTCTGGAGCGAGCCCCGCGTGCTCATCGACGGTGCACACAACGCCGCGTCGATCCAGGCGCTGATCCGCGCTCTCGGCGCTCACATCGCCTACGACTCGCTGGTGCTGATCTTCGGCTGCGGTCAGGACAAGGACATCAACGGCATGCTCAAGCAGATCGCGCTGGGCGCTGACAAGGTGATCTTCACCAAGTCGCGTACCAACTCCCGCGCGGTGGAGCCTGAAGAACTGATGACCCGTTTCATCGACCTCACTGGCAAGATGGCGCAGACCGCCCCATCGCTGGAAGATTCGCTGAAACTGGCCGGCCGCGCTGTGAGCAGGGAAGACCTGATCGTCATCACAGGCAGCTTCTACCTGGCTGGCGAAGCCCGCAAGCACTTCGCCGATCTGGCCAACAAGAAGAAGCAGCGCTGAGATCAGCCTGCTGTTATTCACGCTTAACCCCTGCGCGATGGCTGCTTCCCTTCGGATAAAATCCGTTGAACAGGCAGCCATCGCGTTTATTGATTCCGAGCTTTCGCATGCTTCGCATTGGAAATGTCCAGCTTGAAACTAATCTGCTGCTGGCCCCCATCGCCGGCTACTGCGATCTGGCGTTCCGCAGGGTGGTCCGCTCCATCCGAGGCGAGCATGGCGGCGTGGGCCTGGCGTGCACCGATCTGCTCTGCCCGCAGGCGATCCTGAGCGAAAACGAAAAGTCCATGTGGCTGGCAGCCACCAGTCCCGACGACAAGCCGGTGTGCATGCAGCTTTACGGCGCGAAGCCTGACATCCTCGCCCAGGCCGCGCAGTGGGCTCAGGCGCATGGCGCCACCACCATCGATATCAACATGGGCTGCCCGGTCGACAAGGTCACCAAGAAGAATGGCGGCTCCAAGCTGCTGTGCGATCCTGCTTCCACCGTCAAGCTCGCCGAGCGCGTGGTCAAAGCTGTCACCATTCCCGTCACCGCCAAGATCAGGCTGGGGTGGGACGACACCTGCCTGGTTGGAACCACCCTTGGCCCGGCGCTGGCGGATGTGGGCATCGCTGCGTTGACCGTTCATGGCCGTACGACCGAGATGAAATTCAAAGGCCAGGCCCGCCTGCATGACATCGCCGATGTGGTGGCCGCGATGGCCAGACGTCACCCGCAGGTACCCGTCATTGGCAATGGCGACGTCAAGACGCCGATGGATGCCAAGCGGATGCTTGATGTCACAGGTTGCGCGGGCGTGATGATCGGCCGAGGCGCGCTGGGCCAGCCCTGGATCTTCCGCGATACCGCCCACTACCTGGCCACCGGTCAGATGCCCGAGCCATTGTCGCGTCGCCAGCGTGCGCAGCTGGTGCTCGATCACTTCGAGAACATGCTGATGTATCGTGGCGAGAAAGCCGCCATCAATATGATCCGCACGCGCATGAGCTGGTACTCGCCCCACCTGCAGCCCTGGACACATCTTCGTCGCAACGTACAGGAACTCCAGAGCGCCCAGCAGTTCCGCGACCTGATCCACATGGGCATGGATCAGGACCCGGGCGTGGGCAATCGCCTGCTCAAGGACAAGGATGAGCACATCGTCCCCGCCGAGCAGGAAGATGTGACGGTGTGAATCATCACGCCATCTGCTTAACCTGCAACAGAAAAAAACCCAGGCATCAGCGCCTGGGTTTTTCGTTGGTTGATTTCGATACAACCTTCGCAACTTACCGCTTGAGGAAGTCGCGGAAGTTTTCGCGGAGCAGCAACGCCACGTCGCGCTTGATCTGCTCAGGCGTCACGTTGTAGCCGATCTCGGCCACGTCGTAGTACTTGTCGGTGAGCACCTTGGCCAGGATCTTGCGGGTGTGGTCCCACTTGTAGATCAGCTGATCAAGGATGCGGGCATCGGAGTGCTGAGGCACGAAGCTGGTCCCCAGCAGTTCCAGACGCATGCGGGTCATTTCCTCGATGATCGACGGATTGTTGAGGAACCACCAGCAGCCAAAGAGCATCATGTTGCCAAACTTGCGGGCCGCCACGCAGAGCTCGTGCTGGTTTTCGCGCGAGAGCATGGTCACCAGGAACTTGTTCTGGCGGAATTCCCTGCAGAGGTTGACCACCGAGAGCACTTCGCTCTTGCCCACCATGTCGCCGGCGTCACGCAGCTCAGGGTTGACCTGCACGCGATTGCGCGAGCCGATCATCATCGCCCAGGGCAGCTTGCGGTCACGCAGCACGGGCATCAGACAGTTGCGGATGAAACGGTTACCCGCTTCGTTTTCCGGATCGGGGAAGCGGAACTCAGGCGGCAGGCTCATGGCGACGTAGATCGCATCCATGCGGTCGATCCAGTCTTCCAGGAAGCGGCGGACGTTGGCTTCCGTATCGCCCGAGAAATCAGGACGGGCATCGTAGCCCCACTCGGTGAGCTTGGCGCACGCTTCAGGCCAGGCGCGAAGGAGCTTGTCGATGCGCAGCACGGCCTTGAATCGGCTGTCCACGCCAACGTTCTTGTCCTTGAGCCACATGCCGCGTTCGTGATCATCGAACACTTCGTTGGTCATGGTGATCTGGTCCACATGGGCCAGTTCCATCACCTTGTCGACGTACTTGTCCGGGTCCTGCTGAGCGAACCACTTGCGGTAGCCCGACAGGTCCTTCTCATTGGGGTCCAGACCGAGCTTGGCCAGCGTGGTCAGCACACCGCGGCCGGCTTCACTGATGGGCGAACGCTCCACGAAGCAGTGCTTCCAGATGTGATCGGCCTGGGCCTGCTTGGGCATGGCCCAGAACTTTTCGTAGGGCAGCACGGTGTCAGGAACGATGCGGTAGACTTCCGCCACCAGGTAGTGGTAGGTCACCAGTTCATCAACACCCCAGAGCAGCAGACCACCGGCATTGGGCGATGCACCGAACTTAGGCGTGTAGCAGTGAGTATGAAGATCGGTGATCGGCTGCTGATCCAGAGCCGTCTGCACCTGAGTAAAAAGGGTCTGACGATCCAAGGTTATCTCTCCTGACAGAAAAAGTGAGGCACTATTGTATCAGCCTGCGTCATCTATGACGGATCCCGTCGGCCAGCGTAAGAATCAGGCCTGAGGCTTCTCTACCGCGCTCGCTTCCAGCGTCGGATGCGTGGCGAAACTCTTCCACAGCGGCAGTGGCAGCAGGCCGGCGAGGATCACCCCCACCTGACTCATCTTGAATGCCGCCAGCCAGAAGAACGCCGCATTCATGAAACCGTAGGAATGCAGGCCCACGCCGAGCATGTTGGTTCCGAACCACGACCACGCCGTGATGATGTTGCCAAACACCGCCAGCACCATGATGCCTCGCGTGCGCACCATGCCACCCCAGCGGGCGTGGAGGATCAGCGCATTCCAGAGCACGATGAGAATGGCCCCGTTTTCCTTCGGGTCCCAGCCCCAGAATCGGCCCCAGCTCTGGTCCGCCCAGATGCCGCCAAGCACCGTACCCGTGAAACTCATCAGCAGTGAGAAGCAGATGACGCCGTAAACCATGCGGGCAAAGACGCGGTCCAGCTCGGGGGTGATCATGCGCGTCATCGTTCCGCCCAGGATGTACATCACGCCCAGCAGCCCTGCCAGGAAAGTGCTGGAGTAACCGATGGTGATGATGATCACGTGCGTGGCCAGCCAGAAGTTGGAATCCAGCACGGCCTGCATCATTTCCATCGTGTCGCCTTCGGCCAGGTTCATTGCGATGATCAGCGTGACAAAGCCGATGAGCGAGGACACCAGCGTTCCGATGCTCAGACGGAAAGGCAGCTCCAGCAGAATCGCCAGCACCACCGCGCCCCAGCCGATGAACACCGCCGAGGAGTAGAGGTTGGTCACCGGCGGCCTGCCCTGCAGGTAGATACGCGCCGCCAGCCCGAAGGTGTGAATCGCCAGCGTCAGCAGCAGAATCCACATGGCGCTGCGGCCGAGCGTCTGCGCCCAGTTTGAACTGGCATTAGCCCGGAACAGGAACGAGAAAGCCGCCAGCACAAACACGGCCATGTAGAGAATCGTGCACAGGTAGAAAGGCGAAAGCCTGTTGAAGAACACTTCAAAGGCAAGCCTGCCTGCCAGCTCCGGATTGTTCGCCGCCAGATAGTTCTGATAGGCCACAATCGCCTGGTTGAACTCCTCCGGCTGATCCTGCTGATACTTGAAAAGGATGTTGGACATCAGCAGCGCGGCTGGCTCTTCCTGACCATGAGCTTTGGCCATATCCACCGCCTGCGTCATCGGCCGCCACTCTGTGCGGGTCTGATCAGGCGGAACGAGATAGGGATACTGCATCTCCTGAATCGACATGAACAGCTGCACATGCGACCAGAGTTCCATCACGTGACGCTGAAACAGATTCCGCTCACGGGGAGCAACCTGACTGGCCAGCTCCACCTGCTTGAGGAACGCATCGCGATGCGCCAGGATGTCGTTGAACGAGTATCGATTGCGCGAGTGCGACTTGATGCCGATGAGGTTGAGCACCCCCGTGTCATCAATGCGGAAAATCGGATAGGTGCGTGCCAGTTCAGGCTTGGCCATGGTATCAGCCAGCCAGACGATGGCAGGCTGCTTGCGCTTGCCTTCGAGTTTGAACTCGCTCACCCCGCTGATGACCTGCAGGCTGGTGCGTGCCACCGTGTCCAGCGGCTTGACGCGACCATCGGCCGTGGAAGGCAGTAGCGAGAACGCATGCAGGTTGTAATCGCCTGTCCTGATCTCGCCTCGTGGCGTCTTGTACAGGACGAAAACCACCGCAAGCAGCAGCGCAATGACAGGCAGCGCCCGATGCAGATTCGACTGAGGGGTGGACAGCGTGGTGTTCATCGCCTGCTCCTGCGCATAAAGCCTACAAGGCTGATCAGAAAGTGAATGGTCATGCCCAGCGTGATCACCGCGCACGAAATGTAGGGAATGAGCCAGCCGGGGTTGTCCACCACGTGGAGGATCGAGCCCTGACCATCAGGCATGTAGGAGGCCTGATAGAACGTCTCGCCCTGATAGCGCAGCGGATTGTTCATCCAGATCAGCACTTCGCGGTCTTCATTCTGAGCAGGATCCACCAGCCTGACGAGACTGGAGAAGTTGCGCGGCGTTTCCGTCCCGGGGTACTTCTCGTGGGTGAACTTGAGCAGATGAATCGTGTAAGGCTTGTACCTGCGCTCCAGGCGAAGGAAGACCTGATAACGCTTGTCGCCCACGATCAGCGTCTGAGGCTGATCGATGTAGAACGAAAGCAGATAACGCCCGATCTCCTGCCCGTTGTGGAAGAACGTGACCACCGCGGTGGGGATGTTGATCTGATTGCCTTCCACCCCACTGATCTTGGGAATACTGCGCACCAGGAACTGACGCGCTTCACCATGCGTGGCCAGCGGCATCAGCCCGGGCGGAGCCTGACCGGGGGTGAACATCTCCGAGTTGCCCATCCACTGGTTGACCTTGATGGACGCAGGCAGTTCTTCGTGTTCGATCACCCGCTCGTCCCACGCTGCTTTTTCCAGCAGCCGCTGGGAGACGACGGTCACCTTGTCGACCTTCTCATCGGAAGTGTCGATGATGGCCAGTTCAACCGCGTGCAGGTTCTCGGTGAAGTTGCTGCTGCCTCCAACGCGCAGCGACAGGTTGCCTTCATACGCCAGCAGACCGGTGACGATCTCGCCGACGATCAGCAGGATGATGCCGCTATGAATCATCCACATGCCAATGTGCTTGACGCCCGCACGGAATCGCACGACGTGGCCGGCGATGAGGTTAATCAGCAGCAGCCCGCAGATGGCAAACCCGCCCAGGAAGGGAATGTAGCCGGGCAGCTTGATCTGATCAGGCACAAAGACCTGCAGCGGAATCCAGACAAACAGACTGCGGAAGTAGGTGTGGATCACTTCCCAGATGCCCTGATTCACCTGCGCCAGCGTACCGGCAAGGATCAGGAACATGGCCATGAGGAACAGGGCGACCGTCAGCCTCAGTGACGCGATTGGTGCCAGGATTTTACGAAGGTTCTTTCGCATCATCGGCCCTCCTGAAAGCGGGCCGATTCAATCACGCTGATGAACTGGGCCTTCTGTTCCTCGGCCACTTCGGCGCTGCCTGTGAGTTTGAAGTACCACGTTTCGCCCGGGCGGGTGATCACACCCATAAGCATCCGCTGACCGGCGAAGTTGTCCGCGGTTCCCGTCAGATCAACCAGCGTAGCCTGCGAACCTGCCACCTCCAGGATCGAAACAGGCTGCATCGCCAGCGATGTCACCGGCTCAAGCCCGAGCTGGCCACGCCAGCGGTTGATGTTGGGAAGCAGTCCGCCCCCATCGCCATTGAGGCGCGAGACGGTGACCATGGCTTTGCCCCTGGCACTGGTCGATTCATACATCGCCAGCAGCATGGATGACGTCGGAGTCTGAGCCTGCCAGCTGGCGGGCTTATCGTAGGTGATCCCTTGTGCATCACCCGAGGCGGCAGCAGCGGGTTGTGAAGGAGCGTTCGTCGCCGCAGGCTGTTCGCTGGCAGCGCCCGGCCTGACGAAGCGGAAGGATTCCGCGAACTGACGGATAGTCTGCTTCTGACCGGCCACCAGTGCATCTTCACCGCTGGCCTTGATGAACCAGCTGCGCTCTGTGCCCACCTGAATGATGACAGCAATGGTCCGCCGGCCCGTCTGCGGGTTGAGCGCATCGATCATCCCGCCGAAGCTGCCCTGGGTATTGATGAACTCAATGTGTTCATGCAGCGTTTCCTCGGTCACAGGCGGAAGACCGATCTGCTGACGCCAGCGGTTGACGTTTGCCAGCACACCGCCCACATCGCCGGCGAAAGAGGAGACTTCAATATCAGGCTTGTGTTCGCGGGTGTTGGGATGGAACACCGCCAGGATCATCGGCCTGGGGTTGCTTTCCTGATGCCACTGCGCGGGAACAGTCCATTGCACCATCGCCAGCGGCGAGAGATCCGTCTGACCGGCCTTGGGAGGCTGATTCTGCTCAGGCGAGGTTTCCGGGCCGGTGAGCAGGCGGCTGACGTGATGATCGTCCTTCTTTTCAATCGTATAGGACCGCACATCCTCGGCCCGGTCACATCCTGCCAGCAGGAACAGACCCAGGCCCGCACAAAGCGACATCAGTCGCCCCACAGGCCTCCAAACGCTCTTTTGCATGATGTCATCCATCGCAAGGTAAAAGCCCCCGGACCTGTTCGCCGAACACGTCCACACAATCCCCAGCCTTGTCAGTTTATTCCTTATTTAACCGGGGAACAAATGAACGTCGGCCAGATGAAGGCCTACCGGGTATTACCTGCTTCGGGAGCGGTTGCTGCCATTGGCGACGATACGCTTAAGCATCGGAGCCAGAGCCTCTTCAACCACCTGATTCCAGCCCATGCGCATGACCAGCTTCTGGCCGGTGTCGAGCATTGTCTGGCGCTGGGCATCGGTGGTGGGATGGCGTTCCATGATCAGACGCGCGATATCACCAGCCACTGCGGTTTCCATGCGATCGCGCTGCCCACGAGTCATGTGCTTGAGTTCATCAATGCCCATCGGCCGATCGAGTCGGGTGAAGTCGGCTTCGATGACGTTGAACGTGCCCTTGCCCTGCGTGACATGATCGACAAACCCCTTGCAGCCACAGACGCTGGAAATGACACACAGCGCCCCTGCCGCCAGAGGTTCCAGCGGACTGATGCCAAAAGGCTCATACGTCGCCATGCCGAATTCCACGTCGGTGGCGCATCGGAAATCAACGAAGTTCATCTCCGCTGGCAGCTTCGAGCCGATGCGGTCCCTCGACCAGCCAAACTGGTTCACCAGCACCACCTGCACAGCTGAGTGGTCGCGGTTGAAGTGTTCAATATCGCGGTGGAGATCCACCTCCGGTTCCACCAGATCGGGGTAGCCTTCGCGGTGATGGCGAGGCCAGCCGTACTGCTGCTCCATGTGGGTGATGTCATGGGCACGCCTGACGCCGCCGGCCGAGGTAAGGATCAGCAGCACCGCCTTGCGTCCTGCTGCCCGCAGGTGGGGCTCAAGCTGATGACACACCGCCAGATCGCGCCACAGCCCCTTGGAAATCACCGGGCGTGTCACGTGGGTCATCATCATGTCCGGGCGATAACCCAGCAGATTCTCGCAGTAATCACCGAGCATCGTTCTGCAGCGCTGGCGGTAGTCCATGGTGACCTTCAGCGCGGGGACGCCGTTGTAGATCAGGTCGATGGGGTGGCCATCAAAGTGGCTGCCAAGAAACTGCATCTCCTGCGCGGTCTTGTCCCCCACCGCGATCAGGCCGTCACACAGATGCGCCCGACTGATCAGCGCGTGACGAAGCAGGTGATCCTGATTGCCAAAGACATCCTGAACGTACAGCCCCTTGGCGCGAGCCTGATCCAGGATGTTGTAGAACATCGTGTCATGCCCCGGCGAGCCTTCCACCAGCCAGCGGGCCGTCGCACATTCGTGAGCATGGAACACCGTGCGGAACTGGTTCTGCCCGTCGAGAATGGCCTGCAGTGCGGTGGGCATCCCCATGAACTCATGGGCAAAGATCGTGCAGGGCATATCGGCTTCAGTCAGAATCCCCTGCAGCGCGTAGTACGCAGGCTCCGCCAGCCGGATGTATTCCTCGTAATCCCAGGTCTTCTCATATCGACTGGAATCAAGCCCGAAGGTCTCCCATAGACGCAGCTTGAAAACATTGAGCCTGTCGGGATTGGTGCGAAAGACGTCGATGAGCAGAACTTCGGCTTCGCCATCATGACCGTCTGCCGAGAACGTGCGCTTGCCATAGACGATGGCCACATTGAACGCCCACTCCACCGGCCGGAATCGACCGGCCAGGCCCAGCTCATCAATCTGATCAATCGAACTGTAGAGAACTTTTCCATGCTCACCCAGGCGATGTCGAGGGTCCGCATCAATATGCGTCGCCATGGGACCGATGAGAATGGATCGTTTCACATACTGCTGATAGCTCGGGCTGCTGATCAGCCCCTGAAGCACGGTGCCAATACCCCCGACCTGCTCCACAGCTTCATGCGTGACATGAGCCAACGTCAATTGTTTGATTTCTGGCATGCATGGATTGTAGCGACGCAAGGCAGCAAAACATCTTTTTTCTTCGAGGATTAAAGGGGTTTTATCTCTATCAACCCTAAAAGCAGAGATTAAAAAAGCCCACCGGAGGTTGCTCCGCGCGGGCCGTGGGTTTGTGGGAATCAGACTCAAAGACAGGTCGAACAATCAACCCGGGGGCAGGCTGGAAGGGTCGATGTCCGCGCCGGGCTTGGTCACGGCTTTGCTCTTGCGGATGCGCGTGGTGGTCTTGCGCGGACCCGAAGTCGTCGAACCGCGGGCCAGGGCGATGACGCCCGTGCGGGCCAGTTCGATGATGCCATAAGGCAGCAGCAGTTCGATGAGCGCTTCGATCTTGTCTTCGGTGCCCGAGATCTCGATGGTCAGGCTGTCATGGCCGACGTCGATGATCTTGGCGCGGAAGAGGTTGACCAGTTCGATCAGCTCGCCGCGATGAGCCGTGGGGGTGGCGCCGGCGGTCGAAACCTGGATCAGGGCCAGGTCGCGTTCGACGTAGGAGACATCACCGTAGTCGGCCACTTTGACCACCGGAACCAACTTGGCCAGCTGCTTGCGGACCTGTTCGAGCGTGGCATGGTCGCCGTTGACGACGATGGTCATGCGCGAAATTTCGGGGTTCTCGGTGCGGCCGACAACCAGGGAGTCGATGTTGAACCCACGGGCGGCAAACATGCCCGCCACCTGAGAAAGAACACCGGGCTCGTTGGTGACCATGGCCGCGATGACGTGACGCAACGTTGTTGATTGATTCTGGCTCATCGTCACATGATACCGGATTCAAGCCCGCCAGTTCAAATGCGCAGCTGCAGGCCCGCAGCCCCCTTACGCCACCGGTGGCCGTTGCCTGCCCAATCCTGCCAGACCCGACTGAGCCCACCCTGTCCGAGCAATAAAAAAGCCGCGACGGATCGCGGCAGAGTTCAGGGCCTGAGTGGCTAATGCGCCCGGTGCGATTCGAACGCACGACCTACGGTTTAGGAAACCGTTGCTCTATCCTACTGAGCTACGGGCGCTTCGGAGGAGCCATTATAACTACTGCCCCGCCGGCTTGCATCGCACATAGTAGTCCAGAGCATCACGCCAGAGCCGACAGTTCCATGTCGCAGTTGAGCTCTTCACACAAGGCCTCAAGCTGCTTGCGCAGCGATCGCAGGGCCAGATTGGTGGGCAGCGTCATCACCACTTCCATCGAGAACAAAGGCGTGCCCGACACCGAACCGGGCGACAGGCGGGTCTGCAGTTCCTCGATGTTGATGCTCAGGCGATGTAGCAGCGCAGTGACCTTGTGCACGATGCCTGGCTGGTCCATCGCCTGAATGCGCAGCCTGCAAGGCAGCCCCACTGCGCGGGCGCCCGGGGCCTGGCTGGGCTCAGCGACATTGAGATTGAGCCCAGCAGCAGCGCCGGCTGTCACGGCTTTGTCCCGGATCGACTGGACCACCGCGTCACTGGCTTCCACCAGAATGAGCATTGCAAACTGGCCACGCAGATTCACCATGCGCGAGTCGGCGATGTTTGCGCCCTGATCAAGCAGGAAGCCGGTGATCTGATCCACCAGACCAGGCCGGTCGATTCCCACTGCAGTGATAACAAGCTGTTGCATGATTCACAGTTCCTTGTGTTCGGTTCATCTCAGCAGACAAGAGCCTTATCGACTCGAATCAGCGGACCACTTCAATCTGCAGCCTGCCCATGACCGGAGCCAGCACGAGCATGTCATTGGCAATCACGCCCTGCGACAGATCGCTGATACCCAGTGCGATATGCGTGGCATCGAAGGGATGATCACTGCTGAGCGTGGCATCGAGATCGATCCACGAGCCGCCCTGGCTGTCGCTGCCTGGAATCCAGACGCGGGTCCACATGTGATAGCCGAAGATGTCATCGTGGCCTTCAAAGTTGTCGGCGTAGACCAGCCCGGACACCGTACGTGATGCCAGGCCCTGCGTGCGAAGCAGCGCCGCCAGCAGCACCGCGTGTTCGGTGCAATCGCCCTTGCCATCGCGTGCCACTTCACTGGCCGAGGCGAAGCCGACCGACAAATCCTTCTTGCTGATGTACTGATACACGAACTTGCGAAGCGCCTCGGCTTTGACGGCCGGCGATGCGTCGGCAGGCACATTCTTCAGGGCCTGGCTGGCCAGCTGCTTCACGCGTGGATCGTTGCTGTTGAGCATGGGCGATGGGGCGCGATCCGCCTCAGTCGGCAGATCCTTGCCCGGCTCGACAGGCTGGTTCAGATCCACCACCACGCGCACGGTGGAGTCATCGCTCCAGACCACCTTCTGATAGCTGCCACGGGGCAGGAAGGCTTCGGGCAGCGGGACCGCTGAACCGTCAGGCATCGTTCCGATTTTCAGTTCATACACGCCCTGCCGAAGCTGGCGGGGTGATTCAATTTTGCCCTTGGGTGTGATGAGCATCGACGCCAGAAGCTGAGGCGGATTGATCGGGGTCTGGGCAATGGCTTTGTCGGCCTGAACGACTTCCAGTTCGATGCCCCCCATACCCATCTTCATCTTGACGGCCCGGCCCTGCTCATCGGCATAGACGCGGGAGGTCACACCGGGCATGCGCGAGGAGCTGGTTTCCAGAACCGTAGCTTCCACGCGGCGGCCCATGACGGGGACTACTTCCTTGCCCAGCACATTGAGCGTGGTTTCAAAAGGCTCAGGGCCCAGGCTGGCCTCGATGGACCAGGTCTTGATCTGCTTCTTGCCCGCAGCCAGTTCATCAGCGATGTAACGCGCCATCGCCACGGGTGTCATCCAGGGCTGCGTTGGGGGCAGGACCGATCGTTCAGTCTTCTGCTGGCCCTGCTCGGTGGTGATGATGATCTTGTCCGGGTGAAACTTGAGCGTGGTGGTGGCCGTCATCTGCGAGAGCTTCTGAACGTTGACCGCTTCGATGGGTTTGCCATCAGGCGTTTCAACGAAGCGGGTATTCATCTCAATCTTCAGCGACAGCTCGCCACGGCGGATCTCAATGACCATCTGCGTGCGATCCACCAGATTGCCATTTTCGACGCTCTCCTGCGCGTGGAGATAGCCCGCAGGCTCGCCGCCCATGTTCACCACGTACCAGCGTTCAAAGGTGGTAGAGGCTGTCCCCTGCCTGGCGTGCGCGGGCAGGATCAGCGTGAGCAGCATCAGCAGTGACAATGCCGGGATCAGCCAGCGGGAACGGAATGCACCGATCGTTCTGTTCATGAACCTCTCCTGAAAATCAGGGTTGAATCAATCGGCCCCCGGCCGATCCATCAGACTATTTTACGACGTCGCGTCGCCCAGCCCCATCGCGTGTGCCAGCCGCGCCAGTGACTGATCATCGTACAGCGCAAAGCACCAGTCGCGTCGGTTGGCCTGCGTGTGATTCTGCAGGCCGTGCTGGGCATCAATCAAAGCCTGCCTGGCCTGCTGCAGGGGTCCGGGCATCAGCGATGCCAGCGTGTCATTGATCTCATGCAGTCGACGGAAGGCCCGAGCCTTCTCCTCGCGATCCTGCGACTGGCTCAGCGTTGTGAGCAGTTGGTCCTTCTCCTCAGCCAGGGCTCTGGCCTGGGCATTGAGCAGACCGGACTGATGATTGAGATTATGAGGCAGATGATGGAGCCACCAGATGGCCCGCTGCACATCGGCAGGCGTGGCCACGGGAATATCGAAGGCAAAGCGAAGATCGGC
>Ga0207868_1000246_pt1 | contig 68138 bp, 63 predicted proteins | sample Passage237B_FD_187370 | JGI IMG/M metagenome (GOLD analysis project Ga0207868, IMG submission 187370) | Cellulose adapted compost microbial communities from Newby Island Compost Facility, Milpitas, CA, USA - Passage2 37B (SPAdes) (version 3) ...
GTGCCGAGACCGTCAACGTCCTTGGCGGGGGAGATGCGACGGAAAATCAACAGTTCGTCGATTTGCTTCGGCATCGGAGACTGCACGAGAATGCCGTCAACTGTGTCGTCGGCATTGAGATCATCGATGATCTTTTCGAGATCGGCCTGCGAGATGTCCACGGGCGGCAGAATGACACGGCCTTCGATACCGATCTCAGCCGCGGTCTTTTCCTTTTTGCGCACGTAGGAAACCGATGCTGGATCGTCTCCGACACGGACGAGGGCGATGCAAGGCTTGCGACCAGTGATGGTGGCGACTTCGGCCTTGAGCTCGGCAATTATGGTGGAGGCGATTTGGTTACCGTCGATCAGTTCCATGAAAAGTGAACAGGGGCGGGGAGTTATTTCAGACGCAGGCTCTCAACCTTGATGACGATATTTTTGCCGTCAGGGAGAGCGGTGGGCACACCGTAGACCACGACTTCGCGGTCGGCGTATTTTTCAATTTGTTCGGTGAGCAACAGCTTGGAGATGTCGAGATATGCGTAACGCACATCCGCCGCGTCGTTGATCTGCCAGTCGTAAGGACGACGCGGGGTGAATGGCCGGCGAGTGGAGACAAACTTGCCTTGGAACAAGCGCGGCAAGACCGCGCCATCGGAGCCGGTGGATTGATAAGTGGTGCGCGCAGGAGCGGGCAGCGGCGCGGCTACCGTTGTCGTCGGTGCGCTCGTGTATTGCGCCGGCATGTCAACCAACACAGGTGGCTCGCTTGCGCGGACAGGAGTGGAAGTGCTGGCTTGCACATAGCCGACGACTTTTTTGTCCAAATTGATTTGCGTCCATTTACCGTGAAGGCCGGTAATTGTGGTTTTGTCGCCTACCTCCATGATGGCGAGCACGCCGGAATCGTTGGAGGGTTTGAGATAAATACTGGAACCGGCTTTCACGTGCAGACCTTTGTCGATGTCGCTGTTGCGCACGTAGCCTTCGAATGGTCCTTCGACTTGCACGGCCTGCCAGCCGGCGGGCGTGGCCGCCATAATTTCGGTGGGAGCGGGCTCTGGCTCGGTGCCTTGGCTCAGCACTTTAAGCACCGCGGCGTTTGCGTTGGGCTGCGTGTGAACAGCCGTGGGAGACTTCAGCGGAGCCGCGGTGGCAATCAATCCGGTCAGCCCGAAGGAAATCAGAAGAAAAAGAGACTTAGTCATTGGCATCGGCGGTTCTTGTTTTGCGCGTCCCACCGAACGGGCGGGGCACTTTGAAGAGTAATGAGATGTCTTTACTAGAAAGTTGTTTCATCGCACGCAACGGGATTCCCTTCAGTCGCATGGCGCCGATTTGGTAGCGGCGCAGGCGCTTCACCTCGTAACGCAACGTCATGAAGAGCTGGCGAATCTCGCGCTTTTTCCCGTGATGCATGTGCACGTCGAGATTGGTCGATGACTTGGACGCACCGGGATTAACCAAGGCGGCGTATTCGACTTTCAAGCGCTCGCCTTCAATGACCACGCCCTTGAGCAACTGGCCGATGCGGCTGGCGGGGTAGGGTTGCTTGAGGATGACATGGTAGCGTTTGACGATCGTGTTGGACGGATGCATCAGCCGGTGCGCCAAATCACCGTCGGTGGTCAGGATGACGAGGCCTTCGCTATCCTTGTCGAGCCGGCCGGCGCAGAAGAATCGATAACGTGCTAATTCGCGCGGCAGCAGATCAAAAATGGTTTCCGGATTATGCGGATCGTCGTTGGAGCAAACCAAGCCGCGCGGCTTGTGCACCGCCAGTGTGATCTTGGGCTGCGTTTGCTGCACCGACTTGCCGCGCACCGTGATCTTGTCGTTCTCGGGATCGATTTTTTGTCCGAGCGTGGCCATGGCGCCGTTGACCCAGACTTCGCCTTCCGCGATCAGGGTCTCGGCCGCGCGGCGAGAGCAGATGCCGGCGTCAGCCAGGTATTTTTGCAGACGTATGGGTTCGTTTTCCCTCATGGACGCGGGCAGTTGGCGGGAAATATACGCCGGGCGCAAGCCCCTGAAACAAATGCTTGCGGAGTCGAATCATGGCGCCCTTCATCCGGGCTGCATGTCAGAGGGAAATCAAGCAACAGAAGCCTACACCAAAGATAACCCATTTCCTGCCCGCGTGGTGGAGAATCGGGTGCTGAATCGTCCCGGCTCGGCCAAGGAAACCCGCCACTTCGTGGTGGACTTGGGCGACAGCGGCCTCGTTTACAAGGCGGGAGATTCCCTCGGAGTTTTCGCTTCCAACCGAAAGTCGGAAGTGGACGAGATTATCCAGTTGCTTGGTGCAACGGGCGACGAACTCGTGACTCCCTTGCGCGCTCCGGCGCCGATGTCATTGCGCGAGGCTTTGTCCACCGCGCTCGATCTTGATGGCCCGACCAAAAAGCTGGTCGAACTTGTGGCGTCCAAAGTCACCGACGCTTCGCAGAAGGCGCAATTGGAAGGCCTCCTGCAACCAGAAGCCAAAGAGCAACTCGACGAGTTTTTGTATAACCGCAGCTTTGTGGACCTCCTCGCGGAGTATCCGACGGCGAAGTTCGAACCGCAGGAATTCGTCAGTCTAATGCGTCGCTTGATGCCGCGGTTGTATTCCATCGCTTCGTCGCCGCGCGTTTATCCGAATCAAATTCACCTCACCGTGGCGATCGTGCGCTACAACACGAATAATCGTGATCGCGTCGGCGTTTGCTCGTCGTTCCTTTCCGATCGCGTCGAAGTTGGAAACACTCCGGTGCCGGTGTTTGTGTCGCATTCGCATTTCGGCCCGCCGGAAGACAACTCGAAGGACTGCATCATGGTCGGCCCCGGCACAGGTATCGCTCCGTTCCGCGCCTTTGTGCAGGATCGCGTGGCGTCGGGTGGCACTGGCCGCAATTGGGTTTTCTTCGGCGACCAAAAGAAATCCACCGACTACCTTTACGAGGAAGAGTGGAACGATTACCTTGCCAAGAATCAGGTGCAACGGCTCGACCTCGCGTGGTCCCGCGACCAGGCGACCAAGATCTACGTGCAGGATCGCATGCGTGAAAACGCGGCCGAGCTCTGGGCGTGGATTGATGGCGGTGCGCACTTCTATGTTTGCGGTGATGCCAAGCGCATGGCCAAGGACGTGGACGTCGCGCTGCACGAAATCATCGCTGCGCAAGGCGGCATGGATGCCGAGGCGGCCGCCGCTTACGTGAAGCAAATGAAAAAGGACAAGCGCTACCAGCGTGACGTCTATTGATTTTCCCGACACCCATGAGTTATACATTTAACAATCGAACGGCGCTGGTGACCGGCGCCGGCCGCGGCATCGGTAAAGCCATCGCTGAGACATTGGCGAAGAACGGCGTGACCGTGATCTGCGTTTCCAAATCGGAATCATCCTGCGGTGCGGTGGCGGACGCGATCAATGCTTCTGGCGGCAAAGCCAAGGCGCTGGCCGTCGACGTGGCGGATGGCGCGGCGATCGCTTCGGCCGCGGAATCGCTGCTCAAAGAATTTCCGACGATCGACATCCTCGTGAACAATGCCGGTATCACGCGCGACGGCTTGCTGTTTCGCATGAGCGACGCCGACTGGAACGACGTCATCAATACGAACCTCTCGAGCTGCTTCCATTGGACCAAGCATCTGGCGCGGCCGATGACGCGCGCGCGTTGGGGCCGCATTATCAATATCGCTTCGGTGAGCGGTATCATGGGCAATGCCGGTCAGGCGAACTACTCGGCCGCGAAGGCGGGCATGATTGGTCTGACCAAAACGCTCGCGCGCGAATTCGCCTCGCGCAGTGTTACGGCCAATGTCGTCGCGCCCGGTTTCATCAAGACCGACATGACCACGGACTTCGTGAATAATCCGGAAGTTTCGGCGAAGATTTTGGAGGCTGTTCCTCTCAAACGATTTGGAGAGGCGGCCGACATCGCGAACATGACCGCATTTCTCGCATCGGAAGAAGCCGGATACATTACGGGACAAGTTTTTACCGTTGACGGCGGCATGGCGATGTGAAGCCTGCTAACTCGTATTTAACCACCACATGGCTGACCAAAAAACCATCGAACAACGCGTTAAGGAAATCATCGTTAACCAGCTTAACGTGAACGAGGAGCAAATCACCCCTGAGGCTTCTTTCCTTGACGATCTTGGAGCTGATTCGCTCGACACCGTTGAGCTCATCATGGCCTTCGAAGAAGAGTTTAAGGATGAAATCAAGGGTGAGATTCCCGAGTCCGACGCTGAGAAACTGCAGACCGTCGGCCAAGTTATCGAATACATCAAGGCCAAGGCCGCCGCGCAGTAATCGAAATCACTCTTTGGCGTTCTACCACCTTCCTTGTTGGAATTGCTGGTAGAACGCTTTTTTGTTTTTAACACTTTCGGTTTTCTTGGAGATCCGCATGGAAGCACCAGCGACACGCAGAGTCGTAATCACAGGATTGGGCGTAGTGGCTTCGATTGGCCACAACGTGAATGATTTTTGGGCCTCTTTGGTGGCCGGAAAATCCGGCATTCGGCGGATTTCCCATTTTGATCCCACGGACTACGCCAGCCAGATCGGCGCGGAAGTCTTGGATTGGGACGCAGGGAACTACATGGATCCCAAGGATGCGCGCCGCAACGACCGTTACACGCAGTTTGGCTTTGTCGCGTCAAAGCAAGCGGTAGCGGACGCGGGTCTCGACATGAGCAAGGAGGACGGCGACCGCGTCGGCGTCATGATCGGCTCCGGCATCGGCGGCATGCACACCTACGAAACACAGTTGCGCGTGTTGGACGAACGTGGCCCGCGCAAGGTGTCTCCATTCACGATTCCCGCTTTGATCGGCAACATGTGTGCCGGTATGGTCGCGATTGAATATGGCGCGCGTGGTCCGAATTTCGGTCTCGTCTCGGCGTGCGCCACAGGCGCGCATGCGATCGGCGAAGCGGCTCATGCGATTCGACGCGGCGATGCTGACGTAATGATCGCCGGCGGCAGCGAAGCCGCGATCACGCCTTTTGCCTACGCGAGCTTTTGCGCGATGAAGGCCATGAGCACGCGCAATGAGGACCCCGAAAAAGCCAGCCGACCGTTCGATTTGAACCGCAACGGTTTTGTGATGGGCGAGGGTGCTGGTATTCTCGTGCTCGAATCGCTGGAGCATGCCCAGGCTCGAGGCGCTCGAATTTACTGTGAACTCGCCGGATATGCGGCGACATGCGATGCGTTTCATATCACGCAGCCTGATCCGGAAGGAAAGGGTTTGTCATTGGCGATGAGTCGCGCGCTGAAAAGCGCGGGACTGACGCCGAGCAACATTGATTACATCAACGCGCACGGCACTTCGACACCGTATAACGACAAGTTCGAAACCCTCGCGATCAAGAAGGTGTTCGGCGAGCATGCCGCGAAGGTGCCGGTGAGTTCGACCAAATCGATGACCGGCCATTTGCTCGGTGCCGCCGGCGGCATTGAGTCCGTGATCTCGGTCAAGACGATCGAGAGCGGCACGCTGGCCCCGACGATCAATTTGGACGATCCGGACCCGGAGTGTGATTTGGATTATGTGCCCAAAGTCGCACGCAAGCAGGCGATCCGTGCGGTTCTGAGTAATAATTTGGGGTTTGGCGGCCAAAACGCTTCCATCGTATTCAAGGCGCTTTGAGCGCGGCGGACGGCCTCAAACCCCGAGACCTACTCGCCAAATTTGGCCAACAAAAAACCCGCAGAGTTCTGCGGGTTTTTTATTAAAGGGAAAACTTGATTCCGGTTCAGGCCTTCTGGACCAAACCAGCCTTCAAGGCCTTGACGGAGACCAACATGCGCTTGGTGCCACCGTTAGGAAGCTTCACGCGGATGCGCTGCAGGTTAGGGCGGAATTTGCGGGGCGTGATACTGGTCACGTGCGTGCCGATGCCGCCGCTCTTTTTGCTCTGTCCCTTGCGGTTAATGATGCTGCCCTTGGTGGGGCGCTTACCTGTGATTGCACAAATTCTGGCCATGGCTTCAGTGGTTAAAAGGTTTGCGAGTAAAGGTTTTGAATCTGCAGAAGCAAGGGGAATCTCAAATATCTTTTGCACTGCGAATTCCGTGCAGAACTTGGAATTTTTGCCCCAAGTAGGCGGGGTGGATCAATTGCATCAACGCCATTTTTCGGGGGCTTAAGCGAGTCGCCTCGGTTTTCATGGTGGCCTCCAACAGACGGGCGCCGCGACGGACGAAAAAGGTTTCCTGTGAATTCACCTGCACGGACTCGAAACCCGATGCCTCCAGGGCCGTTTGGAGCCAGTCCCAGCAAATATGACAGGTCAGGTCCTGTTCTCCCGGCCAAGCCAGCAAGTCATTTGATTGCTGATGGCTCTTGTAAGCGCGCATTGTGCCGTGAGGACACGCGGTGCTAATTTCTGTCCAAGTTTTGCCGTAATCACAGGCCAGAAAAACGCCCTGCCATTTCTGCGCGACGATGGTTTGGAGTAGTTCTGTGGCGGCTTGCGGTGCATCGATCACATAACCTTCGGGCGCATCGGATGGGAGGTAATCCGGCGATGCATTCAGTAGGAGTTCGATTTCACGCAATTCGTCAGAGACACACGCGACGCCCAATTCGCGCCACGCTGATTCGCGCCGCACGAACCGTCGACAGGGCTGCGCGTCGAAAAGCTCGTTGGAAAACACCACGCAACGCCCGGAAAGCTCGATGGGCTGGCCGACCTGAATGGTGCGATAATTGGCAAACGGGTGCGCAATTTCGCGCAAAATTCCGCCGTCTGGCTCCGCGCCGATCTCGACAAAGGTGCTCTCGGCGCAGGCCTTTTCGCCGATCAGATTCAAGCAGCATTCGGTGATCAGTTCGCCGAACAGGTTGCCGACGGATGTGGCGGTGTAGAAGTCCGTGCCGGGCTTTTGACCGACGCGCTTCCTGTTTTGTCGATAATAGCCGACTTCGGGATCGTAGAGCGCGAGCTGCATGAACGCATCAAACGGCAGCACTGCATCGGCTCCGCCCTTGGCTTTGAAGCGATGCAGAAATGCGGGTGATGGCGCGTGATTACTGGACGATCCCATTTACAAAGCGAAGCAGATGCACACAGTCGCGCCTATGCTCAAACGGATTCTTCCTGTGCTGGTCGGCGCGTGCCTCGGCTTGGTGCTTGCAGTCGTAGTTCTGCGTCAGGCTGCCGTGTGGGGATTCCTGCCGAATCGAGAGCTTAATCGCTCCGCCGATTACGTCCGCGATGTGATGCGTTTGGTAAACAAACATTACGTGGATGCAGACGATGCCACTTACGATCGGCTCGCGCGCGAAGCCATTCACGGGCTAGTTGGTTCGCTGGATCCGCACTCGGAGTTTCTGGAGGCCGAGGACTTTAAACACTTTGAGGACGATCTGGACGGCGAATTTGGCGGTATCGGCGTGCAGGTGGAATTGCGCGCCGAGAAGGTCGTGATCATTGCGCCGATTGCCGGCACGCCGGGCGAACGAGCCGGTATTCTGCGTGGTGATGAAATCATTTCCGTGGATGGCCGAAGCGTGAGCGAAAGGTCACCGATGGACGACGCTATCAGCCGCCTGCGCGGCAAGCCCGGCACGAAGGTTGTGGTTGGATTGCACCGGCCGAGCGAAAATCGGAATTTCGAGGTTCCGATTGTGCGTGAGCAAATCGCGATCGATAGCGTGCGCGAGGTTCGCCTGCTCGAAAATGACATCGGTTACATTCAACTGGTCGAATTCTCGGCGCGCACCGGCGAACAGTTTTTCGAGGCGCTGGACACGCTTCGTAATCAAGGTGCGCAATCGCTCATTCTCGATCTGCGCAGCAACCCCGGCGGTTTGTTGGATGCGGCTGTGGCCGTGGCCGAGCCGTTCTTTCGGAAAGGCGAATTGGTGGTTTATACCGAAGGGCGGAATCCAGACGATCGTGAGGAGTTGCGCGCCGAGATGTCAGGCGAACCGCTCTCGATGCCTATAGCCGTGCTTATCAATGGAGGCACTGCCAGTGCGGCCGAGATTGTCACGGGCGCGCTGAAAGATACCAAGCGCGCGGTGGTAGTGGGCGAGCGCTCTTTTGGCAAAGGTTCGGTGCAGACGCTTTTCAAACTTCGTAATGGCGATGGCATGCGGATCACGACGGCACGTTATTACACACCCGGCGGGGTTTCGATTCACGGGCAGGGCATCGAGCCGGATGTGACTTTGGTGATGACGCCGGAAGAAGACGGCAAACTGCGCCTGCAACGAATTCGCGGCGACATGACCGATCCAGAAGAGTTTAAGGCACGTTTCGGTTTCACGCCGATCGCGGACGCCCAGTTGGATGCCGCAATTGATGTCTTGAATGGGCTGCGGTTGCTGAAGCAACGTCAGGCGCCATGATTCTCGCGCTGGAAAGTTCGTGTGACGAAACCGCGGTCGCGTTGTTTGATCCCCAACGCGGCTTGGTCGGTGAGTGGGTGCACACGCAAATGGCGCTGCACGAAAAGCACGGCGGCGTGGTGCCGGATTTGGCCACGCGTGAGCATCTGCGAAATTTTCCGGCGCTGTTGGCCCACGCGCGTGATCACGAAGTGTGGAGTCAAATCAACACGATTGCGGTGACCCAAGGCCCGGGATTGGCGGCGTGTTTGGCGATTGGGCTCGCTTCGGCGAAAGCGCTTTCGGTGGGAATGTCTCTTCCTGTGTGGGGAGTGAATCACCTGCGCGCGCATGCGTTTTCACCCTTCATTTCCTTACATGCGGCCGCACCGGCGGAGTTTGAAGCTAAGCTGTCTTCGCTGCTGCCGCACCTCGGCCTGATTGTCTCGGGCGGAAATACGTTGCTGGTTGAGATTACCAAAGAGCGTCGTGTGCGGGTCATTTCCTCGACGCGTGACGACGCTGCCGGCGAGGCGCTCGACAAAGGCGCGAAGCTGCTCGGGCTTGGTTATCCAGGTGGACCGTTGGTCGAAAAGACGGCCCGCGGTGGTGACGCGACGGCGTTTGATTTTCCGCGTGGTTTGGGACGGCGCGACAATTTGGAATTCAGCTTTTCCGGTTTGAAGACGAGCTTGCGCTATCAGTTGGAAAAACTGTCCGTTGAAGAAGTGCAGGCGCGATTGGCGGATTTATGCGCGAGCTATCAACAAGCCGTGGTGGACGTGCTGCTGCGCAAATTGGAATTGGCCTGCGAAGCGAGAAGCTATGCCAGCATCGGGCTCTCGGGTGGCGTGGCCAACAACACGCTGTTGCGACAACGCGTGGCGGGTTTGGGCAAAGCGTGTCGTCTGCCGGTTCTAGTGGCGGAGCCCAAACACACTGGCGACAACGCCGGGATGATCGCGTTTGCCGCGTGGATTGATCGACACGGTGTCGATCGCCGTTCTGGCGTCGGTCTGAATATCGAGCCGAACGCGCTGGCGGATGCCGAGCCGAGTGACGTGAGTCAGGCGTAATCGCGTCGCAGATTGCTCGGCAGGATGCCGAGTTCTTCGCGGTATTTGGCGACGGTGCGCCGCGCGATATTGAGACCTTTTTCACGCAGCTTGGTCACGATGGCTTGGTCGCTGAGCGGAGATGCTTTGTCTTCGGCGGCGATCAAATCGGCGATGAGCTCCTTCACACTGGTGTTGGAAATCGAAGCGCCGGATTCGTCCTGATAGCCGGTGGTGAAAAAGTATTTGAGCTCAAACACACCGTGCGGGGTCTTGATGTATTTGTTGGCGATGGCGCGGCTCACGGTGGTCTCGTGCACGCCGACGATCTCGGCCACTTGAGTCATTGTCAGTGGCTTCAACTGCGACACGCCATGCTCGAAGAAATCGATCTGCGCTTTGAGGATTTCACGCGTGATGCGTTCGATGGTGCGCTGACGTTGCTCGATGGAGTCGATGAGAAATTTGCCCGAGCGCATGCGCTCGCGCAGGTAATCGCGCTCGGATTTGGACAGCGTGCCTTTGGCGATCAGTTCACGATAAGTGCTAGAGATGCGCAATCTCGGGATGTAATCGCTGTTGAGTGAAACTTTCCATTCGCCGTCGTCATCTTTGTAGATGGTTACGTCAGGTTCGACGACGCGATTGGTGTCTTCGCTGAAACGGCGCCCGGGCGCAGGATCGAGTTTCCCGATAATCTCGATGGCACGTTGAATGTCCTCAGGTGAAGCGCCGAGTTTGCGCGACAATTCCGGAATGCGGCGCCGCGCGAGCAGATCGAAATGATCGCGCACGATGCGGGCGGCGAGCGATGTGCCGCGATTCTGTGCGGTCAATTGGGCCAGCAAGCAATCGGCGAGGGAATGGCTGCCGATGCCCGGCGGATCGAAGCTTTGGAGTGTCTTAGCCGCAGTCTGCATGTCGGCGAGGGCCAAGCCGGATTGCAGCGAGGCGTCCGACAACGACTGCGTCAGAAAGCCGCGTTCATCGATGTTGCCGATCAGGTATTTGATGGCTTCCAACTCGCCGGCACTGAGACCCGCGACTTCGGCTTGCTGCATCAAGTGCTCTTGCAGCGAAGGTGTGCTGACGAGCGAATCGAGAAAATGCTGCCGTTTCTCGGCGTCCTCCGTGGTGTAAGGCTGAGCACCGCCGGCTTGGCTCATGTAGTCGCGCCAGTCGTCATCAATTTTGCCGAGGATTTCGAACTCCTTGGTGAAATCGAGTTCGTCGCTTTGGCTTTCGTTCGAATCGTCTTTGGAATTGGTGTCTTCGGTTTCCGGCGCGTCCAAGCTCAGGCTGCTGTCGGAGGGTAATTCCTCAAGCGTGGGATTGCTTTGGAGCTCTTCCTGAATTTCCGAACGCAGATCGGTGGCGGCGACTTGCAGAATTTTCAGTGATTGGCGCAACTGCGGCGCCAGCACCAAGGACTGCGTTTGTCGTTGACGAAGCTCGTTACTATAACCGGGGCCGCTCATGAGCAATGAACTGAAGATGATGGCGCATGCTCAGGGGCGGGAGCTATAGATGGGGGGACGAGAGTCGGTGTTTTCGAGAGCAAACAACTCTTTGAGGTAGAGCCCGAGCTTCTCGATAGTGGGGCCGTAGCGATCGCTGTAGAGGTAAAGCTCGAGATCGGTCATGAATTCGTAAGCGCTCTGATAACGGCGTTCACGATCACGAGTGAGGGCTTTCTGGATAATGGCCTCGAGTTTGGCGTCGATTTCGGGTCGCAGGGTAGAGAACTGCGGAATCGGCATGGTTTGGATGTTGCGGCGCGATTGCACGCGATCCAAGGCGCGGAAGATATTCCGGTTGAGCAACAGCTCGGTCAAAACGATACCCAACGGAAAGATGTCGGCGCGGGCGTCGGTGACGGCGTAGCTGGCCTGCTCGGGCGAAAGGTATTCGTCTTTGCCCGCGATGACTTTGCCTTCCTCATTATACATGAGGTCGAGGGCCTTCGCGATGCCGAAGTCCGTCAGTTTCACGTCGCCTTCGTAAGCGAGGAGGATGTTTTTCGGACCGATATCGCGGTGAACGATATTCAAGTGCCGGCCGTCGCGATCACACTTCTGGTGCGCGTAAGCGAGGCCACGAGCGACGCGCGAAACAATGAACGCGGCGATGTCCACGGGGACCGGGCGGCCAAGGGCGATGTGGCGTTCGATGAACTGTTCCAAGTTCACGCCGCGCACAAATTCCATGACCATGAAATATTGCCCGTTGGCGAGGCCAAGGTGGTAAGTCTGGACGATGCTGGTGTGAATCAGGTCGGCCACCAAACGAGCTTCGCCGATGAAGTTTTTCTGAAATTCGGGAATGGATGAGTATTCTTCGCGAATGAGCTTAACCGCCACGGTCTTTCGAAAGTTACCGGCGCCGAGTTGGGCTGCTTCGTAAACCACGCCCATGCCGCCTTCTGCGACCTTGCGGATGAGTTCGTAGTCAATCCCGTTGGAGAGTTGCTTAAGCACTGCCACGGAGGTCAGCAAAGATGGCGCCGCGAAACGTGGCAAGAAGTTCGTAGCTCATCCGGCGCGATTCCTGCTTGGAGGCTGCGACCGCCATTTGACATCACTTTGAGGCGTTCTAGTTTGACCGTATGATTACTCTCACGCCACGTGCAGCAGACCGCATTCGGATCATGCAAAAGGAAGCTGATGTGCAGGACAAACCCTTGCGCGTGTTGGTGGAAAGCGGCGGCTGTTCCGGTCTGCAATACGGCATGTCGTTTGACGAGCAGAAGCCCGACGACACGGCGTTTGTGAGCGAAGGCATCAACATCGTGATGGACCCGCCGAGCCTGGCTTACCTGCAAGGCAGCACGGTTGATTTTGACGATGGTCTGCAAGGGAAGGGGTTTGAGATCAAAAATCCCAACGCCCAAAGCACCTGTGGTTGCGGCAAGTCTTTTAACTGATCACGCCACGGCTTCGTGCAGCGCTACGATGCCGAAAGTCATGCCGGTGGCGTGCACGCTAGTGAATCCTGCCGCGGTGATTTCGCGGCTCAAAGCGGCGCGGTTCGGAAACTGTTCGATGGTTTCATTGAGATAGACGTAGGCCGATTTGTCGCCGGTCACGAGGCCTGCGATAGCCGGTAGAATGTGTCGCAGATAAAAAAGATAAATCGGCCGAAACCAGGCCTGCGGCTGCGAAAATTCCAAAACATACAGGCGCCCCCCCGGCCGGAGCACCCGGCGTATTTCGGTCAAACAGCGATGCCGATCCGCCATATTGCGCAGGCCAAACGAGATTGTTACGGCGTCAAACGACGCGTCCGGCAGGGGCAAATTCATGCCGTCGCCCTGCTTGAACGATACATTTGAATAGGCGTTTTCGCCAGCCGCCTGCTGCTTGATTTCGGCCTCGTCGAGCATCGGCTGGCAGAAATCCATTCCTAATATCCTCTTGGAATAGAATAACTTGTCGCTCAAAGCGAAGGCTACGTCGCCGCTGCCGGTCGCTAGATCGAGGACGTCCATCGGCGTATGCCGGTCCACCGCGCGCACCAATTGGCGCCGCCACCACAGGTCCATGCCGCCGCTGAGGAGGCGATTGGCCAAGTCGTATCGGCAGGCGATACGGGCGAACATGGAGTTTACAGCTACTGGGTCAGGCATGAATGAAAGGGGATTTCACTTCTTTTTGAATCACTTGCGAGTCATATTCATTGACGCAATCATGGAACTGTTAGAAGTTTAAGCAGTCACTTCCGGTTGTAATCAGCGAAAGGAAAACATCATGTCCAACAATCTGACGAAGCGCGAGATCGTGCTCGAAATTTACAAGAAGACCGGCTTTCCCCAAAAGCAAGTGGTCGATACGGTGCAGTTGACCCTGGACATCATCCAGAAAGCGCTGGCCGAGGGTCGTAATGTTGAGTTGCGCAACTTCGGCGTTCTCGAAGTGCAAGTGCGCAAATCTCGTATCGGCCGAAACCCGAACAAGCCCGAGGCGGAGGTCGTTATTCCGCAGCGTGCTGTGGTCAAATTCAAGTCCGGCAAAATTCTTAAACAGCAGCTCAAGAAGATCGACCTCTCGAAACTCACAGCTTCCGCGCCGAGCTCGGAATCTGATGAGGGTGAGGACTGAGCCGCAGGAAGTTGGGCATCATTTTCAGGCCGGAGCGAAATGCTCCGGCCTTTCTTTTTGTCACAATTTTGAGGTGGCGTGAATTCGCCCGGCTCCGCAACGTTTTCGCTCCCATGGCCAATTTCCAGACATTGCCCGGCTTCCGCGAATTCTATCCCGAAGATTTGGCGCGCCGTAACTACATCTTCCGTCTCTGGCGGCAGACGGCGGCCAGCTTTGGCTTTGCCGAATACGATGCGCCGGTTTTGGAACCGCTTGAGCTCTACAAAGCCAAGTCCGGCGATGAGATTGAAGGCCAGCTCTTCAACTTTACCGACAAAGGCGGTCGCGATGTGGCACTGCGTCCTGAGATGACGCCGACAGTCTGCCGTTTGGTCGGAGCCAAGGCCAACGCGCTCAAGCGTCCCATCAAGTGGTTCAGCATCGGCGAATTTTATCGCTACGAGCGCATGCAAAAAGGCCGCGGGCGCTGTTTCTTCCAATTTAACGCCGACATTTTCGGCGAGCCCGGTCCGGAAGCCGAAACCGAACTCATCGGTCTGCTCGTGCAATGCCTGTGTTCGTTTGGTCTGACCGAGCAGGATTTCTACGTGCGCCTCAGCGATCGCAACCTGTGGTTTTATTATCTCGCGGCGCTCGGCTTGGACGAGCCGCGCATTCGCGGCGTGCTCGGTGCGGTGGATCGTTACGAGAAATACGGCGACGACGCTTTCAAGGGCTACGCCGAGCAATTCGGCGCGATTGACGCCGATCTGAAGACCAAGGTTCTTGCGTTTCTGCAAATCAAGTCGCTCAGCGCGTTGGCCTCCGTGTTGGAACCATTGGGCGATGAACGTATCGCTGCGCGTCTGGAGGATTGGCGCAAACTGCTGGGCAATCTCGAGGCGATGGGGCTTTCGCGTTTTGTGGAAGTCGACCTCGGCGTCGTGCGCGGTCTGGCCTATTACACGGGATTTGTGTTCGAGGCGTTTGATCGCAAAGGCGAGCTGCGCGCTATCGCTGGTGGTGGCCGTTACAACGATCTCGTCGGCAAGCTGGGTTATCCCGATTTGCCGGCGGTTGGTTTCGCGATCGGCGACATGACTTTTGCGCTGCTGCTGGAGCAACGCGGCCTCATGCCCGCTCTGGTGCAGGCGCCGGACGTGTATTGCGTGATTGGCGGAGCGGCGGAACGGTTGGCCGCGCTCGGCGCGATTCAATCGCTGCGTGCGGCGGGTTTCCGGGTCGAGTATCCGCTTAAAGACGTGGCCTTTGGCAAACAATTCAAAGCTGCCAGCGAGGTTGGCGCGCGCTTGGCACTGATCTTTGGCAGCGATGAGCTGGCGAAGGGCGTGGCCAAATTGCGCGATATGAATGATCGCGCGGAACGCGAAATTCCGCTCGCCGAAGTGGTCAGCGCGGTGCGCGACTCGCTTTAAAGCGTAAAGCGGGCTAGTCCCGCCTTACTTCAAATTCGCCGGACCGAACGCGTTTGGCAGAAGTTGATCGAGCGTCGTATCCAATATGCGGCGACTGCGGCAGTTTGAAACGATGCGAGCGTGCGGCCCGAATTCGTTGATGACCTGACGGCAGGCGCCGCACGGAGCAGCAGGATCGAGCGTCGGCGTGTAAATCGCGACGCATTTAATCTTCAGTTTCTTTTCACCCGCGGCGACGGCGTTGAAGACGGCTGTGCGCTCGGCACAATTGCACAGGCCGTAAGAGGCGTTCTCCACGTTGCAGCCTGCGTAAATTTTCCCCGATCGAGTGAGCACGGCCGCGCCCACCTTGAATTTGGAGTAGGGCGCGTAGGCTTGCTGCGACGCTTTGCGGGCGGCGGCCTTGAGTGCTTTCAACTGTGCCGGAGAAACGGGCATCAGAGTCCGAGTTCCTTTTTCACTTCCGCGAATTTCTTAATCGCAAAGGCAAGATCCTCCTTGCTGTGCACGGCGGAGACTTGCGTGCGAATGCGCGCGAGACCTTGCGGCACGACGGGATAAAAGAAGCCGATAACGTAAACGCCTTTCTCAAGCATGCGCGCGGCGAATTTTTGCGACAGCGCAGCATCGCCGAGCATGACGGGAACGATGGGATGCGTGCCGGGGCGAATGTCCAATCCGGCCTTGGTCAGCCCTTCGCGGAAGAAGCGCGTGTTGTCCTCCAGCTTGTCGCGAAGCTGCGTGGATCGCGAAAGCATTTCCAAGCACTTCAACGAAGCGGCGGCGATCGCGGGCGCGATGGTGTTGGAGAACAGATAGGGGCGGGAACGCTGACGCAGCAGGTCGATGATGGGCTTGCGACCGGTGGTGTAACCGCCGCTCGCGCCGCCGAGGGCTTTGCCGAGCGTGCCGGTGATAATGTCCACGCGATCCATGACGCCGCAGTGTTCGGGTGTGCCGCGACCCGTCTTGCCCATGAATCCGACCGCATGGCTGTCGTCCACCATCACGAGCGCGTTATATTTGTCGGCGAGATCGCAGATGCCCTTGAGATCAGCAATGTAGCCGTCCATCGAGAACACGCCGTCGGTGGCGATGAGTTTGAAGCGCGCGCCGGCGGCATCGGCTTCCTTCAACTTGGTCTCAAGGTCTTCGAGGTTGTTGTTCTTGTAGCGGAAACGCTTCGCCTTGCAGAGACGGATGCCGTCGATGATCGAGGCGTGATTAAGCTCGTCGGAAATGACGGCGTCTTCCGGACCGAGTAATGTTTCAAACAAGCCGCCATTCGCATCGAAGCACGAGGTGTAGAGAATCGTATCTTCGGTGCCGAGAAAGCGGCTGATGGCGTCCTCGAGATCCTTGTGCAATTGCTGCGTGCCGCAGATGAAGCGCACCGAGGCAAGACCGTAGCCCCAGCGGTCGAGCGATTCGCGCGCCGCGGCGATGAGCTCGGGATTGTCCGCGAGACCGAGATAATTGTTCGCGCACAAGTTGAGCACCTGTCGCCCGTCGCTGACGCCGATGTGTGCGGTCTGCGGTGTGGTGATGATGCGCTCGCGCTTGTAGAGTCCGGCGCTCTCGATTTCGGAGAGCGTTTTTTCGAGGTGAGCGTGGAAATCAGGAGTCATGGTATCAGTCCCACTTGAGCACGATCTTGCCGCTCTTGCCGGAGCGCATGAGGTCGAAGGCTTCTTGGAAATCGGTGTAGGAGAACCGATGCGTGATGACCGGCGAAATATCGAGACCGGTCTGAATCATGGAAGTCATCTTATACCACGTCTCATACATCTCGCGTCCGTAAATGCCTTTGATCGTGAGCATATTGAAAACGACCTTGTTCCAATTGACAGCGGCCGCGCCGGGCATGATGCCGAGTAGGGCAATGCGACCGCCGTGCGCCATGTTGTCGATCATGTCGTTGAGCGCTTTCGGATTGCCGGACATTTCGAGGCCGACATCGAAGCCTTCGCGCATGCCGATTTCTTTTTGCACATCGGGGAGACTCTCCTTGGAGACATCGACGGTGCGAGTGGCGCCCATGCGCTTCGCGAGCGCGAGGCGATCGGGATTCACGTCGGTCACGACGATTTTGCGCGCGCCAACGTGTTTCGCGATGGCCACGGCCATACAACCAATCGGGCCGGCGCCGGTGATGAGCACGTCTTCGCCGACGAGATCGAACTGCAGCGCGGTGTGCGTGGCATTGCCGAGCGGATCGAAGCAGGAAAGCACATCGAGCGGAATCGCCGGGTCTACGTGCACTGCGTTGCTGGCGGGAATGCAGAGAAATTCAGCGAACGCACCGTCGCGGTTCACGCCCACACCTTTGGTGTCTTTGCAAAGGTGACGCCGGCCGGCGAGACAGTTGCGGCAAATGCCGCATACGATGTGGCCTTCGCCGTCCACCAGATCGCCTTTTTTAAATGCCTTCACGTTGGCGCCGACGGCTTCAATCGTGCCGACGAATTCGTGTCCGATCACCATCGGAGGCTTGATCGTTTGCTCGGCCCACGAGTCCCAATTATAGATGTGAACGTCCGTGCCGCAGATGGACGTTTGTTTGACGCGGATAAGCACGTCATTGATTCCGGGCTCAGGCACCGGCACTTCGATCATCTCCAAACCGGGTCCCGGCTTGGTCTTGGCAATGGCACGCATGGTTTTGGCGGACATGAAACCAAGTGTGAGCCAGACTCGTGCTTTAACAACATCCAAACCGTTTTTACTGCGAGTCTAAGCGAATTTAATGCCTTCGCTTAGACGGCGAATAGTTGAGCGCCTTCGAGCGCGAGTAGTTTGAGTTTGGTTTCGATACCGCCTGGTCCGGAAAATCCTGTCATCTTGCCATTGGCCGCTACAACGCGATGGCACGGCACGAGCAACGGCCATGGATTGGCGCCGAGTGAAGCGCCGACAGCGCGACTCGTGGCCGACGGATAACCCAACTCGCGGGCGATCTCGCCGTAGCTGCACGTGTTGCCGGCTTTCACACGCAGTGTGCAGCGGTAAACTTCGCGGGGAAATTCGCCGACTTGGCTGAAGTTAAAGGGTAGATCGCTGAAGTCCTGAAATTGCCGATTCATGTGCCGGCCAACTCGCTCGATGATGTCCTGAATCCACTTCGGCGCGTCAGTGGCTTCGGACATGGTTTCATGCTCATCGGGCAAACCGAAGCCGGTGATAACATCATCCTGCCAACTGATTCGGCAAACGCCGAGCGGAGTAGGGAAGGTGGTTTCGGGCATGGTCGCGTTAGGGTTTGCAAGGTATCCGACTTAGCCTTGCTGTCGATGCCTGATGGAAAACCGGTTTTACAGTGCGTTTGATGCGGAGTCGTTCGGCGGCGGCCGGAAGCCGGATTATCGCAGTGTTTTCCAAATCGATCGCGACCGCATCATTCATGCCCACGCGTTTCGCAAGCTGCAATCGAAGACGCAGGTGTTCCTGTCCGGCGAATATGATTTTTATCGGACGCGGCTGACGCACTCCATCGAGGTTTCTCAGATCGGCCGGTCTATTTGTCATTTTCTGCGCACAACAGGCGGACTGCTGCGTGACGATTTCTACATCGATAGCGATTTGGTCGAAGCTTGCTGCTTGGCTCATGACATGGGGCATCCGCCTTTCGGACATAGCGGCGAGCGCACATTGCAGGAATTGATGAAACGTCGCGGTGGTTTTGAAGGAAATGCCCAGACGCTGCACCTGCTGTGCGAGACGATGTTTCAAAACGAAACCAGCGTGAAAGGCATGCAGCCCACGCGCGCGCTGATCGACGGCGTGCTCAAATACAAAAAACTCTACACCGAGTTTTCGGCACCGCCGATCAATCACTTTATCTATGATTCGCAGCAGCCGATTCGCGAATGGGTTTTCGGTGGCGCCGAGATTCCGGCCGAACTCCAGCAGGGCGAAATACTCAACGCATTCAAGAGCGTCGAATGCCAGATCATGGATTGGGCGGACGACGCGGCTTATTCGCTCAACGACATCGTGGATGGAGTGCGCGCGGGTTTTCTCACGATTGAACGCGTCGAGCGCTGGGCGGGCGAACAAGGTATCGGCCCGGAGCAGCAAAATCACATGGACACGCTGTTCGATGCGATTCGCAGCGACCGGCTTGAGAATGTGTTTTCCCAAAAGATCGGCCGCTTCATCAAAGCCTGCCGTCTGCGCGAGCGGGACAACTTCATGGCGGCAAAAACCAACCGCTATCGTTACGAGCTCGTCGTGGAAGATTCTGCGGTGCGTGAAGCGGAGTTTTTTAAGAAGATGGCCAATGACATCATCTTCGAAAGCCCGCAGCTGGAGCAGTTGGAATACAAGGCACGCACTTTGCTCAATGCGCTCTTTAAAGCCATCTGGGACAACTATGCGGAGCGCGGCGAGCGCGTGATTTCGATTTTGCCGGCGAATACCGGTCGACTGATCGCCGACGAGCCCACGCTCGAAGGCAAAGCGCGCCGTATCTGTGATTATCTTGCCGGACTCACGGACGGCATGATCGTCCGCACTTATCGCCGGCTGTTCGATCCGGAGTTCGGTAGCTTCCGCGATCTGAGCTGATCAAACTTCGGATCAAACATCGCTGGGTTTCGGCGGCAGGTGTCCCTTGGATACGGCTTCATTAATCATACGCACGGCATAGGCCCACAGTTCACTCGATCCTTTTTCAATGTGAGCATTACGGGCGAGGACACGATCTTGGGTGACGCCGTGCTTTTGCCACGCGTGGCCATCGGTCAGGCAGTTGAGCAGCATTGGGTGAAAGCGATCGCAGGCGGCGGCAAACTTGGCCTCGGGCGTTTCTTGGGCTTCGAATTCATCCCACAGCGCGCGAAATTCCACGGCTTGATCCGGCGGCAGCAGGCCGAAAATGCGATCGGCCGCGCGTGATTCGCGCTCGTGCTGGTCGGCCATGTTCTTTGTGTCGTAGGCGAAGGTGTCGCCGGCGTCGATTTCCACGATGTCGTGGATGAGCACCATTTTGAGGATGCGCAGCACGTCGAGCGGCTGGTGATTAGAGTGCTCCGCGAGGGTGATGATCATCAGCGCGAAATGCCACGAGTGTTCCGCGCTGTTTTCGGAACGACGACTTTGGGTGACGAGGGTTTGCCGGTAAACTTCCTTTAATTTGTCCACTTCGATGATGAAGCGGATTTGGGCGGCGAGACGGTCGGCGGCTGAATCCATGGCGGGAGCCAAAACAACGCGTCGACCGGCGGCGAGCGCGGAGTAAAACCGCCAGGTGTCAGGTTTCCTAACTGTGTCATAGTTCGGACGCTCCGCAGGCTATGGCGGGATTTTACTTTGCGTTTTATAGGGCGATAAACTTTCAATTGAGCCCTTTTTCACAATGAAAGTCCTAGTAGCCGACAAAGTCTCACCCAAAGGAGTGGAATACCTGCGCCAACAGCCGGGTCTTACCGTGGTTGAAGCCTACGGCTCTTCCACCGAGCAACTCCTGGCGTTGGTCGGCGATGTGCATGCGATCGTGGTTCGCAGCGAAACCAAGATCACGGCCGAGGTCATGGCCGCTGCGCCGCTGCTGAAGGCCGTCGGTCGCGCGGGTGTCGGCGTAGATAACGTCGATGTCGAGGCTGCGACGGATCGCGGTATCATTGTGATGAACACGCCTTCGGGCAACACGATCGCTACGGCGGAGTTGACGTTCACGCACATTCTTTGCGGCGCCCGGCCCGTTCCTCAAGCGGCGGCCTCGATGCGCGAAGGCAAGTGGGATCGCAAAAGTTTTTCCGGTATCGAACTTTTCCGCAAGACGCTCGGCATCGTCGGTCTCGGCCGCATTGGTAGCGAAGTCGCCAAACGCGCTCAAGCTTTCGGTATGCGCGTTGTCGCTTACGATCCGTATCTCGCTCCCAGCCGCGCCAAGGCCATGCAGGTCGAAGGCGTTTCGCTCGATCAATTGCTGACCGAAAGCGATTACATCACGGTGCACATGCCGCTCACTGAGGCTACACAGCACATGATCGACGAGGTGGCGCTGGCGAAATGCAAAAAAGGCGTGCGCTTGTTCAACTGCGCGCGCGGCGGCATCATCAAGGAGTCTGCGTTGCTCGAAGCGCTCAAGTCCGGTCACGTGGCCGCGGCCGGTCTCGACGTGTTCGAGGACGAACCGCTCTCGAAAGAAAGCGAGTTTCGCAAGCTGCCCAACGTGAATCTGACGCCGCACCTCGGTGCTTCGACTGCCGAAGCGCAAGAGAGCGTGGGTATCGAAATTGCGGAGCAGATCGCCGACGTGTTGAAGGGCGGGGTGATTCGCAATGCCGTGAATATGCCGTCGCTCGATGCGTCCACGCTCAAGGTGCTCGGCCCGTATCTCGATCTCGGCCAGAAGCTCGGCACGCTCGTTCAGCAAATGGGCCCGCAGCAAATCGCCGCGCTCAACATCACGTATTGGGGCCGCATCATCGACCTTGATGTCAATTCTGTCACCCGCGCGATCCAGCGCGGTTTCCTCCGCCGCATCAGCGGTGACTCGGTCAACTACGTCAACGCCCCGGTGGCCTTGCAGCGTCTCGGTGTGAAATCGAACGTGCTCAAGTCCACGGACGAGGTGGATTACACCGAGTTGATTTCCGTCGAGGCCGTGGCGGCCGATGGCACGACGGTCGGCGCCAAGGGCACGTTGATCGGCAAGACCGGCAAGCCGCGCATCGTTGAAATCAACAACCGCGAGGTGGAGGTCGAGGCGATGGGCAAACTCCTCATCATCGAGAATCACGACCAACCCGGCATGATCGGTTACGTTGGCACGCTGCTCGGCAAAGACGGCGTCAACATCGCGAACATGTCGTTGAGCCGCACGGAGCCCGGCCAGACCGCTCTCATGGTCATCAATCTCGACAGCGAACCCAGCGTGGCTGCTCGCACGGAATTAAAGTCGCATCAGGCCATCAAGCTGGCCAAATTTGCGCAGCTGTAATCCATGATCGTATTCATCCTATTCACTGGTGTGCTGGGGTATCTGATGGGCTCGCTGCCCTTCGGTTACCTCGTTGCGCGGGTGAAAGGGGTAAATATTTTTGAGGTCGGCAGCAAAAGCCCCGGCGCGACGAATGTGCGTCGCGTGTTGGGCAAGGGACCGGGTAATGTGGTTTTCGTGCTCGATATGTTGAAAGGTGTGGTCGCGGCCTCGTGGTCGCTGCTCGCGAACACCGGCACGACGGTGACCTTTCAGTTGGACGAATGGGGTTTGGACCTGAGCGGTGTGATTGCCGGTCCGGTCTGGCATCAACTCGGCATTGCCGGCCTCGTCGGCGCTTTGCTTGGACATAGTTTTTCCTGCTTCACGAAATTCCGCGGCGGCAAGGGCGTGGCCACCGGTGCCGGTGGTCTCGTTGTGCTGATGCCCGTGCCGGCATTGATCGGCGCATTCGTTTGGGTCGTGACATTTTATGCCTCCCGCTACGTTTCGCTCGCTTCGATGATTGCCGCCGTTTCGCTGCCGCTGTCAGCGTGGCTGCTAGGCTGTTCGCGCTTGCTGATTATCACGGCCGCGGTTGTGGCCGTGTTTGTCATCGTTCGCCATCGGGAGAATTGCCGCCGTTTGCTGAACGGCACGGAGAACCGCTTTGTGAAAAAGAAAAAGGATGAACCTGCTGCATGAGCAACGACACCGTCATCAATATCGGTCTGTGCGGTTTCGGCACAGTGGGGCAGGGAGTCTGGAAGCACCTTGCGCAGAATGGCGCCGACCTTGAGTCGCGCCTCGGCGTCAGACTGCAGATTCATTCCATCGCGGTCCGCGATTTGAAGCGCAAGCGCGCCATCAAGGTGCCGGCGAAGAAGCTCACCGCCGATCCCATGGCGGTCGCGACCGATCCGAAGGTGCACATTGTGTGCGAACTTATGGGCGGCACGACGCTGGCTCGTCGCGTTACGCTGGCGGCGCTCAAGGCCGGCAAGATCGTTGTCTCGGCTAACAAGGCGCTGATCTGTGCGCACGGTGCGGAGATTTTCGAAACGGCCCGCAAACACGGCGGTCACTTCTTTTTCGAGGCCAGCGTCGCCGGCGGCGTGCCGATCATCAAGGCGCTGCGCGAAGGTCTCGTCGCCAATCGTTTCCCGCAAATCTACGGCATTCTCAACGGCACGTGTAATTACATCCTCACGCAGATGGAGGAGCGCGATGAGACTTACGCCAGCGTGCTCGCCGAGGCGAAGTCGTTGGGTTATGCCGAGGCTGACGAATCGCTCGATGTCGGTGGCTGGGATGCCGCGCACAAGGCTGCGGTGCTCGCATGGCTGGCCCACGGTGTTTGGGTTCATCCCGACCAAATGATTGTCGAGGGCATCGAGCGCGTCACGCCGGCGGATTTCAAAAACGCCGCCACGCTCGGTTACGGTATCAAGCTGCTCGCGGTGATCACACGTGATTTCACGACGAACGAGCTTTCGGTCAAAGTGCACCCGACGCTGCTGCCCGAAGACAACGTCATCGCGAGCGTCAACGGCGTGTTCAACGCCATCTCCGTGACCGGCGACGTAGTCGGCACCACGCTCTACATCGGTAAGGGCGCCGGACAGGACGCGACGGCAAGCGCGGTCATCAGCGACATCGCGGATGCGGTGGCGCTATTGCGTCATGGCAAGGGCGTGCATCTCACTTCCGAAGTTCCGCTTCCGACCCGTAATGGGGTGAAGCTTGCGCCGCTCGAACACATTCACGGCCGTTATTACCTGCGCCTGACGGTGCGCGACCAGCCCGGCGTGCTAGCCCGCGTCGCTTCGGTCATGGCTCGCCATCATGTCAGTATCGCGAGCGTGATTCAAAGTCCTTCAGAACTCAGCGGCACGGCCTCGCTCGTGTTGACCACGCATGACAGCCACGAGCTCGCCATGCAAAAAACGATCAAGCAGCTCTCGCAGCTTTCCAGTGTCGTGGACAAACCGCTGCTGCTGCGCATCACCGACTTCAACGCCTGAAACCCATTCCGACCATGCCACGCATCGTCCAAAAATATGGCGGCACCTCTGTGGGTGACGTCGAACGCATCAAGAAAGTCGCCGAGCGGATCAAGACCACGCGCGACTCAGGCAACGAGCTAGTCGTTGTGGTTTCCGCCCGCGCGGGTGTGACCAACGAGCTCATCGGCCGGGCCAAAGCGGTGAGCCCGCAACCCAGTGAACGCGAACTCGATCAACTGCTCGCCGTGGGCGAACAGGAGACCTGCGCGCTGACTGCGATGGCTCTGCACGGCCTCGGCGTCGATGCGGTGAGCTACACTGGCGCGCAAGCCGGCATCTTTACCGACAAGATGCACACCAAGGCGAAGATCAAAACGATCAACCCCGCGCCGATTGAGAAAGATCTCAAGGCTGGCCGCGTCGTGATCGTCGCCGGATTTCAAGGCATCAACGAAGACGGACACGTGACCACGTTTGGTCGCGGTGCTTCCGACCTTAGTGCCGTCGCGCTGGCCGCTGTGCTCAAGGCGGACAAATGCGAAATCTACACCGACGTGGATGGCGTTTACACGGCCGATCCGCGCGTCGTCAAAAACGCCCGCAAGCTCGACGAAATCTCCTATGACGAGATGCTCGAACTGGCTTCGTCTGGTTCGAAGGTGATGATGTCGCGCTCCGTCGAGTTCGCCAAAAAATACAACGTCGTTTTCGAAGTCCGCTCCTCCTTTAATTACAACCCGGGAACCATCGTGAAAGAAGAAGTCGCCTACATGGAAAAAGTCATCGTTCGTGGCGTCGCTGTCGACAAGGACCAAGCCAAGGTCATCGTCAGCAACATCCTTGATAAGCCCGGCTCGGCCGCGCGTGTGTTCCGGGCTCTGGCCGATGCGAACATCAATGTGGACATGATCGTGCAAAACGTCGGTCGCCACGGCATCGCCAATCTCACATTCACCGTGCCGCAAGGCGATTCGCACAAGGCCGTCAAAGTGCTTGAACCGGTCCTCGACGAAATCGGCGGCGGTCAGGTCGCCATTCATGAGCACGTCGCCAAACTCTCCGTCGTCGGCGTCGGCATGAAGACGCACTCCGGTGTGGCCGCGACGTTGTTCCAGACCCTCGCTGATGCGGGCATCAACATCGAGCTCATCAGCACCTCCGAGATCAAAATCTCGATCGTGATCGATCTCGATCGTGCGGACGAGGCGGCCCGTCTCGCGCATGACGCGTTTCATCTCGAATCGCTCGGTTCCTGAGCGTCGCAGGCATGCGATTCATCTCCACGCGCGGTCAAGCTTCGGCGCTCGGATTTTCCGACGCCGTGGCCACCGGTTTGGCGCCGGACGGCGGGCTTTTTCTCCCGGAGAAACTGCCCGACCTCTCTGCGGCGTGGCAGGATTGGGGCGCGTTGAACTACGCGGACCTATGCTTCGAGTTCATGCGGCGCTTTGCCACCGACATTCCCTCGGAGGTTTTGCGCGGGATCATCGCAAAGTCTTACACGACGTTTGATCATCTCGACATCGCGCCGTTGGTGAAACTCGACGAGCGCACCTATGTGCTGGAGCTGTTTCACGGCCCGACGCTCGCGTTCAAAGACTTTGCGTTGCAACTGCTCGGTAATATTTACGAATACCAATGCGCTGTGCGCGGGCAGTCGATCAATGTGCTTGGTGCTACTTCCGGTGATACGGGCGCGGCGGCGATTCATTCGTTGTTGGGGAAACCCGGCACCGCGATTTTTATTCTGTATCCTGATGGTCGCGTGTCGCCCTTGCAGGAACGGCAGATGACCTGCACCGGCGCCGAAAATGTCTTCGCGTTGGCGATCGACGGTTCGTTCGACGACGCGCAAGCGGCGCTGAAAGATATTTTCGGCGATCAAGATTTTCGCACCAAGCACCGGCTCTCCGCCGTCAATTCGATCAACCTCGCGCGAGTTTTGGCGCAGTGCGTTTATTATCTCTATGCGTGGTTGCGGTTGCCGGAAGCGGCGCGCGCCTCGGTCGAGTTTGTCGTGCCGACCGGTAATTTTGGCAACGTGCTCGCGGGTTGGATGCTGCAACGCATGGGCGTGCCGATCCGTTCGTTCAAGGTCGCGACCAACCAGAACGATATTCTCTACCGCTTATTCACTACCGGCGAATATCGCGTGGCCGGCGTGCAGCCGAGCTTGGCGCCGTCCATGGACATCCAGGTGGCGTCGAACTTCGAGCGCTTCCTCTATTTCAATCTCGGCTGCGATGCCGAACGCGTGTGCACCGTGATGAGCGAGTTCAAGCGCACGGGCTCGTATGTTTTCGAAAACTTCGATCGCGACACTTTCACGGCCAGCCGTTGCACCGACGCGGAGATTCCCGGTATCATCAAGCGCGTGTATGATCGCTACGGTTATGTGGCCGACCCGCATACCGCTTGTGGATTCAAAGAGCTTTCATCTGACGGCGTGAGCGTCGTTCTCTCCACGGCGAGTCCGGCGAAATTCCCTGAGACGATTGCGGCCGCGATTGGAATCGAGCCCACACATCCGCGATTGGAAGAACTCAAGACACGCCCGATCGTGAAGCACCGCGTGGCGGCATCACCGCAAGCGATTACTGACTTTGTTGCGCGTCACGCAGTGTGACCTAGGCGCTGCTTGAGGTTGAGATTATTCCCATTCGCGGACGACTGGACGCGCCTCGTCATTTCTCAAGTTTATGGCGGTCGATTATCGTCAAGCTGTTGCCTTCGCGGGAGCCGACGAAAAGTAGATCGCCGCGCGCGGTTATGCCGTAGGTCTTTTGCAGAATAACGGGATCGACGAAGGACGTAACAAATCTCGGCTGCTTTGGATCGGCGATATCCACCACTGCGACACCGTGGCCTGTAGACATCGGCATGTAGGCCCGATCACCGACGACCGTGAGACGGTTGGGATGCGTGATCCGCTCATCAATCAGCACACCTTCGACGGAAGGTTGGGCTGGATCCGCGACATTGAGCACCACTACGGCGTCGCGTTCCCAACAAGCGGCAATCAGGAGGTCGCCGACGAATTGGCCGCATATCTGACTGAAGGCAGGATGCCGCAACGTGGTGACGAGCCGCGGTTGTAGTGGATTTCGAATATCCACCACGGCGAGGCGGTTGGTTTCGCGAAAAACCGTGCCGACCAGCGCGTAGTGACCACGCAACAGCACGTTGAAAGGCCGATCATCGTCGGGAGTTACCTGCACCTCGCTCACGACTTTCGGCCGCGTTTTGTCGCGTAGATCCACGACGTATAACCGCCTGGCCTCTTGCAGGGCTACATAGCAATAGCCGTCGCGGTTGGCCATTTTGTAGATGCCCTTCGGTCCGTCGGGTGGGCCGATCTGGACCTTGCCGAGGAATTTCATGTTCGCCGGATCGGAGACATCAACCGACAGCAGGGTATGATTCAGATGTGAACCAAGATAGACTGTGTCGCCATCCCGAGCGAATCCGGCGGCTTGATCCAAATCCGGATGTGTGAATGTGCCGAGAATTTGCGGACGAGTCGGATCCTTGATCGATACCGTGGTGAGGCGCTGTCCTTCGCGGCAAGGCAAGTAGGCAATATCGCCGATCAGGTGGACATCCTCGATGCCGCGGAGCAATTCATGATGAACCAGCTTGGCGACATAAGGTTCGCCGGGATGAACGGGCAACAAATCTTGGTTCATGCCTAGCGTGGGGATGCTCTGCTGGGGTGTCATGCGAAACCATAGTGAAAATTGAAGAACACGCTGAAGACAATCGCGGACCCGAGACACTCCGGTTTATGGATCACTTGCTCACATCATTTGATTGCGCGACTGGTGTTTGACGGGCGATAAGCAAGGGATGGCGTCTAAGTCCGAATCGACAGTCAAAACCACACGCGGGACGACTTGGCTGGTTGTGCTTGGACTCATCGCTGCGGTGGTGCTGGCGTATGCGAACACGCTCTCGGCGCCGTTTGTTTTCGATGACCAGCGCGGCATCGTGGAGAATGAATCGATCCGCAAGCTCTGGCCGTTGCACGAGGTCTTGATTGCGCCGCCGCAGGCGACGGGAGCGGCGGGGCGGCCCGTGGTGAATTTATCGCTGGCGCTCAACTACGCGATTGGCGGATTGGACGTACGGAGCTATCACGCGCTCAACATCACCCTGCATGCCTGCGCGGCGTTGGTGCTCTTTGGTTTGTTGCGGCGTTCGTTTTTGCTGCCGGCGTTGAGGGGGAAATTCGGCGCGGTGGCGATGCCCTTGTCGGCGGGCATCGCGGCGCTTTGGGCGTTACATCCACTGCTGACGGAATCGGTCAGTTGTGTGATTCAGCGCACCGAGATTTTGGGCGGTCTGTTCTACCTGTTGGTGCTCTATGCGTTTGTCCGCAGCATGGAAGCACAGGCTTGGGGTGGTTGGCGCTGGGTCACGGTGGCGGCTTGCTTTGTCGGCATGGCGGCGAAGGAAATCGTGGCCACGGCGCCGGTGATCGTCCTGTTGTTCGATCGCACCTTGGTGGCGGGAACCTTTGCCGCCGCGTGGCAGTTGCGGAGGCGATTTTATCTGATGCTGGCGGCGAGCTGGCTGGTGCTGGTGGGCTTGATGCTTACGCACGGCAACCGTGGCGGCAGCGTGGGCTTTGGCTATGGCGTCAGCGCGTGGGAATATGCCCTGACTCAATGCAAGGCGCTGGTGCTCTATCTAAAACTTTCTCTCTGGCCGTATCCGTTGGTGATGGATTACGGGACGGCGGTGGTCACCGATTGGCGGGAAGTCTGGTGGCAGGGCGTGGTGGTCTTGGCTCTGGTCGGCGCGACATTCTGGGCGTTGGTGAAACGACCGGCCGCGGGGCTGGTGGCTTTTACGGCGTTTGCGATTCTGGCGCCGAGTTCGAGTTTTCTGCCCTTGGTGACACAGACCATCGCCGAGCATCGGATGTATCTGCCGCTGGCCGGGGTGTTGATTTTGTTGAGCTGCTGGCTGAGGCAACATTGGCCGCGTTGGGCGATACCGGCGATTTTGGGCGGTGCGTTGATTGCGGGTGGGGCGACGCATGTGCGCAATCAGGATTACCGCAGCGGACTCGCGATTTGGGGTGATACGGTGGAAAAACAGCCGGACAATCCGCGGGCGCGGTTGAACTATGGCACGGCGCTTTCCGATGTGAATCGCGTGGATGAAGCGATGGCGCAATTCGAGGCCGCGCTGAGCTTGAAATCCGATTATACCGACGCGGAATATAACATGGCCAATATGCTGGTTAAGCGCGGCGATTTCGAGAATGCCGCCAAGCGGTATGGCCGCGCAGTTGAATTGTCGCCGGAGCATGCGCAGGCGCATTATGCACTGGGCTATTGTTTGCTGAGAACGGGCGACACCGAGGGAGCCTTGGCGCATTATGCGCGGGCGGAGTCGTTGCAGCCGAAGGACCCTGTGATTTTGCGCAGTCATGCCAGCGCGCTGACCTTTACGGGCCGCTTGACTGAGGCGGAGGAACGTTACCGCAAGCTGATCGAATTGACTCCGACAGATGCGCCCATGCGTTCCGAATACGGGGTGTTGCTGGCGCGGTTGGGTCATGGTGAGGCCGCGCGCGAGCAATTGGCTGCGGCGGTGCGACTCGAGCCGGGCAATGTGTCCATTCGATATGCTCTGGGCCTCGTGCTGATGGATACAGAACGCTGGGCCGAAGCCGCTGAGCAATTGCGTGCGGTGGTTCGAGCCCGACCGGGATGGGCGGAAGCGCGCGCGGCTTTGGAAGAGGCCGAATTGCGGCGCGACCTGCGGCGTTAAGCGAAATCTCAGAGCAGCGGCGCAATCAGCCGGCTGAGATCTTCCGCGATCGAGTGGGCAAAATGAAACCGCCCGCGTTTGATCGGTTTGGCATTGCGCGCCTTATCCAGCAAAGACTGTGCCCACGCGGAAATCTCGGCGACCTCGGCGGGAGAGTGCACCAGCACGCCGATTTCAAAATTCACGAACAAGCTGCGCAGATCAAAGTTGGCGGAGCCGAATAGCGCGATGGTGTCGTCAATGATCGTGGCCTTGCTGTGCATCATGCCGGGGCCGTGCAATTTGATGGTCACGCCAGCCTCGCGGAGTTCGCGCAGGTAATGCTTGCGGGCGAAGTCGGTGACCGGGTGATTCGACTTGGCCGGCACCAGCAGCGTGACCTCGATGCCGGAGCGCGCCTTGACGATGAGCGAGCGCTGCAGGACTTCGTCAGGGATGAAATAGGGCGTGATGATCGTAATGCTTTTTTCAGCGGTTTGGATCATTGCGACCAGGCCTTCGTAAAGCGGGTCGCCTCGCACGTCGGGCCCGCTGGCGATGACCTGCAATTCGGCGGGGCCGCGGTGCTGCGTGAGTTCGTCGGCCGGGATCTCGGCGTGGATGGCATCGATGGACTGGCCGCTGGCAAAGCACCAGTCGGCGATGAACACCTCGTTGAGCAAGGCCGCGGCGGGGCCGTGAATCAGCCCGCCGAAGTCGGCCCAGCGCTTCGCCATGCGCGCGGGGCCCATGTATTCGCGGGAGAGATTGTGCCCGCCGACCATGGCCGTGGTGTGGTCGAACACGGCGATTTTGCGGTGATTGCGCAGGTTGGCCGAGCTGCGCGAAGTCAGCGGCAGCACGGGCATGAACCAATGCACCTCGCCGCCGGCCTTGAGAATGGGCGCGACGAATCCGCGCCGGATGAACATGCAGCCCACGGCGTCGAGCAGCAGGCGGACTTTCACGCCTTCGCGGGCGCGCTTGGCCAGCAATTGCACGATCCGTTTCCCGGTGTCTTCGCGGCCGAGAATGAACGTGGTGATGTGGATGTGATGTTTGGCGCGTTCAATGCCCTCGGCCAGGGCCCGGTAGGCGTCCTCGCCGGTGGTCAGTAGTTTGAGCTGGTTATGGGCGAGCGGAAGGGAGCCGCCGGCGGCGCGCACGGCGCGGGCGATGTGGCGGTCCACGCAGGCGCCCGGTTCGAGCGTCACGCCGGGCAGGGTGGGTGTCATCGGGGTCTTGCGCGTCATCAGCCGCCGCAGTTTGCGCCCTCCGAACAAAAGGTAGAGCGGGACGCCCAGGTAGGGGACCAGCACAATGCCGAGCAGCCATGCCACCGTGTTGCCCGGCTGGCGTTTTTCGCTCATCAGGCGCGCGATCAAAAAGAAGGCCAGCAGGAATCCCGCTACCGTCAGAAAGTGGGATAAAGCAGCCTGCAGATAGGGATGCGAAATCAGATAATCCATGAGCCGGGCGAAAGCATTTTTAGCCTCATAACGACGTATGAATAAGACGATGCTAAAAAAACCTTGAACTCTTCGCGCTTAGTCGTGAATTTCCGCCCTCTTTCCCGGTAGGATACTCAAGTGGCCAACGAGGGGAGACTGTAAATCTCCTGGCTTACGCCTTCCCTGGTTCGAATCCAGGTCCTACCACCACTTTAGTGCCCCGCGGCTTCGGCCGCGGGGCGTTTTGCTGTCCACAAATTGAAAAAGCCCGGCGCATGCCGAGGGAGACCAAGGCGAGCGTGAGCAGCGAATTGATCGGCATGATGACCGCGGCCACGAGGGGATTGATGAAGCCCGCGACGGCAAAACCCACGGCCAGCAGGTTGTAGATTACCGAAAAGCCCAAAATAACCCATTCCGTGCGGCGGCGCACGGCATTGATCTCAAACAAGGCTCGGATGCCACCGATGCCGCGCCCGAGGTAGTAGAAATCGGCCTTTTGTTCGAGCACGCCCCGATGCACGACGGGAGTGCCCCGGCAATATGCGGCGTCGAAGGCGAGGCTGTCGTTCATACCGTCGCCGAGCATCAAGGCGTCGTTGTGCGTCTTTTCACGCAGCCACGCGGCCTTTTCTTGCGGCGTCAGGTTTCCGTGACCGTGCGATTCGGGCAGACCGAGCTCGCGCGTCATGGCCGTGACCTTGGCGGAATCGTCGCCACTGAGGATATGCGTTTCGAAACCGAGCTGGCCGAGCGCCTTCAATTCCGCGGGCGCGTCGCGCCGCACGGTGTCGCGCATTTCGAATACAGCGACGATTTTGCCTTGGTGCGCGAGAACCGTGCCGGCGAGTCCGGCGGGACTGCGCCAACCGGGGCGGCCCAGCGACCAATCGCCCGCTTCGACCCCTTGGCCGATAACCTCGACGACTTCATCGCGCAGCGGTTCCGGCGCGGGACTGGCGGCGAGCAGGTTTTCCAACAAGCATTGGCTGACCGGATGCGGATTATCCTGCACCAAGGTGAACAACCCGCGGCGAGCCTCGGCCGAGAGCGTTTGCAAGATCGACGGATTTTCCAGCATCGGCGTTTCCAGCGTGAGCGTGCCGGTCTTGTCGAAAATGATGCGGCGCACACGATGCAGGCGCGACCAGAGCCCGGCATTGCGCACAAACACACCGCGGCGACGCAGCGCGACCGAGGCCATTTCCTCGGCCAGCGGAAATGCGAGGCCGATGGCGCAGGGGCAGGACACGACGAGAATCGCGGTGACGATTGCGCCGGTGCGCAGCAAATCACCGCTGAACCAGCCCCAACCAATTCCTGCCAAAAACGCGATCGCGAGGATGGCGATGAGGTAGCCGCGCACGATGCGTTCGAGCAGGGTGTTGCGCGTGGTCTCTTCGCTACGACGAGCGGTGAGCTCCGCGAGCAGTGATTTGCTCCAATCTTGCTGCGCGACCAATCGCACTGGCTGGCGACTCAACACGAGCGCACCGGCGGGCACGCGCCGACCAGCCTGAAAAGTTCGCGACGCGGCCTCACCATTGATCGAAGCGAGCGAGAATTCAGCCGATGAGTCCTGCAGAACGGCTTCGACGGGGAGGATTTGGCCGGAGCGTAATTGCACGGTCTGGCCAGCCTGCAGGCGATCCGGCGCGATGTTTTGCAAGGTGCCGTTGGGCTGAACGACCGAGATCTGTTGCGGACGCGGCTGCAGCGCGAGCAGGCGGCGACGATTGCGTTCGACCGCTACGACCTGCGCCCAGCGTCCGGTCAGCATCAGGACGATGAACATCGCGACGAAGTCGAAATAGATGTAGTCCTCGTGTCCGACGAACCAGCCGTAAAGCGAGCCGATGTAAGCTCCGACGATGCCGAGCGAAATCGGCAGATCGATGTGCAGCACGCCGAAACGCAGGCCTTGCCACGCGCGTTGCAGAAAATAGCCGCCGCCCGCGAGCAGGCTTAACGTGCCGAATACGAGCGAGAGCGTGCCGAAGAGCCGCGCGTAAGTGAATGTCTCTTCCATGCCGAAATAGGTGGGCACCGTGAAGAGCATCACATTCATCGCGAAAGCCGTGGTAAGACCGATGCGTCGAACGAGTCCGCGGCTTTCCGGTTCGGCAGCTTCGGTGTCGTGCGGACCGACGAGGTAGTTGAAAGAGTGTAACCGCCGCGCGAAATCGGAGAGAGAGAATTCGCCGGCGTTCCAGCTCAGCTCCATTTCGCCGAGCTGCGCGTTGACGTTGATGCGCCGTGCGCCGGGTAGTTTTTCGAAGAGCTTTTCGATCAGCCACACGCAGCCGGCGCAGGATATGCCCTGAATGCCAAGCACAGTGCGAGGCGTGGCCTTGGGATTGGCGCTCTCGACTTCGCGTTGCAGTTCGTCGAGCCAGTCGAAATCGCGCGATTGAAACACCGCGGCGTCAACCGGCGGCGTGATCTCGTCCTTGATGCGATAGTAACCATCGAGGCCGTTGTCGTGCACCAAGCGATAAACATAGGCACAACCGGCGCAGCAAAAGCCGCTGGCTTGCTGGGATTCGTCCACGATGGCCGCGCCGCAGTGTTTGCAGGTCGGCTTGGCGCGAGATGACGGCGCGACAGGAGCACTGGCGGTGGTGGCGGACATCAGAAGCAGATGAGGTTGTTTACATCCGGCCCGGAGAAACCGAGCGTGCTGCGCAAGCGCCAGCCGATGATGAGGGCGCTGGTCAGCGCGAGCGTGATGCGCGCGCGATCAATCCACAGCGGCGAGAGGCGATTGCGCACCCAGTGAAATTGCGATTGGGCGAGCCAGAGCAACGGCACCGTGCCGAGTCCGAAGGCGAGCATGAATTCCACGCCGCGAACGGCGGAGCCGGAAAGCAGCGCGAGGCTGATCAGAAAGTAGAGCGGTCCGCACGGCAGCAGGGGCGTGGCGAATCCGAGCAAGGCGGCGGATCTCAACTTGGAGCCGGAACGCAGGTGCGGATTGATGCGAATTAACAACCGCGAAAGAAACATCGATCGCGGAATGTGGCGGTCCCAACGCAGCGCGAGGCCGATAAAGAAAATCACCATGATCCACGGCAGCCACTTCAACACGCTGCCATTGATCCACGCCAAAGGCATGCGACCGAGCCCGCCGGCGAGCGCGCCCAGCACCGCGTAACTAAACAAGCGGCTGGCGTGATAGAGTGCGCTGATGCTCTGCGCGTCGGAGCGATCGCCTTTTACTGGCATAAGCGAGCAGGCGAGCGGACCGCACATGCCCGCGCAGTGCAGACTCGTGACCAAGCCGGCGATGAAGGCCGCGGCTGGCGAGTTGATCGCGGCGAATTCCATTTATTTCACCCCTTGTCGCGGCGCGAGCGGCACTTCTTCGACGCGATGATTGGCGGCGATGGTAAACCACACGCCCCACGCGACGAGTTGCAGAACGAACGCAGCGACAATCCACAACCAAAGCCGGCTTTTCTTCGCGGGCTGGCTCATGGTTCATCCTCCTTCAGCAAGCGCGCATCCGGGCCGAGGAATTCGACTTCCCGGGTGATCGCGAAGCTGTCGTTAACATCGGTGACGGTAATCGTGAATTTGAATGCACCGGTGTAATCAGTGCGGGGCACGCGCAGCACCAGCGGGCGAACTTCTTCGGCGATAGCACCGACGGTGACCGGTGCTTCAAAACCAGTTTGCGTGACGGCGACGGGTGAATCCACGCGCACCACGAATTCAGTGGCCTCGGCGCGCTTGTTGAGCAGGCGAACGAGGAACTGATTACGCACGGTGTCTTCGGTGACGATGTAAGGCGCGCCGGTGATGCGCGTGATGCTGGCATTGGCGGGTTTGAGCGTGGAAACCGCCCACGAGGCGACGCTGATGCCGACCAACAGCAACAAACCGTAAAGCATGGTGCGCGGGCGCAGCCAACGGGTCTTTCCGCCGGCGAGCGCGGCTTGCGAATCGTAACGAATGAGGCCGGTCGGCTTTTGGATGCGGCGCATCACTTCGTTGCACGCGTCGATACACGCGGTGCAGCCGATGCACTCCATCTGCAAGCCTTGGCGAATGTCGATGCCAGTGGGGCAAACATGCACGCAACGATTGCAATCCACGCAGTCGCCCGCGCCGGCGGTGCCGAGCTTGCCGCGTGGCTCGCCGCGGCGGGTATCATAGCCCACAATCATCGAGTGATCGTCGATCATGGCCGATTGCAGGCGGCCGTAAGGGCAGATCACGATGCAGAGCTGTTCGCGGAACCACGCGAAATTGAAATACAGAATACCCGCGGCGATGAAGACGAAGACGAACGCGCTCCAATGCTCCGTTGGCTGCTCGTGCATCATGCTCCAGAGCTCTTTCAGCGAAACGAAGTAGGCGAGAAAGAGGTGGGTGATGGCCAGCGAGACGATGATGTAGAGCGCGTGCTTGATCACGAGCTTGGTGATCTTCTCCGCGCTCATCGGCGCATCGGCGAGTTTGCGGCGTTGGAGAGCGTTGCCTTCGATCCAGCGTTCGATGCGACGATAAACGTGATCGAGAAACACCGTCTGCGGACACGCCCAACCGCACCAGATGCGGCCCAGCAGCGCGGTGATAAAGAACAGCGAGAAGCCGAGGCCGCTGATGAGGAAGAACGTCAGCCACATGTCCTGCGCGGCAAAGGTCCAGCCGAACAGGTGGAAGCGGCGTTGCGCGACATCAAGAAAGACGGCGGGAAAGCCGCCAATCTTGATCCACGGCAGCGAGAGATACAGCGCGATCAGAAGAAAGGCCGAGATCTTGCGCGCGATATTGAAGACGCCTGAAACATCCGCCGGATAGATAAACGGCCTCGAACCATCGGTGTTGATCGTGGTGACAGAATCGAGAGTGGGTCGTGGCGCCGCCATCTGGGCAGGTTACTTGGGTTCGGCGTGGTGGCTCAAGATATAGGCGACCACTTCCGAAGTTTTCTTTGCACCAATGACAGGGCCCCAGGATGGCATGCCTTTTTCGAGCACACCCTTGTCCACGACTTGCAGGATGTCGGTGGGAGTGCCGCCGTGAATCCAGACGTCGTCGATGAGATTGGGCGCAATGCCGCCGGCATCAGTGCCGCGCATGTCGGCGAGGTGGCAGCTGGCGCAAGTGCTGATAAAGGTCGCGCGGCCGGCCTCAACAAACACCGGATTGCGACTCATCTGCCAGAGCGTGGTGTCGTCGTAATTACCGGCGGAAGCGAGTTTGGCGGCTTCGATGCGCTCCATTTCCTTTTCCAACCGGGCTTCGTTGGACGGCCACATGCCGGATTGTTCGGTGTAAAACCAGTAGCCAATCCAGAACGCGATGGCCCCGTAAAAGGTGAGGAGCCACCAATTGGGCATGCGCTTGTCGTATTCCTGGATGCCGTCGAACGTGTGTTCGCGGATCGCGTCGTCGTCGTGCGGAGGTGGCTTAGGCGCGGTTGTCATGGGAGTTCGAATTGGACTCAAAGGGCAGGTTGGCCATGGCTTCGGCTTGATGGCGCGACATGCGGATGGCGCGCCAGATGGCGGAGAGGAAAATGCCGGCCACGACGAGGAACGCCACGAGCGTGCAGACGGCGGCGTAGTCTTCGAAGATGATGCGTTTAAACATGACTGTTGTTAATCAGCGGTTGGCGGTTTGCGGAGCGACCGGCTCGGATTGACCGAGCTTTTGGAGGTAGGCAATGAGCGCGATGATCTCCTTTTCCGGAGCAACGTAAGCGCCGGAGTCTTTTAGGTTCTTCGCGATGGCCTTGGACTGGGCGGTCACGTTGTCGAAAATTTGCTGAGCGGTGAGCGGGCCGTAGGGCACGCCGAGCATGCGCTGGACGTTGATCTTGGCCGGCAGGGCGGCGACATCGGTGTTGTTCTTCGAGAGCCACGGATAGGACGGCATGTTGGAGCCGACCGAGATACTGCGCGGATCTTCCATGTGGCGCAGATGCCAGATGTCGGGATACTTGCCGCCAACGCGGGCGAGGTCAGGACCGGTGCGCTTGGAACCCCATTGATAGGGATAATCGTAGATGGATTCGCCGAGGCGTGAGTAATCGCCGTAGCGCAGCACGTCGGGCACCATCGTGCGGATCATCTGCGAGTGGCAGTTGTAGCAACCTTCGCGGACGTAGATATCGCGACCGGCGAGTTCGAGCGGCGTGTAAGGAACCTGCAAGCGGTCCTCGACGTTTTCGGCGCGCTGCACGAGCACGGTCGGGATGATTTGAATCAGACCGCCCGCGGCCACGGCGACGAACACGAGCACGCTGAACGGCAGGGCGTTGAGCAGAAGTTTTTCATACCAAGCCTGCCAGGCTTTGCCGCGCGAGAAGAGCAGGGCGTAACCCGCGACGACCGTCGCCAATGCGCCGGCGAGACCGAGCGCGCTGATCGTGCCTTCGCCAACCATCCACAACGTGGCGAAGCCAACGAGGAAGATGGTGAGCAGCACCGGAGCGTTGCCGAAGGCGCGGCCGAGACCCATGTCGGTTTCGGCTTCGCGCTTTTCAATGTAAACCTCGATCGTGCCGTTGACGGGCTTGGCGCCTCGGATGGTGCGATAGAGATTGTAAGTCAGCACGATCCACCCGGTGAGATAGAGACCACCGCCGATGACGCGCATCAACATGAGCGGACGGATGGCGTTCAGCGAATCGAGGAAGTTGGGATAGGTGAGCACCGTGCCGCCTTCGGTGGTCGCGTTGAGCATCAAGCCTTGGGTGATGCCCGAGGTCCACATGGCCGCGACGTAGAGCAGAATGCCGACGAGGCCGGTCCAGAAGTGGAGGTTGGCGAGCGATTGCGAGTAGAGCGGCTTGTTCCAGAGGCGGGGCAGCAGCCAGTAGATCATGCCCGCGGCCATGAAGCCGTTCCAACCGAGAGCGCCGGCGTGAACGTGGCCGATAATCCAATCGGTGTAGTGACCGAGCGCGTTAACCGCCTTGATGGAAAGGAGCGGACCTTCAAACGTAGCCATGCCGTAGAACGTGATGGCGGCGACGAAGAACTTGATGACCGGATCCGTGCGGAGCTTGTGCCAGGCACCACGGAGCGTGAGCAGACCGTTGAGCATGCCACCCCACGAGGGAGCCCAGAGCATGAGCGAGAACGTCATGCCCATCGTCTGCAGCCAGCCGGGAAGCGCGGTGTTGAGCAAATGGTGCGGGCCGGCCCAGATGTAGATGAAGACCAGCGACCAGAAGTGGACGATCGACAACCGGTAGGAATACACCGGGCGCTCGGCCGCCTTCGGCATGAAGTAATACATGATGCCCAAAATCGGCGTGGTCAGGAAGAACGCCACGGCGTTGTGACCATACCACCATTGCACGAGCGCGTCCTGCACGCCGCCGAAGATCGGGTAGCTGTGCAGCAGCGAAGTCGGGATCGAGAGGTGATTGACGATGTAGAGCATCGCCACGGTGATGATCGTCGCGATGTAGAACCAGATGGCGACGTAGAGCGCCTTCTCGTTGCGCTTGGCGAGCGTCCAGAAAAAGTTCACCGCGAACACGACCCAGATCAGGGCGACCGCGATGTTGATGGGCCAGATGAGCTCGGCGTATTCCTTGCTGCGCGAGAAGCCGAGCGGCAGGGTGATCGCGGCGGCGACGATAATCAACTGCCAGCCCCAGAAGTGGAGCGAGGACAGAAAATCGCTCGCGAGGCGCGCTTTCACGAGGCGCTGCGTCGAGTAGTAGATGCCCGCGAACATCATGTTGCCGACAAAGGCGAAGATGACCGCGTTGGTGTGCAGCGGACGGAGGCGGCCGAAGGTCAACCAGGGAAGGTCGAAGTTCAGGCGCCAGAAGTTGAGCTGCGAGGCGACCAAGAGGCCGACCAGCATGCCCACTGCTCCCCAGATCACGGTCGCCAGCACGAATTGCCGGACGACCTTGTCGTTATACTCGATGGTGACTTTTTGTTCGCTCATGGAAGATTGAAGCAGGTTCAGGAGTGATGGTGATGGGTTTTCAGGCAACCGGGGCAGGGGGCACGTTTGCCGCTACGACAACCGCACTCATGGTCGTCGTGAGAATGATGGTGGTCGTTCGCGACGCGCGGCGTTTCATCGGCCAGCGGCATAAGCGCGTTGCGCTCGGCGCTGGAATAACGGCGGCGCGAAGTTTCCCGCAGAAAGAAGATCACAAACGTAAACACCAGACAGAGGCTGATGGTGAGAGTGAGAGGGATGACGGACATGATGGAGCGAGGGTGTAGCTGGAATTCGTGCGAGCATGATATCCGCTGGGGCTTTTGATGGCTCCGCGCAGCTTGGCCGGGCCTGCGCATTTTTTGTCATTACCCAAAACAGCTGGCCAACATTTGCACAGGCTTGGCCAATCGGCGCGGAGTCAGCCAATAGGCAAATAATTAGGATGGCAAGGATGGCCGAACGTCTGCCTCAGTTACTGCGCGCCCGCCATGCAGCCCTGAAAACCGCATGGCTGCGGCGACTGCATGCGTGCCCGCCGGTGTCGGCCTTGGCGCGTCCGGAGATTCTGGCCCATTACATGGATGATTCGCTGCGCCAACTCGGTGGATTGCTGAGCGGGAAGGTGTCGCGAAAACTGGCTTCCGGTGAAACTTTCACGACGGCGATTCGGCGCAGCTGTTGCGCCTGCGGGCTCAATCCCTTGCTCGATTACTACGTGACCGGCGAAGAAATCCTCGGAGCCGTGCTCGGCGAACTGACGGAAACCGAGCGCGATCTGTTGAACCAATGCTGGCATCGTCTGGCCCACGGCGAAATCGAGGACCTGTGCAAAGTTTGCTGTCGCCGCGGCTTAGCCTGCGCTGCGTCCACGGCCAGCGTGGCGCAGTCTTAATTTGCGGCGTCCGGATGGACGCGGGCGCGATAATCGCTGGGCGATTCGCCGGCGACTTTGCGGAAAACCCGGTTGAACTGCGAAAGCGACTGAAAGCCGCATTCGTAAGCCGCCTCGCTGACGCGTTTGTGCGGATTGAGCAAAAGGTTCTTCACCTTCTCGATACGCACGCGGGCGAGGTAGTCGGTGAACGTCATGCCCGTGGCCTTCTTGAAAGTCTTGCAGAAGTAGAACGAGCTCATGTTCACCGCCTGCGCGACTTCGTTGAGGGTGATCTCCTCGTGCTGATGCGCGGCGATGTAAGTTCGCGCCTTGCTGACCACGGGCGAATCGGATTGCTCGCTCTTGATCAGAAGCTCGGTGCTCAAGGTCGAGAGGTGTTGGGCAAAAATGTGCAGCAGCCGCAGGATGGACTCGTATTGCTTCTTCTCCAGCACGCGGGTTTGGAACCACGCCTCCTCGGCTTTTTTTAGATCAACCGCCGCGCCCCATTTGAGAATGTCGCGCGTGTGCTTGGAAAATTCCTTCTTGGTCGGCTGGTGGAGCAGGATTTGTCCGGTCTGCAGAAATGCGATGAGGTTGTCGCCCACGCGAACCGGCACGGCGGAGTCGCAAAGCCCGGCGAAGCACTTGAGCGTCTTCGGCTCCATCTTGGCCTCTTCCTCAACGCGGCGCTGCAATTGCAGACAGGCCGAGCAGGTTTGGTTGGTCTGCGCCATCAGGGCACAGAACGCATTTTCCTTCGGATCGCCGCGATGCGGCAGATCAAAAGCGCCTTGCGCGCGCAGGTTCAACGGCAGACCGGTCGTCTCGCGAAACGCTTTTTCGTAATCACGATAGATCTGCGTCTTGTGCAGTTGCTCAACGATACTGCGGTTCCGGCGAGTGACTGGATCGGGCGCGGACATGTCGTAGGATTTGTGGAAAGGTGTCCGTAAATTCGCCGGGTTCAAATCAAACCGGCATCGCGAAAACTGTAGTAGCCCCGCTGCAAAGGGTCAGCAGTTTGCCGCCCTACAATCAGGTGATCGAGCAGGGCAATATCGAGCGTGCGGGAGGCCTCGCGCAGTTGCCGCGTGACTTGCACGTCGGCCGCGCTGGGCGCGGGATCGCCCGAGGGATGATTATGCGCGCAAATTACGGCGGTGGCGCCGTCGCGAATCGCGTTGCGAAATACTTCGCGCGGATGGGCGAGGGCGGCGGTGGCGGTGCCGGAAGTAACTTCGCGGCAGCGAATGAGGCGGTTTTTGCGATTGAGACTGAGCACCCAGAATTTCTCCACGCTGAGTCCCACCGTCAGTGGGGCGAGATAGCCGGCGACCAGCGCCGCATCGTTGAGCAGTGGCGATTCGCCCTGTTGCTGCCGCAGCACGCGCTTGGCGACTTCCATCGCGGTGAGCAATTGCAGAGCCTTGATGTGGCCGATGCCTTTGTAACGGCGAAAATCCGCTTCGTGCCAAAGCGTGAGCCCGGCGAGCGAACCGGCGTCGTGGATCAATCGCGTCGCCAGCGAAAGCACGTCCATGCCGCGTGTGCCGCTGCGCAAAAGCATGGCGAGCAGTTCGGTGTCGCTCAGCGCACCTGGCCCGTCGCGTTCCAATCGCTCTTGCGGACGCTCCGCCACGGCGGTTTCTCGTAGTCGGTTTTCGGGGTAGGGTGCCGGCGGGGTCATAGCACGCATTTGTTTCTGGCGCTGTTTCGGCAATCCTGCAAACCCTCAATGCGCATGAATCCTATCCGTGTTGTTGTCTGGGGCGAAAATGTCCACGAACATAAAAATCCCAAGGTCGCCGCCGTTTATCCCAACGGCATGCACAACGCCATCGCCGATGGCATTCGCGCGCATTCCTCAGCGGTGGAAGTGACGACCGCCACGTTGCAGGAACCGGATCACGGACTCACGGTGGAGCGACTGGCCGCGACCGACGTCTTGATTTGGTGGGGCCACATGGCGCACGACAAGGTCGAGGATATCATCGTCGATCGCGTGCAACAGCGCGTGCTTGAAGGCATGGGCCTGATCGTTCTGCACTCCGGCCACTTCGCTAAAATTTTCAAACGCCTGCTTGGCACTTCCTGCGCGCTGACTTGGCGCGAGGCCGACGAAAAAGAGCGCCTGTGGGTGTGTAATCCCGGCCATCCCATCGCCCGCGGCATCGACAAGTATTTCGAACTCCCGCGCGAGGAAATGTATGGCGAGCCCTTCGGCATTCCCGCGCCCGACGAACAGGTATTTATTTCTTGGTTCGAAGGCGGCGAAGTTTTCCGCAGCGGCTGCTGCTGGCACCGCGGCAACGGCAAGATTTTCTACTTCCGCCCCGGCCACGAAACCTATCCGACCTATCACGACAAAAACGTGCAGCGCGTCATCGCCAACGCCGTCGAGTGGGCGCGCCCGCAAGGCCAGTGGACCGACGTCATGGTCGCCCCCAACGCCAAGGTTCATCCCGAGCCGATCAAGCCCAAGGCAGAATAACTCATCTTGTAGGGCGGGGATTCCGATCCCCGCCTTTTTTGTGTCTGCACGAATCCGGACGGTGATTTATCTTTCCCTTCGGCTAGCTTCGTCGATTGTAAAAATGAAGTAGGAAGCTGCGTTGGCTCTAGTGCTCGGTCCGTCCTTATTTCTTCAATTTGTCTCGAAGTAATCTGAATCGAGCTTCTTCACTTCATAGGTGGAGACAGAAGTGACGCCGACGCCGAAATCGATCATCAGTCGAGCCATCGTCTGGCCATTGATAAGTATGATCTTCTTATCGATCCGAGAAACATAGTCTTCGGCGTCTCGAGAGAAATCCGATGTTGTGATGAAAATTCCTTTTCGGGCCCGCTGACCGTCCAGCGCTCCAGCAAACTTCTGAATCTCCGGACGTCCGACGGTGGCCTCCCAGCGCTTTGCCTGGATGTAAATGATATCTAAACCGAGGCGGTCTTCTTTGATGATTCCGTCGATTCCATCGTCGCCGCGCCTGCCAATTGCCTGACCGGCATCTTTACGCGAACCGCCATATCCCATCTTCACGAGTAGATCTACAACGATCTCTTCGAACAACGCAGGCTCAGAGCCCTTGATCGTAGAGAGAATCTCCGCAGCAAGCTCCGACCTAAGTCGGTCATAGGCGGATTCGAGCGCTTCATGCGGAGTCTTTCCGATGTCGCTTGCCGGAGAGGTCGTAAGCGTAGGCAACTCGTCATCCTTTGCGTGCCGCAGTGACTTGAATTCGATGAACTCAGGGTAGCGCTCCAAGAATACCACATCGATGGCGGTCGGGTTTTCGCGCAATACGGAGCGACCGCGTTCGGTGATCGACAGGAAACCGCGGCGAGGTGAAGCAATCAGCCCGGCTTTTTTCATATATGTGCGCGCCCAAGCTACACGATTCTGAATAACTGTCTGCTGCCCGCTGGGTAGATACTCGCTTTTCTCTTCTTCGGTCAGATTGAACTCATTCGCTAGCACCGTCACTGCATCTTTCAACGCATGCTCTGCGCCGTCGCTTACGAAGCGGAGGAGCGGCAACATGCACGACTGGTAGTCAGGAATGGCCATAGTCTTTAGCTATCTTGCCGGATAACCGGGGCAAGGGGAATGTCCGGCGTTTGCGGACAGGCGGGCCGCCTGTCCCTACCTATCAAATCTCTGCGGCTCCGCGTCTCTGCGTGAGATTAGTTCAAACTTGGAAAACAAAAACGGGACTCACCTAGAGTCCCGTTTGGAAATTTAAACTGAGGGCTGAAGCGGCTTAGTAGTGCTTCACGTAGCCGTTGCGGCGGAGACGTTCGAGCCAGCGGTCTTCGCTTTGGCGGCCCATTTGTTGGATGAGGATGCGTTCGATTTCGTCGCGAACCTCATCAATCGGCTGGATGCCGGCGTATTTGCGTTCCTCGGCGAAGAGGATGAAGCAGCCTTCCGGCGTCATGACGGGGTTGCTGACCTCTCCGGCCTTGAGCGTGAAGAGGGGCTCGCTGAATTCCTTCTTTAGGTCAGAACGCTTTTGCCAGCCCCAATCACCGCCACGCGTGCGGCGCGAGTCCTGGCTATATTCCTTGGCGAGGTCTTCAAACTTTTCGCCGGCGTGGAAGCGGTTGATGACTTCCATGCCACGGGTGTAGTGCTGCAGTTCGGTTTCGCCAGCGTTGCGGTTGAGTTGAATCAGGCGCAGGTGAACAGAGTCCTCTTGGTAAAAGCGGTCTTTGTTTTCCTCGTAGAAGGTTTCGATGCGAACCGGGCTGACGATACTCTGCGACTTGCGCTGTTGCTGGCGCATGTAGCCGTAGATGATGTCTTCTTCCACTTCGCGGCGGTATTCGCGGAGGGTGGTGCCGCGGGCGCGGAGGTAGGCGAGGAACTTGGAGCGGTCGTTGTCGAACTGCTCGGCTTGAATGTCGGCGATGCGGCGGTCGATGAAGCCCATCGGGATCTGCTTCTTCTCGTCCTTGCGGAATTCTTTGATGATGAGGACGCGGTCGATCAGGTCCTGAATGATGCTGTCCTGCAGCTGCTCGAGGCGGCGGTTGAAGTCGGCCTCGTTGCGGGCCTCGCGCTGGAGCTGGGGAATCAGCGGCGAAATTTCGCGGCGGATGTCGTCCACGGTGATGACCTTGTCCTCGACGATGGCGGCGATGCCGTTGGCGAAGCGCAGGTCGAGGCCGTCGTCCGGGGCCTGGGCGCGCAACACGGGGCTGAGCAGGCCGCAGAGAATCAGGGTGAGGGTGGCGGAGCGACGTAGCGTCATGGATCGGGCAGATTGTTAAGAAAAGTGATGATTTCGCGTAACCGTAGAAGGGGCTTGGGGGCGGTCAACCTTGGAAACCGGGTGCCCACCTGCACCCAGTCGTCGCGGCGCCCGCTGTTGCGCAGGCACTTGAGGCGGCTGGATTCTGTTTCGACGGAGAGCAGACCCTTTTGTTCCGCACGGACGCGGATTTCGGTGATGATGAGCAGGGCTTTGACCTCGTCGCCGAATTTGCCGAACCGGTCGGTCAATTCGGCCGCCAGTTCCTTGATGCGGTCCGTGCTCTCGGCGAGGGCCAACCGGCGGTAAAAGTCGATGCGCAAACGGGTTTCGGCAATGTAGCTGGATGGAATCCGGGCCTGAATGCGCGGAACCTCGACCGCGCCGTCCTCGGCGTGCTGGGCGGCCTTGATGGCTTGGTAACTGGTCGCGGCGTTCTGCGCGTTGGCGGCCGGCGAGGAATCGGCGCCTTCGCCGACAAAGACGAAGTCCAATTTGACCGACGCGCGGATCGTCGCGGCCTGTTTCTCGCCCTTGAGCCGGGCGACGGATTGGCGGAGGAGCTGGCAATAAAGCTCAAAACCGACGCCGACGATGTGCCCGCTTTGCTGCGAACCGAGGAGATTGCCCGCGCCGCGCAGTTCAAGATCGCGCATGGCGATACGGAAACCCGCGCCGAGCTGATTGTGTTGGCGCATGGCGGTGAGGCGCTGGCGCGCGACGTCGAGCAGGCGGGTGTGGCGGTGCAGCAGCAGGTAGGCGTAGGCTTGGTGTTTGAAACGACCGACGCGGCCGCGGAGCTGGTAAAGTTGCGACAAGCCGAAGCGATCCGCGCCTTCGATGATGATCGTGTTGCAATTCGGAATATCGAGACCGCTCTCGATGATCGTCGTGCAAACGAGCACCTGATACGTGCCGGCGACGAAGTCCGTCATCACGCGCTCCAGCTCGTCGGCGTCCATCTGCCCGTGGCCGACGCCGATGTTCACATTGGGCAACAATTCGCGCAGGCGCGCGGCGACGAGGTCGATCGTCATCACGCGATTATGCAAATAAAACACCTGCCCACCGCGGCGCAGTTCGTGCCGGATGGCATCGACCACGATCTTTTCGTCGTAGGTTTTGACGATGGTTTGAATCGGGTGGCGGTTGGACGGCGCGGTTTCGATTACGCTGAGGTCGCGCGCGCCGGTCATCGCCATGTAGAGTGTGCGCGGAATGGGCGTGGCGCTCATCGAGAGCACATCGATCGTCGCGCGCATGGCTTTGAAGCGTTCCTTGTGCTTCACGCCGAAGCGCTGCTCTTCGTCAACGATCACCAAGCCGAGGTCTTTAAACACGACGTCGGTTTGCAGCAGGCGGTGAGTGCCGATGAGAATGTCCACCTGACCGGCGGTGACAGCCGCGAGGATTTTCTTCTGATCGGCGCGCGAGCGGAAGCGGCTGACCATTTCAATCGCGATCGGGTAACCGGCCATGCGCTCGCGAAACGTGTTGAGATGTTGTTGCGCGAGCACGGTGGTCGGCACCAACACGGCGACCTGCTTGCCGCCTTGCACGGCCTTGAACGCGGTGCGAATCGCGACCTCGGTTTTGCCGAAGCCGACGTCGCCGCAAACGAGTCGATCCATCGGGCGCGTGCGCTCCATGTCGGCTTTGGCATCGTTGATGGCTCGAAGCTGATCGCGCGTTTCGGTGTAGGGGAAGGACGCTTCGAATTCCTTCTGCCACGTCGTGTCTTCGGGAAACGCAAAGCCCGGTTGCGCTTCCCGCGCGGCGTGAATGCGCAGCAATTCTGCGGCGAGGTCGAGTGTGGCGCGCTCGGCGGCCTTGCGAGTTTTTTCCCAGCGATTGCTGCCGATGCGACCGAGCTGCGGGCGCACCTTGCTGATGCCGACGTAGCGGCTGATCAGATGCGATTCCTGCAACGGCACGTGCAGCGTCACGTGATCGTCGAACTCAAGCGAGATGACCTCGCGAATGCCTTGAGCCGTGTCGAGCTTGGTTAGGCCGCGGTAGTAGGCGATACCGTGCTGCAGGTGGACGACGAAGTCGCCTTCGACCAATTCGGAGAAATCGAGCAACTGGTCGATCTGCGCACGCTGCGCGACGGCGCGTGCATTGAGATTGGGACGGCGTTGACGCTGGCGTCCGAAAATCTCGGTTTCCGTAACCACGACCACGCCGCGCGGTCCGGCTTGCCACGGTTCAATTGATTGCACGCCGCGAAACGTGATGCGAAAGCCCTTGTTAAGCGTGCCGCGATGATAGCGCGGGCGAATCGCCTTGGTCAGGTCTTCCTCCTGCAGGATTTCCGCGGTGCGCTGCTCTTCGCCGGGTTTGGAGACAACGATATCAATCGTGTAGCCCTCGCTCTGCCACGCGGCGAGTTGCTGCAAAAATTGCAACCGCGCCTCGGTCTCTACTTGCAAACGTTCCTGCGCCACGAGCGCGTCCGACGGATAGCGACGGTGATGATTCAGGCTGTCCGTATCCCACGTTTGTTCGTCATCCGCCTCGGCCATCAGGCCGCTGGCTTCATCGATGTCGGCCAACCCAAAGTGACTGCGGCATTTCGCACGCAACCGGACCAACGCCTGCAGATCGCCCGCGGCGGGGCCGCCGAATTCTTCTTCGAGCGCGGCGGGTTCGACAAAAACCAAGGCAGCGGACGGCGAGAGATAATCGGCGAGACCGGCGGTGGATTCGGCGAGTTTGACGCGCGGCGAGGCGGAAATGGTGATGCTCTCAATCGTCGCGCCGGAACGCTGCGTGACCGGATCGATGACGCGGATTTCTTCAATCTCATCGCCGAAGAAATCGAGCCGGTATGGCTGGGTGGCCGTGACGGGATAAACGTCAATGATACCGCCGCGCACGGCGTAGTGACCGGGCGCTTCGCAGACCGCTTCGCTATCGTAATCGAGAGCCTGCAGTTGCTCCAGCAGTTGGGCGAAAGGTTGGGCTTTCCCGCGCGTGAGCGTGATTTCCCGCGTCGAAAATTCTTCGAGGGCCGGCACCGGTTGCAGCAATGCGGCCGGCGTGGTGACGACGACGAGCCGGTCGGGCGATTGTTCGATTTGCCGGCGCGTGCGCAAACGCGAGAGCGCCGTGAGCCGTTCGCTCGACGCGGCGAAGGCCTCGCGCATGTCGCGGCTGTCCGGCATCGATTCGGGAAAGAGCAAAACCTCGACGTGGGTTTTCTCGCCGCTGCCCGAATGAAAAAACAAGATATCCTCGGCGAGATGCTCGGCGGACTTGTAGTCCGGCGTCACGACAAGCCACACCGGATGCGCGTGCCGCGACATCAGCGAAGTGAAGACGCAGCCACGCGCGGCGGGACAAACGCCAGTGTGATAGTGACGCGGCATGGTGGGTTTAAACGCTATCCACCGGCGGCCAATTTTCCAGTGCCGCCCGCGCCGCCGCTTCCTCGGCGCGCCGTTTCGACGTGCCGCGACCGGAAGCGATGGGTTTGTCCTTTAAATAAAGCTGAACCTCGAATTCGCGCGCGTGCGCCTGACCGGTGATATTGACGACGATGTAACGCAGCGCGGTGTTGCCGTGTTCGGGCTGCACCAGTTCTTGCAGGCGGCCTTTGGGATTGTCGGCGGGCAGGACCGAAGCGAGGCGTTTCCGAATCTCGCCGTAGATCGCGAGCACGATCTTGCGACACTCATCGAAACCGGCGTCGAGGTAGATGGCCGCGACCACCGCCTCGAAAGCGTCTTCGAGTGCGGATTGATTGTTCGCGAGTTCCGGGGCGGCGGTTTGCACGCGCAAACAGGACGCGAGACCAAGTTCGCGGGCGAGTTGGGCGGTGAAACGTCCTTCGACGAGTTTCTTGCGCTTCTGCGTCAGCGCGCCTTCACGCTCCTCGGGATACAGGCGGTAAATTTCTTCGGAGAGGATGAGTTGCAGCACGGCGTCGCCCAAAAATTCGAGCCGCTGGTTGGATTCTTTGACCTCGGGGTTCTCGTTGACGAGCGAAGGATGGGTGACAGCCAGCTCCAGCAATTCAAACTGCCGGAACGTGTAACCGAGCCGCTGCTGCAGATTTTCCAAAGGCGTGCTCATGAGCTTGCACTGGAATAGCGGCGCAGGCCGCGATGAAACACAAACGTGGCGAGTCCGAACCACGCCGCCGTCACGACAAGCATCCACAGCCCGAGCATCGGATTGAATCCATCGAGCAAAGTGCGCGCGGGGATGTTGCTCACGACGACCACTGGCAATGTCCACACGAAGACGAATTGCGTGATACCCTTGAAGGCTTCGCGTGGCAGGCGGGAAAATTCAAACAAGGTAAAATAGCTGCCTTCCAAACCTTGCGCGTTAGTGATCCAAAACCCTAGCGAGACCAGGGTGACCATCGCGCTGTAGTGAATGATGAGACCACAGCCGACGAGCAGACCATACATGACGAGGTCGCCCAAGGAGGGATGCAGCTGTAATTGGATCGCCGAATAGATCACAACGGCGGCCGCGATGATCGAATTGACGAGTCCGTCGAGGTCGATCTTTCGCGTGGTGGCCATGAACATGATGTTGCCGGGTTGCGCGAGGAAGAAGTCGAAGTGCCCGCTGCGAATGTTGCGGCCCATTTCAAACAAGCTGCTCCAGAAAAATCCCATCAAGAAGCGTTGGATGAGCATCGAAGTGCCGACGAGTAGCATCATCTCGTATTTGCTCCAACCGGCGATGCTGTCGGTGTGGGCGTAAATGACGGTGATCATCAACACGTTCACCGCCATCCACATCAGCTCGACCGTGGACCAGAGGATGAAGTCGAAGCGAAACATCATCGTGCGCACGACGGAGTAACGCACGCTGGCGACCCAGATTTTGAAATAGTGCAGCAACATGCGTCAGCCTCCGACGGCGGTGTGGCGGCGCAGGCCGCGCGACCAAAGGAATTGATTGAGGAGCAGCAGGCCGATCACCCAGCACACTTGCACGGCGAGACCCTGCATTGCCATTTCCGGACCGATGCGGCCGGTGAAAATCGCCGCCGGGAAATACATCTGATAATAAAACGGCAGCCACTGCGAGAGGCGGAAGACCCAGTCGGGCATCAGGTCGAGTGGGAACATCTGGCCGCCGAGCACGGTTTCGACCGCGAGCGAAAGAATGACGAAACCTTGAATTTCCAAGAACCAAAACGTCAGCAGGCCGAAGCAGTAAGCGATGCTGAATTGAATGAGTCCGGAGAGAATCATCGCCGGCAAGCCGACGACGATGCGCCACATTTCGTCAGGGAAAGTCAGATACTCGTGCAGAAACGGCAGCGCGATCAGCAGCGGAAGCAGCACGAGCAGTCCCGAAACCAAGCGGGCCGCCAGATAGATCGTGAACCGGTAGAGGAAATAATTGATCGGCTTGAGCAGGAACTGGTTGATGAGCCCGTTGCGGATTTCCTCGCTGATCTGGTAGTCCTCGTTGAAGGCGCCGATGAAAAACTGCAGCACGAGCAGCATGACGAAATACGTCATGGTCTGGCGCACATCGAAGCCGCCGATCTCGGGCGAGCCTTGAAACGCCGCGCCCCAAAGGATGAACACGACGAGCAGGTGAAACAGCGAAAAGAATCCGCGCAGGGCGAAGTTCCAGCGGTAAACGATATTACCCTGCAGACCGACGAGAAAGACGTGTCGGTATTTGTTGAGCGCTGCGATCATGCCTGATTGAGCGCGAATCGCTTCACGACTTCGCGACCGAGATTGCGGTAAGCCGTGGCGCCGGGGCTCAGCTTGTCGTAATCGAAAATCGTTTTGCCGAAGCTCGGCGCCTCGCTGAGACGCACGGTGCGTGGGATGACGGTTTCGAAAATCTTGTCCGGCAGGTGCGATTTGACCTCGTCGACGACTTGGCGCGAGAGGTTGGTGCGCACGTCAAACATGGTCATGATGACGCCGCCGAGTTCGAGCACGGGGTTGATGTTGGCGGACTTGAGCCGGTCAACATTGCGCAGGATCTGGCCGAGACCTTCGAGCGCCATATATTCGCATTGCAGAGTGATGAGCAGGTAATCGGCGGCGGCCAGACTGTTCATCGAAAGCATGCCGAGCGCCGGCGGGCAGTCGATGATGATGGCGCGATAGCCGTTGCTGGTGCGCAGTGGCTCGAGCACGCCGCGCAGGCGCATCAGGTAGTTTTCGGTTTGCGCGAGTTCGATTTCGGCCGCGGCCAAGTCCTCTTCGGCGGGAATCAAAGCGAGGTGCTCAATGCTGGTCGGCGTCACCATTTCAATGGCGGTGCCTTCGCCGCGCAGCGGGCCGTAAAGGCTTTTGCCGTCCTGTTTCTCCACGCCGATCGCGCTGGTGGCGTTGGCTTGGGGATCGAGATCGATCAACAATGTGTGAATTTTTTGGTCGGCCAAGGCCGCGGCGAGATTGACGGCAGTGGTGGTTTTGCCGACGCCGCCTTTTTGATTCGCAATGGTGAAGACTGTGGTGGCCATGTGTTTGCCTCCAGTAAGGGTTATTCTGACGGCGCGGCAAGCGCGGCGTGGCCTTCTTGACTTCCTCAAGGTGCTGCAAACCTTGGCTCCTTTTTATGAGCAGCCGCACCGCACCCGAACCAACCGCCGCATCCGCCGTCGCCGGCAAGGCGGTCATGAATGTGCTTTGGGCGCTCAGCCTGTCGCATTTGCTGAACGACACGATTCAGGCGGTCATTCCGGCGATTTATCCAGTGCTCAAAGATTCGTTCCAACTCAGCTACACACAAATCGGGCTGATTACGTTTGTTTTCCAAATCACTGGTTCGTTGCTGCAACCGTTCGTCGGACTTTACACGGACAAGCATCCACAACCGTATTCGCTGGCGGTCGGCATGGGAGTGACCCTGGTCGGAATCGTGCTGATGTCGCAGGCGTGGAGTTATGCGGTGCTGATTTTTGCGGCGGCGCTGGTCGGCGCGGGCTCCGCGATTTTTCACCCGGAAGCTTCGCGCGTGGCGCGCATGGCCTCGGGTGGGCGGCACGGTTTCGCGCAATCGCTTTTCCAAGTCGGCGGCAATTTCGGTTCTTCGCTTGGGCCGGTCGCGGCACTGATCGTGGCGTCGCGCGGACAATCTTCGCTGCTGTGGTTCTCGGCGTTGGCGGTCATGGGCATCGCGTTGTTGTCGCGAGTGGGCGGCTGGTATCGCGCGAAGCTGGAACATTATCAGGCGGCGACAAAGACGCATGCGGCCACGCTACCACGGTATTCGCGCAAACACGTGCTGCTGGCGGTGGCTATTCTGGTCGCGCTGATTTTCTCGAAATACTTCTACCTCGTCAGCCTGAGCAACTATTACACGTTTTACCTCATCGAGCGCTTTGGTGTGACGGTGCAAACGGCGCAGGTGTGCTTGTTCGTGTTCCTGTTCGCCGTGGCGGCTGGCACGATCATCGGCGGTCCGGTGGGGGATCGTATCGGTCGCAAGCGTGTGATCTGGATTTCGATTCTCGGCGTGGCGCCGTTCAGCCTGACGCTGCCGCATGTCGGCCTGCCGGCGATGATCGTGCTGACGGTGTTCATTGGCATCATCATGGCGTCGGCGTTTTCAGCGATTTTGGTTTATGCACAGGAATTGCTGCCGGGCCGCGTCGGGCTGATCGCGGGTCTCTTCTTCGGTTTTGCTTTTGGCGCGGGCGGACTCGGCTCGGCGCTATTGGGCTGGCTGGCGGATCACACGAGTATTTATTTCGTGTTCGATGTCTGCGCGTGGCTGCCGTTGATCGGATTGCTCACGGGATTTTTGCCTGAAGTGGAAGCGCGGCGAAAGGTGTAAAAAAGGCGGCCCGTTGCCGGGCCGCCGAAGAGCGTTGAATTAGCGTTGCAGGATTATTCGCCGACGAGGTGTTCGATTTCCTCGCGGGTCAAAACTTGCATATCGATGTCCTTCTTAATCGCGCCGAGGCTGACGAGACACTCGGTGAACAGCTCGCGAGTGCGATATTCGAGGTCCTTGAGTTCGAGTTCGCTCATGATACCGAGGATGCGCGTGCCCTTCCGAACGTGCGTGCGCTCGTCGGCTCGAATGTAATCCGAGATGTGACGCAGCAGCTCATCGTTGCGCGCGGCCGCGGTGTCGATCAGGTCGTTGATGGTTTTGAGCACGCCGACTTCGCCGAAGAGATTGATCTCGGCCATGGCGTAAGCGGGTTCCATTGGACCGCGGCAGGTTGAGCTCGTGAGGCGGTTGCGCAGTTCGTAGGGATCGTAACCCGAAGCGAGCATGGCGCGGTGACCGATCTCGGTGTGGCGGGCCTCGTCCCACGTGATGCGGGCGAGATCATATTCAGCGTCGAAGTCCTTGAAGCGAATATCCCAGATGAACGTGCCGAACGCTTCGATGGCGTCGACCTCGTCACGTTGCGTGCGGATGAAGCGCAGACGCACGGCTTCGTAGGAATCCTTGTTTTCGAAACGCTTTTTCTCGTCGGCGGCATCGTAGTCGCCGGTGTGCTTGAACGTGTCGAAACGCACGTCGCGACGCGGCACGGTGCCGCGTTCGTAAGGCTTGTTGTCGATACGCAGCGGGGAAGGCGCTTCGGCGCGCGGATCGGCGCCGGTCACGCCGCCGATGGAAGCGAGCAGACGCGACAAGTGCCAGCGCCACGTGGAGAGTTGGGCTTCTTCAACACCACCCGCGATGTAGGCTTCGATGGCTTTGTCGGCCCAATCGAGCATCGGCTCGTAATCGGTCAGAATGCGGCGCAGCGCGCGAATCGTCGGCGCATCGGTCACCGGATCGGTGTCGTCGATATGATGGCGATAAGTCGTGGCGATGGCTTTGCCGAGAACTTGGTGCACGCCGACGAGCAATTCGGCGGGCGATTCGGCGCTGAGCATTTCGTCGATGAAACGATCAATCTCCGCATCGCGGAACGCATCGATCTTCGGCGGACGCATTTCTTGCTCGGTCAAGCGCTCGCGCAGCGTGCGCGCGGCGTCGGCATGATAGAAAATATGGCGGCCGGTTTCGATTTTAACTTCGAACTCCGGAATGGTGAGCGTCCACGAACCGAGCGCCTGCATGAGGCGGCGCTCGAGGTAGAAAAAGCGCACGAGACGGCGGCTGTTTTCGGCCACGGTGTATTTGCCGCCGAGTTGGCGACGATCCACCGGGAATTTGTAGGGATACTTGGCGCGACGCTCGGCCGCGGCTTCGCGCTGGCCGGCCAGGCTCTGCGCTGCAATGGTCTTTTTGTCGGCGGGTTGGCTGCCGAGATCTTCAGGGAGTTTCATAGGGCGAAGGGGTTCAATTGGCCCGCCACGGCGGGAATTTTTGAGAGTAGCGAAATGGGTGCTTTCCGTCGTTCAGTTTCTTCCGAGGAAATGTATAGAATTTTTAGTGCCTGCCGAATTATCAGCCCTTCACCGCGCCGCTGGTCAGGCCGGAAATGAACTCTTTTTGCAGCATGAGAAACAGCACCATGACCGGTGCGATGGAGACAAGGGTGCCGGCCATGATCAGGCTGTAATCATCGCCGTAGAGTCCGCGCAGACTGAAGATGGCCACGGCGAGCGGATGACGTTCGGGCGACTGTAGAACGATCTGTGGTTGGATGAAACTATTCCATGTCGCGATGAAGACGATGATCAGATAAGCGCTGATCATTGGCCGCACGATCGGCAGAACGATTTGGAAGAAGATGCGAAACTCGCCGCAGCCATCCAAACGGGCGGACTCAAGAATGTCCTCGGGCACGCTGTTGATCATGGCTTGGCGGAACAGATAAATGCCGAAGGCCGGGGCGAGGCCGGGCAGAATCACGCCTGCGTAAGTGTCAACCAAGCCTAAGTGAAAGAGTGTTTCGAAGCCCGGTCCGAGCAAGAGCGAGCCTGGCAATACAACGGTAGCGAGAATGAAAGTCGTGATGGTTTCCCGTCCGCGAAAATGGAATTTGCTCAACGCATAGCCGCCCGCCGCCGCGCAGAGCGTGGCGCTCAAACTGATGACGGAGGCAAAGAACACGGAATTGAGCATCGCGCGACCGACCGGCAATTCGGTGAAGAGGCGGACGAATTGTTCATGGGTCAGGCGATCCCAAGCGATGCCGAGCCAACCATCTCCGACGGGTAAAAAGCGCGACGTAAAGAAGTCGGTCTTGGTCTTGATCGCGGCGCAGAGCATCCAGACGAACGGCACCAAGGTCAGACCGCTGAAAAACGTGAGCAGCAGGTAGAAACCAACACGGGGCAAACGTGAGCCGGCGGTTGATTGGTTCATCGTTCCGCCCTCCGGGCAATGACGCGTTGCAACAACGCGAAACCAATCAGCACGAGCGTGAGCACCCAGCCGATCGCGCTCGCGTAACCGAGATCGCCGCTGTGAAATCCTGTTCGATACAGATAGGTCACAATCGTGAGCGCGCGATTGTCGGGACCGCTTCCGCCGGTGTCATTGTAAACCAAGAAGGGCAGTTCGAACAATTGCAGGCTGCCGATGACGACGAGCAGCGTGATCAAATTCAAGATGGGTCGGATTTCCGGCAGCGTGATGTGGCGGAAACGTTGCCACGGACCGGCGCCGTCCATGCTCGCGGCTTCGAGCAGTTCGCTCGGCACGTTCTGCAGCGCGGCGAGAAAGTAGATCATGTAGAAACCGGCCGAGAGCCAGAGCACTGCGCCGCTCATGGAAGTGAGCACGTAGTTTTGCAGCCACGGGAAATCGGGGTCCCATGCGGGGAAGAGCGCGTGCAGCGAACTGTTGATCAGACCAACACGACGTTCGAGCAGGAGCGAAAACAGGATGGCGACGAACGAGAGTCCGACGATGGACGGCGCGAAGAAGATCAGGCGGAAGATGCGCTTGCCGCGGATGTCAGGCCGGTTGAGCAACAATGCGAGTCCGAGCGCCACGGGGATTTGGAGGCAGACCGCGCAAATCGTGAAGAGCACGGTGTTGCCCACGGCGGTCCAGAACATCGGATCGGCGAAGAGAAATTTGAAGTTGAGCAGACCGACAAAGGCCGTGGTTTTGGGACCGTAAGTTTGCTCGAACGCGAGCACCAGGGAACGAATCAGCGGCCACGTCGTGAACGTGGTGAATGCGACCAGGAATGGTGCAAGCAGGCACCAAGGCACGAGCGGAGAGTAGGCGCGCGAGGAGCTCATGATTCGGTGTGGCGGAGAAACACGTTGCGCTGCATTTGCCGCAGCAGACGCGCTTGGGCGCTGTCGAGCAGTTGACGACATTGGTCGTGCAACAGCGTCGGATCGGAGATGTGGCGCTTTTCGACGTAGTGGCAGAGCGCGATGATCGCGGCGTTCAGCTCTTGCTGGGCGTTGACGTAAAAAGGCGACGAGGGGCGCAGCGGCACATCGGGCGCGAGATTGATGAAGAGACGGCCGATGGGCTGGTCGCAGTAATAGGAATCCGGCTCATCGTAGATTGGCTCGTCCCAATTCGCTTTGATGGGCGTGATGATGCGCGTCATTTCGTAAAGGCCCCGCGCGGTTTCGGGCGAGAGATAGAGTTTTTGAGCGAATTCCCACGCGGCGTCCTGATGCTGGCTGGCCTTGGTGATGCCGAGCATCGTGCCGCCGTAAACGGAAGTGCGCCGACCGCCGGGTTCCCATGCGGGCAGGGGCATGAGTTTGAATTTTCCCGCCATGGCCGGAAGCGTGTTGCGGATGGAGCCGACAAACCAATCGGGAGCCAGCATCGCCACGACGTAGCCATCAATGATGAGTTGTTGCGCGGTGGCTGGCGTGGTTGGCAATTCGCCCGTCACGCGTCCGGGACCGACATACCAAATGGCGAGCTGACTGAGAATGCGGACGTTGATCTCGGAATTCAGCTCGGGTTCGCCATCGGCGGCAAAGTAACCGCCGCCAGCCTGAAGCATGAATACTTCATGAAATTGAAACGCAGTCGGCCCGGCGCTGAGCAGCCAGCGATCGATGCGACTGTCGCCATCGAGATCCCGCTGCAAGGGACGCATGATCCTAAAATAATCGTCCCATGTTTCAATTTGAGAGACGTCGATACCGGCGGCTTCCACGAGATCGGCGCGATACATCAGCATGACGGGATGGACGTCGTGCGGCAGGCCGAAGATGCGATCGCGCGTGCTCCAGGGACTGAACGACGGAGTGTTGATCATGTCGCCGACGCGGTCCTCTTCCAAACGATCCGTAAGATCGACAAAACCCACGTCCTCCAGTGGTCCGGCGAAAACCTGACCGATGAGCGAACGTTCGACTTCAATCAAATCGCCGACCGGTGTGTTGGCATAAAATCCGGACAGCATGCGGGTGCCCAGCGAAGTCGGGATAAGCGTGACCTGAACCGGCATGTCGGGATTTTCCCGGTTCCACTGATCGGCGATGTGTTGCGAAAGCATCGCATGATTGCGATCAAACAGCCAAAAGATGAGCCCCGGCCGCGGCGCGACCGGCAGAAGGAAAACGAGTATGCTCGAACCGATGGCGAGGAAAACCAACAACCAGACGCCGGGGGAAAAGTAGCGCAGCATGGGGTGGCAAACAGGGGTAAGTCCCGTCCAGTTTGCCGTCCGGCGGATGACTGCAATCTCTTAACGCGCGCTGCCGCGCGAAAGTGTGTCTTCAGCCTTTGACCGCGCCGCCGGTAAGACCGGCGATAAATTCGCGTTGCAGCAGCAGGAACAGGCACATGACCGGCGAGATCGAGACGATGGTGCCGGCCATGATGAGTCCGTAATCGGTGCCGTAGAGTCCCTTCAAATTGTTCAGCGCGACGGAGAGCGGCTGCAAATCGGGCGACTGCAGGATGATTTGCGGGCTGATGAAGTTATTCCACGTGCCCATGAAACTGATCATCAGAAACGCGCCGGCCATTGGGCGGACGAGTGGCAGCACGAGTTCGAAAAAGATGCGGGCTTCGCCGGCGCCGTCGATGCGGGCGGCTTCAAGCAGTTCGCGCGGCACGCCGTTGAGCATGGCCTGGCGGAAAAGAAACACGCCGAAAGCCGGAGTGAGCCCTGGTAGAATCAAGCCAGTGTAGGTGTTGAGCAAATCCAGCTGGTATAGCAGTTGAAAACCGGGCGCGAGCAGGAGCGGGCCGGGAATGATCAACGCGGTCAGCACCAACGTGGTGACGAATTCGCGGCCGCGAAACTCAAGTTTGGCCAGTGCGTATCCGCCCATGGAGCAGAACAGCACGGTGAGAATCGCGTGGACGGAGGAAAGAAACAGCGAGTTGAGCAGCGCGCGCGGGATGGCCAGTTCGAAGAACAGGCGGCGGAAGTTCTCCAACGTGATGCGATCCCAGCCGATGCCGAGAAAACCGTCGCCGGCGGGAAGGAAGAGCGTCGCGGCGAAATCGAGTTTGGTCTTCAACGCGCCGGCGAGCATGTGGGCGAATGGAATCAGTGTGATGATCGCAAAGACCACCAGCAGCAGGTAGACGATTCCTTCGGCGATTTTCTTGGCGGGCATGATCAAAGTTCCTCCCGGCGTTTGAGCAGGCGCCGTTGAATCATGGCGATGGCGATGAGCATAAGCGCGAGCACCCAACCAATGGCGCTGGCGTAGCCGAGGTCACCGGTTTGGAAGCCGGTTTGATAAAGATACATCACGATGGTCAGTCCTCGGTTGTCGGGACCGGGCGTGTTGTTGAGCATGATGTAGCTGAGCTCGAAAAGTTGGAAGCTGCCGATGACGGAGAGTAGGGTGACAAAGCCGGCGATCGGCGTGATCTCGGGCAAAGTGATGTGCCAGAAACGCTGCCATGGTCCCGCGCCATCAATCTCCGCGGCTTCCATCAGGTCTTTCGAAACGTTCTGCAAAGCGGCGAGAAAATAGACCATGTTGAAACCGGCATACATCCAGACCGCGGCGATGATGAGCGCGCTCATGATGTAGTTCTGCGTCCATGCAAAATCAGGGTCCCACGCCGTGGTGAGATTGTGGAGCATGACGTTCAGCAGGCCGGTGCGGCGTTCAAAAATCGGTGCGAACAGCATCGCGACGAAAGGCAGACCGACGAGCGACGGCGAAAAGAAGATGAGGCGAAAATACGCGCGGCCCTTCAAATTGGGACGGTTGAGCAGCAGCGCCAGGCCGAGTGCGACCGGAAGTTGGATGAAGAGCGAGCCGAGCGTGTATTTTACGGTGTTGGCCGTGGCTTTCCAGAAGAGCGGGTCGCTGAAGAGAAACGTGAAGTTGTGCAAGCCGACCCAAGTCGTGTGCCCGGGACCGTAGGTTTGCTGCATGGCCAGCACAAGCGAGTGGAGCAACGGCCAGACGGTGAAGAGGCTAAACAGGCCGAGGAACGGCGTCAGAAACAGCCAGGGGGCGATGTTGAATTTCCTCTTCATGAGTCGCCTTCCTGCAGGAATACGTTGCGCGAAATCATTTTTTGCACATCGGCTTGGGTCTGATCGAGCAGACGCTGGGCTTCAGGGAGAAGCGAGGCGGCGTCGTAAATGCCGTTGCGCTCGGCGTAGGTCTTCAAGGCGATGGCGACGCTGACGAGATATTGGCCGGCGGTCTCAGTGTAAGGAGACGATGGCCTGTGCGGCACGTGGGGCGCTTGGTCAATATACATACGACCGGAAGGTTGGCCGCTGAAAAAGGGATCGGGCTCGTCGTAAACCGGGAGCGACCATAGGTTTTTGGCCGGAGAAATGATCGAGGCTTTGCGGTAGGTGCGCTCCGCCAAGATGGGCGAAGTGTAGAGGTATTTGATCATTTCCCAGCTCTCTTCGATGTGCTCGCTGGTTTTGTTAATGCCGATCATCGTGCCGCCCGCGACACTGGTGCGGCGCCCGCCTTTTTCCCATGCGGGAATGGGCATCAGTTTCACCTTACCTGCCAGCCCGGGATTTTCCATTTTCCATTGGCCGGCCATCCAATCGGGCACGAGCGTGCCGATGACGAGTCCATCGAGGCGTTGGCGATGGCCGGCGGCGGTAAAGGCGCCGACATCAATGCTGGTTTTGTTAGGCCCGGTGATCCACGTGGTCATTTCCGCGAGAACGCGAGCGTTGGTGGGATGGTTAACCGTGGGGTGGTCGTTTTCGTCGAAAAGTGTGCCGCCGGCCTGCAACAGGAGCATGTAGATCACATCGGCGCGGGTGGCGTCGGCGGTGAGCAGATAGCGGTCGGGCCGACCGTCGCCGTCGAAGTCCTGCATCAACGGTCGCATGATACGGAAATAATCGTCCCACGTTTCGATCTGCGACACGTCGATTCCAGCAGCTTCGACGATGTCCGAGCGATACGCCAACAGCACGGGGTGAACGTCGTGCGGCACGCCAAAAATTCGTCCGCGCGAGGTGTAGGGGGCGAAGGATGGCTCGTTGATCTGGCCGTAAAGTCCTTCGGCGTGCAGACGTTCTGTCAGGTCGTGAAAGCCGACTTGCTCGACCGGACCGAGAAACGCTTTGGCGGCGACGCCGATATTGGCTTCGAGCAGATCGGCCACGGGCGTGCCGGACAAAAACCCTGCGAGCATGCGGCGCTCCAAGGCGCTGGCGTGGAGCAGTTGCAGACCAAACTGCGCGTCGGGGTGCTCTCGATTCCATTCTTCGACCAAGGGCAGATAAGCTTCGTAATGCGGCTGCGCGGAAACCCAGAAAGGGATGCCTTTGATCTCACGGGTTGGCAGTAGCGCGACTATCGTGCTCGTGACGATTGCGATGATCAGAATCACCAAGGCTCCGGGGGAGAAAAAGCGCCCCGTCAAATTGCGCAGTGCCTTGAACATCAGCAAAGAAGGAGCAGGCCGTCATGCGTCACCCGGTTTTTGCGGGATAAACGAGATTGGGAACGGCGGTTACTCGGCATGCGTAAAGGGATAAACGATGTTTTCGCCAGGGCTGCGAAACGAGTCGGTGGGCAATTTTCTTTTCGTTACGAAAAGAAAATTGGAGGCGCGGGCCGGAATCGAACCGGCGGATAGAGCTTTTGCAGAGCTCGGCCTTACCACTTGGCTACCGCGCCACACAGACAGGGGGCGGAAGTTGTATTAAAAAAATCGGTGCCGCAAGACCTGAAATGAAATTAGTGCGCGGACCGTGGCGCTTCAACTTACAGCCAGCGGTGGCTGGCTGTCGCCCTTCTCATATTCCATTTGGAGCGTGAACCGGAAAGTGCTGCCTTCGCCTTTGCGGCTTTCGACGGAAATCGACCCGCCCATCAGCTCGCAAAGCCGCTTCGAAATGGCGAGTCCGAGACCGGTGCCGTTACGGCGCCGCAGCATGGAATTGTCCACTTGGCTGAATGGTTGGAACAGGCGGTCGATTTTGTCCGAATCGATGCCCACGCCGGTGTCGACCACACTGAAGAACAAACGCACGGTGTGCAGCCCGTTGACGGGTTGCAGGCTCTTGCTGCAGGACACATGCGTTTCGATTTTGCCGCGCTCGGTGAACTTGACGGCGTTGCCCAGCAGATTGGTGAGAATCTGGCGCAGGCGCGTTTCGTCGCCTTGCACGATGGCCGGCACGTCGGGCGCGATCACGCAATTTAGCGCCACACCTTTGCTGCGCGCTTCCTGAATAAAGAAGGCGCAAACGTCGGTAATACATTTGTGCAGCGCGAACGGCGAGTGCTCGATGTCGATTTTGCCGGCTTCGATCTTGGAGAGGTCGAGAATGTCATTGATCAGTTTCGCCAGCGAATGGCCGCTGCGGCTGATCATGGTGACGTGTTCGCGTTGTTCTTCGTTGAGCGGAGTAGTTGCGAGCAAATCGGCAAAACCGGTGATGCCGTTAATCGGCGTGCGGATCTCGTGGCTGACGACGGCGAGAAAATGTCCCTTGGCTTGATCGGCGGCTTCGGCGGTTTCCTTCGCGCGGAGGAGGGCGGCCTCGGCTAGTTTACGTTCGGTGATGTCGTGGCCGACGGCTTGGTATTCGAGCACGGTGCCGCGATCATCGTGGATCGGACGTTGCGTCCAACTGATCGTGACGGTGCGGCCTTCGGCAAGCACGAGGTCTTGTTCGCTGGTTTGTGTTTCCCGATTGGAGATGCGGCCGGCGTCGAAAAACGGAATTAATTCGCCCACGAGTTCGCTGCGTTTGCGACCGAAGGCGCGGGCGTATGAGCCGTTGACGAAGGTCAGGCGCCCGTCGGGCTTGTAGCGGCAAATGAGGTCGACTTGGTCTTCGACAATGCCGCGGTAACTGGCTTCCACTTTTTGCAGTGATTTAGCCATGCGCTCGATCTTGCGAGCGAGGCCGATGATCTCGTCGTGGTCCGTCGCCTCGGGATCGTCATCGTCGATATCGCGCGGCACGTTATGCGCGGTTTCGCGCAAGGTGCGAAGCCGCTCGACCATGGTGTGGTCCCACACATAGCCGGCGAGAACAAGCAGCACGCAGCCGGCGATGGACATGCCGACAATGTAGAAGGCCGAGCCTAAACGTTCATGGATGTCCTCTTGGACAATCAGGGCGATTAACGCGCACACCAAAGCGACGGCTAGCGTCAGGATCAGGATCGTTTTGCGGTGCGCAGACTCCAGCATGGATAGAATCGGACGCTGTTCGGTCTAGGGTGAAATGTCTAACCGAAACATGCATGACCGAGGAATTGGTTGCTTATGCAGATGAAGCCCGTTTCAAGACCTGCCGCTATTTATCTTACCCAAACCCCAAGTTCATAAACATGTCATCCTCACCCAAACGGGCTCTCATTTTTCAAGGCGGCTGGGACGGTCATCAACCCGTCGAATGCGCAGAACTCTTCGCCGGAAAACTTTCCGAGCGCGGCTTCCAAGTGGAAGTGGTGGACACGCTCAAGGTGTTGGAAGACGCGGAGCGCCTGAAAGCACTAGACCTGATCATACCGCTTTGGACCTGCGGCACGCTCACCGCCGATCAGGAGAACAATCTTGTAAACGCGGTGATCAGTGGCGTCGGCATCGCCGGTTTCCACGGCGGCATGTGCGATGCGTTTCGCGGTTCGATCAATTATCAATGGATGACGGGCGGTCAGTTCCTCAGCCATCCCGACAATCTCAAGGAATACACCATTCGCATCGTGAATCGCACCGATCCGATCACACAGGGCATCCCGGATTTCAAGGTGAAGAGCGAACAGTATTACATGCTCGTCGATCCACGAAACGAGGTGTTGGCGGTCACCACTCATCAATCGGTGAGCGCGCCGTGGACCAATGGCGTGGACATGCCCTTCGTGTGGAAGAAAGTGCACGGCGCGGGCCGCGTGTTTTATTCCGCCTCCGGTCACCAGCGCAGCGAGTTCGATGATTTTCCCGAGCAATTGGAGCTGACCCTGCGCGGCATGTGTTGGGCAGCGCGTTGATTACCCTGAAAATGAAACCCGCATTCAAAAAAGCATCTGACATCAAAGTAGGCGTCGTCGGTTATGGCGGCGCCTTTAACATGGGGCGCATGCACCTGCAGGATATGCAGAAGGCCGGCATGACGCCTTGTGCCGTGGCGGAACCGGATGCATCGCGCTTGGCGGTGGCCGCGCAGGAATTTCCCGGCATTCAAACCTACGCGAGTGTGGATGAGATGTTGAAAAAGTCCGACGTGAATCTCGTCGTGCTCATTACGCCGCACAACACGCACGCGCCGCTCGCGTTGAAGTGTTTGAAGGCTGGTCGCCATGTCGTGGTCGAAAAGCCGTTCGCGATTACGACCAAGGAATGCGACGCGATGATCGCCGCGGCCAATAAGGCCGGCGTCATGGTCTCAACCTTCCATAATCGTCACTGGGATGGCTCGGTGATGAATGCGCTTGAAGTGCTGAAATCCGGCGCGATTGGCGACCTCGTGCGCATCGAGTGTCACATGGGTTCGTGGAGCAAACCCGGTGATTGGTGGCGCAGCAGCCGTGCGATCTCCGGTGGCATCCTTTACGACTGGGGCGTGCACTTGCTCGAATACTCGTTGCAGCTCGTGAACTCGGAGATCGTCGAAGTCACCGGCCTTGCGCGTCACGGATTCTGGGCCGCGCAAACCAAGTGGAAGGCCGACACAATCGAAGACGAGGCGCAGGCAATCGTGCGCTTCAAGAACGGCGTTTGGGTTTCGCTCAACCTCACACACATCGATGCGAATCCAAAGCGCGGGATGTTCGAGATGACCGGCACGAAAGGCTCCTACATTTCGGAATACGACAACTACGAGCTCATCACGAAAGACGGTGACAAGACTGTCATCACCAAGGGCAAGAACCCGAAGGAGCAGTGGGAAAAATATTACGCCAATGTCGCGGCGCATCTGACCAAGGGTGAATCCTTGGTGATCACTCCCGAGTGGGCGCGTCGTCCGATTCACATTCTCGATCTCGCGGTGCAAAGTGCGGCGCGCGGCCGTGCGATCGCGGCGCGTTACAAGTAAAGTTCAACGGCAGGACGGAACGTAAATTTCGTTCTGCTTCTAAAAGCAAAAGGGCCGACTCAAACGAGTCGGCCCTTTGTGTTAATGATGGGGAAACTTACTTCGCGCGGTTCCAGGACTTGGCGAGCTCGCGACGCAGGATGGCGGCGTCGGGCCAAGACGGAGGAAGTCCGGTGATGTTGTAACCGGCGCCGCCTTGATGGTAGGGCCCCATTTCCGGGCAAACGTAGAGCGTGCGATCCGCGTTCTGCTTCGCGCTCTTCCAGAGCTTGAAGAGATCGTCGGTGAACGCGAGGTAGCTCTTCACTTCGTCGGTGAGCTTGCCGTTGTAAGTCACCGGCACTTGGCAGTGGTGACCATTGAATGGACGGCAGTGTGCTTGTTCCGAATTCTGCACGAGCTTCGCTTCCTTGAGCAGGTAGGAGCTGTAGTTGCCGGGGTGAATGTGCTTCACGACGGCGAAGTGGGAGAAGTCGAAGTTGATCTTAATCATCTGGCCCGTGGCCTTCTTGTAGAGGCGGGCGATTTCATAAGTCTTCTCCGGCGTCTCGGTGCAGGTGTCGCGGTGCACTTCGAGCGACATGACGACGCCGCCGATTTTCTCGGCTTCTTTCATCATCTTGATCCAGTTGCGCGTGGCGACTTCGGGCGTGGTGTCTTCGTCGTCGAGCTGGACGTTGATGTGCACGGCGCCGGCGTCTTTTTGCGCTTGGATAGCCTTGGCGTATTCCGAGGCCTTGCCGGAGTTGTTCGAAATGAAACCGAGCAGGTGCTTCAGCCCGTGCTTCTGCGCGAGGCGCGCATGTTCCGGAGTGAGGGCGGTGGTGATACCGTCGAAGCCGGCTTCAGCGACCGCGGCGATTTTCTTTTCCAAGGACCACTCTTTTTTCGGCGAAGGAATGCCGACGAGGGACCAGAGATTACAGATATGGGCGATTTTAGGCATGGGGATGAGAATAGGTTAGGCGTGACGGCCCTTGAACGTGAGTTCGGCGATGCCCGATTTGTCGAGGCTGCCAAGGCCCAGCGCGACCATCTTGTCGAACTGCTGCTTGGTGGCGCTGGCGAGCGGCATGTTGATGCCGGCTTCGGCGCCGAGCACCCACGCGATCGTGCTGTCCTTGGCGGCGTGAGCGGCCGAGAAGAAGCAGGCGTGATCGCGATTCTGCATGTCTTCGCCGTCGGTCTTGAGCACCTGCGAATTCGCGCCGGTTTGCGAGAAGACTTCGCGCAGCATGTTGAGATCGAGCCCGAGCGCGTGACCGAGGCCAAGGCCTTCGGCGAGACCGGCGGTGTTGATGTTCATCACCATGTTGACGAGGGCTTTCACCTGCGCGGCTTGTCCGGTGGTGCCGACGTAGCGGAGCGCGGTGGAAAGCTTTTCAAGAATGGGCTTCACTTGGGTGAAGGTCTTTTTGTTGCCGCTGCACATGAGATACAGCGTGCCGTTGCGGGCCTGCGGAATCGAGGAGGCCATGCAACCTTCGAGCGTGACAGCGCCGGCTTTCTTCGCGCGGCGTTCGACTTCAACGTGAGTCTTCGGCGTGATCGTGGCGCAGTTGACGAAGATTTTGCCTTTGGCCTTCACGAGCAGGGAATCGCCGGTTTCGGCGAACACGCCGAGCTGCGCGGCGTCGTCGGTGACGACCGTGAAAATCACGTCAGCCGCGGCGGTGACGGCGGCAAGAGTCTTGGCGTGTTTGGCGCCGATCTCCTTGGCCAACTCGGCGGCAGCCGGGGCGTAGCTGTCGTAAACAGCGGTTACTTTGTAGCCGCAGTCCTTGAGACGGCGAGCCATGTTGCCGCCCATGCGGCCAACTCCAACGAAGGCGATTTTTTCAGACATGTTGATAGTGGATGGTTGAGGTTTTGGGGAAATTCAGCGGGCAAAAAAAGGATTGTGAGTCTTTTCCTGCGCGAGGGTTGTCAGCGGTCCGTGTCCGGGTGCGATGACGGTTTCCTTCGGCAAGGTCAGAATTTTTTCCTTATTGTTGCGCAGTTGATCCGCAAAATTCGTGGGGCTGCCGCCCATGGAGCAGGAGAAAATCGAATCGCCGACGACGGCGACCGGCCAGCTCAAGCCGGTGACGAAGAACGTCGTCATGCCGGGCGAGTGTCCCCATGTGAACAGGGTCTTGATGGCGATTTCGCCGATGTGGAAGTGGGCGTTCTCCTTAAACGTTTTCGCTCCGGGAAAATCGACCGGCTCGAGTTCGCCGGCCCAAATTTCAGCCTTGGGCGCAGCTTCGGAAAGTTTTTTCAAGTCGGCGATGTGATCGTCGTGCGTGTGCGTGATGAAGATGTAGCGGAGGTCGAGACCTTCGTGTTTGATCGTGTCGATCATCGCCGAGGAATCCGCGCCGGTGTCGAAAGCAGCGGCCTGCTTGGTGCGCGTGTCCCAGATGAGGTAGGCGTTGACCGTCATGTCCTCGAACGTGGTGTTATACATCGCGAAGCCGCGCGGGAAATTCGGCTGCTCGGGATACCACGTTTTCTTGGCCAGCACTTCGAGCGCGTCGGGACTGAGATTCAGGTGACGAGCCACGCGGCGAATCACGCCGTAGAGTGGCTTGCCGTCCTTTACGGAAGTGAGTTCCTCGACGGTGATGCCGGCGCGTGACGCAAGGTCCTCGTCCGTGATTTTGAGACCACGCTGGGTCTTGTTGATGACGTCGTTGAAGTTGTCCTCAATCGGTATTCTGGCCATTGCGCGCAAGTAAATGCGCGCAGGCCAGCGACGTGCAAGCCGAATGGCCGCGAATATTCCTTACATTGGCTTCGGCGAACGCGGAGGGCAGGTGTCGGCGTTGGTCAAAGGCGCGGTGGCGCGAATGCGAGCCAGCAAGTCCTGATAAAAATCGAACGCCGGATCGCCGGGCGTGCGCGAAAGCCGGGCACGTTGCGCGGCGGCATCGGCAATCGCCTTGGCTTGATATTCTTCGCGCACCTTGGCGGCGCGTTCGCGATAATCCGAGTTGTCGATACCGGCGTGCTTGGCGAGCAGGTCGAGCCAGTTGTGTGCGTATTGCACGTGGGCGGTCTCGTCGATGATGTCGAAAAGCATCATCTCGGCGGAATCGAGATCCTGGCCTTCTTTGAAGTCCACGTAACCTTCGTTTTTGACGACGAAGTGCCCGGTCTCGGCGACCATGCCGATCATGAAAACATGTTGGTAAAGCAGCTCCGGCGTAATCGGATCGAGCCGATAGGGACGCAGCAATTCGAGTTGGCGCTCAAAGGCCTCGTCGACCGTGATACCGGTGGAAGCGGCGATTTCGCGGAGCACCTTGTCGCGATCGGCCTGATCGTAGCCCGCGAAGCCGACTTCATTCAATGAAATGCCAAAGTCGCGCAGGCGGGAGTAACCGGAATCGCCGTGACGGGATTCGTCCCACAAGTGGCGCGAGATGTCGTGATGCCACTGCCACGGCATGTAATGGCCGTAGTAAATCCATCCCAGCTGATCATCCGGCAGATTCTTTTCCATCATGTAGCCGTAGGCCCAAAACAGACGGCGTGCCTCAATGCTGGTGGCGAAATCCGCGCGGACATAATCCATGAACGGCTGCTTGCTGCGGATGGGCTCAACCCGGGCGCTGAAACGGCTGAGACGGAAATCGGTGGCCACACCGGCGGGTTTGGCGGTGTCGTTGGCGTCAACCGGCAGTGGCTTTTTAAAGTAACCGCATTCGACGAGTGCGGCTTCGACTTTGGTGAGATACGCTTTGTCGGTCGTGTGCGGATGACGACGGCGGTAGTCGCGATACCAGAGCCATTGCTGACTCTTGATTTGGTTGATCTCGTGCAGCAATGCGATGGTCGGCGCGTCGTGAATCGGATGCACTGTTGCGCAATATTCGCCGTAAGCGGCGACGAGATTTTTGACGAGGTGGACGTAAATGCCATCAAGCGCGTCATCCAGGGACGGCGCTAGCAGCACGGTGTTGGCGAGGCGTTCCAATTTGCCGGAGACCGGGGCGTCGGGTTTGCCGCCGGGAAATTGTTCGGTGCGTTCGCGCAAGCGGCGCACGCATTCCGCTTGATCCCAGACTTGGCGATGCAGCGTGCTCTTGTCGTCCCATTCGGCAAGATCACGGCCCCACGCGCAGAGCAAACGGTGGATGGCGCGCTCAACATATTGCCAGTCGCACAGCAAATCGACGGTGCGAGGTTTTTGCTTCGATTTGGCGTCTACCAAGGGAATGCGCTGGGTAGGGGCGGGAATCTCATCGATAACGGAAGGGGTCATGGGGAC